>Ga0207678_10002130_pt1 | contig 17922 bp, 18 predicted proteins | sample KBSC63metaG_FD_184319 | JGI IMG/M metagenome (GOLD analysis project Ga0207678, IMG submission 184319) | Corn rhizosphere microbial communities from Kellogg Biological Station, Michigan, USA - KBS C6-3 metaG (SPAdes) (version 2) | ecosystem: Host-associated > Plants > Roots > Rhizosphere > Soil ...
CTAGACGACGCGGCAGAGGTCCTCGTCGCAGGCCTGGTGCAGCTTCCAGCCGAGCCAGGCGGAAACGAGGCACATGGCGGCAACCAGGAGCAACTGCCCGACCGGGCCGATGCCCAGACTCGACAAGGCGTAAGCGATCAGCGCGCCGATCACCATCGCTCCGGAATTGACGATATTGTTCGCGGCCACGGTGCGTGCGGTCTCGGTCTTGGGGACGGTCGTGGTCAGGAATGCATAGAGGGGGACGACGAACATCCCGCCGGTGATCGCGACTCCAAGCAGGCACAGGATCATCGGCCAGGCCATCGGATTGAAGAGGAAATTCCCGAGGGTCGTCAGCTCCGCGCCATGCTTGCCCCAAGTGAGCGAGACGAAGTGCAGGAGAAGCACGAAGACTCCCATGAAGATCACCGACGGGGGAGCGAACCGCGCCGACACCTGACTCTTCAGCATGCGGTTGATGGCAACCGAGCCGATCGCGATTCCGATCGAGAAGATGGCGATGAACATGCTCGCCACCTGCTCGTCGGCACCAAGGACGTTCTTCACGAGCGGCGGGAAGATGATGATCAGCACCGCGCCGATGGTCCAGAAGAAGCTGATCGCAAGAATGGCGAGAAACAGCCGCCGGATGTGCATGGTCGCGCTGACGAGCTCTACCGACGCCTTGACGATGTGCCAGGTGATCGGCAGCCGCTCCGCCGAAGGGGGCGCGGGAGGCACCTGGCGTCCCGCAAGATAGCCGAGCAAGGCGAAGGCCAGGACAGCGACCGCCGCCGACTGCGGCCGGGCCGCGAGCACGCCCGCCAGGATCGTTCCGAGCAGGATGGCGATGTAGGTGCCGGCTTCCACGAGCCCCGTGCCGCCAAGCACTTCGTCCTTGCCCAGATGCTGCGGGAGAATCGCATATTTGATCGGACCGAAGAAGGTCGAATGGACGCCCATGGCGAAGACCGCGGCAAGCATCAGCGGAATGTTCGCGAGGACGATTCCCGTGCCGCCGACGAGCATGATGAAAATCTCCGCGAACTTGATGATGCGGATCAGCCGGGCCTTGTCATGGTCGTCGGCAAGCTGGCCAGACAGCGCCGAGAACAGGAAGAACGGCAGGATGAACAGCGCCTGCGCGATCGCGCTGAACTGAAACTCCTTCGCCGGATTCGAGTAGAGCTGGTAGGTGACGAACAGGACGACCGCCTGCTTGAACAGACTGTCATTGAAGGCCCCGAGGAACTGGGTCGTGAAAAGCGGAAGGAACCGCCGCGCACGGAGAAGGTGGCTGATGTTCTGGATCAACGGAGGCGCGTGGCGGATCGCATGGACTTGGGAGGTCCGCATAGCCAGCTTTGCGCATCTCGCCAAACTCTATAACTCTGCGGGCCGACGATGCTGACGCTTCCGAACCTGCTGACCCTGTCGCGGATCTTCGCGGTGCCGATCCTGGTATTCCTGCTGTGGCAGCCGCGCCCGTTCGATTATGCGGTCACGTTCGGTCTCTACTGCGTCGTGGGGATCACAGACTATTTCGACGGCTATTTGGCCCGCGCCCAGGGGCAGATTTCGAAGCTCGGACAGTTCCTCGACCCGATCGCGGACAAGATCATGGTGGCGGCGGTAATCGTCATGCTGATGGCGTCGAGAAAGGCCAACGGCGAACCGCCGATCCTGCAGGACTTCAACATCATCCCCGCACTGATCATCCTGCTTCGGGAAATCATCGTGTCCGGCCTTCGAGAGTTCCTTGCCGACCTTCGAGTCGGAATGCCGGTCAGCCAGCTGGCGAAATGGAAGACCACCATTCAGCTCGTTTCGCTGGGCGCGCTGATCCTGGGCGGGGCAACGCCGCACCTGCCGTGGGTCCACATGGTCGGAATCGCCTGCTTGTGGGCAGCGGCCGCCCTGACGCTCGCCACCGGCTACGATTATCTGCGCATCGGCCTCAAGCACATGGATTGAGGCTGAAAGAAAGGGCGCACCCGTCGCCGGTGCGCCCTCCCCATGCTTTCGCCAGCCAGCTCAGCGGTCGTAACGGTCGTAGCGACCGTAGCGATTGTAGCGATTGTAGTCGCCGTAGCCGAGGCGGGCGCGGATGCCGCTCTCGAATTGGTCGAGGCGCGCATCGAACATTGCGCCTTCGCGCCCGCTCATCCCGTCGCGCGCAGCCCACTGCAATTCCTGCCGAAAGCGGTCCGCGGTCCGGTCGAGCTGAGCCGCTTCGCGCGGACTGATCATGCCACGCTGCGCGAGCTCACGGATCTCATAGCGAATCCGGGACATCCGCTGCACATTGAGTGCAATCAGCCGTTCGCTCCCGTAGCCGCCCCGGTAGCCGTATCCGTAACCGTTGCCGCCGTCATAGCCGTAGCTGTCCTGGCCATATCCGCCGACGCGCTGGTTGTAATAATATTGCGCCGAAGCCGGCGCCGCGATCGCAAGCGCCGAAGCAGCGGTTGCAACCGAAATCAGGAACTTGACCATAAGAAGGACTCCTCGTCAGTACGAGGCGTTTATGCGCGCTCACAGATGCTCGGGCGCTGAACGCGCCCGTTATCCGCCGTTCAACTGGCCGGCCGATTCGCGAAGTGTTTCGGCGAGGAGCCGAAATTCCTTCTCGCGAGGGCTTCGCCGGCGCCAGATGAGGGCGATCTGGCGGGCGGCATTGTCCGCAGCCAGCCTGCGCGAAACCAGCGACGTGCCGTCCAGGATTCCGGCATCCACGGCCATTTGCGGGACCAGCGTCAGGCCCATGCCGTTGTCGACCATCTGGACCAGCGTGTGCAGGCTCGTTCCGAGCATTGCGCTGTCCGGCGCTCTTCGCCCGCACGCGGCAAGCGAGTGGTCGGTGAGACAATGGCCATCTTCGAGTAACAGAAGGTCCGAATTGTGGATTGCCGCCGGGGGAACCTCGCTGGGAAAGGCTTCCGCTTCCTTGGCGCGAAGGGCGAGCAGCAATTCGTCGTCGAACAGGGTTTCGCTGTCGACGTCGCCGCACGGGAAGGGAAGCGCGAGGAGCACACAGTCGAGGCTGCCGCGGTGGAGCGCGTCGCAGGCCTGCTGGCTCGTCTCTTCACGAAGATAGAGCTTGAGTTCCGGATAGGCTTTTCTGAGGTCCGGAAGCACGCGCGGGAGAAGGAACGGCGCGATCGTCGGGATGACTCCCATGCTGAGTTCCGCCGTCAGGGGTTTGCCGGCGGCCTGGGCAAGGCCGGCGATCTCCTCCGCCTCGCGAAGGACGCGCCGCGCGCGCTCGACAATCTCCTTGCCTAGCGGAGTGAAGCGGATTGCCTGCCGCGAACGCTCGACCAGCTTCGTGCCAAGCAGCTTTTCGAGCTCCTGCACCCCGGCGGACAGTGTCGATTGCGTGACGAAGCAGGCCTCTGCCCCGCGCCCGAAGTGGCCCTCGTCGTGAACCGCGACGAGATATTGGAGTTGTCTCAATGTCGGCAGATAGGCTGTCACTTCATCGATGTAGTCGATGAATATGGACAAATCAATCGATTTGACCGAACGCCCAAGGCCTCCTATCTCGGCCTGACACCGAAATTCTTGAAACAGGAGGAACCTTCCTCATGCTTACCGTTGGCGACAAGCTTCCCCCCCTCAAACTCCCGGTCCAGCAGGGCACGTCCGCGCTTCCTGCCGGCGAGACGATCGATCTCGGCGAGACCAACGGCAAGTGGAAGATCCTCTTCTACTGGCCGAAAGATTTCACCTTTGTCTGTCCCACCGAGATCGTGGGCTATGGCGAGCTGAAGAACGACTTCGCCGATCGCGATGCGGTCCTCGTCGGCGCTTCGACCGATACGGCGCACGTCCACTTCGCGTGGCGGCGCTCTGACGAGGAACTCGCCCAGGCGGACTTCCCGTGGATCGCCGACAACGGCAAGGAGCTGGCCTCCGAGCTCGGGATTCTCGATCCGGAAGAGCATGTCGCCTATCGCGCGACCTTCATCGTCGATCCCGACAACGTCATCCAGCACGTCACGGTCAACGGCCTCAACGTTGGCCGTAACCCGCAGGAGACCCTGCGTGTGCTCGACGCCCTCCAGACCGACGAGCTCTGCCCGTGCAACTGGAACCCGGGCGAAGAGGTTCTGAAGCCGGCTGCCTAAGCTCGCCGCGCATTTGCCCCCGGAGGGGGCTGCCGATACCGAGGGCGGGCCAGCCCCCTCCCCAAGCCGCCCCGGCCGCATGTTCGCGGGGGCAGCCCCCTCCCTGTACTCACGCACCCAATGGAGCCCCCGATGTCTCTCAAGGAATTCGCCGACTCGCTTCCGGATTACGCCAAGGACTTGAGGCTGAACCTGACCTCGATCCTGTCCGATCAGCTGCTCGGCAATGACCGCAAGAACGGGCTTCTGCTCGCCTGCGCCCACGGTTCCGGATACAAGCTGCTGGTCGATGCCGCCGAGGCGGAAGTTGCCGGCAAAATTCCGGACCCGATCGCCAATGCCGCTCGGGGAGCTGCCGCGCTGATGGCGATGAACAACGTCTATTACCGCTTCGTCCACCTCGTCGCGAACCCCGAATACGGGACGATGCCGGCCAAGCTGAGGATGAACTTCATCGGCAGCCACGGAATCGCCAAGGAGGATTTCGAGCTGTTCAGCCTCGCGGTTTCGGCGATGAACGGCTGCGGCATGTGCATCGACAGCCACGAGCGTGTGCTCCTCGAGCACGGCGTGAAACCGGAGACAATCCAGTCGGCGGTTCGAGTCGGCGCCGTAATGAAGGCGCTCGCGACCGTTCATTCGACACTCTGACCTCTGGCAATCGGTCCGCCGCGCCCATAGATTGGACGAAGGCCTCAAGGACTCGCGCTTGTTTTCTCGCCTGATCGAATATCTCGAATCTGTCGAAGCCCGCGACCCAGCGGCGCGATCGCATTGGGAAGTCCTGATTTATCCGGGAGCCTGGGCGCTCGCCCTGCACCGGGTTGCGCACTGGCTCTATGGCGGCGACCTGTTCTTCCTCGCCCGCTGCGTTAACCATTTTGCCCGCTTCCTGACCGCCATCGACATCCATCCCGGGGCGAAGATCGGAAAGCGCTTCTTCATCGACCATGGCTTCACGGTGATCGGCGAGAGCGCGGAGATCGGCGACGATGTCACCATTTACCAGAGCGTCACGCTCGGCGGGACGAACCCGCACGAGGGGACGGCAGGAAAGCGCCACCCGACGATCCGCGACAAGGTCGTCATCGGCTCGGGCGCGCAGGTTCTGGGACCCATTGAAATCGGCGAAGGCGCGCGGATCGGCGCGAATGCCGTGGTGACTCGCGACGTCGCTGCCGGAGCGACAGTCATCGGCATTCCGGCCAAGCCCGTGCCGGTCGACGTCTCCGCGGCCGAACCGAGGGAATTCCTTCCCTACGGAACGCCGTGCAACGAGATCGCGGACCCGGTCCTTGCCCGCCTGTGCGAGCTGGAACGGGAGATCGCTCGGCTTCGCGACGAACGACGGGAAAAGACCGGCGCCAAGGAGTCGCCCGTCAGGAGCAAGCGGGCTTGAGCGTCGTCCAGCCGTTCCCCCACCCGAGGGACCGGCGCCCGATCACCGCTTTCGACCGCCTTGAGCTGATGCGGATCATGGACCTCTACGGCCGAATGGTCGCCGCCGGGCACTGGCGGGACTACACGCTCGGTCACCATCCCGACCATGCCGTATTCGCGGCGTTTCGCCGCCATGCCGAGCAGCCTGAAATCCGCATAGAAAAACATCCCGAGCTCCGGTTGAAGCAGGGGGCGTTCGCGCTCGTAAGCGAGCACGGGCTGGTGCTCAAGCGGGGCCACGACCTTTCGGCAGTCATGGCCCCGCTCGAGCGGCGGCTTATGCGGATCGTGGGCTAGCGACGGCGCTCCGGTCAACGACCGGGAGCTTCGCCCTCAGACTGTCCGGAAGTGGCTTCACCACCGCCTCGCGCGCCTGGTGCCAGAAGGCTGACAGGAGCAGCAGCGACGAGCCGATCACCAACGCCGTCAGTGCGACATTGAGCTCGATGGCTCCGAACTGCTTGAACAGCTCGTTGAGGGCGAACAGCACGTAGGCCAGCGCCGAAACGAGCAGCGCGCGCCGGTCGATGGCCAGTGCGGTCAACCCGAACAACACATAAAGCAGCACCACAATCAGGCCTTCGCCAACCGCGACGTTGCCACTTGTAAGGCCGAGCAGAGCGAAGATCGGGTGCGCGATCATCGGCGCCGCCAGCAAGTGAAGCCAGAAAGCAACATCGGAGCGGCGGGTGAGCCGTGCCGGGTCCGACGAGTCCCAGCGCATCGCGAACAGGAACACGCCGACCCCAAGCACCAGAACAATGCCCAGGACCAGGTTCTTGTACTGCTCAGGATCGCCGACGACCGCGATCAGTAGGCCAACGACAATCGCCGAAACGGCGGCTGCACCGGCAGCGATCGTGATCGGAACGTGAAAGCGTTTCCAGTGAAGCCACGCAGCGGCGGCTGCGACCGCGCCGGCAATTGCGGCGATGCTGCCTGCGTAAAGTCCCTGCTGATCGTGAGGCGGCTCACCGACGGCGTAAGCGCCGAGGAGCCCGACGGTCACGAAAACCGAGCCGACAAATGCGAGCAGCAGGATGATCGACGGCAACGCCATTCGCCGCCGGGCCGTAAAGAAGAGCGCGAGAGCCCAGGCAGTCACTGCGACCGGTAGCGGCGCAAGGAAGGACGGACCGTCCGCTTCCACAGCCGTTCCGAGCGACTGGCCAACCCACTGGCCGATCCAGCCGACCGCGACCATCAGGATGACGGCGGCGATCGAGACGAAGATGTCGTTGAAGCCCGTGATCAGGCGAAACTGTTCTTCATCGACGGCCGGCGCGGAACGCTGGACCTCCATGAAGTTGCGCAACGATGCCGCGGATTCGGCGCTGATCGCGCCGGCGGCGACTGCGTCGTCGAGGTCGTTCTGAGTGTACATTCCAGCACCCCCTTTTGAAGGGCCGGAAACTACGCCAACTGTATTAGTGTGTCAATACAGCAGCGTGGTTGGCCGACACTCCGACGGGGGAGTTGGGAACTACGGAGTGCCGGCCGTTCGTTCAGCGGCAGCGAACGCGCGAGCGTTCCACACTGCGCCCGATAAGGGCGCCCGCCGCAGCTCCAAGGATCGTCCCGGTCGTCCGTTCGCCGTGGGTATCGATCGCCCGTCCGACGAGCGCACCGCCCGCAGCACCGATGATGAGGCCAGTGGTTCCGTTGGGCCGCTTGCAGCGTAGGCGTCCGTGCGAATCGCGCCAAACCTTGCCGGTGTAATAAGGGTTATGGTGTCGCGGCCGGGCGTCCGCCTGTTGCGGCAAGGCCGGCACCGTGAGGCTCACGGCGGCGAGCGACAGCATGATTTTCTTCATTTGCAGGCAGCTCCCACGCTTTTCAGATGCGCTTGTGTGGCAGTCGAAACGATGGCGCGAGCGGAAGGTAAACGGGCGCGGTGAGGTTAACGACGAACCGAGTCGTTACGGCGGCGGGCTGACGCGCAAGTATGCGGAAGATTTACGCCGGCAACCGGACGGTCGCTTTCTCCCGCCAGCGACCGTCTTCATTCGCCCAATAGTGGCGCTCGATGGAGTCGAGACCCGCGAGCGAGCGCCAGGCGTCTCGTGCCTCTTCGACGGTGTCCGCGCCGAACAGATAGAAAGCACGGTCGAAAGCGAGCGCCGCTTCGCGCCATTTGCCGTCGGCGATCAGCAGGTTGCGCGCCCTGTTCGCGGCGTCGGCATCGGCCGACAGCAGGATCGGTTGGCGCGAGTCGTCGCTTTCGCCGGCGAGCCCGTGCGGCAGGAAGCTCGCCGCGCCCTGGTCCCAAAGAATCCGGTCGAGCCGCGCGAGCTGCGCGTTGTCGCCTGACACGACCAGCAATCGCTCGTCCTCCCTGAGAAGTCTTTCGGCGATGCTCGCGATGACCTCCTCGAGAGCGACGGCACCGAGCTGGTAGAAGTCGACTCGCACGCGCGACGTCAGCCTTCGAGGTTGTCCGCCACGAACTGGTCGAGCAGGCGCACGCCGAAGCCCGTAGCCCCCTTCGCGTAGGTGCTCGACGGCTTGTCCGACCAGGCCATGCCGGCGATGTCGAGGTGCGCCCATCTCACGCCTTCCTCGATGAACCGCTTGATGAACTGCGCGGCGGTAATCGATCCACCCTCTCGCGGGCCGACGTTCTTCATATCGGCAATATCCGAATCGAGCATCCTGTCGAAGGCCTCACCAAGCGGCATGCGCCACAGTTTGTCGCCGCTCTCGTCGGCTGCCTTCATCAGGTGCTTGGCAAGCTCGTCGTCGGGGGTGAACAGGCCGGCGTATTCGTGTGCCAGGCTGATGAGGATCGCGCCGGTAAGAGTCGCGAGATCGACGATCGTCGTCGGCTTGTAGGTCCGCTGAACATAGGCGACCGCATCGGCGAGGACGAGGCGGCCTTCGGCGTCAGTGTTGATCACTTCAACGGTCTGGCCGGACATGGTCGTGACAACGTCGCCCGGGCGCTGGGCGTTGCCGCCCGGCATGTTTTCGACGAGCCCGCAGATGCCGACGATATTTGCCTTGGCCTTGCGGAGCGCCAGCGCCTTCATCGCGCCCACGACCGCCCCGGCACCGCCCATATCCCATTTCATCGATTCCATGCCCTGGGCAGGCTTGATCGAGATCCCGCCGGTGTCGAACGTCACGCCCTTGCCGACGAAGGCGACCGGGGCATCACCCTGATTGCCGCCGTTCCAGCGAAGCACGAGGAGGCGGCCTTCGCGCACCGAACCCTGCGCCACTCCAAGCAGCGCACCCATGCCGAGCTTCCTCATCGCCGCAGCGTCGAGCACGTCAAGCTCGATTCCGAGCTTGGCGAGGCCGCGGCAGCGCTCAACGAAGCTTTCCGGATAGATGATGTTGGCTGGCTCGGTGACCAGTTCGCGAGTGAGCCCGACGCCTTCGACGACCGGCTCCCAGCGAGACTTCCAGCGCTGCTCCGCGCCATCCCCGCCGCCGACGATGGTGACGGTCTTCAAAGTCGGCTTCTGCTTGTCCTTCTGCTTCGTGCGATAGTGATCGTAACGCCACGAACGAAGCGCCGCCGCGAGGGCGACCCGAGCGGCCGAATCGGCGTCATAATCGAGACCCCCGAGGTCGATGACGGCGTGGGATTCGCCGGAGGTCAGGAGCTTGGAGACGGCTGTCCCGCCAAGCTTCTCCGCCGCCTGTTCCGGCAAGCTGTCGCTACCCGTGCCGACGACGATGAGGCGCCGCGACTTTCCGTTCTCGTCGGCGACCAGATCGGCGGTACTTCCCGAGTCCCCTTCAAACCGCTGCCGTTTTAGCGCCGCCTCGACCTTCGCCTTGTCATCCAGCGACTTCGCAGCGGGTCGATTGGGCCCCGCCGACGGGATCACCAGCGCATAGTCTCCGGTCGGCCGGGAAGCGGCGAATTCAATCTGCATGAGCGTACAAATCCCTGGAAAAAGGAAGAAGGTTTGCGGCGCCTTTAGGACGGCATCGCCCGCATGGCAAAGCGCGCCGGACGAGATGGTTCCTCCATGCGCCCGGTCCGGACGAAGAGCGATTGTCGGGCGGCGGGCAAGGTGCGATAGGCGCGGCTAACGAAACCGTCGGTGGACTGGGGCGGAAGGCGAGCGTTTGCGCAATCGGAAAGTTCGGTCGCGACTAATCTGGAGTACGGCGCTGCCGCTGCCGCTGGCCAGGCCAGCAGCGGAAGCCGCCGCGCAACCGACGCCGCCCGATGCAGCGATGGAGCCGCCCCCGCCGGTTGACGCTGCACGGCCGATGCCGGCCGCTCCCGCACCGATCGTCACTGCCGATTCAGGAGGGATGATCGAGTTCAGCGCCGACCAGGTCACCTACGACAGCGACAACGACATCGTCACCGCGTCGGGCAAGGTGCGGATGTCGAGGGACGGCAATTATCTGGCCGCCGACCTGGTGACCTGGAACCGTAAGAGCGGCGAGGTTCGTGCCCAGGGCGACGTCGTCGTCGTCAATCCGCAGGGCGACAAGATGATCGGCCAGAATGTGCTCCTCAGCGACACACTGAAGGACGGGACGGTCGACAATTTGCTGATCGTCCTAGAGAGCGGTGGCCGCATCGCCGCCGAGCGCGGCAGCCGGGCGAACGGGGTCTACACGCTCGAGAATGCCGCTTACTCGCCGTGCCCCGTGACGACGGCGAGCGGCTGCGCAAAGCGTCCGAGCTGGATGATCACCGCCGCACAGGTCATCGACGATCCTGCGACAGGGCGGGTCAAGTTCCGCGGCGGACGGCTCCAACTGTTCGGGATCACGCTTCCGCTGCTCCCGATCTTCAGCGTCGGCACGAACGGCGAAGGGGCGACCGGCTGGCTGATGCCGGAGCTGAAGATCTCGAAGAACAACGGCTTCGAAGTGGCGTTGCCCTATTTCTGGCATATCGCCCCGAACCGCGATCTCTCAGTAATTCCCCATCTCTACACGGGCACCTTGCCGGCCATCGAGGCGCGATACAGGGAACTCAACAGCCTCGGTGCGTTTCAGGTCGGCGGCTTCCTTGCCTACAGCCAGGTCGAAAATGCAGACCTGACGCCGAGCACCGAGAGCGGGCGCGAAGTGCGCGGCTATTTCGAAGGCAACGGCACGTACCAGCTCGATCCGGACTGGAGCGTCACAGGCTTCTTCCGGATTGCGACCGACAAGACCGTCACCCGCCGCTATGACATCACGCGCGACGACCGGCTGCGCAATTTCATCAATGCCGAGCGGATCACGCCCGACAGCTATATCTCGATCGCCGGCTGGGCCTTCGAGGGGCTGCGGGTCGATGACGTTCAGAAACAAATCCCGATCGCCCTTCCGGCGATCGACGCCCGCTTCAACCTCGAGCCGCCGGTGCTCGGCGGGAAGCTGCAGATCCAGGCGAACAGTCTCGCAATTCTTCGAATCGAAGGCCAGGACACGCAGCGTGCCTTCGTCAGCGCCGAGTGGGACTTGCGGCGACTGACCACGATGGGCCAACAAGTCACGCTCACGGCTTTCGCCCGGGGCGACGTCTATCATACCGACGACGCGGAAGAGACGGTGGTTCCGATCTACCGGGGCACGGATGGCTGGCACGCGCGCGGGATCGTCGCCCTCGCCGCCGACGTCCAATGGCCCTTGATCGGGCCGCTGTTCGGGGGCGTGCAGCGAATCACGCCGCGCGTGCAGATCGTGGCGACCCCGCCGACTCCGAACATGGACATCCCCAACGAGGACGCGCGCTCGGTCGATCTCGAGGATAGCAATCTCTTCGCGCTGAACCGCTTTCCCGGCTACGACCGCTGGGAGGACAGCTCGCGGGTCACCTACGGGCTCGAATGGGCCTATGACCGCCCCAACCTGTCGATCGCGACCAGCATCGGGCAGAGCTACAGGCTCAACAGCAGGCCGGGGATTTTCCCCGTCGGCACCGGGCTTAGCGACCGCCTCTCCGACATCGTCGGACGAACCGACATCCGCTACGGCCGGTTCATCGACCTGACCCATCGGTTTCGGCTCGACAAGGACAATCTGGCGGTACGCCGGAACGAGATCGACCTCACTGTCGGCGGAACCCAGACATACGTCCAAATCGGCTATCTCAGGCTCGATCGGAACATCGACCCGACCATCGAGGATCTGCGCGACCGCGAGGAGCTCCGGCTTGCCGGGCGGCTGAAGTTCGCACGTTACTGGTCGATCTTCGGAGCGACCGTGATCGACCTCACCGACAAGCAGGAAGATCCCTTCTCCGTGGCCGACGGTTTCGAGCCGGTGCGTAACCGTTTGGGGATTTCGTATGAGGACGAGTGCCTGGAGCTTGGCCTGACGTGGCGCCGCGACTATGAGGTCCTCGGGGATTTCCGTAAGGGCAGCACGATCGCGCTCCAGATAGGGTTGAAGGGTCTAGGCCGCTAAGCCTGTGTTCAGCGGGCGCGGCTAAAGCAAACGTGCGGATTTGTTTGGGCAATAAGGGAAAATCTGTGGTGGCAGTTTCTGAATTCCTCCGGGCTCGTCTCCGGCTGGGCCTGGTCGTCCTGGCGCTCGGCGCAGCGACGGCAGCGATCGCCCAAGACGATCAGCAGACAGACCAGGCGGCCGCGTCGGAGGCGTCTGAGCCGGGCAACCGGCCGCTCGACCTGCCGGAGAATCCGCAGCTGTTCGGAACCACGCTTCCATCGGTCGTCAAGGCCACCGCGATCGTCAACGGAACCGTTATTACCCAGTCGGATATCGACCAGCGCCTGGCGCTCCTCGCAATCTCCGAGGGCGGCAGCATTCCCGCAAGCCAGATGGAGCCGCTCCGCCAGCAGGTGCTTCGCAACCTCATCGACGAAACGCTCGAAATCCAGGCTGCGAAGGCCGACAAGATCGACGTCACCGATGCCGACATCGACAAGACGGTGCAGCGCGTCGCTGGGCAGAACAACCAGACCCCGGATCAGCTCGCGGCCTACCTCCAGAGTCACGGCTCTTCGATCAAGTCGATCCGTCGCCAGATCCAGGGCGAAATCGCATGGGGCCGGCTTCAGCAGAAGCGAATCGAAAGCTCCGTCAACGTTGGCGACGACGAAGTCAAAGCCGTGCTCGACCGCTTGAACGCATCGAAAGGAGCCGAGGAGTATCGGGTCGGTGAAATCTATTTGTCGGCGCCCGGCGGCGACACGACCCAGGCGATGAGGACCGCTAATCAGATCATCGACCAGCTGAAGCAGGGGGCATCCTTCGCGGGCTATGCGCGCCAATATTCGGAAGCCTCGACCGCGGCCGTCGGCGGCGATCTCGGCTGGGTGCGACCGGCGCAACTCCCCTCGCAGATCGCGACCGTCCTGCAGACCATGAAGGCCGGCGAGGTCAGCAATCCCATCGCGGTTCCCGGCGGCGTTTCGATCATCGCCGTCCAGGACGAGCGCAAGGTGCTCGCCCCCGATCCACGCAACGCGGTGCTCAGCCTGAAGCAGGTGTCGATCGCGTTTCCGAAGGGCACGACCCAGCAGCAGGCGGAGCCGACGGTTGCCAAGTTCGCCGAGGCGGCGCGGAACATCGGCGGCTGTGGCGGGACCGACAAGATCGCCAAGGATTTCAACGGCGAGGTGGTTTCCAGCGACGACGTCAAGTTGCGCGATCTTCCGCCCGCGCTTCAGCAGATCATGCTTCCAATGCAGATCGGCCAGGCGACTCAGCCTTTCGGCTCGATCGACGAAGGCGTTCGCGTGCTCGTCATCTGCGGACGCGACGAGGTCGATCCGGGTGCTCCGACCTTCGACCAGGTCTATGCCCAGCTGAACGAAGAGCGCGTGAACCTTCGCGCCCGGCGCTATCTTCGCGACCTTCGTCGCGATGCGGTGATCGAATACCGCTAAGCCTCCATTTGGGCTAAGGCACCGCCGTGTCGCGCGCGCCTGAATTCCCGCTTGCTGTCTCGCTTGGCGATCCTGCCGGGATCGGGCCGGAAGTGATCGCCAAATGCTGGGACAATCGCGACCGATTCGATATCCCGCCGTTTGTCGCCATCGGTGACCCGCGGTCGGTCAGCAATGTCTGGGACGGTCCGCTGGCCATTATCGACGACCCGAAGGAAGCGGACTCCGCTTTCGACGTCGGGCTTCCGCTCATCCAGATTCGTTCGCCGGAAGAAGACCGGGCGGGTCATCCCAGCGTCGCCGGGGCCCATTGCTCGCTCGACGCGCTCGAGATCGCGGTCGGGCTGGCACGGTCGGGATCGGCCTCGGCCGTCGTCACCGGCCCGGTTTCGAAGGAGCAGCTCTACTCGATCGGATTCCAGCACCCGGGCCAGACGGAGTTTGTCGCGGAGCGCTGCGGAATCGCCGCCGGCAACGTTGTCATGATGCTCGCCGCGCCAACTCTCAGGACCGTTCCGATCACGACCCACGTCCCGCTCCGGGACGTCCCCGACCAGCTCACGGCGGGCCTCATAGAATCGCGGGTCCGGACGACTCTTCGCGGGCTCCAGCGCAGTTTCGGGATCGCCGAACCGAAAGTCGCGGTCAGCGGCCTTAATCCCCACGCCGGAGAAGGCGGGATGCTCGGACAGACAGAGATCGAGGTGATCGAGCCGGCAATTGCGGCCCTTCGCGCCGAAGGGTGGCGGGTGACCGGCCCCCATCCGGCCGACACCTTGTTCCACGAAAGCGCGCGCGCTGCTTATGACGCTGCTGTCTGCATGTACCACGACCAGGCATTGATCCCGGTGAAGGCGCTTCACTTCATCGATGCAGTCAACATCACGCTCGGCCTGCCGATTGTGCGGACGGCCCCCGACCACGGCACCGCCTTCGACATTGCCGGCCAGGACCGCGCCGACCCGAGGCCGATGGCAGCGGCGCTCCGGCTTGCGGCAGAGTGCGCCGTGCATCGTTCCGACGCGGCGTGAGCCAAAAACCCGAACCACTTCGCGACGTCATCGCCCGTCACGGGCTGCACGCGAGCAAGGCGCTCGGTCAGAATTTCATCCTCGACCGGCAATTGCTAGCGAAGATCGCCGCCGTCCCGGGCGAGATCGAGGGCGACACGGTCTATGAGGTAGGCCCGGGCCCGGGAGGCTTGACGCGCGCCCTCCTGGAACGTGGCGCGCGCGTGGTCGCGGTCGAGCGCGATCGGCGATTTCTTCCCGCGCTCGCGGAACTGGGTGCGGAATTTCCGGACCGTCTCGACCTTATCGAGCGGGATGCGCTGAAGATGGATGAGCAGGCCACGGTCGGCAGGGGAGCGCGCGTGATCTCCAACCTCCCCTACAATGTCGGGACGGCGTTGCTCCTGCGGTGGCTGACGGGGCCATGGCCGCCGTGGTGGCGATCGCTGACCCTGATGTTCCAGAAGGAGGTCGCGGAACGAATCGTCGCTCGCCCCGCGTCCAGTGCCTACGGACGCCTATCGGTGCTCGCCCAATGGCGTTCCGACGCGCGGATCGCGATGCACCTGAGCCGGTCGGCGTTCGTGCCGCCGCCAAAGGTCGCGTCCGCTGTCGTTCACATCCTCCCGCGCGAGGCACCCCAAGGCGTCGATCCGAAGCGCATCGAGCAGCTTACGGAAGCAGCATTCGGACAACGGCGAAAGATGCTGCGCTCAAGCCTGAAGAGCCTTCCAGGCGCACTCCACGCGCTGGAGAAGCTCGGCATCGATCCGCAGCGGCGGGCGGAAACCCTGGAGATCGGCGATTTCGTCGCGCTGGCGCGCGAGCTCAGCTGACGATCAGTTTTCCTTCGGCACATCCGTCGGGGTCACCGACGCAACCGCAGGTCCGTGGGAAATCGCCGCCGAAAGCTCCGTGACCTGGCGGCAATTGTTCGAACAAAGCTTCTGAAGCTTGGCGAGATTCTCCTTCGCCCGCGGAATTGCGCCGAGCTCGACCATCGCCTCGCCCTGGACTTCGATGGCATCGAGATCGTTGGGTTCCAGCTCGAGCGCTTCGGCGGCCAGCCGGATCGCTTTTCCGAACAATTTCTGCTGCTTTGCTACGCGAGCGAGATCGACGAAGGCCGAGCGGTTGCGCGGATCGACCGCGACCGCGGTTTCCAGCAGGTTTCCGGCCTCGGCCAGCTTGCCGGCGGCAAGCTGCGCCTGGCCCTGCTGCTGAAGCTCGATCGAGCGCGGGAGAATCTGGTTGTCCGGCCTTTGCCCGATAACCGGGCTCGCGACGAGCGCGGCGGCAGTGCCAAGCATCAGAAAACGCACAGAAATCCGCATCATTTTCTCCATCACGTCGCGCCTGCTCCTAGCATGGCTTGACGAGCCGCGCGATGAAAAAGCCGTCCGTTGCATCGTGGCCCGGCGTCAGCAGCCGCCCACCGCCGTCCGAACGCCCCGCACTTTCGAGAATACCCTGCACGACCCATCCTGAACGCCGGCCTAAGAAGGACTCGACCTGCCCCTCCCCTTCGCGCCTCAGCAGCGAGCAAACGGCATAGACCAGCGAACCTCCGGGATTGACGAGCTCGGCGGCAACGTCCAGCAGCCGCTCCTGTGCGGCAACGAGACGGTCCAGCCGCTCGGGCGTGAGGCGCCACCGGCCTTCCGGATTCCGGCGCCAGGTACCGCTTCCGGAGCAGGGCGCGTCGACGAGGACGAGATCGGCGGACTGGCGCCAGTCGTCGAGGTCGGCAAGTTCGCGCGGCGGACTGAGAAGCCTGGTTTCGATCGTGGCTTTGGCTCGCTCGGCGCGAGGCCGGAGCTTCGACAGTCGCACTCGGTTGGAGTCCGTCGCCAGTATGGTTGCGTCGGGGGCTGCGGCGGCGAGGGCGAGCGATTTGCCGCCGGCGCCCGCGCACAGATCGATGATGCGTTGACCGGGCTTGGGGTCACACGCCAGCGCGATGAGCTGGCTGCCCTCGTCCTGCACCTCGATTAGGCCCGAGCGGACCGGCTCGCTTTCATCGACTCTCGTGTCGGGCGGCAGGCGGATGCCCCATGGGCTGAGGCGCGTCGGCTCGCCGTGGGGATATTCGTTCAACATTTCATCGCGGGCGGTGCGCGCGACATTCACTCGAAGATCGACCGGAGCCCGTTCGAGGAGCGCGCGCCATTCCTCGGGCGCGACCAGCGGCGAAAGCTGGGGAACGAGCCAATCCGGAACGAGGTGTGGCTGGCTTGCGGGCTCGCCGTCGATTAGCGGCTCCGGGCCCCTTGGCTCTCCGAAAAGACTGAGCAGCTCCGGATGGTCCTGTGCCAGTCCGACTATCGCCGCCCGTCCGCTTTGCGGCCGTTCGGCGGTTCGGCGAATTGCTCGGAACACCAGCTCGCGGACGGCTCGCCGGTCCTTGGAACCCGCGTAGCGGCGGGTCTTGAAATAACGGGTCACGATCGCGTCCGCCGGCGCCCCCTGCTCGCGCGCGGATTCGATGACGAGGTCGAGGATCTCGATCGCAGCCTGGAGGCGCGCAGCGGGGGTCATGCGCTATCGCGTCGGATAGTTCGGTGCCTCGCGGGTAATTGACACGTCGTGGACATGGCTTTCCGACAGGCCGGCGTTGGTAATCCGCACGAAGCGGGCCCGATCCCGAAGGTCGGCAATCGTCGCGGAGCCGGTATAGCCCATCGCCGCTTTCACGCCACCGACCAGCTGGTGGATGATTTCGCGGACCGCGCCCTTGTACGGCACTTGGCCCTCGATCCCTTCTGGAACCAGCTTGAGATGGTCCTGGATATCCTGCTGGAAATAGCGGTCCGCTGACCCTCGAGCCATCGCCCCGACCGAGCCCATGCCACGGTAGGACTTGTAGCTCCGTCCCTGGTAGAGGAACGTCTCGCCGGGCGCTTCCTCGGTTCCCGCCAGGAGCGACCCGATCATTACCGTCGAGGCGCCCGCGGCGAGGGCTTTCGCAATGTCTCCGCTCGTCCGGATTCCACCATCGGCGATCACCGGGACGCCAGCTTCGCGCGCGGCTGCCGAGGCCGCCATGACGGCGGTCAGCTGCGGAACGCCGACCCCGGCGACGATACGCGTCGTGCAGATGGAGCCCGGGCCGATGCCGACCTTCACTGCGTCCGCCCCGGCATCGATCAGTGCCTTGGTCGCTTCGGCGGTTGCGACGTTACCGGCGACCACCTGGACGGAATTCGACAGCGCTTTCACCCGCTCGACCGAGCGGCCGACGTCGATGTTGTGGCCATGGGCGGTGTCGATGACGATGCAGTCGCAGCCCGCCTCGATCAGGGCTTGTGAGCGAGCGAAGCCCTTGTCCCCGACCGTGGTCGCTGCGGCCACCCGAAGGCGGCCTTCGGCATCCTTGGTCGCGAGCGGCGCGGCGACCGCTTTCTCGATATCCTTGACCGTGATGAGGCCCACGCAGCGATTCTGGTCGTCGACGACAAGCAACTTTTCGATCCGCCGCTGATGGAGGATCCGCATTGCCTCTTCCTGGCTCGTGCCGATTGGAACGGTCGCCAGATCGTCCTT
>Ga0207678_10002131_pt1 | contig 17922 bp, 14 predicted proteins | sample KBSC63metaG_FD_184319 | JGI IMG/M metagenome (GOLD analysis project Ga0207678, IMG submission 184319) | Corn rhizosphere microbial communities from Kellogg Biological Station, Michigan, USA - KBS C6-3 metaG (SPAdes) (version 2) | ecosystem: Host-associated > Plants > Roots > Rhizosphere > Soil ...
CGACCTCCATCGTCGACCGGTCGCGGGGCAGCTATGCCGCCTATCTCGACCTGGAGGTGGACGTGACGCCACGCTTCACCCTGGGGGGCGCCGTGCGCTACGAACATTATGCGGATTTCGGCGGCACGACCAATGTGAAGGCCACCGCCCGCTACGCGATCAATGACGCCATCGCCCTGCGCGGCGCGGCAAGTACCGGCTTCCGCGCGCCGACGCCCGGACAGCTTTATCTGCGCAATCTCCAGACCAGCTTCATCGGCACCAATCCGGTCCCGGTGCAGGTGGCGACGCTCTCGCCGGGTGACGCCGCCGCCCGCTATTATGGCGCGACGGCGTTGAAGCCAGAAGAATCCGTCAATTTCAGCGGTGGTGTTGTTCTGACCCCGACGTCCAGCTTCACGGTGACGGCGGATTATTACAACATCAAGGTCACCAACCGCATAGGCTTGACCAGCAACTTCACGGTCACCGATGCCGACCGCGTGCAACTGGCGGCGCTCGGCGTGGTCGATCCCAATTCGCTGGGCGTGGTCCGCTATTTCACCAACGGCTTCGCCACCCGGACACAGGGCGTGGATTTGGTCGCAAGCTATCGCGCGACGACCGGATGGGGCAAGCTCGGCTCCTCGCTCGCGGTCAATTACAACCGGACCAAGCTGGTTTCGCGCCGCACCATCACCCTGGCCGACGGGCGCGCCGGGCAGTTGATCGACGATGTGCGCAAGCGCGATATCGAAAGCCTGCTGCCCCGCTGGCGCGGTGTCTTCACCCAGACGGCGGAGGCTGGCCCCGTCGATATCACCGCCCGCGTCAATTATTTCGGCAAGTTCACCAATAATCAGCTGCCCGCCAATGGCGGCGACAAGACATTCGGCGCCGAGGTCAGCTTCGATCTGGAAGTCGGCGTCAAGGTCGCGGACAAGTTCCGCATCGCCGTGGGCGCGGAGAATATCCTCAACAATTATCCCGACAGGGAAACGCGCCTGCTCTATCCCTCGACCGGCTCGCCGGCCAGCGGTTTCATCCATCCAGACGGCTCGCCTCTGGGGGTGCTGGGCGGCTTCTGGTATCTCCGTGCCTCAGCGGAGTTTTAAGGCGGTGGCGCGGATCGATCGGCGTGCCTTTATCCGATCGCTCGGCGGTGCCACGCTGGCGACGACGCTTCCTGCCCCTCTTGTCGGTGCGACCCGGACAAAAGGGGTGGGGAGCGTCGTCATCCTCGGCGCGGGCATCGCCGGGCTGGTGGCCGCGCTGGAACTGGAGAAACGGGGCATCGACGTCACCGTGCTGGAGGCTCGTCAAAGGGTCGGCGGCCGGGTGTGGACGCTGCGCGGCGGGGACCGGATCGCCGATACCGACGGCATCGAACAGCGCGTCGATTTTACCGATGGCCTTTATCTCAACGCCGGTGCGGCGCGGATACCCAGCCATCACGATGCGCTCTTGGGCATCTGCCGGGACCATGGCGTGCCGCTGGAAGTGCTGGTGAACAGTAGCCGCAGCGCCTTTATCGCGGATGCGAGCGGGCCGCTACGATTGCGGCAGGCAGCGAATGATCTGCGCGGGCATCTGTCGGCCCTGCTGGAGAGCGCTTTGCGGGCAGGATCGTTCGATGCGACACTCGACGCGCCGACGCGCAAGGCGCTGGAGACGTTCCTGACCGGCTATGGCGACCTCGCCACGGACGGCCATTATGGGGGAAGCGCCCGGTCGGGCCTCGCACGCGTACCCGGCGCCTTCGATCAGGTGCAGCAGGTGGTGGCCCCGCGCACGCTGGACCAGCTTCTGGCCAATCCCAATCTCGCCGGGCTGCTGTTCGAGGAAAATATCCTGATGCAGGCGACCATGCTGGCGCCGGTTGGAGGAATGGATCGTATACCCCGTGCACTCGCCGCTGCGCTGCTCAAGCCTGTCGTGACCGGGGCGGAAGTGCGAGAAATCCGGCGATCCGGCGATGGCGTCACCATCGCCTGGCGCGATGCGGCCGGAGCGGCGCAGACCGTCCGGGCCGACCGGGCGATCATCACCCTGCCCCTCCCCATTCTCGCGAGCATCGACGGCGATTTCAGCGCGCCGGTCAAGCGGGCCATCGCGTCCGCGCGCTATCAGGACACGGTCAAGGTCGCTTTCCAGAGCCGCCCCTTCTGGGAGGATCAGCAGATTTACGGCGGCCTGTCCTTCGTCGGCGGAGAAACTTCGGTCATCTGGTATCCCTCCGACCGCTTCCAGCAGAAGCAGGAAGTGCTGCTGGCCGCCTATATGTCCCAGGACGCCGCCGCCAGCTTCGCCCGCCGCCCGATCGCGCAACAGATCGAGCTGGCGCACGCGGCGGTCGAACGCGTGCATCCGGGCCATGGCGCGGAACTCCATTCCCCGATCGTCGTGAACTGGCGCAAGCAGGCTTATAATCTGGGACCATGGCTGGACTGGGAGGCTGACGGCAACAGTCTGGATTCCTTCCGCCTGCTCAACCAGCCCGACGGGCCGTTCCTGTTCGCCGGCAGCCATTTGTCGCAATATTCCGGACATTGGCAGGAAGGCGCCGTGCTGTCCGCGCGGCGGGCCGTCGATACGCTCGTACCGGGAAATGCCGCCTCTCATCATGCCTGAAGGAGTTTCGCCCATGTCCACTTACCTGACCCATGCCCTAGCAGCCCTTACATTGTTGACCGGCGGGATGGGCATCGCTCATGCAGCGCCCGGCGTGGTGCGTCACGGAGCCGACGGCTCCTCTCCCATATTGACCGGCGTCACCGTGCCTGCGGGCGCGGAAACGCTCTATCTGAGTGGTCAGGTGCCGCCGGTGGCCGACAATGCCGCCGATCCGGCAACGCCCGCCGCCTATGGCGACACGCGCGTGCAGACCATCGGCATTTTCCGCAAGATAGAGGGCCTGCTAACCGCGCAGGGCTATGGCCTCAAGGATGTGGTCAAGCTGGCCGTATTTCTGGTCGGTGATCCCAAGCTGGGCGGCAAGCAGGATTTCAAGGGTTTTTCGGAAGGCTATGCGCAGTTTTTCGGCACGGCGACACAACCCAACAAGGTCGCGCGCTCGACCGTGCAGGTGACTGCGCTCGCTAATCCAGGTTTTCTGGTCGAGATCGAAGCTGTGGCGGTGAAAGCACGCTGACCATTGCTCAACTCCTCATGAGATTATCTTGAATGATGGGACACCCCCTTTTCGGCGTCCCGTCTGTCGCTATGCAAAAGCGCAAGAGGACTTTTACGTGAGGACAAGCATGGAATATCGCTTACTGGGACGCACCGGCATCAAGGTCAGCCTGATTTGCCTGGGAACCATGACCTGGGGATCGCAGAATAGCGAAGCGGAAGCGCATGAGCAGCTCGATCATGGCTTGGGCGAAGGCATCAATTTCATCGACACGGCCGAAGGCTATCCGGTGACGCCAGTCGCTCGCGAGACGCAGTTCCTGACCGAAACCTATATCGGCAACTGGATCGCCCGATGCGGCGGGCGTGACGGGATCATCCTTGCGACCAAGGTCGCGGGACCTGTGCGCGACCCCGTGCGCGAGTTTCGCGGTGGCAACAACCGGCTCGACCGGCGCAATATCGAACAGGCGGTCGAGGACAGTCTGCGTCGGCTGCGTACCGACTATATCGATCTCTATCAGGTGCATTGGCCGGATCGTTCCGTGCCATCCTTTGGCGCACGCGGGCTTGCCCACCTGAGCGACGGCCCGGACACCGTGCCGATCGAGGAGACGCTCAGCGCCCTCGCCGATCTGGTGCGGGCGGGCAAGATTCGGCATTTCGGCGTCTCCAACGAAACGCCATGGGGTCTGTCCGAATATCTGCGGCTGTCGCGGGAAAAGGAATATCCCCGCGTCGCTTCGATCCAGAATGCGTATAACCTGCTCAACCGCACCTTCGAACAGGGATTGTCCGAATTTGCGCTGCGCGAGGATGTAGGACTGCTCGCCTATTCACCCCTGGCGGGCGGCAATCTCACCGGCAAATATCTCGGCGGCCGGGTCCCCAAAGGATCGCGTCGTGATGTCAGCAAACAGTTCGTGCGTTACGATCTGCCAGGGCAACCGCTGGCTTCGGCGCGCTACGTCGCGATCGCCCATGCCCATGGGCTGGACCCGGCCCAACTGGCACTTGCCTATGTGAACAGCCGGCCCTTCGTGACCTCGACGATCATCGGCGCGACATCGCTTGAGCAATTGAAGACCGATATCGATAGCGTCCGCGTCACGCTGCCCGCGGAAGCCCTAGCGGCGATCGAGGCCGTGCATCAGGAACTGCCCGATCCCTGCCCTTGAAGTGCGTTCGTTCAGCAGGCTCAATCAGCCTATGAGAAGGCCTCGTTAGTCGCCCCTGCGCCCGGTCCCTAAAGTCCCTTCGATCATCGAAAGGACGGAACATGGTGGAACAGGCGAAGCGGCAATTGCATCTGGGCGCGATTTTGGAAGGGGTCGGGGCGGATCATACAAGTTGGCTCGACCCCGATCTGCCGGGCGATGCCAGCATCGACATCGGCTGGTATATCGACCATGCGCGGGCGGCCGAGGCGGCAAAGTTCGACCTCGTCTTCATCGTGGATTCGCCCTACATCACCCCCGATACCGCACCGCATTTCCTGAACAGGCTGGAGCCGCTGACGCTGCTGTCGGCGGTCGCGGCCTCCACCTCGCATATCGGGCTCGTCGGAACGCTGACCACCTCCTATTGGGAGCCGTATAATGTCGCGCGGCAGTTCGGCTCGCTCGACCAGATCAGCCATGGCCGGGCGGGATGGAATGTCGTCACGACGGGCCTCGAGGGTGCCGCGCGCAATTATGGGCGAGAGGAGCATTTCGACCACAAGGTCCGCTATGGCCGGGCACGCGAGTTCGTCGATGTGGTCCAGGGCCTGTGGGACAGTTATGAGGAGGACGCCTTTCCGCGGGACCGGCGCACAGGCGTGTTCCTCGACAAGAGCAAGCAGCACCGGCTGGATCATAAAGGCGCGCATTTTTCCGTTGCCGGGCCGCTGGCGCTAAGCAGGTCGCCGCAGGGGCAGCCGGTCATCTTCCAGGCGGGTGACAGCCATGAGGGGCGCGATCTGGGCGCCGCCATTGCCGAGGGCACCTTTACCAGCGCACAGGATTTCGAAACCGGCCGGGCCTATTATGCCGACATCAAGTCGCGGGCGGCAGCGCTCGGACGAAATCCCGACCTGATCAAGATATTGCCGGGCCTTGCCCCCATCATCGCCGAGACCGACGAGGAAGCGCAGGCCATCGCGGCAGCCGCGCAGGGCGCGCTCGATATCAGCAAGCTGCTGATCCAGATCGGCCGGGCGTTCAACTATCACGACTTCTCACGCTATGATCTGGACGCGCCCTTCCCCGATCTCTCCGGCGTGACGCTGAACAGCTATAAGGGCCATGCCGAACGGATCATCCGCGTGGCGCGGGAGGAAAAGCTGACGCTGCGCGAGGCGGCCTATCGCTTTGGCCAGTGGCGGTCGGACTTTGTGGGGTCGCCGGAAACCATCGCCAATGAGATCGAGCGCTGGTTCCATGGCCGTGCTGCCGACGGCTTCCTGCTGCGCGTCACGCGACCCGGCGATTTCCGGCTTTTCCGCGAGAAGGTCGTACCAATCCTGCAAGCGCGTGGGCTGTTCCGCACCGATTATGCGGGCCAGACCCTGCGCAGTCATCTGGACCTGCCGGTGCCGGAAAACCGATACAGCCGCGAAATCCCCGCGATCGCAGCCGAGTGAAGGACAAGCACCAAACCGCCGATGTACTGATCATCGGCGGTTTGGTGCGTTGGGCGGGCCGCCCTCCAGAACGTCAGCGGCGATGATCGTCAACGTCCCGCAGAATATCGACGGCTTCCGGCCGGTCAAGCCAGTCCGGGCTGACCTGGAGCCAGCGGACCACCCGGCCCGGCTCGACGAGCAGCACTGCGGGCTGGGGCAGTTCCCAGCTATTGGTCCCGGTCACTTCGCCGATCCATCCGGCAGGCGGCGGCGAAGGACGCTCATCGGGCTGGAAGTTGATGCCCAGAAGCTGCGCGAACCGGTTGTCGACGTCGCTCGCGACGGCAAAGGGCAGATCGTGGCGCAACTTGATATCGCGCAGCAGCGGGGCCGGTTGCGGGCTGAGCGCCACGAGCAGGATACCGCGTTCCTTGAGCGCCGGGAAAAGCGTTTCCGCATAATGCGGCAAGGCAATGTTGCAGGCCGGACAACCGGCAAAGCGGAAAAAGATGAACAGCGCCGGTCCATCGGCCGTCAGTCCGTCGAGTGTCAGCGTTTCTCCATCGACCTCCGTGAAGGAGATCGGTGGCAGCACATCATCAGGCTGGGCGACCGCTGCCGGGTCGAAGCGGTCGCGCAACAGGGCACGCTGGCGGGCATTGGCCTCCAGCTGCGCCGGGGTCCAGTTGCGCGCGCGTTCCGCCTGCAATGCGGCATAGCGCGCTCTCAGCGTTTCGGTGATAATGGTTGCCATGATGAGCTCCTTCGCGGTCCTGCCCCCTTTTTGGCGACAGCCCGCGAGCGCCGCCAATGAGAGTTGCCGAACCGGTCACGAAGAATGTTCATAGGTCCAACAGCTATGCCGCATCCCGTTGGCGATCACGCTGTTCATGGCGGTTGGCCGGGATCGAAAGCCCCAGATTCCCCCGCAGCGTATCCGCCTCATAGTCCCGCCGGAAAAGGCCGCGCTCTTGCAGGATCGGCACGACTTCCCGGACGAAGCGAGTGAACTGGGCAGGATGGCCCAGATGGACATTGAGGCCGTCCAGCGCCCGGCCCTCAAACCAGCGCTGGATTTCATGGGCGACCGTTTCGGCTGACCCGACAAAGGGGCTGCCGCGTCCCGCGCGGGCACCCTCCACCGCCTGTCGCAGCGTCAGCCCTTCCGCGATGGCAAGATCCGTCACCTTCTTCGCCTGCGTGTAGAAGCTGCTTTTCGCATGTTCCAGCGCCTCCACCGGGAAGGGCGCATCCGGGTCATAGCGCCGGAAATCATGCCAGCCAAAGGGACGGCCGAATTCCGCCAGCGCCTGATCGAAGCTTTGATCCTGTTCGCGATAATGGCGCGCAATGTCCCGCGCCTCGGCATCCGTATCGCCCACCGTAACGGAGAAGCCCGGCAGGACGACGATCTCGTCGGGATCGCGGCCCAGCCGCGCCGCACGGCCCTTGAGGTCGGCGTAGAAGGCCTGCCCCTGCTCGATCGTGGCGGCGTGGGTGAAGATGGCATCGGCGATGGATGCGCCAAGGTCGCGCCCCTGATCACTGTCGCCAGCCTGGAAGATCACCGGTTCCCCCTGCGGTGAGCGCTGGATATTGAGCGGCCCCGCCACCTGGAAAAATTCACCGCGATGGTCGAGGCGATGGAGCTTGTCGGCGTCCAGGAACTGGCCCGTCGCACGATCGCGGACGAGTGCGCCCTCCTCCCATGACGACCAGAGGCCGCGCGTGACATCCAGAAATTCGACGGCACGGCGGTAGCGGGTGTCATAGTCGAAATGTTCGGGCAGGCTGAAATTGCCCGCCGTGCCCGCATCGCCGCTGGTGACGACGTTCCAGCCAGCCCGCCCCTTGCTGATCAGGTCGAGCGAGGCGAAGCGCCGGGCAAGGTTGAACGGATCGTTGTAGGACGTGGTCAGCGTTCCGACCAGACCGATCCGACTCGTCACTGCCGCCAGCGCCGACAGCAGCGTCAGCGGTTCCAACCGATTGAGATAGTGGGGCGGCGAATGGGGTGTGATGAACTGGCTATCGACGATGAAGACCAGATCGAACTTGGCTTGCTCCGCCTGCCGCACGATGTCCACATACCAGTCGATGCTGACGCTTGCGTCGAGCGGGATATCGGTGTCCAGCCAGCGATTGCTGTCGCCCGGGCCGCCGACACCGGTAGGGACGAGGCCGAGTTTAAGTTGGCGTTTTGTCATGATCGCGTCTTTATGCGTCGAAACCGGGGGACTGCCGCTCCGCCTTGCGCAGCGCCGCTTCCCAGACGAGGTCGTGATGGGATTTCGCTCCCTCGACCGGCTTGCGCTCGCGACCGATCTGACGCCGTACCTCCTCCTGCGCGGCTTCGGGCGCGATCAGCACGTTGTCGCGGCCTGCCGCCAATGTGCGGACCTGCGCCTTGCAGGCTTCCTCCAGATGATAGATGCCACTGAACGCCTCGCCGGGCGAGGATCCCAACGCCAGCGTACCGTGGTTCCGCAGCAGCATGACCTTCGTGTCGGCAAGATCGGCGACCAGCCGTTCGCGCTCGTCCAGGTTTAGCGCCACACCCTCATAATCATGGTAGGACAGGCGCGGAATGAGCGCCAGCGCGCGTTGATTGAGGGGTAACAGCCCTTCCGCGTGGGCGGAAACCGCCATGCCGTCCGCGCTGTGAAAATGGGCGATGTAATGGGCATCGTCGCGCGCGCCGTGGATCGCCGAGTGGATCACATAGCCGGCATAGTTGATACCATAGTCGTTTTCCCCGATGACGTTGCCGTCGAGGTCGACCTTCACCAGGCTGGACGCGGTAATCTCGTCGAACATCAGGCCGAACGGGTTGATAAGGAAATGATGCTCCGGCCCCGGCACTCGCGCGGAGATATGAGTATAGATGAAATCGTCCCATCCATAGAGCGCGGAAAGCCGGTAAAAGGCGGCGAGATCAACGCGAACCTTCCATTCGGCTTCGCTGATGCCCACATGGAGGAAACGGTCGTCTTTCAGAACAGTGGCCATGGCGATGCTCCTTTGCGGGCCAATCTAGGTAAGCGGCACACGGCCGCCCAATGAGGATTTCTGAAGGATTGCGCGGTGGCGCTCATACCGGGAAGATGCCGGGATCGACGATCGACGCCACATCGACTTGGGCGGGCAGTTCGCCATCGGCATGGAAACGGTCGACGACACGCTGGAGTGGGGCGATGACGGTGGCGTCGGGCGCGACCAGCACCGGGTTCTGCCGATCGACGATCAGCTGCGCCAGCTTGGGATCGACACCGGTCGCCCTGGCAAAGACGGCGGCATAGTCGGCGGGATGTGCCTGCGCCCAGAGGCTCGCCGTGCGGAAGCGGGCGATCATGTCCTTGAGCGCGGCGCGCTTGGCGGGATCGTCCAGGGCAGCCTGCGAGGCGGCAATCAGGGTCAGGCCGGTGCTGATCCCCTGCCCATCGCGCAAAACCCGCGCACCGCGCTGCTCGGCCGCGATCTGATAGGTGCCGAAGGTCGCCCAAGCCTCGATCCGTCCGGCGGCGAAGGCGGCGGCGGCGTCGTTGGGCAGCATGAAGCCGATGTCGACCTTGCGCCGGTCGACGTTCGCTTCCTTGAGTGCTTCGAGCAGGAGATAGTGGGAGATGCTCCCGCGGGCGCTGGACACGATGACGCGATGGCCAATGAGCCCCTCGACCGACCGGATCCTCGAGCTCGGCGGCACGATGATGCCGATGTCGCGGGTGGAAGAGACCGATCCCGCGATCACCTTGAGCGGCACCTTCGCCGCCGCCGCCAGCACCACCGGCAGGTCGCCCGCAGGCGCGGTGTCGACCGCCCCGGCGTTAAGTGCCTCCAGCAAGGGGGCGGCGCCCACGAAATTGGCCCATTCTATGTCATAGGCGAGGTTGCCGAGAGCGTGCGCTGCCTCCGCCTTCGACTGGAGCAGATGGACCTGATCGCCCAGCACCAGCTTCGGGCGACCACCCCATCCGCCCCCGCCGCAGGCGGCCAGGGCCAGGGCGGCCGCACCCGCCAGGAAGCTGCGCCGATCAGAAGGCAAGAGCGATCCGTCCATAATAATAGCCACCAGCAGGGTTGAAGGGGGATGGGCCATAATAGCCCTGTCCCGTTTGAGGACTGCCCGGTCCGTTTGTTTCGGGCCGCACGTCGAACAGATTGGTCGCGCCGACAGAAAGTGTCGCGAAGTCGGTAACCTTCGCGCTGACGCTGGCGTCGGTGATGATCTTCGCGCCAAAATGGCGGTCATCCCCAGCCGCCGTGCGTTGCGTATATTTGCCGTAGCGGGTCGCGGTGACGCTGAGACCGAAAATGCCCTTCGACCAGTTCAATGTGCTAACCAACTTTGTGTGTGGCTGGAGCACTTCCAGCTCGCCAACCTTGTCGCCGCCGAAGAAGACGGATCCCGCGCCCAGCAGCGACGCGCCGTTTGCGGCGAAGAGCTGCGAAGGAGTGGCAACGACGTCGGTCACCTTCGTCCTGGAATAGTTGAACGCCAGCGTCGCGCCGATCTTGCCGAAATCGCCGAGGGTGCGGCTATAGTCGGCCACCAGGTCGAAGCCTTTCGTCTCGGTATCAGCGGCATTGATGAAATATTCCGCCTGCTCGATGTCGGCCAGGCCGTTGGCCGCGAGAATCGCGCTGATGCCCGGGCCGAACAGGCGGCCTGTGCGCTCGATCCGGTCCTTGATGCGGATATAATAGCCATCGAGCGTGATCGAGAGCGCCGTGGTAGGCGTGAAGACGAAGCCGAGGCCCGCGTTCCAGCTCTTTTCCGCCTTGAGCGGCTTGGCTCCCAGCAGCTGGCCAATCGTCGAGTCCGCCGTCACCAGTTTGGCGACGGTGGGGCGCAGCTCGGTCTGGCCGGTCGCGGCGTTGAAGAACAACGAGGTTCGGCCATCGGTCTGCGCATAGCCGATCTGCGTCAGCGATGGCGCGCGGAAGCCGGTGCCGACGGTGCCCCGGATCGCCAGCGTGGGCGTCACTTCGTAACGGCTGTTGAGCTTGAGGCCCACCGGACTGCCGGAACCATCGCTATAATGTTCGGCCCGGACCGCGGCGCCGACATACCAGGCGTCTGTGGGATAGAGGCCAAGGTCGACATAGCCGGCATAAACTTTGCGGCCGATATCGGCCTCGTCCGCCGGCGACAGCACGATCGCGCCCTGCACCACGGGCGAGGCGGCGCGGCCGACATTCCAATCATATTGCTGGTCACCCGGCTTGAAGCTGTATGTCGCCGGCTGATAGGCGAGCGGATCGCCGGCGAAGGTGCGAAAACGGTCGAGGCGATATTCGCCGCCGATCGAGATTTCGAGAGGTTTGGCGAGACCGATGTCGACGCTGCGATGCAGGTCGATATTGTGCGTCCACTGCCGGAACTCGAAATTGGCAAGGTTGGACCACTGTGTTGGGCCGGTCGGGCCGAGTGAGGGGCGGATCGACAATTTGGAAAATTGATGGCTGTAGTTGCGGCCGAACGACGATGAAACGTCATAATCCCAGCCAATCAGCGTCCCGCGCAGGCCGCCGACGAACTGAAAATCGTTTTCGGCAATATTGTTGAGCGGGTAATAGCCGTCCGGGAACAGAGCCGTGAAGTTCGCGGTGCCGTTGGGCCGGCGGAAATTATTGCCGATCTGGGCGTCGCGCTCGCCATAGGTGCCGAAGCTGTAGAGGGTGACGTGGTCGGTCACCGGCAGTTCAGCATTGTAGCTGAGGTTGAACGCCTTGATCTGCGGGTCGCCATTATGCGCGCCGTCGCGGCTCCACTGGGCATTGCGGGCGTTGGCCGCGGCAATGTTCGCTTCCACCTGGGCGCGGGTGAGGCCGCTGGTCGCTATCACCTGATCGATAGTGCGGTCGGCAGGCAAGCCATAGAGGTTCGTATCGGTTGCTGGCAGGTTCCACCATGCACCGCCGCGCTTGCGGATATCGCCACTGATCGTCAGGAAACCGCCCGCATTGCCGATCTTGGTGCCATAGCGGATGGAACCCTTCCAGCTGTCGGGACTTCCGTTGGCGCCATAGAGCGTTCCGTAGGTGAAATCGCCGCTCAGCCCCTCTTTCTTCGCCAGCTGGATGTTGATGACCCCGGCAATGGCGTCCGTTCCATATTGCGCGGCGGCGGAATCCTTCAAGACCTCAATTCGGTCGATGGCACTGGTGGGGATGAAATCCAGATCCACCGGATTGACACCAGATGTATCGGTTGGACTGTTGTTGAGGAACGCACCGTTGTGCCGACGCTTGCCGTCGACCAGCACCAGGGTGTAGCCGGGTGAAAGACCCCGATTGGTGACGGGGCGACCGATCGAGAACACGCCGGCATTGGTAGAACCGAAATTCAGCGATGGAAGCAGCTTGGACAATGCCTCGCCAAATTCCGCCGAGCCTGTCGTCTGGAGCTTGTCAGCACCTATGACATCGATCGGCGCGGGACTTTCCGCAACGGTGCGCGGCGCGCCGCGAACGCCGGTAACAATGATCGTGCCCGCATCGGCGAAATCGCTCTCCGCCGCTTGATCTGGCATGATGACGGACTGTGCAAACGCGGGTGATGCAGTTGCGAGTGCTGTGGACGCAAGAAAGATTCGAATTTGTTTCATTGTTCCATTCCCCCATAGGATTCATGGGGTACCTATTTTCTATGGATTTATTTTCGAAATGAATTTCGCAATTGATCGATGATTTACACTTAACTGAATATTATCTTGGTCATATTAAATCTATTCTACTGCGAAATTCGTATCGAAGGCCTGCGAGACACTCCTTTCGCGCGGCACTAGCCCTGCCCTCTCGAAGCGGGTGGTAATGGCCTGCTCATGCGCGATGATCCTGCCATCTATAGGCTGCGATATCCGGTTGCTTCGCTCGAAACTGGCGCGTGCGATGTCGAGCGGCAGGCCGGTCTCCTTTGCCAGCACCTGTGCGAACGCCTCAGGATGTCCGCGTGCCCAGGCGACGGCTTTCGCCTCGCGCTTCAGGAAGTCCGCGAGCAGTGTCCGCTTGGGCCCGATGGAATCGGCATGGGCGATGTCGATATAAAGCGGCAGACCATAATCCCTGGCGTCCACGACCGCCCGCGCGCCTTCCTTGATCGCAACGTTGGTATAGGGCGTCCAGGTTGCCCAGGCATCAATCGCGCCACTGTCGAAGGCGGCCTTTGCATCACCGGGCGGCAGGAAGGTGACGCGCACCTTGTCCGCGAGGATGTTCGCGCGCTCCAGTGCCTGAAGCAGCAGATGGTGACCGATAGAGCCCCGCGTCGTCGCGACCGATTTGCCGACAAGATCCTGCGCGTTCCGAATGGCTGAACCGGGCTTGACCAATATCGCGAGTGCTTCGGGCGCCTGGTTGGCAGGCGCCTGCACCGCGATGGCTTTCACCGGGCTGCCGCTCTGATAGGCGAAGATGAAAGGCGCGTCGGCGGCGAGACCCAGATCCGCCGCGCCCCCGCCCACCGCTTCCAACAGCGGCTGGGCTGCGGGAAACTCCGACCATTCGACCGTATAGGGCGCACCCTCCAGAGCGCCGGAAGCGAGCATCATCGCCTTCACCTGCCCCTTCTGGTTGGCGACCCGAAGGACATGGTCTTCGTCGCGCGAAAAAGTCGCGGCGGCGAGCCCGATGCCCGCTACCGCGACAAACGCCGTCGACAGGAGGACGACAGTCTTCTTTCTCGGCATATATCAGCCCGCCAGCGCGAACCCGGCCGCTTCACGTTCCGTCACCCTGGCGCGTACGAGCGGCAACAATTCGCGGCCATAAAGGATGGAATCGCCAAGCGGATCGAACCCGCGGATCAGGAAATGATCGATGCCGATGTCATAATAGTCCATCATCGCTTCGGCGACCTGCTCGGGCGTGCCGACCAGGCCCGTGCTGTTGCCCGCAGCGCCGGTGAGCGCCGCGACGCCGGTCCACAGGCGCTTGTCCTGCCGGTTGGCGCTGGCGGTTTCGAGCAGGCGTAGCGACCCGGCGTTGGGTGGGCGATGCCCGGTAATGGGAAGGCCGGCGGTGATCCGGTTTTCGCGCACCTGTTCCTCGATCTCGGCCGCGCGCCTCCACGCTGCTTCCTCGGTATCGGCGATGACCGGGCGAAGCGACAACGAGAAGCCGGGGCTGCGGCCAAAGCGCGCAGCGGACTTGCGGACCGCGCGTACCGTGTCCTGCACGGCGGCGAGCGTCTCGCCCCAGAGCGCGTAGACATCGGCATGACGGCCCGCGACCTCGACCGCCTCGGCTGACGATCCGCCGAAGAAGACAGGCAGATTGTCCGGCTTGATCGCGCTGAACGCCTGGCGAATGTCGTAAAATTTCCCCTTATGGTCAAAAGGCTGGGCTGCGGTCCATTCCTGGCGCAGCACCGTCAGATATTCGTCGGTGCGGGTATAGCGTTCGGCCTTGACCGTCTTCGTGTCGCCGTCGCGCGCCATTTCCTCGTCCGCGCCGCCGGTGATGATGTGGACGGCGACGCGGCCGCCCGAGAGCTGGTCCAGCGTCGCCAGCTGGCGCGCCGCGAGGGTTGGCTGAGTGAAGCCGGGGCGGTGCGCGACGAGGAAGCCAAGTCGCGTCGTCCGCGCGGCGGCATGGGCCGCGACGATCTGGCTTTCAGGGCTGTTGGAGCCAAAGGGGATAAGGACGCGATCGAAGCCGCCTTCCTCCTGCGCCTTGGCCGCCGCCTCGACATAATCGATGTCCAGTACCCGGCTGCGCACCGCCGCCTGGGTTTCGGAACCGTTGTTGAAACCGATATAACCGATGAACTTGACGCTCATGATGCGTCCTCCTGCCTTGATCAGATGACGAAAAATCCGTGGGTGCCGTCGCGCTCCAGCTGGGCGACGAGGCCATACTCCCAGTCCAGATAGGCCTGCATCGCGGCGGCCTTGTTGTCGGTGCCTTCATAAGGGCGCTTGTAGCGACCCTCGGGACCACGCGGGTTCGGCGCGCCGTCGGGGCCGCGCTCCAACGCTGTGGCCGACCAATTGACGTCGAGAACATAGACTTCCCAGCCCAGCTGCGCGAGCCAGGAGGCGGTCATGTCCGCGCGCACGCCGGTCGGATCGGTCACGACGATGCGCGCGCCGCGCACGGGGGCGTTATGATCAGTTTCCTGTACCAGTTGTCCGCCCTGCGCGTTGCGGAACCCGGGCAGGTGGCCGCTTTCATATTCGCGTGGCTGGCGGACGTCGTAAAGATAGAGGGTGCGGGCTGCATCAGCCTTGAGCGCCTCCAGTTCCTCCCAGCCGATCTGCTTGACGCCGGCGCGGTACGCAACGTCGCGGGCATGGGCGCGCGCTTCCTGTGCTGCGGCGGCGTCCACTTCCGGCGCGGCGCGGGTCTGGCCCGTTTCCAGCTCCTGACCAGCCAGCGTCCAGCCGATGGTGCCGTTGCGTAGCGCATAGACCTTGTTGGGCACGCCCGCGTTCACCAGCGACTGCGCGCCGATGATCGACCGGGTACGGCCCGCGCAATTGACGATGATCGTCGTGTCGGGATCGGGCGCGATCGTCCGTGCGCGCAAGGCCAATTCGGCACCCGGCACGCTTGTGCCCGTCGGGATACTCATCGTGTTATATTCGTCGTAGCGGCGCGCGTCGAGGATCCTGATATCCGCCTTCTCGCGGATCAGCGCCTGCACTTCCTCGGCCGGGAGGCTCGGGGTGTGGCGGCGATGCTCGACCAGTTCGCCGAACGCCTTGCTGTAGCTGTTGACATCCTCGAACAACTCATAGCCCGCCTCATGCCAGCCGGAGAGCCCACCTTCCAGTTCGCGCACGTCGGTGTAACCCAAAGCCTCCAGTCGGACGGCGGCCTTGCGTGCCAGACCCTCGCCATTGTCATAGACCACGACCGGCGTATCGAGGCGCGGAATGCGCCAGCGGGCCTCCTCATCGATCCGGCGCAGCGGAATCTGGGCGGCGAACAGCGGGTGGCCCTGCGCGAATTCTTGCTCCTCGCGCACGTCGATCAGCGCGATCTCGCTCCCGACCAGCAGCGCCCGGCGGATATCCTGCGGCGTGGCGGCCAAGGTAGGGTCGCTTATGCGGTCCAGCGTGTCGGTAGTCATGCGTTCCTCGATCTATCCCAAAGGTTGGGGGTGACGCTGTTTGCGTAACCCGAAATGAAGCTCCGCTGTGCGCCGTCGGCAGTGTAAGTCGCCCGCTCAATCGCACCGATATTGGCGCCGTAGACATGGATGCTGACGGAGGGCCGGTCCTTCAGCCCGTTGGTGACGCGATGAATATCGCCGACCCGGGGCGATACGGCATCGACTTCGCCCGCTTTCAGAAATTCCTCGCCGTCGGCGGTCAGTCCGCCGCTGGGCAGATGACGGAAACGTTCGACCTTTTCAGCCCCGCGCAGCACGCCCACCAGTCCCCAGACCGTGTGATCATGGATCGGCGTGGACTGGCCCGGCCCCCATACGAAGCTGACGACGCTGAAGCGTTCGCGGCTGTCGCAATGGAGCAGATATTGCTGGTAGCGGTCGGGGCTTGAGCGGGAAAATTCCTCGGGCAGCCAATCGTCGCTCGCAATCAGCCGCGACAGCAACGCACCGCCGCTCTCCAATATGGCGCCCTCATCGCGCGTCGCCGCCAACAGATCGGCAAAGGCGGTCACGAACCCGCGCAACCGCGCCGTGCCGACGGGGCGCTCCAATGTCGCAAGCCCTGTCATTCCGCCGCCTCGGCCAACGGCCCGAAGCGCAGGATCCCTGCCCCGTGATCGTCACCGCCGAGATAGGAGAGCAGCTTTTCCCGCAGACGGCCGGATAGGCCGGAACGCTCGCCACGGGGCGCCGCAATATGTTCCTGCGCGACGATACGGCCCTTGTCGAGCACCAGCACCCGGTCGGCCAGCGCAATCGCTTCCTCGACATCATGGGTGACGATCAGCACGGCGGGCCGGTGCGCGCGCCAGAGCGAAAGGACCAGATCATGCATCCGGTATCGGGTCAGCGCATCGAGCGCCGCGAACGGTTCGTCCAGTAGCAGCAACTTCGGCTCGCGCACCAGCGCGCGGGCCAGCGCGACGCGCTGCGCCTCCCCGCCCGAAAGCGTGAGCGGCCAGGCGTCGAGCCGATGGCCAAGCCCCACTTCCTTCAGCGCCGCCTCGGCACGATCACGAACTTTGTCGCCTTTCAGCCCAAGCGACACATTTTTCCATACCCGCTTCCACGGCAGCAGCCGGGCGTCCTGAAACACGACTGCGCGGGAATCGGGCACTTCCACATCCTGCCCCCGCACTTCGTCGAGGCCAGCCAGCGTCCGCAACAGCGTCGTCTTGCCGGAACCGGAGCGACCCAGCAAAGCGATAAACTCGCCCGGCACGATATCGAGGTCGAGGCCGTCGATGATAACATTGGCGCCGAAGCGGCGGACAAAATTGCGGAGCCGGACCACGGGTTCGGCGACGGGTTCAGAGTGCGGCAGGTCGACAGCGATCGGCGCGACCGAAAATCCAAGGCGAGCGTCCATGCTTATTGCTCCACTATACTGGGGCGCCAGACGAGGGCGCGGGCTTCGATGGTGCGGACCAGCCAGTCGGCGCCGAGGCCGAGGATGGCATAGACCATCAGGCAGACGACGATGATGTCGGTCCGCATGAAATCGCGGGCATTGTTGATGAGGTAGCCAAGCCCGGCCGAAGCATTGATCTGCTCGGCCACGACCAGCACCAGAATGGAGACGGAGAGTGCATAGCGCAGCCCCACCAGCAGCGAGGGTAGCGCCGAGGGCAGCACGATGTGCCAGACCTGCTCCCAGCGGCTGAGACCAAAGCTCTTCCCAGCATCGAGCAGGCGCAGGTCGACGCTCCTGATGCCACTATAAAGGTTGAGATAGACCGGGAAGATCGTGCCGAAGGCGATCAACGCCACCTTTGGCGTTTCGCCGATCCCGAACCAGACGATGAACAGCGGCGTCAACGCCAGCGCGGGAATGGTGCGCTTGATCTGCATGAGCGGATCGACAGCCATCTCCCCACTGCGCGAGAGACCGGCGATCAAACCCAGCACCAGTCCCAACCCTACCCCGATCAGCAGACCGGCGGCGACGCGGGCAAAGGAGACCAACAGGTTCGACGGCAGCTCGCCGGAGAGCAACATCTCCATCAGCGTGCCGATCACGGCCGATGGCGCCGCCAGAGTGCGCTCCGGGATGAAGCCGCTGCGCGATCCCAATTCCCACAGCAACAAC
>Ga0207678_10002133_pt1 | contig 17910 bp, 15 predicted proteins | sample KBSC63metaG_FD_184319 | JGI IMG/M metagenome (GOLD analysis project Ga0207678, IMG submission 184319) | Corn rhizosphere microbial communities from Kellogg Biological Station, Michigan, USA - KBS C6-3 metaG (SPAdes) (version 2) | ecosystem: Host-associated > Plants > Roots > Rhizosphere > Soil ...
GTCTCGTCGAAATATTCGACGATCGGCTGCGAACCGATCAGGGTCACCGCCTGATCCGGCTCGACCATCACCGGGGTTTCGCCGGCAGGGTTCAGGTCGATGAACTCGTCGCGCTTCTCCCATGGGTTCTCGCGCACCAGCTCATGGCCGACGCCTTTCTCGGCTAGGACCAGGCGGACCTTGCGCGAAAAGGGGCACAGCGGGAACTGGAAGAGCTGCCACATCGACGGGCAGCTTTAGCGCGAACGGGCGGTGCGTCTAGCGCTTCGGGTAATTCGGGTCGGGCATGTTGGCGACCGCGCGTTCGAGCGACTTTTGCGCCTGGTGGAGGCCCTGCATCATTCCGGGCAGCGCATCGGCCATGGCCCGCATGCTCTGGCGGATCACCGGCCGCGCCTGGGCGACCTGGTCCTGGACCTCGCGGTCGAGGTTGGGCTCCTCGGTCCGTAGCGTGCGAGCGCGGTCCGCTGGGGTCGGCGGCCGCCCCTGGAGCGCGGCTTCGACCTCGCCGACGGGGAGGTCGAGGAAAGCGTGGGACATCGCCTGCATGACGTTGGCCATCCGGTCGGCCATCGCCGGGTCGTTGAGAACCCGCTGGATCTGCGGCGCGGATGAGGGGGCCGGCTGAGCAAACGCCGGGCTGGCGAGGAGCGCAAGCGGCAGGACAATCAAAGCGGTACGCATGGCATCACCCTAAGGTGTTGAAAACATTCGGTCGAATCACTCTAGCACCGAACGGTTCAGAGATAAATCACCGCGCGATGAGCCAGATCAACGCCGCCGCGCCGGCGACGATCCGATACCAGGCGAACGGCGCGAAGCCGTGGCGCGAGATGTAGTGCACGAACGCCTTCACGACGACGATGGCGACGAGGAAGCTGACGACGAAGCCGACCGCGACGGCGCCGAACCCCACGCCGCTTGCGCCCGAGAGCAGCTCATCGTGGTGCCGCGCGAGCTCCAGCGCAGTCGAGCCGAGCATCGTCGGGATTGCGAGGAAGAAGCTGAACTCCGCCGCGGTGCGCCGCTCGACCCCGAGTGACAGCCCGCCCATGATCGTCGCGCCCGAGCGGCTGACGCCCGGGATCATCGCGAGGCACTGGACGAGGCCGACCCCGATGACGGTCTTCACCGGCATTTCGGCGACTCCGACGACGGGCGTGTCCTTCACCATCCGCTCGATGACGAGGATCGCAATCCCTCCGAGGATGAAGGCGACGGCGACGACCTCGGCATTCCCGAGCAGCGCCTCGATATGCTTGATCAGGATGAAGCCGAGGATCGCCGAGGGCAGGAACCCGATGAGGACGTTGCGGACGAACCGCCACGACATCGGCTGGCGCTTGATCAGACCCTCGAGCACCGCCCAAAACGTCCGCCAGTAGAGCACGACAATCGCGAGGATCGCGCCGAGCTGGATGATGACGTTGAACGCCGCCCACTTCTCGGCGTCGTAGCCGAGCAGCGTGCTGGCGAGGATCAGGTGCCCGGTCGAGGAAACCGGCAGGAATTCGGTGACGCCCTCGACGATGCCGAGGATGATGGCGATGATCAGGATTGGCATGGGCTAGGGTCGAGGCTCAGCTGGTGGCAGTCAAATTAATTCGCCGGCCGGCGAACTTGCCGCCGCGGTGGAACCGGCCGAGCCACTCGTAGCCGACGGCGGCGAGCGGGGTGGGCTCGATTCCGAACGCCTCGAGCCCCGGGAGCTTGCCCGAGGGGACATTGTCGTTCTGCAACATCAGCCATTGGTCGCGGGTCAGCGGCGCGCCGGGGAGCCAGCCGAACTTCGACAACAGGCTGCCGAACAGATCGGGCAGCGGAACGATGTCGGGCTTCTGGCCGGTGAGCTCGAGGATCGCGCGGTGCAGCTCGACCATGCTCATCGCCTGCGGTCCGCCGATCTCGTAGGTCTTGCCGCCGTGCCTGCCGGGATCGAGGGCGGCGCGGGCGATCGCCCTGCCGAGATCGCGGACGTAGACCGGCTGGAAGTTCCGCTGCCCCGCGATCACCGGCAGGAACGGCAGTTGCGCCAGGCTGGCGAAGCGGTTGGTGAGATTGTCCTCGGGCCCGAACACCAGCGACGGGCGGATGATGGACGCGTTCTTGAACGCTTTGCGGACGGACGTTTCGCCTTCGCCCTTGCTCCGGCCGTAGTTCGACTGAGCTTCGGGATCGGCGCCGATCGCCGAGACGTGCACCAGTGCCTTCGCACCCGCCTTCTTCGCGGCCTCGGCGACGTGGCGGGCGCCGTCGGCGTTCACCGCCTGGGCGTTGCGGCCGAACACGCCGACGAGATTGATCACGGAGGTCACGCCATTGACCGCGTGCGCAACTTCGCCCGCGTCGGTGATGTCGGCTTTGACGAAGCCGAAGCTGCCGACCGGGCCGAGCGGCTGGATGAAGTAGGAGCCGCGCGGATCGCGGGTCGCAACGCGGACCCGGGCACCCGCCCGAAGCAGGAACTCGCAGACGTAGCGGCCGACAAAGCCGCTTCCTCCGAAGACGGTGACCATCTCGCCGGTGGGTTCGATCATGGGGCCGGGCACTAGCCCGTCGTCTCCCGGATTGACAAGGCGGGCGGAGCGCCTTTAAGCGCCGCCGCCTGCCGAAAAGAGACGCACCGTGCCCAGGTGGCGGAATTGGTAGACGCACCAGCTTCAGGTGCTGGCGCTCGCAAGGGCGTGGAGGTTCGAGTCCTCTCCTGGGCACCACCCTTCGGGGCACATGCGTGACACTTGAAGGCGCTCCCGAAGCGGCCATTTCGCTGTCAGCAACTGCTTTCCTGACAGGGGAAATTTCACGATGATCGACGTCCGCAAATTCGACAGCCTCGGCCACGCCGACCACGGCTGGCTCGACGCCCGCCACCACTTCTCCTTCGCCAGCTACCACGACCCGAGCCGCATGGGCTGGGGTCGGATTCGCGTCTGGAACGACGACCAGATCGCGGCCAAGAGCGGCTTTCCGCCCCACCCTCATCGCGACATGGAAATCGTCACCTACGTCCGCACCGGCGCGATCACGCACCAGGATTCGATGGGCAACAAGGGCCGGACCGGCGCAGGCGACGTCCAGGTGATGAGCGCCGGCACCGGAGTCCAACACGCCGAATATAACCTCGAGGACGAGGCGACGACCTTGTTCCAGATCTGGATCGAGACCGACAAGCCCAACGCTCAGCCGAGCTGGGGCGCCAAGCCCTTCCCGAAGGATTCGCGCGAGGGCGCGTTCCAGGTGCTGGCGAGCGGCAACCCTGGTGACGGCGCGCTCGGCATCAACGCCGATGCGCGGGTGCTCGGCGCGACGGTCAAGGCCGGATCGGCGATCGAGATCGAGGCCGATCCCGAGCGCCATCTTTATCTCGTGCCGAGCGGCCGCGTCCGGGTGAACGGAGTCGAGGCTGGTCCGCGCGACGGCGTCGCAATCACCGGCGAGAGCAAAATCGCAATTGCTGCGGAGGACGACAGCGAACTGGTGCTGGTCGACGCGCGCTGAGCCGTTCGGGCGCGAGTCCGGCCCTGTTCATCCACCATCTGCTTGAAGTCAGGCGATTTGCGCGCCAATGGACAGATGCGCGCCGGAGATGCGCGGTCCTAAGCACATGAGCGGAAGGTGATGAGGGCGGTTTCACGCTGGGGGTTGGCAATGGTTGCGGCGGGGCTTGTGCTCGCGCCGGCGGCGACGCTCGCCCAGACCGCGCCGCAGCCGACAACCAACACCCCGGCGCCCGACTCGGTCGGCCCGCGGGAGCTGCAGAATTTCAGCCTCGGCGGGACAGTCACGCGCCCGGCCGATGCGCCGACCGGTACGACGACTCCGAGCCGGACGCAGGCTGCGCCCTCGCGCCAAACGGCGGAGCGGTCGGCCTCGGCGGAGCGCACTACGTCCCCGCAGCCAGCACGGCGCGGGGCATCGGCAACGCAAGCTGGAACCACGCCGCCTGCGCGCCAACCGGCGCCAACTCCGGTCGACCTTGGCGCCGCCATGTCGGCAACGCCCGCGGCGATAGCTCGGCCCGGGTTTGCGCCTCCGGCAGATCCTGCGCCGGCGCCGTTCGAGCCCGAACACAAAGTCCTGCTGTGGCCGTGGCTGCTGCTTGCACTCGTCATCGGAGCGGGCGGGGCTGCGCTGCTGTGGCGCCGCCGTTCGCGCGAGGCGTTCGCCGGCGGTCCGCAGGTCGACGCCTTCGTTGCACCCGAGCCTCAGCCCGCCCCGCGCGCCGCTGCGCCGAAGCCCGCACCGCCGCCGCCGCCTCACGTCGCGCCGCCCAAGCCGCCAAAGCCGGTCGGCATCGTCTCGTCGCGGCTGCGCCCGTGGCTCGACCTCACCTTCGCCCCGATCGGGTGCATCGTCGACGACGACCGGGTCACGATCGAGTTCGAGATCCAGCTGTCGAACAGCGGCAGCGCCCCGGCCCGCGACATCCTGGTCGAAGCGAGCCTGTTCAACGCCGGGGCCAACCAGGAACAGGACATCGGCGCCTTTTTCGCCCGGCCGCTCGGTCAGGGGGAGCGGATCGAGGTGATGGCGCCCCTGCAGCAGGTATCGATCCGCACCTCGCTGGTCGCGCCGCGCCAGAACATCCAGATTTTCGAGATGGGCGGGCGCAAGGTGTTCGTCCCGCTCGCCGCGTTCAACGTGCTTTATCGCTTGCCGAGCGGCAGCGGGCAGACGTCCGCCGCCTACCTGCTCGGCCGCGAGACCAAGAGCGAGAAGCTCGGGCCGCTGCGCGCCGACCTCGGGCCGCGGACCTTCACCGGCCTCGGCATCCGGCCGCTGCCGATCGGAGTCCGGACCTAAAGGACGCTGCTGTTGTAGCTGTGCCAGGCGAGCACGGCGGCCGCGCCGCGATACGGGCGCCAGGCCTCGGCCAGCTCGCGCAGCGCCTTTTCGCTCGGCTTGGCGTCGAGCCCCATCAAGCGCCCGAGCTCGATCATCACCGCGAGGTCGCCCGCCGGGAAAATGTCGGGGCGGCCTTCGGCGAACAGCAGATAGATTTCCGCCGACCAGCGGCCGATGCCCTTGATCTTGGTCAGCAGCGCGATCGCTTCCTCATCGTCCTCGGGAAGCGCCGCAAGGTCGAGCTCGCCCGACAGGACGAGCTCGGCCAGGCTGCGGATGTAGCCGGACTTCTGGCGCGACATGCCCGCGGCGCGAAGGTCCTCATCGGTCGCGACCAGTAGACGCTTCAGATCCGGGGGCGAGCCGAATGCCGCCTCGAGCTTGGACCACATCGAGCGCGCCGCAGCGACGCTGACCTGCTGCCCGACGATGGTGCGCAGCAGCGTCTGCGCGCCCGGCTCGCTGTTGCGCGGCTCGGGCACGCCGAACTGGTCGACCACCCGCGCAAAGGCGGGCTCACGTTCGGCCAGCGCTTTGACCGCAGTGCCGATGCTCTGCTTCGTCCGGACCATCAGGCGATGCTCGCCGCATACAGCGCGACCGCCGCCGCGTTTGACACGTTGAGGCTTTCGATCTCCTCGGTAATCGGCAGCCGGGCGAGCGCGTCGCAATGCTCGCGCGTGTTGGGGCGAAGACCGGCACCCTCGGCACCGAGCACCAGCGCGACCCGCTGCGGGCCAAGGGCGTTTTTTAGGTCGGTCTCGGCGTCGCCGGCGAGGCCGATGCGCCAGAAGCCCGCCTCGGCGATCTCCTCGAGCGCGCGCGCGAGATTGACGACGCGCACCCAAGGCACACGCTCGAGCGCGCCGGACGCGGCCTTGGCGACGACGCCGCTTTCGGGCGGCGAGTGGCGATCCTGAGTGACGATGCCGATCGCCCCAAACGCCGCGGCGGAGCGCAGGATTGCGCCGACATTGTGTGGGTCGGTGACCTGGTCGAGCACCAGCAGGACCGCGCGCTCGGGCGCTTCGGTGACCAGCTCGTCGAGCCAGGCTTCCTCGAGCGCCTCGACTTCGATCACCGCGCCCTGGTGCGGCGCGTCATGCGGGACGAGGCGGCCGAGGTCGGCAACGTCGGAAAAGGTGACTGCTACGTCCTTGGGGAATTGCATGAGCTCCGCAGCCTCGCGCGTCGCCCAGGCGCGCAGGACCCTGCGCCGCGGATTGTCGAGCGCCGCGGCGACTGCATGCTTGCCCCACAGGCGCGGGCGGGAGGGAGTTCCGTGGCTCTGGTGCGACTTCTTGCGCTTCGACATGCGGCCCCAATGGGGATGCGGCGCGCCGCGCGCAACTGGTCCGGCACCTGGTCCGGCTTAGGCGGGGGTCCCGACCCTCTCCCGCGCGCTGCGATTGTGGCTGCGCCACGCTCCGGCGAACACGATGATCAGGATAGGGTAGCTCCAGAAGCGCTCGGCGGCGGCGTAGGCGCGGGGCATCAGGCTAAGATCGATCGCCTTGAACAGGTGTGACATGCTGATCGTGAGCTGAAGGCCCGCGACCCACAGCGGCCAGAACCGATCCGAGCGCAGCGCGATGGTGACGAACGCCGCAAGCATCGCGAGGTCGACCAACAGGTCACCGGTTTCCACCGTCACGTAACGCTCGTGAACCGGCGCGTGCGCGATCACGGATACGGCGGTGGCGAGGATGCAACTGAGGCCGGCCAGCTTTTCGTACCGATTGCCGCGCCACAGGGCGTAGCCGCAGGTGACCAGCAGGAAAACCCAGAATAATTGGTAATGCGCCATGGCGGTCGACCGGACCACATCGCTGCGGTCCGGTCAAAGGCTTCTCAAGCGACGATTCGAAGCGTCGCAGCGGCCGACGCCGGCGGGCATTCGTCGCCGTCGCCCCACGCGACCGTACGCAGGCCGGGGATGGTCTTGCGTGTCTCGGCCAGAGCGGCGTGGCAGTGGGCGATCCCGCCGCGGGCGCTGATCAGTCCGTTCACGGTCGCACCCAGCTGCTCGAATGCAGCATGGCTGGCGACGAAGCCGGCGTTGGTCACGGAGCGGGCGTGGACCATCTTGGTCTGGAGTTCCGCGAGCTCGGCGAGCGCGGCCTCGATGCTTTCCTCGACGGCGCGGATCTGGGTGGCAACTTCATAGGCGGCGTTTTCGATCATCTCTTTGCGCATGACTGCTCCTCCCCCGGCGCCTCGCAGGCGCCGCGGTCGCTGTCGGTCTGATCTGAGCCGGCTGGAGCTTAGTTCTTGAGAAGCCTGGAGAGGCTCTCGAGCCCGGCGAGATACATGCCCGCCGAAAATGCTGCCCCGATCGCGATGAGAACGATCCAGAACAGCCTCTGGCCGACACTCATCTCATTCCGGGGGTTGCTCCTCGTTGCGAACGGCAAAGGCAGGAGAGGTCCGAAAGCGACGGCCCGTTGCTCGGTCCGGAAACCGGCCCTCTCGGCCTCCCCTGCGCGGTCAGCGTGCCGAATCTGAATTCTGACCGCGGGGTCTGGTTGGCCGGTTTGCGGATCGCCGGGAATGTGCGGCGATTGATGTATCAATCGCTGATATGGGCCGGTGTACGTGCCGGCATATTGGGCGACGAGCCGCGCCGCCTGGTTGCGGCGTTCGACTCCGAGGATGTGGAGCGCGCCGCGGATGCGCTGATCGACGGTGTGCGGAGAAATTGCGAGCTCGCTCGCGATCTCCTTCGAGGACAAATGCAGATTGACCAGCTGCAGGCAGTCGATCTGGCCGGCGCTGAGGCGCGCGACCCGCGCTGCCATCTCCTCCTCCGCAGAGCCTCGAGGCTCGTTTGCGGCGCTCGGCACGCGCGGCCACTCCTTCAAAGCAATCCCCACCCCGAACGCCATGGCGCTACTTCTAACAGCGAGTCCAGCGGGTAACTTATTTCATAATGGATGTATTGGCCAGATTTTGCCCGTTTCCTCGGGCTTTGTCCGAAGCTGGGACATGAAAGCCGCAGTTCGCGGGCCTCCCGTCACGCCTCGGACTTGCTCGGATGCCCGCCGGCGCGCTGCGGCAAAAGGAGGATCAGGACGACGATGACGGCGCCCAGCACGGCCGAGGCGAGCGGCCGGCTGAGCTCGAGTCCGCCCTTTGCCAACGGCTTGTCGAGGAGATCCCCGACCGTCGCCCCTAACGGGCGCGTCAGGATGAACGCCATCCAGAACAGCGCGACGCGGCTGACGTTCGTCGAGTAATAAAGCGCCGCGAGACCAGCGAGCGCTGCACCGAATACGAGTGCGCCGCCGCCGTAGCCCGGTCCGGCATCCGCGATCCAGTCGCCCAAGGCCGTCCCGAGGGTTTGGGAAAAAGTGATCGTGATCCAGTAGAAGGTCTCCTCGCGCGGACCAGTGATGCGGTTGACGTCGACCGTTCCGAGCGACCGATGCCAGGCGAGCAGCGACAGCAGCACCGCGGCGAGCAACAGCAGCGAGCCTCCGGGGTAGCCGATCCCCAGCGAGCGGTCGGCGAAATCGGCCAGCGTCGTTCCGCAGGTCGTCGAAGCGACGATCGTCGCCCAGTAGAGCCAGGGGTTGAAGCTGCGCGCCCGGATCTGCGCCCAGACCAGCGCGACGAGCAGCACGCCGAAGATCGCGGTGCCGATGAGATAACCGTTCGGCACCGGGTGCGGCGTCGTTTCCCCGAGCCAGCTCATCGTCACCGTGTCGCCGCCGGTCTCCCCGAGCGTCGTTGCGAGAATCTTGATGATCCAGAAGCCGAGCGTGACGGCCGGGACCTTGCTCGCGAGCCGATGCTGGCCCTCACTCGGATTCACGGCGGACTCCTCGAACGTTGCGTGGCAAATCCTGCCTCAGGTCACGCAATAGCTGAATTCATGATTGCCGCACGTCCCTAGAGCAGAACGTGGCCGTTGCCGGATTGCCGACAGATTAAGCCTTTGTCACGTTCGCCTTTGTCACTCGAACTTGCGTCATTCGCTTCCCATTGGTCCGTCGGGTGCGGGTCATGCCCGCGTGCTTCGGGTGGATGGCATATGTGCGGCATTGCAGGCTGGTACAGGAAAAGGGGCCGCCCGGTGGGACGGGACGTCGTTTCACGCCAGTGCGATCGCCTCGTCCATCGCGGGCCGGACGACGAGGGCTGCCTGGTTGACGGCGACTTCGGCTTCGGAATGCGCCGCCTCAGCATCATCGACGTCGAGCGCGGGCGGCAGCCGATCACCAGCCCCGATGGGCGCTATTCGATCGTCTGCAACGGGGAAATCGTCAACCATCTCGAGCTTCGCCGCGAACTGGAGCCGGGTTTCCGGTTCGAGACGCGGAGCGACGTCGAGACTTTGCTCGCAAGCTTCATCCGCTGGGGCGACGACGCGTGGCTGCGCCTGGAGGGCATGTTTGCGGTCGCCATCTGGGACCGGCATCGCAAGACGCTGACGCTGGCTCGGGACCCGCTCGGGATCAAGCCTTTGTTCGTCTCGCATCAGCTCGGCGGGATCGCCTTCGCCTCGGAGATTTCGGCGCTGCGCGTCGTCCCCGGCTTCGCCTTCGACGTCGACCAGGGCGGCCTTCGCGACTTCTTCCGCTTCGGCCACGTCCTCGGCCCGCGGACCATTTATCGCCAGGTCAGCGCGCTCGAGCCGGGCCACGTGATGGCCGTGAGCGCACTCGGCAGTGTCACCCGGTGCTTCTGGCAGCCGCGCATCTCGCCGCGGCGCGGCGTCACCGAGGCGCAATGGGTCGAGGAGACTCGGGAGCGCGTGCTCTCGACCGTTCGCAGGCACATGCTGTCCGACGTGCCGGTCGGCGTCTTCCTGTCGGGCGGGGTGGATTCCAGCGCCATCGCCGCAAGCATGGCCAAGGTTTCGCCGGGCCGCCTCAAGGCGTTCACCGCCGGCTTCCCCGGATCGAAGCTCGACGAGACCGCTGCCGCCGCTGAAGTGGCACGTCATCTCGGCTTTGAACATGTCGTCCTGCCGATCGAACCCGAGACCGCGGCAGACGTCCTCCCAGCGGTCCAGCGGTCGTTCGACGAGCCGACTGCGGCGAATTCGGCGGTTCCCCTCTGGTATTTGTCACGGGCCGCGTCCGAGCATGTGAAAGTCGTGCTGTGCGGCGAAGGCGGCGACGAGCTGTTCATGGGCTACAACCGGCAGCGTTGGGCGCGGCACATGAGCCGATGCGCTCCGCTCGTCCGCGCCCTTGGCGGACTGGACTTCCTCGGCCGAATTCCCGAGCTCCCGGGGCGGAAGCTGAATTACGTCAGGGGGTATGCCGATCAGTTCCGCCGCGGCGCGTTGCTGAACAGCGGGTTCGAACGATTCTTCGCCGCCGTCACGATCACGCCGGAAGCGGTTCGGAATCGCATCTATACCGCCGATTTCGCGCGGCACTGGGATAGGCCGGCGTCGCTCGAACGCCTGTCGGCAGATCATTTCGCGAGCGCTCAGCTCGATTTGTCGGAGCTCGAACAGTTCACGCTCGGCGACCTCACGGTGCATATGCAGGCGTCGCTTCTGCAGCGGCTCGACCGCGCATCGATGGCGCACTCGCTCGAAGCGCGCGTGCCGTTCCTGTCTCACAAGTTCGTCGATTGGGCGCTGACGATCCCGAGCGAGCTCAAACTGCGCAAGCGGGTCGGCAAATATGTCCTGCGGCGCGCAGTCGAGCCGCTGCTCCCGCCGGGGTCCGTCTCAGGGCGCAAGCTCGGCTTCCAGATGCCGCTCGCCGACTGGTGCGTGGGAGGCTTCAACGATTTCGCCCGCGATGCGTGGCGCTCGTCGGGTCTCGACAGCGCCGGTTTCCTCGATCGCCGCGGGGTCGAGCAGCTGTTCGACGAGCATCGCAAGGGCGTGGCGAACCACGGCCGGCTGCTGTACGCGATAGCCATGCTGAGCTGCTGGTGGCGCGACCAGCGGCCGATGGCCGAAGCGGCGGCACCGAAAGCACTCCGGCGGCAAACCGCTTGAACGCACCCGGCGTAATCGGCGTTCAGCGGGGCATGGATGCTGAGGCGCCAGTGGTCTGGGTCCTGCTCGGCAAGCGGCGGGGCGACAACAACCAGATGATCGCGCTCGCGGACGCGCTCGGCCTTCCGTACGAGCCGAAAGCTCTGACCTGCAACCTGTTGCGCGGCATCCGATTTCTTCGGGACGAGCGCCTGCTCTATCTCAGCAGAGCAGCGCGCAAGAGCCTGTCGCCGCCGTGGCCGGACATCGTCATCGCGCTGGGTTACGACAGCATCCCAGTCTCTCGCGCGATCCGGAGCCGATCGGGCGGTCGCACGCGCCTGGTCCACATCGGCAATCCGCGGACCACGCTGGACGACATCGACCTCGTGATCACCTCGCCGCAATATCGCCTTGGCGACGCGCGCAACGTCCTCGCTTTGCCTTTTCCGGTCGGCAATCCGGCGCGCGAGGTTACGCCGACCACTGAAGAGCAGGGCTGGCTGCGGACGCACCCCCGGCCGCGCCGCCTGGTCGCGATCGGCGGGTCGACGCGCCAGTGGAAGATCGATGTTGCCGAACTCGGCCGGGCCCTCGCCACCTTGAAGGCCAAGCGGCGGAGGTCGGGCGGCAGCGTCATCGCCATCACGAGCCGGCGGACGCCCGCCTCGATCAGCCGTTTTCTCGAATCCAGCCTGGCCGAGTGCACCGACGCCTGCGTCCACAATTTCCCGCGCTTCCCCGTGCTCCTTGCGAAAAGCGATGAAATCCACGTTACCGCCGACAGCGTGTCGATGCTGTCCGAAGCCATTCTCACGGGAAAGCCGGTCGGAATGATCCCGGTCACGCGCTCGATGAGGGGTGGCATCGATCAGTGGATGCGCCGCGTCGGTCTCAGCTTGAAATCGCATACCGACATGCCGCGCTTCTGGCGGTTCCTGTCCGACAGCAGGCTGGTCGGTCCAGTCGGATCGCCGGTCGCCTCCAACGTTCCCGACACGATCGCCACCGCCGTCGAGGCGGTGCGCGAGATGCTTCAGCGCCCTCCTGCCCGTCCATGAGAGTCTGGGCGATCCTCGGGGCGCGCCAGGGAGACAATAATCAGGTTCTCGCCCTGGCTGAGGCACTCGGAGTCCCGTTCGAGATCAAGCAGCTGGACTACAACCGCTGGCGCCACCTCGGTCCCAGGACACTTGGCGCGACATTTCGCAGCCTCAGCCCGGCGTCGCGCGCTACGGTGTCCGGCTACCCACCCGATCTCACCATTTCCACCGGTCATCGCAGCGTCCCGGTGGTCCAGGCGCTGCGGCGCAGGTCGCCCGGCAGGACCCGCTCGATCCACGTTGGCTATCCGCGGATTTCGCCCGCCAATTTCGACCTGGTGATCGCGACACCCGAATACCCCATGGCCGATCATCCGAACCTGCTGAGAATTCCTCTTGCACTCACCCGGCGAGGCCATGGTGGCGATGAACGGCCCGACGAATGGCGCGCGTACCCGCCACCGCGGCGGCTGCTGATCCTCGGCGGTCCGACGCTCTATTGGGCAATCCGTTGGCCGGAAGTTCGACGTGCGCTCGACAAGCTGCTCGACAACGCGGCGTGCGAGGGCGGATCGGTTATGATTGCAGCCAGCCCGCGAACGCCGGACCGATTGGTGTCGAAGGTCCAAGCCATAGTCGAGGACTCGCGCGTCCCGGTCATGGTTGTTCCCGTTGGCGGTTTGCCCCGCTACGCCGCGCTTCTCGCACGGGCCGACATGATCGCGGTCACTGCGGACAGCGTCGCCATGACCTCCGACGCGATCGCCGCGGGCAAGCCTGTGGCACTGGTACCGGTTGCGCCGACGCTGGCGGGGCGAATGGCGATAGCGCTGAATGACCGGCTGCGCCCCGGTCAGCGCCTTCTCCCGCGCGATCTGCGGTTTTTCTGGCGGTCGCTTTGGGAAGCCGGGTTGGCCGGAACGGTGGAAAGGCCGGTGCGCGCAAATCCGTCCGACTTCAGTCGCCTTGTCGCTGCGCGCGCCTTGGCGGTCCTGAACCGTCGCAGTTGCTGAGCATCGCCCGGTAGTTTTCGAGCACAAGACGGCACGTCCGCAGACCGGTCTTGAGCTTCGCTGCGGTGCGGTCGGGATTCGCCTCGCCGGGAGAGTCCACTTGGTTCATGGGAAGATTGAGCCTGAGAGTAGCTGCTACTGCCGCACTGAACGAGATCGCTCGCCGACCGTTTCACGGCTCGTCCGTCGAACCCCACGCTCCACGGTTAGCGCGCACTTAACGTGGCGCAGGCACAGCCTCCAGACCGCTGACTCGGACCATCGCTGATTCAAGGTCAGCAGGGGTGAACGGCTTGAGCAGAATCTCCGCGCCGGGTGGTGGGTCGCCGATCGCTCCGGGCTCCGCGTAGCCGGTGATGATGAGGGCGCGCACATCGGGACACAATGTGCGGGCCTCGCGCAGCAAATCCATCCCGGACAGGTGCGGCATCGCATAATCGGTGATCAGCATGTCGCAGTCGCAACCGCCGCTCGTCAGGAGGTTGAGTGCCTGGCGTCCGTCAACGGCCTCGGTGACCTTGTGCCCGAGATCGGCGAGGACTGCGGCAGTCATCCGCCGCACCTCGGGGTGATCATCGACCAGCAGCACCCGCAGCGAAGGCAGCGCCGCCGGCCTTGCCCGAGCCGAGCGGCCTGCCGATCGGACCGGCTTGCCCTCGGGCGCCCGTGGGAGCCACAGCTCGGCCATCGTTCCTTGCCCGAACTCGCTCTCGATCCGGAATAGGCCATTGGACTGCTTGGCAAAGCCATAGACCATGCTGAGGCCGAGGCCGCTGCCCTTGCCGAAGTCCTTGGTGGTGAAGAAAGGCTCCATCACCTTCTCGAGATTCTCGGGCGAGATGCCGGTGCCGCGGTCGCTGACGCTCAGCCGGACGTAATCGCCCAGGCCGACCCCGAGCTCCCTGTCGGTCACCGAGATGTTGTCGGCCGCTACGGTGATCGTGCCGCCGTTCTCCATCGCGTCACGCGCATTGATGATCAGGTTGACCATTGCGAGCTCGAGCTGGGCCTGGTCGGCAAATGCCGGGTGGACATCGTCCGCGACCTGCCATTCGAGCGTCACGAGCCCACCGAGCGTGTGGGTGAGGAGGTCCGACACCGCGGCCTTGAGCTCGCCGATCGCGATCGGCTGCGGCTCGAGCTTCTGGCGGCGGGCGAAGGCCAGCAGGCGCCGGACGAGCTCGCTGCCCTGCTCGGCCGCGCGCTTGGTCATGGTCAGGATGCGCTGCTCCTCGCGTTGCAGCTCGGCGCGCTTGTCGAGCAGTGCAAGGCCGCCGATGACGGCCGCGAGCAAATTGTTGAAGTCGTGCGCGATGCCGCCGGTCAGCTTGCCGATCGCGTCCATCTTCTGGGCATGCGCGAGTTGGCTTTCGAGCGAGCGCTGCTCGCTGATGTCGGTCAGGGTCCCGGCGAACTCGACCGGCCTGCCGTCGGAGTCCCGCAGCAGCACCGCCTGGTCGAGGAAATGCTTGTAACTCCCGTCGGCGCACTGCCACCGATATTCGATCGACGAGCGACCGGTCCGGCGGCGCGCCTCGAGCGCGGCGATCACGCGGTCGCGATCGTCTGGATGCAAGCGGTCCGCCCAGAGGTGGGCGTGGCTCGTGACTTCGTCGTAACTGAAGCCGGTGATCGCCTCGAGATCGCCGCTGACATAATTGGGCAAGCGCGGATTGGCGTCGTGGGGCTCGAGATAGAGCACCATCGGCAGCGATTCGATGATCGCCGCCTGGCGCTGCTCGGCGCGGCGCAGCTCCTGCTCCACCCGCAGCCGTTCGGCGTTGGCGCGAAGGTTGGCGTCGAGCAGGGCCTGCTCGTAGCGAGCCTTGCGCTCGATCTCCTTCGACTTGTCGAACAGCTCGACGAACACTGCGACCTTGGAGCGCAGGATGATTGGGTCGACCGGCTTGAACACGTAATCGACAGCGCCCATCGCATAGCCGCGCAGCAGGTGCTCGGTCTCCTTGTTCACGGCTGACAAGAAGACGATCGGAATGCTTTTGGTCTGGTCGCGTTCGCGGATGATCTGGGCGGTTTCGTAACCGTCCATGCCAGGCATGTAGACGTCGAGCAGGATCACTGCGAACTCGCCCTTGAGGAGGTGCCGGAGCGCCTCGTCGCCCGACCGCGCGAGCACGATCTCGCCGAGATCCTCGAGAACTGTGGCGATCGCCAGCAGGTTGCGCTCGTCGTCGTCGACGAGGAGCACGCGCGCAGGCTCAGGCTGCGGCGCGACTTCGGTTTCCGGCTGGGCCGGAAACCCCAAAGGGATTTCTCCCACCGGGCCGTTCATGGCTATTCCGCCGCCTCCATCGGCAGCAGCTCGGCCGCGGCCACGGCCGCCTCGCGCGACCGCGCGACCCACACCCGCAGCAGGGCGAGCAGAAGGTCGATGTCGACGGGCTTGGCGATGTAATCCGAAGCGCCGGCATCGAGGCACTTCTGGCGGTCGCCCTTCATCGCCTTCGCAGTGACGGCGATCAGCGGCAGATCGGCAAGCGCGGGCTGCTGCCGAATCTGCTGCATCGTCTCATATCCGTCCATTTCCGGCATCATGATGTCGATCAGAGCGACATCGACACCGGGCGTTTGCTCGAGAATCAGAATACCATCCCTGCCCCGCTCCGCATGGAGCACTTCAACATCGAAGCTCTCCAGAACGCTGGTAAGCGAGAAGATGTTTCGAATGTCGTCGTCGACAATGAGCACTTTGGCGCCGGCGAGCTCGGGCAGCTGCCGCGCGGGCACGCTCGCCTCGGCGGTTTTCCGGCGCCGCCGCGGCTTCGCCGACTCGGCCTCGTCCTTGAGACGGCCGAAGACCTTGACAAGCTCACCGCGCTCCGCCGGTTTGCCGGTTACCCCGAGGGCGCCCATGCCGAGCACGTCGCGGCTGTGGTCGACGCCCGAGATGACGTGGATCGGGATGTGCGCAGTCGCCGAATCGTGCTTGAGCAGGTCGAGCAGGACGAACCCGTCGATGTCAGCAAGGCCGAGATCGAGCGTGATCGCGCTCGGCTGAAGCTTCCGCGCCATCGCCAGAGTTCCCGCGCCCGCCGTCGAAACGACGCCCTTCAAACCGGCCTCGTGCGCGGCGTCGAGCAGGATCGTGGCGAAGGTCGGGTCGTCCTCGACAATCAGCACGAACGGGTTCTTGCCGAGATCGTCGCGGTCGTCGTTGACCTCGAACCCGGTCGGAAGCGCGCTCGGAACCATCGCCCCGCTATTGTCATAGCGCACGGTGGTGCCCGGTATCGCCGTGGCTGCCGCGCCTTCGGCTTCGAGCGGGACGTAGAGCGTGAACGTCGAGCCCTCGCCCGGGGTCGAGCGCACCTGCAGCTCGCCGCCGATGAGGCGAGCGATCTCGCGGCTGATCGACAGGCCAAGACCGGTGCCGCCATATTTCCGGCTGGTCGTTCCGTCGGCTTGCTGGAACGCTTCGAAGATCAGCTTCTGTTTCTCCTGGGGGATGCCGATGCCGGTGTCGGTGACCGCGATGGCGATGGCCTTGCGGGCATTGCGAAGCACCGGATGGCTCGCGCTCCAGCCCTTGCTCGCGCAGCTGACGGAGAGCGTGACGCTGCCCTTCGAGGTGAACTTGAAAGCGTTGGACAGAAGGTTGAGGACGATCTGCTGAAGCCGCTTCTCGTCGGTCCGGATCATCTCGGGAAGCTTCTCGTCGAAATCGACGTTGAACTCGAGGCTCTTGTCCGCGGCGAGCTGGCGGAACGTCCGCTCCATGTGGAGCTTGAGGTTCTGCATCGGCATTTCGCCGACCTCGATCGAGACAGTTCCGGATTCGACCTTCGACAGGTCGAGGATGTCGTTGATCAGGTTCAGCAGGTCCGAACCGGCCGAATTGATCGTCTTGGCGAACTCGACCTGCTTGTCGTTGAGGTTGCCCTGGGCGTTGTCGGCGAGGAGCTTCGACAGGATCAGCAGCGAGTTGAGCGGGGTGCGCAACTCGTGGCTCATGTTGGCGAGGAACTCGGACTTGTACTTCGAGGTGAGCGCGAGCTGTTCGGCTTTCTCCTCGAGCGCGCGCCGGGCCATTTCGATTTCGAGGTTTTTCGCTTCGACCTGCTTCTTCTCATTCTCGAGCAGCTGGGCCTTTTCCTGAAGCTCCTCGTTGGTCGCGTGCAGCTCTTCCTGCTTGGTGGTGAGCTCGGTCTGGCGTGACTGAAGCTCCTGCGTCAGCAGCTGCGACTGCTTCAGCAGGCCCTCGGTGCGCATGGTCGCCGCAATCGTGTTCAAGACGATTCCGACTGATTCCATCAGCTGGTCGAGGAAGCTCTGGTGGGTCTCGTTGAACTCGTTGAACGAGGCAAGCTCGATCACCGCCTTCACTTCGTCCTCGAACAAGGCGGGCAGGATATTGACGCTGGCGGGGTTGGCCCGGCCGAGCGCCGAGCCGACGCGGATGAAGTCGGGCGGCACGTCCTTGAGCAGGATCGGCCGGCGATCGGCTGCCGCCTGCCCGATCAGGCCTTCGCGCAGGCGGAATTCCTGCTTGAGCTCCTCGGCCCGCTCGGCGCCGTAGCTCGCGACCAGTTCGAGCTTGGTCTCATCCTCCTCGCGCTTGGTGACGTAGAACACTCCATATTGCGCGTTCACCAGCGGCGCCAGCTCGGACATGATCAGGTTCGACACGGTCGCGAGGTCACGCTCGCCCTGAAGCATGCGGCTGAAGCGGGCGAGGTTGGTCTTGAGCCAATCCTGCTCGGCATTCTTGAGCGTCTGCTCCTTGAGGTTCGAGATCATCTCGTTGATGGTGTCCTTGAGGGCCGCCATCTCGCCCGAAGCCTCGACCGCGATGAAGCGGGTGAGGTCGCCCTTGGTCACCGCGGTCGCAACCTCGGCGATCGAACGCACCTGGTTGGTCAGGTTCGCGGCGAGCTGGTTGACGTTGTCGGTGAGGTCGCGCCACAGGCCGGCGGCGCCCGGCACCCGCGCCTGGCCGCCGAGCTTGCCCTCGATGCCGACCTCGCGCGCCATGTTGGTGACCTGGTCGCCGAAGGTCGACAGGGTCTCGATCATGAAGTTGATCGTCTCGGCCAGCGCGGCGATC
>Ga0207678_10002135_pt1 | contig 17910 bp, 18 predicted proteins | sample KBSC63metaG_FD_184319 | JGI IMG/M metagenome (GOLD analysis project Ga0207678, IMG submission 184319) | Corn rhizosphere microbial communities from Kellogg Biological Station, Michigan, USA - KBS C6-3 metaG (SPAdes) (version 2) | ecosystem: Host-associated > Plants > Roots > Rhizosphere > Soil ...
CGGCGTGACCGTCGATTCCGTGATTCTGTCACGCACGCAGGGGGGATCGGTCGCGATCCGCAACATCGCCTTCCTAGGTGATTCGATTCACGGATCGTTGCGCACGGACGGTCTCAGCCTCGCGTTGCTCGAGCTCTTCGGGAGCGGTGTCAGCAACATTCGCGGCGCTCTCACGGCGCGCGTCGACGTCAGCGGTACCACCGCTCATCCTCATCTCAACGGCAGCATCGTCGTTGATAGCGGCGCGGCAACGATTGCGCCGATGGGCGTTCGCCTCGATCGCGTCGACGCGAACATCGCGCTGAGCGGCGACACGGTCTTTTTGAAGAAGCTCTCCGCAACTACCGCCCGCGAGCGTCGTGGAACGCTCGATGTCACTGGAAACGTCGCATTGTCGCAGTACGACAATCCCGTCTTCGCGCTCAGAGCGACGGCGCAGAACTTCCGTGCAGTGGATAGACGCGGGCTCGCCTCGCTCGATGTCAGCACCACGTCGCCAATCTCTCTCACCGGTCCATACACCGGCGCCAGGGTAACCGGTGCCGTGCGCGTCGATCGTGGCACCGTGTACATCCCTGAGCTGATCACCAAGCGCCTCGTCGATCTCAACGATCCGGAATTGCTCGATGTTGTGGATACCACCGTCGCGAGCAACCGCGCGATTCTACCCACCGCGCCGAGCGAGTTCACGAAGAACCTGCGTCTGGACAACGTGTCAGTCAGCATCGGCGATGACGTCTGGCTGAGATCGGCCGAAGCGAACATCAAGCTCGGCGGCTCGCTCAATGTCACGCTCGGCAGGAGTCCCGTGACCGGCGAGCGCTCACAGCTTGCGCTCGACGGCCAGCTCAACACCGTGCGCGGCACCTATCGCCTCGACGTCGTCCCATTCGTCCAGCCCACGTTCGACGTGGAGCAGGGGACCTTGCGATTCTTCGGGACGCCGGATCTCGATCCGGCACTCGACATCACAGCGATCAACACAGTACGCAAGCCGGCGCAGAGCCTCAATGGTCAGGACATTCGGATCCGCGCGACCATCGGCGGAACTCTCTCGGCGCCGTCGCTCGCACTTTCCAGCGCCGATAACCTGCCGCTCTCGCAGTCCGATCTTCTCAGCTATCTCATCACCGGCGAGCCCGCGTTCGCGCTCGATTACACTTCCGCGCAGTACGTCAATCAGCTTGCGAACGTCGCCGTACGCTCTGCAGGCAACATCATCAGCAGCGCGATTCCGAGATCTGTATTCGACGTCGTGGAGCTTCAGACGCCGGCGCTTCTGGCACCACAGGCCCCTGGCACCGCCGACAACGCGACTTTCTACAGCAATCTGCTCAACACTCGTGCCCTCGTTGGCAAGCAGCTGAACAACAACCTCTTTCTCAACTTCAGCACCGGATTCTGCGCCGAAAACCTGCGCAGCGCTGCGAGCTTCCAGCGCAATCTCGGACTTCGCCTCGAGTACCGGCTAAGTCAGAGCTATACCGCGCAGCTCGGCGTCGAGCCCGGCACGACGGATCTGCTCTGTTCCCGTCCGGGAGCGCTGCAGACATTTCAGCAAACGCCGCCGCAGCTCGGTATCGACTTCCTTCGCTCCTGGCGTTTCTGATGCAATCCGCGCGGAGCAGCGTGGACCGCGCGCGGATCCGCAGCGTACTGTTGATCGCGAACCCAGCGTCACGTCGCGGTGCACGCTCGATCACCTCCGCGATTCGTACGTTCGCAAAGTTGGAGATTGCGTGCGATGTGATCGTAACCGAACGTCGCGGCCATGCTGCCGAGCTCCTGGCAGCGCGGGGCGGCGACTACGACGCGATATTCACGCTTGGCGGCGACGGCACTGCCGTCGAGGTGCTCGGCGCCCTATCGCCTGGGGGACCGCCCGTGGGCGTCCTGCCGGGGGGCACCGGAAACCTGCTGGCACGTGCACTCGGAATCCCCTTGAGTGTGCCACGCGCGATCAAAGCGCTCGTTTGGGGCGATGAGGCCCTGGTGGATCTCGGACGCCTGGGCGACGGCACTCGGTTTGTCATCGGCGCTGGCGTCGGAATCGATGCCTCGATGATCGCCGGAACGTCGCCGGCCTGGAAGCGCCGGGCCGGCGTCATGGCCTACGTAGTTGCCGGATCCGCCCACGTCCTCCGGCGCCGAAGATTCACTGCCAGGGTAACCGTCGACGGCAGCACCGTGACCCGCGAGGCCGCCGTGGTCCTCGTGGCCAATTTCGGCGTGCTCCTCAACGGCCTCGTGACGTTGGGCGAGGGAATTCGCCGGGATGACGGCAAGCTGGATGTGTGTATCTTCGATCCAGTTACGATGGTCGATATTGCGAGGATCACCTATAAACTGTTGTTTCGTGACTTCAGGGCCGATCCAGCGATGACCTACGTGCAAGGCGAGAGTATCATGGTACAGACAGCCCCCAGTCTTCCGGCCCAGGCGGACGGCGAATTGATTGGAAACACGCCTTTTACCGCGGTAGTCGAGCCGCTTGCGGCACGACTTCTGGTACCAGACTGTCAAATAAATCGTCAGTAGAACACACCGGTGGCACAGCCACTCCGCGAACCCTGACCATCTCCGATACTCTCGTGGCCCGCTTTCTTTCCCTCACCTGGCAGCGCGACAACGACGCGGTTCTGCCGTTGATGGGCACGTCGCGCACCATGCACGACCTGGTGAGGCAGGTGGACGCACTGGCGCGCAGCGACGCTGCGACCGCGCTGCTGATCGGTGAGCCGGGAACGGGGAAGGGACGACTGGCCCAGTACATTCATGCGAAGAGCGCGCGCGCGGCCCGTCCGTACGTCGAGATCAACTGTGCGACTTCGGATGCGACGACGCTTGGCGCAGAGCTTCTCGGCAACCCGGAGTCGCCGGAGCAGAACGCCGGCCTGATCGATGTGGTAAGCGGCGGTACGGTCCTCATCGAAGAGATCGCCGATCTCGGTCCCGATCTGCAGGAGCGCCTGCTGCACACGCTCGAGGCGGGCGCCGCCCGGGCGGATAATGGCGAAATGACGACGGCGCGTGTGATTGCTGCCGCGAGCAAGGATCTCGTGAGCGAGGTCAATGCGGGACGTTTCCGCGAGGATCTGTACTATCGGCTCGGCGTTGCACCAGTTCACCTGCCGCCGCTGCGCGCACGCTCGCGCGACGACCTCACCGAGCTGATCACCGCAACCTTCGTGACACTATCGGCCGAGCTGGCGGACTCGCCACGCACGCTCGACGACGATGTGATCGAATGTCTCGTCGCGTATCCGTGGCCCGGCAACATACGGGAGCTGCGCAACGCGATCGAGCGCGCTATAATGGTTGCCCGTGGCGAGAGTGTGCTGCGCCGCGTGCATCTTGCGGCCGAACTGCAGGCCGATCAGACACCGGGGATCGTTCACACACCGCGCACGCTCATGGACGTCGAGCGAGCGCACATCCATCGCACGCTTCGTGCGCACAAGCTCAACCGCACGCACGCTGCGCGCGAGCTTGGAATATCGCGCGCGACGCTGATCAAGAAGATCAAGGAATACGGGCTGGTGTACCGCACACCGGGTTCCACATGAGCGAGCTGCGCGAACGCGACGCCATGATCTGCCGCAGCTGCGGTCAGGAAGAGCGCGCATCCGAAGGCTATCCGTGCAAGGACTGCGGCACGTTCATCTGCATCATGTGCGTGTTCAAGGGCGTGGTGCGCTGCGAGCGGTGCAGCGCTGTCGCCGCAAGCGCGTCGCCCGCCGCGGCGAGTCATTCGACGTCCTCGCTCGCGGCACCGCCACCTCAGGAAATGGACTGGCCGGAGCACTGATGGCACCACTCTCCAGCAACGTCGGCCGGGTGCAGGCTGGCCGCGTCACGGTGAGAGTGCCAATCGCACCTCTGATGTCCGAACCGGCCGTGTCGTCGGGCCAGGTGACTCAATTGCTGCGCGGCCATCAGGCCGACGTGCTGGACGCCGATGGCAACTGGCTCCGTCTTCGCGGTGCCGACGACTACGTGGGTTGGTGTCACAGCGGGTACGTCACGCGCGAACCCGCGTTCGACGACGGGCCGCTTCAGCCGGCATGGCGTGCCGAACGCCGCATGTCGATCGGTTGCGTGGTGCGAACAGCCGCGACCACGGAGATCGAGTTGCCCCTGGGAGCATTGCTCGGCCCCGACGAGTTCGTCACGCGGGGCATTGCGATGAACAATCGCGCGCGCGCGCGCTACTTCGCTCCCGATGCAGATCTGATCGTTCAGCGCGGTCGCGAGTTGTTCGCGGGCGCATCGTACCAGTGGGGCGGCGTCACGCCGTGGGGAGCGGACTGCTCGGGCTTCGTCCAGACGATGTTCGCCCTGCACGGAACTCAACTTCCACGCGATGCGTGGATGCAGGCCGAGCGCGGTCGCGAAGTCACGGGCGACATCATCGATCTCGAACCCGCCGATCTGCTGTTCTTCTCCGATCGCGCAGATGGACGGCCGACGCACGTCGCACTGTCGCTGGGCGGCGCCGACTGCGCCCACTGTTCGCTCGCCAATGGTGGCTTTGGGATCAATACGCTCGACGCGGATGATAGCGTCGCACTGACACTGCGTGAAACGTTCAGATTTGCGCGCCGCGTGCTCTAGGCTGCGCAAAGACCGCCGACGATCGACTCAGGGCGCGTGAAATCCCAGCGGTGTCGATGCGTTGAGCGCGGTCACATTACCGGAAAGCCTCGCTCCGTCTCCAGACGTCGTCAGCAGAATGGTTCGCTCGCTACCAGGCGCGATATGAAAGTAGTTGTCGCTCGGTCGCCAACCGATCGCTTCGATTGCCACTGCGAGCGCCAGCTGGTCAGCGCGTATCGTGAGTGAGTAGCAGCCGTCGCCGATACGCTTGGCCACCGCATTCAGGGTCGCTGTTGGCCGCGGCGCACCAACGCCGAGTGGAAAGTGAAACGATTGGGCCAGTAGCATTCCCGTTTCCGGATCGGTGAGCGTTGCAACCACCGCGTCGTGATTCGGGCGGCCGAATCTGTACGCGTAGCTAACATCAGTGAATGACCCGAGCAGCTCGTCAGCGCTGATGTTCACCGTCGAGCGCTCCGGTATCCTTACGTGTACGGATGTCTCGCCGACGGAGATGGAGCCGCGGAACAGCGACAGTGTGAGCACCGGCGTGATCGGCGCCGGCCCATCGTTGATAGCGTGGATCGCAATTCCATTCAACCCCTCGTCCGACATCACGACGGTGACGGGACGATAGGCGCGAGCGAGATAGTAATACGCAGCTTTCGGCGCTCCTTCATGATCGAGCACGCCCCAGCCGGCGCCGGGACGGAGATCCCGATACAACCATACGAGTGCGCCCGAGCATGGAGATTCCGCTCTCCGCCACTCCGCTATCGTGCGCGTCATCAGTTCTCCGCCGGCAACGCGGCCAAGTGCCAGATATCGTTCGGGATTGGAGTAACGCACAGCGACCGCATCGACGTTGAAGATTTCCCTCACGTAATGATCGCGGACATCCTCGAAATCCCAGCCCGACCCGTTGTCACGCGGAACGCCACGCTTCCATTCCGGATGATGTCCGGCGCCATTCGCGCCGCACGACATCCGATCGACGAACGATGGCTCCGGGACGTTCGAAAGCGCCAGCGCCTCCGATGCGAACCGCACCTCGCTCGCACGTACGTCGGTGAACGGCCGGAGATATGGCCCGTATCCGAAATAGTGTCCATCGCCCGCATTTACGTGAAACGGAACTGTGCCGCCACTCGGTGACGACGGCCAGTACGGCACCACGCCAGCGTGCTCCGCGACCAGATCCGGCAGCTTTTCCGAGAACAATCTGCTGCGCCAATCCGTCGATGGGCGGCCCATCATCGCCGCCTGTTGCTCCACCTCGCTGTTGCCGCACACGAGTACGAGCGACGGGCGATCACCAATGCGCTGGAGCAACTGGCTTGCTTCGCGCTCGACACTGGCAGCGAACGCGGCATCGTCGGCTGGATAGTCCATGTTGGCAAACATGAAGTCCTGCCACACGGCGATGCCGAGCTCGTCACAGAGGTCGTAGAAGGCGTCGTGCTCGTAGACCATGGTCCCGCCGACGCGGATCATGTTCATGCCGGCGTCGCGCGCAAGCTCAAGCGTGCGCCGATATTCGGCGCTGGTGCAGTGCAGGCGCAGTGAATCGGGCGGGCTCCAGCAAACACCTCGCCAGAATATGCGCTCGTTGTTGATGTGCAGTCCGAAGTCACCGTTGTCGGTGTCGAGACGGACCGTTCTGAACGCGACGCGTCCCAGTGGAAGATGGATCTCCGAATTGTCCGCGATGACCCGGATCGCCGCGTCGTACAGTGGTTGGTCACCGTGCGTGTGCGGCCACCAGATCGCAGCGTCCGTGATGCGGATCGTCGCGTGAGCGACGAAATCGTTGTCTGTCCATCGAACGATGGCTGGTCGCTCGATGGAACCAACTATCACGTTTGCCGCTGTGATGTTCGTGCCCGGTGCCGCGTGTACGCGTACTGCGATCGAAACGACGCCGTCGCCGTTATCCAGTCGTGACCTCACCCGTTTGGACACTATCCGTGTTGCGGACCCCGGCAGCAGGGTGACGCTCTTCCACGGCCCTGCGGTTTGCGGTGCCGGCGACCAGCCCGGCATTCTGCCCAGCAGCGTGGTGCGGATCCAGCGCAGATTCTGATTGTCGACGAGGCGAGTGCGCCACCTTGGGCGCGCTCGCCGGACCGCGAGCGCGGACGTCAACGAAGCGAAGCGGATGATCAGCTCGTTGTCGTGTTTGAGCGCGTTCCCCGGCTCGATGCGATGCGCGAGGAACATGTTGTCGCTCGACAGGACATGCGTGCCGTTGAGCCAGACGTCCGCAAGTGAAGCAAGGCCGCCGAAGTCGAGCGAGGCGCCGTCAGGAGCGTCGCAGCGAAACTGGCACCGATACCACCAGTCGTAGCCATCGATTGCAAGGGGGGCTGCCCAATCCCATTTGCCGGCGGCGCGAAGTGCCCCCGCGACAGTGCCGGGCGCGGAAGCCGCGGTCCAGCATTCGTCGGCCACGGGCAACTGATCGGGATGCGTGACGGAGCCCGGCTCGGTGCGCGCCATCTGCCACTCGGTGAGCTCGATCCCGGTTGGAGCAGCTGACGTCGATGCTTGCCGCCCGCCTTCGAGCGCGCTCCGTTCAGGCTGCATATCGGGTCACGAGATCCGATATCGCGCGATCCCAGCTCGCTTCCATCTGGTCCAGCAACAGTGTGACGTCGACGGGTTTCCTCGTCGCCATCATGCGCGCGATCTTGAACTGGATCGCCTTGGCCCCCGACGCGATGCTCGCGAATTCATCAGCAGCCGGCGTCGGGTCGCCGCCGTGCTTCGAAAGCCACATCAGGAACGTCGACGCCATCTCCGCGCACGCGCCGCACTGTCTCAGGGTCGCGAACGCGTACTTGTAGAAGACGGCCATTTCCTCGCCGCCAAGCCACGTCATGTCATCCGCAAAGCGGGCGCGATATTTCGTGACCGGGTTGATGCAGGGAATCCGTCCAAGGTAGTATCGCGTAAGCTCGCGGGCCATCGCGGCCAGCTCGCCTTCGCTGCGGTGCACGAGCCGGTCGAACTTCGCGATCTCGGTGTAGGGGGCGAGAGACGCCGTCTCGTCACGAAAGATTCCCTCGAGATCCGCACCGGAAAGCTCGAAATAGCCGGCGTTGTGGAAGTAGCCCATGCGCCGCTCGCGGAGATCGATTGTCTCCACGCCGATCGTGGTCTTGGTGTGCTCGACTCCATACGCAACGCCGGCCGTATCGGGAAGATAAAACGAATCAACTTCCACCATCGGCACGCGCCCGTTCTTCACCTGTTCAACCACATGGTCGATGACAGGGCGCCAGATTGTCAGCTCCTGGACATCCACGCCGTACAGATTGTAAAGGTCGGCGGCCGGTTGCTTGAAGAACGTCCACTGATCGCCCTCGAAATCCATCGCGAGTGTGAACGCCATGCATGCCACTGGATCGAGCCGCATCGTGTGCAGCAGCTCGATCCAGAGATCGACATAGCAATTCGTCTCGAGCCAGACTCGCTCGCTACGGTGCAACTCGTGCGGCGTATATGAAGCGGCGTTCAGCCCGAACACCGTCGCACTCACAGGCCGAGCGTCGTCCGGACCGCGGTAGGCCAACTCGACGGAGTGAAACCGTGGGCCATGAAGAGCGCGAGCGTGATGCGCTCGAGACCGAAGCCCACGCATGCCGTGTGCGCAACGTCGCCGTCGGCGGTGACAATGCCGAACGCCTTGCCGAAATGGTCCTGATGGTAGTTGCAGGAGACGACCGCGGTAAGCGCTTCGGGCGTCGAGATGGGTACGACCATCTCGAACTTGAGGGCCTGTTCCACCTGACTTGCGGCGAGAATGGCGCCGCCCCGTCCGAAAAACGGATCGTTGGCGACGACTGCCTTCGCATCCAGCCCAACCGAGTTCAACATCGCCTTGCTGCGATCGAGCCACAAATCGCGAAATCGCCGGACGTTATCCGGAGTTCCTATCCGGACGTACTCGTGCATCCTGAACACCTGCATGCGCGCGGGATCGCTCGACGGTTCGTAGCGAAAGCAGTACGACTGCACGTCGAAGAGGCGCCCATTCACGGGGAGTTCGCCCGACGCCAGCGGATAAACGGGGTAGCACGCTGCCGGGGTGAGAATCAGATCGGTGCTGTGAAAGTGCCCGGTCCACTCCTCGCCACTCTCCAGCATCCGCAGCATCTGCGCATGATCGCGCTCGTTGCCGCGAAAGCCGTGAATGCTGCCCGTGAGATGCGGGAACGACTTGAGATAGCCACTGCGCTCGAAGTCCGCCCGGTTGATCACCGGTGGAAACCGCAGCACCTCGGCATTCTGATCGACTCCCGATTCAGTCACGAACCGGTCGAAGCCGCCCAGTACGCGCTCGAAGTCGCGGCTCTTGCCATAGACGCCCGGAACGCCGGTGTCGGTGATTACACCGTTGGATAGCAGGGCGTCGAGATATTCGCTTCGCGCTGCGTCGATCGCGGTCTCGCGGTCGGCAACGCTATCAATCATCCTTCGATACCAGAAGCATCGCGGCGTTTGCTCCGTAAATGCGGTCGTTGTTGATCATCAGCGCCGCGCCATACGCGTCGCGCAGCAGTCTGCCGAGTGAGAATTTGGAATCGATTCGGTAACCCGACATTCCGCAGATCAGCATCGACTGACTCACGATGTCCACGACAGCAGTGGAGCAACTGAGCTTGAGGTTGTTCATCCGGATGGCGAAGTTCATTCCGGATGCAGCGTCGGCTTCTCCACCAGTAGCCTCGTAGTCGCGAACGGAATCGTTCACCAGTGCGCGCATTCCCTGGAGCTTGCTGACGACTTCGGCGAGCCGGACGCTCGCCGCTGGCGTCTTGCCGGGACTCTTGCGCGCCTCGGCCCTGATGTAGGCCCGGGCCCGTCCAACGGCAGCAGTCGCGATTCCGAGCCAGAGCGATGTCCACACGATGTGCGACACTGGCAGCATGGTCTGACTGGAGATGTCGGCGAACGAATCGCTGAGAATGTGATCCTCGGTTGCACGGGCCGTGAGCATGAAGCCCGGGCTGCATGTGCCGCGGAAGCCCAGCGTATCCCAGCCGCTCGTGCGTGCGAGAGTGAATTCGTCGCGCTTGAGCAGCACGAGGACCTGATCGCTTGGCGGTGAATCGGGCGTGCGGCGTGCGGTCGCGAGAATCGCATCCGCATATTCGCCGTACGAGATGACGGGCGCCTGCTTCTTGATCGAGAACGAACCGCTGTCGCGTTCGATGGCGCAGACGGACGAGCGAGTGTCGCCGCCTACACCGATCTCGGACGTCGCCGATGCGATCAGCGATTGCGTGTCAGCGAGCTCCGCGAGGTAGCTGGCGAAGAATTCGGACTCCCGCGCATGACGCACGATGCACGCGACCTGTATCTGATGCATCGCGAATATCATCGCGGTTGCCGAGCAGTGCTGGCCGAGTGCAGTGCATATCGCGGAAACGTCCGCGATCGAGCATCCGCCGCCGCCGAATTCTGTTGGAATGAAGATCCCGAGCATGCGCTCTGCACGCAGGGCGTCGAACGACTCCGACGGAAAACGCGCTTCTCTATCTACCGAATCGGCGGCGGGCGCGGCTATCTCCAGCCCGATGCGTTGCGCTTTCTCGAGGGCGCCGAACGAACGGCTCATCACAGTGATAGGCATCGCGGCGCTCAGGATGCGGCCGTTGGCTGGCCAGCTGTGAGCTCTACGATCGATTCATGAATGTTGGCAATTGTCTCGAACGTTCGGCGGCGCAACATGCGCTCCGGAAACTCGACCTGGAAGGCATCTTCCAGTCCAAGCATGAGGTTGACCGTGGCGTGTGATGTCAATCCGTACGCATACAGATCGGCGTCTTCCGAAATCGTGAACACGTCGCGATTCAGATGTGCGTACTGATGGAGAGTATTGCGGATCTTGTCGATCATGGGCTGGCGTTTGTAGCGGGAGAACTCGTTGACACGACGGCGATGGCAGTCCTCGCCAACGGTCGCGCGGCCGCCGCGTCCGTCCGTCGATGGCCAGGCTCCGAACTGAACCGCGGCGTACTCACCACCAACGAGGACGACGCCCGGCCAGTGGGATGCGGAATTCGTCTGCTTTGCAGTATCGGCACGCGGGGCGTCAAGGTTCACGAAACGAATGTTCGTGATCGGTCCGGATCGGCCCCTGGCGCCCGATCGGACCGGCTGACTACGAGACCAGCGTTGGCGAGGTGCTGTAGGGTAGCGTGGCGGCGGGGCCGTTGACGAAAACGCTCGTGCGAGCCACAGGCTCGCCATCCAGCTCGACCCGCATGGTATACTGGCCGGCGGCATCGAGCGGCAGATCGACTACCGCAATTATCGGCAGGTCCATTTCGAGCGCAGCGGTGGGGCCGGCCTCGACCGCAAGCTCACCGCTCGACGTCCACAGTTCCGCGTCGCGAGGATTGACCCAGCGAAACGTCAGCTGATGTGTACCGGAATCCGCTGGGCCGCCCTTCACACGTACCACGAAGTGAGCACGCGGGTGCATCGACGGAAATGTGCTCACGTGCAACGCGTCGAAGATCCCGAGGACGTTGAGCTTACCTTCCTGCGACAAGTTGGCCGCATCGGCGAATACTGCAAAGGAGATGTGCACGCTCTAAAGATACTAGATTTGAGGATGCCAGACCGGTCAAAATCGTTCGGATCCACCGACATGCTGCTCCTCCTCATGGCAACGATATGGGGAGTCAATTATGCGGTGGTCAAATACGCAGGCCTTGCGTTCGGCGCACTGGCGTTTACATGGATGCGCGTGCTCATCGCCACGTTGATGTTGCTGGCGGCGGTGCTGCTTCAACGCAAGAAGTGGCCGACCAGATCCGACGTACTTCGGCTGCTCGGCCTCGGCGTGCTCGGCAACGGTCTGTATCAGCTTCTCTTCGTGTTTGGGGTGTCTCGCACTCGCGTCGGAAGTGCTGCGCTCATTCTGGCATCGGCGCCTGCTTTCATCGCCCTGCTCAGCTGGGCCAGAGGCGTGGAAAAGGTGAACGCGAGAGCGTGGGGCGGAATCGCTCTCTCCGTCGGAGGTGTTGCGATCGTCATGCTTGGAAGCGCGACTGGTGCGTCAGGGCATGGCTCCATTATTGGAGCGCTTATCGTGTTCGCGGGCGTGTTGTGCTGGACCGTGTATACGGTCGGATTGCAGCCGCTTACACACCGTGTCGATTCGGTGCAGCTGAGTGCGCTCACAATGGCTGGCGGAATGTTGCCGTTGGCGTTCGCTACTCCATTCGCGATTTCCAGCATCGGAGGAGCTCATGCATCTGCCACTGCCTGGTGGTGCGTGGCATACAGCAGCGTGATATCGATTGGCGTTGCGTATCTCTTTTACTACAGGGGGATCCGCGTCCTGGGACCTACGCGAACTTCCATGTACAGCAACCTCCAGCCGATCGTCGCGATTCTCACCGGCTGGGCCGCTCTCGGCGAAGCGCCAACTGTGTGGCAGATTGCCGGCACCGCTTCGATCATCGGCGGATTGTTTCTCACCCGTGCGTGAGCCCCCTACATTTTCCATAATGCAACATCTTGTTCTTTTCGACATAGACGGTACGATTCTCCACTCTGGCGGCGCTGGTCGCGACGCGATGGAGCATGCTCTCGCGACAGTCTTTGGGACCGCGGGTGATTCGTCCATGCGCTACGACGGCAAGACGGACAAGCAGATCGTGCGCGAATCCATGCTTCATGCAGGAATCAGCGAGGCTGACATCGATGCGGGGATGGACCGGGTCATCTCTCTCTACGTCGCAACTCTCCCGAGCCGGCTGCGCGACCCCGAGCGCCACGTTGGCCTGTATCCGGGTGTTGCCGAGTTGATTCATGCGGTGCACGCGCGGGACGACTCCGTTCTTGGTCTTCTCACCGGAAATGTGGAGCCAGGCGCGAGGCTCAAGCTCGGTGCCGTTGGTCTGGACTTCGAACAGTTTCGCATCAACGCATTCGGGTCGGATCACGAGATACGCGGTGAGTTGCCCGCAATCGCGCATCGGCGCATGCAGGATGCGTTCGGTGTCACACTCGGAGGCCGCGATGTGATAGTCATCGGCGATACACCCGCCGACATCTCGTGCGGCAGGACGCTGGGAGCGCGCGCGATTGCCGTTGCGACCGGCGCTTACTCGGTGGATGAGTTGGGCGCGCACGAGCCGTACGCCGTGTTCTCCGATCTGAGCGACACCGACGCCGTCATAACGGCGATCATCGGATGAGCGAACGGATGAGCGAACGGATGAGCGAGCCGACGCGCGAGGTCGAGCTCAAGGCGCGCGTGGAAGACGTCGGTGCTGCACGTCGCAACATCGAAAATGCAGGCGGGCTGCTCGTGTTCGATGGCTCGTTGCACGATCGTATTTATGACACGCCGGATGGGATGCTCGCCGCGAGTGACTTTGTCCTGCGGATTCGGAGCTACGTGAGCCGGCTTGGCGTCACCGCGCACCTCGATTGGAAGGGTCTGACCCTGCGGGAGGGGGGCTTCAAGGTTCGATCCGAGTTGACTACCGGCGTGACCGATCCAAACCAGCTGGCGGCAATCCTCAGCCGGCTAGGTTTCGGAATAATCAGTCAGATTGACCGAAAGATCATACAGTATGAGATCATGGACGTTGAGACCGATGCGCGGACGGTGATCCGGTTCGAGCAGTATCCGCGGATGGACGCGCTGGTCGAGGTCGAGGGCTATCAGGCCGGAATCGAGCGCACCATCAGCGCGCTCGGGATCCCGCGAGCGATGTTCTCAGCCGATCGGTTGGCCGATTTTGTTCGTGCGTACGAGGCACGAACCGGACAGCGGGCCGCGATCTGTGACCAGGATCTCGAGCCCGGTTGATCAGCTGGCAGCGCGTCGCGTGGGTTAAGCGGAGCGTGGCTGCGCGTGGATTCCCGGTGCGCGCTCGGTAACGTTGCGGCGAAGCTGCATTATGATCACTCCCGCAATTACGAACAGCACCGCGATCACCTGCGCGCTCGTAAACGGGCCGAAGAAGCGATCGTCCTTGGCGCGAAAGATCTCCATGAAGAAGCGCTCGGTTCCTGCCATCACGCAATAGACGCCGAACAGCCAGCCTTCCGCGTGCGCGTGGTCGCGTAAGCGCCAGAGGATCAGGAACATGATGAACGCGAGCACGACCTCGTACAGTTGCGTCGGGTGCACCGACACGACCTGCATCGGATTCATTCCAGCGGGGAAGGGCATGTGGAACATGCGCGTCATGTTTCCAACCGTGCTCGGCGGCGCGCCGTTCGGGAAAGCGACGGCCCACGGCCCATTCCATGGCCTCCCGTAGTCGTCTCCGACCGCCCAGCAACCGGTACGCCCTATGGAGTAGGCGGCGGCGACGGCAATTCCTCCAACGTCCGCGACGCGCAGCAGGCTCATCTTCTTGCGCCAGGCAACGAACAGCACGGCGATGATTCCACCAATGAGCCCGCCCCAGAACACCAGGCCGGCCCGGCTGAAGAGCGCGCTGACGTCGCCCATCAGTATCGCGTAGTAGATCTTGCCGCCCAGTATTCCGCCGATGACGGCGGCAAATACCAGATCCGAGATCGGTGCCGGATCGTGGCCGCGGCGCCACATCTCGCGCTGTGCGACGATCTGGGCAATGATGAACGCCGCCAGCATCGCGATGCCGAATCCGGTGAATTCGAATCGGCCGATGTTGTAGGTGAAGGCGTTCTGTGAGATCGATGCGAAGATGTGAGTCATTCCTGGCCAGGAAGTGGTGCGGTCGCTCGTGCGGCGTGGTCGAGCGATGCCCGCTCACCATGATTATAACGGAAGAGTCCCGCCCGGGCGATCATGGCGGCGTTGTCCGTAGCGAGTCGCGGTGTGGGCGCGAACACCTCGACGTGGACGCCCATCCGTGCGCGCATGGCCTCGATCAACGTGCGATTGCAGGCGACGCCGCCGCCGAGCACAACCCGGTCACGATGAAACATCGCCGCCGCGCGCGCGGTTTTCTCGACAAGCGTCTCGATGAGCGCATCCTGAAATCCACGCGCGATATCGGCGCGATCGCGCTCGATGTCGGTCGAGCCGCGTACCGCGTTGAGCACGGCGGTCTTGAGTCCGCTGAATGAAACGTCAAAATATGACGAGTCGTCGCTCGGCGTATTTCTGTGCAACATCGGACGGCTGAAGCGGAAGCGCGAAGGATCTCCATCGCGCGCAAGTGCCTCGACGTGACGTCCGCCCGGATATGGCAGACCAAGCAACTTCGCCACCTTGTCGAAAGCTTCGCCCGCGGCGTCGTCGCGCGTGGAGCCGAGCAGCTTGTAGCTGCCCCACGCTGGAACGTCGAGCAACAGCGTATGGCCTCCGGAAACCAGCAGCGCCGTGAACGGCGGCTCGGCAGTCGCATCATCCAGCGAAGTCGCGAAGAGATGACCTTCCATGTGATGGACCGCGATCATCGGAATATCGAGCGCGAGTGACAGACCCTTGGCGTAGTTCAATCCTACCATGAGTGCGCCAACCAGTCCTGGCTCCGTCGTGACCGCTACGGCGTCGAGATCGCTCAGAGTGGCGGCTGCCTGCGCAACGGTCTCGCGTACCACGGGGACTATAGCCGTGAGATGGGCGCGCGACGCGATCTCCGGGACCACACCTCCGAACACGCGATGCACGTCCTGCGAGAGAATGACGAGTGAGCGAAGCGTTGGAACGCCGGTCGCGTCATCGACAATCGCAGCCGACGTCTCATCACACGATGTCTCGATGCCCAGGATGCGAGTCACGACAGTGTCATGCTCGTGTCATTCTGAAAGCAGATGTTCGATGAGACGACGGTTCCCCTCTGTGTCCCAGTCGATGGCCATCGCGACCTTTTTGCGAATCACGCCGTCCTTGCCGATGATCACGGTTTCGGGGTAACCGGTCACCTGATATGCGTGCTCGATCTTGCCAGCGGGATCGTGCAGCACATCGAATGTCATTCCCATGTCCCGTACGAACGCGCGAATGGCCGGCTCGGTACCCGGATCGTCGATGCTCACAGCGACCACGCGCAAGCCCTTGGGTCCGTATGTCTTGTACAGGCGCTCGATGCTCGGCATCTCGACCCTGCATGGCTGGCACCATGTCGCCCAGATATTGACCAGAACAACCTGGCCCTTGTAGTCGGCGAGAGATTTCGGTTTTGGCGGCGTGTCGAGCGTCACTGCATGAAAGTCGGGAGCTCTCGTGCCGGCGCCAAGCGGCGTGAGCTCGGTCCCGAGGGCGCGTGTAACCGCGAATCCGATCGCCGCCACGGCAACCAGCACTATTGCAACGACGCCCAACTGTCCGCGGCCAGTCATGCCAGCTCCGTCGCGGCGGCTCTCAGCTCGCCAATTTCTGCAGGTGGTCTGGACGCGGAGAAGATCGCGTTGCCTGCGACAAACGTGTCGGCGCCGGCACGACGGCACTGCAGAATCGTGTCGCGCGCCACGCCGCCGTCGACTTCCAGATCCGCATCGGAGCGTGACTCGTCGAGCAGCAGCCGCGCGCGTCGGATCTTGTCGATCGATGCAGGAATGAACGCCTGTCCTCCGAATCCTGGATTGACCGTCATCACGAGCAGGAGATCGATGTCGTCAGTCACTTCACGCACGGAGTCCAGCGAAGTCGCGGGATTGATCGCTACTCCCGCTCTACAGCCGAGCGATCTGATATGGGACAGGTGACGCTGGAGATGCACGGTAGCCTCGGCGTGGATCGTCAGTCCCGTTGCGCCAGCGTGTGCGAAATCCTCGAAGTACGATTCCGGATGGATCACCATCAGATGAACGTCGATGGGCAGGTCCGTGCAACGTCTCACCGCGTCGATGACCTTGGTACCGAATGTCAGATTCGGAACGAACTGTCCATCCATCACATCGACATGAATCCAGTCAGCGCCGCCCTGCCTGCACATGTCGATCTCGTCGCGAAGGCATGCGAAGTCCGCGCTCAGTATCGAGGGGGCAATGCGAATTGGTTTCACTGTCATGACGTGCTTTGGATGGGTCGTGTCCAGCTAGTGGAGCGAATCTGCGGCGGGCCGGATAGTCGGTGGCGCGGGCGTTCGCGGTACCCGGATTGTATTGGAGGTGCTGTCCGGAGGAAAGTACGAGACAGTAAGAGTGACGGATTCACCCGCCGTGATGGGTGAATTTGCGGCTGGATCCTGTCGGATCACGGTATTGGGAGGCTGAAACGAGCTGGTATCGCGGGTGACCACGGTTCTGAGACGCAGGTTGTTCAGGACGCCGCGCGCGTCCGGGAGTGTCATGCCCACGAGATCGGGGGTGATGATCGGCGTCGTGTCCCGTGGCGCCTGAATGATTCGAGCGTTGACCGGCGGAGGTTCGGCCGGCATGGGCGGTGGCTGCGTGACTGCCGTATCGATGGGCTGGAACGCCGGCGACGACGCGGGAGCGGAAGGCTGCGGCGCTGATGGAACGATCTTCGTGGGAAGGACGAAGATCAAGATCACGACGTAAGCAAGCGCGAAGCCGCCGATGCCGATCACTATGTAAGGAAACGCACGCCGCAGGAGCGCGCGAAAATTCACCTATTCAGATCTCCGAAGTCTTGCGGCGAAGGCGCCGTCGGTTCCATGCCTGTGCGGTAGGACGCGAAGGCGTCCCGCATCCAGCGTGGAAGCAGGTACCACGCCATCAGGCGGCGGCTCCAGCGTGAATTCGGGGTGTTCGTCGAGGAACGTCTCCACCTGGGTGTCGTTCTCCTCGGGTTCGAGCGAGCAGGTGCTGTAGATGAGCAGTCCGCCCGGCTTCACCGCTTCGGCGGCGGCCCGGATGATGGATCGCTGGATCGCCGGCATGACGGCGAGATCCGAGGCCTTGAGGCGCCAGCGCGCGTCCGGATGGCGCCGGAAGGTGCCGGTGCCGGTGCAGGGCACGTCGACCAGGACCGCATCCATGTTGCGCAAGGCGGGATGCCGGGCATCGTCGACCAGCGGCACGACGTTCTTCGCATTGAGCCGAATCGCCGTTGCAATGACGCGTTGCATGCGTGCCGCCGACCGATCGGCCGCAAAGACTACTTCAGCATCGCGGGCAATCTCGAACGTCTTGCCGCCGGGCGCGGCGCACAGGTCCGCGACCCGGGATCCGGGTGCGATGCCGGCGTACTGGACGACCAGCGTCGCGGCCGGATCCTGCACGAAGAACAGCCCGCGCGTGAACGCCTCGAGCTCGGTAAGCGAAACACCGTGCCCCAACTCGATGGAGTCGCCGACGAGCGGGGCTCCGTGCGTCGGTACTCCCGCCGCCGTGAGCATGTCGGCCAGCTCGGCACGCGTCGTATTGAACGGCCGAAGA
>Ga0207678_10002136_pt1 | contig 17908 bp, 22 predicted proteins | sample KBSC63metaG_FD_184319 | JGI IMG/M metagenome (GOLD analysis project Ga0207678, IMG submission 184319) | Corn rhizosphere microbial communities from Kellogg Biological Station, Michigan, USA - KBS C6-3 metaG (SPAdes) (version 2) | ecosystem: Host-associated > Plants > Roots > Rhizosphere > Soil ...
CCGACCAACATGCTGGTCGACGTGGAGGCGGTGCGCGATGTCGTCAATGCCGCCTTCGCCGACGACCAGCGGCCGCCGATCGCGATCGACAATACGTTCCTCGGGCCGCTGTGGTCGAAACCGCTGGCGCATGGCGCCGATCTGTCGGTCTACAGCCTGACCAAATATGTAGGCGGCCACAGCGACCTCGTCGCCGGTGGTTTGGTCGGCAAGCAGAAGCTGATCGACCAGGTCCGCGCCATGCGCAACACGATCGGCACGATCGTCGATCCGAACACCGCGTGGATGCTCTCGCGCAGCCTCGAGACGCTCGAGCTCAGAATGACCCGCGCCGGCGAGAATGCCGCGAAAGTTTGCGATTTCCTCCGCAGCCATCCCAAGGTCGAGAAGGTCAATTATCTCGGCTTCCTCGAGCCCGGGTCGCGCCAGGCCGACATCTTCCAGCGCCACGAGCTCGGCGCCGGCTCGACCTTCTCCCTCTATTTGAAGGGCGGCGAGGAAGAGGCGTTCGCGTTCCTCGACGCGCTGCAGATCGCCAACCTCGCGGTCAGCCTCGGCGGCACCGAGACCCTCGCCAGCGCCCCCGCCGCGATGACCCATCTGTCGGTCCCCGACGAGCGCAAGAAACAGCTCGACATCACCCCGAACCTGGTCCGCATCTCGATCGGGGTGGAGGACGCCGACGACTTGATCGCCGACTTCGGCAATGCATTGAACGCGGTGTAACCTTCCTCGCCGGCACACAGAAAGGACCGAGCTTTCGCCCGGCCCTCTCAACCAATTCGCTGCGCGTCTAGGCCAATTGCCTCAGCGCATTCGTGCCGCGGCGGCGGCGGCGCATCGCCAGGCCGATGCCGCCGAAGCCGAGCAGCATCATCGCCCAGGTCGCCGGCTCGGGTACTGCGTTCGCGGCGGCGAGCGTCACCCGCAGCTGCTTCAGGTCGGCAAAGCCGCCGCCGGTGCTGGAGAAGGTCGCGCTGGTATAGACCGTGCCCGCCGGCGCGACGATGTTGAAGATGTTGGAGCCGTTAAGCTTGCTCAGCGTCTGGCTGAAGGTGTCGCCGGCGCTGTCGGTCAAATTGACCAGGAACGACGACGGGTTGCCCTGCTCGAGGTTGAACTCGGCCGAAGTGAATCCGGTTAGGATCTCAAAGGTGAGATTGGTCAGCAGGCTGCCGTCAGCGGCGAAGACCGTCGCCGCGCCGGGGTTGGTGCTGAGATTGCCCTGCGTCGAGCTGAATGTCACCAGCGGTCCGTTCACGCCGACCGTGCCGGTCACGGTGCCGGCATCGGTGAAGGCGTCGAGCTTAACGTTGGTGGTGTTGGACAGGCAACTCGCTCCCTGCGCGCAGATGACGATCGCCGCCTCGGCGGGCGTGGCCGCAGCGATGGATAGTCCGAATGCGGCGGTAGCGACCACCGCCGTAAGTGCGCGTTTCATCAGTGAAATTCCCTTCGACCTCATCAAAATCGAGTTCGCGGGCATGACAGAGACGCCGACGAACTCGACGGAATGGTTAACGAGGGTTCAGCAACGCGGTTCCGCCAGGTTGCTCATTTGGGCGCGCCCGCGGAGCTGCTCGGCTGTCGCAGCACCTATTCCCAATCTTCGATTTTCCACCCGCGCTGCTCGGCTAGCCGCCGCAGCTTGTCATGCGGGTTCACCGCGACGGGCTCGTCGGCCCATTCGAACGCCGGCCGGTCGGACACATGATCGCTGTAGAAGCGCACATGACCGTGCGTGCCCTTGAGGCCCGAGGCTTCCACCCAGTCGGCGATCATCCGGAGCTTGGCCGGGCCATAGCAATTCTCGCCGGCGATCTTCGCGTGCACGCGTTCGTCGAGTCCAATGATGGAGCCAGTGCCGATCACGTCATCGAAGCCGAGGCGTTCCGCGATCGCATCGGCGTAGAGCCGGTACGACGCGGTCGCGAGGACGAGGCGGCGACCTTCGGCCTTGTCGCGCGCGATCGCGGCGCGGGCGCCGGGGCGGATATTGGTGGCGAGCTGCTTGTCGGCGAAACTGTCGACCAGCGGCTGAAGCTCGCGCGGGTGAATGCGGCCGCCGAGTAGCAGGCGGTGGTTGATTTCCTTGAGTTCACCGCGGTCGATCAGCCGCGCGACATAAGCCAGCATCGACAGGATCACGAGCGGCACGAAGATCAGCCGCCACGGCGCGCGGTAAAGCGCGCAGTGGAGCAGGAACGGCGTGTAGGTTGCCCGGCGCGTGACCGTCCGGTCCATGTCATAGACGACGAGGTCGCTCATGCCTGTCCCTTCAGGATCGCTTCCACGAGCGCATGGTCCTCGGCCTTGTCGACATCGACTCCGGCGAGCGGGTTTGTGAGCTGGAACGCTTCGATGGTAAGGCCGAGCTTGCGGCCAAGGCGCGCGAGCACCGTATCGAGGCCGATCAGCCGCAGCGCGACGCCCACGAGCGTCAGCGGCCCCAGCAGTCGGATTACGCGCCTTGCTTTCTTGCGGTCTTGTTCGACCGAGCGCCACAGCTCGATCGCCGACCGAACCGCTGGCGAGTGCAACGCGAACAGATTGGCACCGGTGTAGGCGCCGCCGCGAAATTTCAGCCAGGTGCGCCGCGTCTGCGGCAGTCGCGCGAGCAACCTGGCGCGCTCGACGACGCCGATCGCGACATCCGCGCGCGCGGCGGCCGAACAAAACTCGTCGATGGTGCCCGGCTCGAGCAGCGCATGGTCAGCGGTGGTCACCAGCAGCGGCCAGCGAAGCGCCGGATCGTCGAGCAGCGCCAGCATCGTCTCGGCGATCGTGCCGCGCGACTCCCTCACCGAGATGCGCGCGTCGTCCGGCAACACTGCCGCGATGCGTTCCGGTGCCTGGCTCAGCACGAGAATCCTGCCGACGCACTCGCTTTGGAGCAGTGCCCGTACAGGGCGCCGCACCATCGGTTCGCCGCCGATGGGGATCAGCGCCTTCAAATCCGTCCCGAAGCTTTCCGCGAACGCGTCGCGCCCCGGCCTCGACCCGGCGAGCAGAATCGCGGTGAAGCTCACGCGTCGAGCCACGAGGTGATAGCCTGACCCCGGGACTTGCGCTCGGTCATCTGGGCGAGGCGCACCGCGTGGAAGATCAGGCTGAGCAGGGTCCACCAGGCGACCGCCTCCAGGCCGAGGTCGGGACGGGCGAAGATCAGGCTGACCAGCAGGATCGCCATGTTCGGGTTGCGCCGTGCGGTCACCAGCCGGAACTTGCTGTCGATTGGCCGCCAGACGTGGATGTGCATGCCGAAGCGCTTGATCGACAGCCCTTCGATGATCCGCTGGGCGACATAGCCGCCGACGATTACCCACAGCACCATGGTCGCGGCATAAGGCTCGACCGGGCGGCCATAAGCGGCAAGCCCATGCTCCCACGCCCACCACCAGAATGGCGGGTGGACGAGATCGAGCCCATGATCGAGCGCGTTGCCGAGCTTCGACGAGGCGCCGGTGCAGCGCGCGAGCTTTCCGTCGACCGTGTCGAGCACCATGAAGGTGAAGCCGGTCAGCATCCCGAGCCAATAATGGCCGGTCCAGAACAGCCAGAAGGTCAGCACGCACAGCAATGCGCCGACGGCGGTGATCGCGTTCGGCGAAAGCCCCGCGCGCGCCGCCCAGCGAGTCAGGTAGAAAGCGGGCCTCCGCCACAGGTACAAGGTGAGGGCGTCGGTCACGCCCTTGTATGAGGCGTCATAGGCGGCGCGTTCTGCCGGTTCGGGGTCGCCCGGATCGAGCGGCAGGACGAACGGCCGCTCGCGCTTCCTGAGATCGCCATAGCTGAGCCGCGCGGTCTCGGCCGGCACCTGTTCATAGCCCGCCGGAACCTCGCCGCGCTCGATTGCCTCCGAAACCAAGGCGCCATCTCCATCGGCCGGCACGTGCGCCATCACCGGCCTGCCGCCGAACGTCAGCACGGCTTGCGGGCGTCCGCGCATCGCTTTCAGCCAGGCGGGGTCCCAGCCATAAGCCATGCTCGCCAGCAGCGCCGCGCGGCCGGCCTCGACTTGATCGGCGCATTCGAAGCCCGCGTTGCTCGCCAAGCGGCACGAGCGTTCGCGCGCTCCCATGCCGAACGGGCGCGCGGCATTGGTTCCCAGGGCAACGAACAGGAGGGGCAAGTCACTGGCCATTGCTGCCGCGCATAAAGGCGCCGGACTCGCCAGAAAAGGCCGCTGTCGCGCAACGACCTCGCGGTCACTTGCCCGCAGGCAGCAATTCGCGCACTAATCCGCCGGACATGGCCGAGGTCACGGAGCAGGACGCCGATCACGGGCACGGCTCGGTCTACCGGGTTGCCGGTGCGCTCACCATCACCCGTGCCGCGACCACCCAGCGCGAGCTCGATTCGCTTCCCGACCCGATCACTATCGATTTGAGCGACATCGACCGCATGGACACGGTCGGAGCGTGGATCGTCTATCGCACCGTCCGCGACCGCGGCGCCAAGGTGATCGGCGCCAGCCGCGACGAGGTCAGCTTGCTTAAGCAAGTCGGCGAGTTCGATGCGCCCGCGCGCGTGGTCCCCGACGAGCCGCATAATTTTATCGCCGGCGTCCGCGAGCTCGGAGAATGGGTCGTCGACGCCGGCCGTACCCTGATCGGCCTGCTCGGCTTCTTCGGCGCGACCCTGATCGCCTTCGCCGCGGTGATCCGCCGCCCGCGCCGTTTCCGCCTGAATGCGGTGGTCCAGCGCTTCGACGTGGTGGGCGTGCGCGCGCTCGGGATCATCGGCCTGATGAGCTTCCTCATCGGAATCGTTATCGCCCAGCAGGGCTCGGTCCAGCTCGCCCAGTTCGGCGCCGAGGTTTACACCATCAACCTCATCGGCCGGATCACGGTGCGCGAGCTCGGCACGCTGATGACGGCGATCATGGTCGCGGGCCGCTCCGGCTCGGCATTCGCGGCGCAGCTCGGAACGATGAAAATCACCGAGGAGATCGACGCGATGCGCACGATCGGCGTGTCGCCGGTCGAGGCTCTGGTCATCCCCCGCATCCTTTCCGCCGTCGTGATGATGCCGTTGCTCGCTTTCTGGTCAATGCTGACCGCATTGATTGGAGGCGGCATTTTCGTCTGGCTGTCGCTGTCCATCCCGCCGCTCGCCTACATCCAGCACTTGCACGATGTAATTCCGATCACCGATATGTGGGTCGGGATCATCAAAGCGCCGGTGTTCGGCTTTATCATTGCGCTCGCCGGCTGCTTCCAGGGGATGCTGGTCCAGGGCAACAGCGAGGAAGTCGGCTCGCGCACCACCACCGCGGTGGTCCAGTCGATTTTCCTGGTGATCGTGCTCGACGCGGTGTTCGCGGTCTTCTTCAGTTCGATCGGCTGGGTATGACTTCGGTCCCGAAGGAGCTCGACCCGGCGGAAATCCCGCCCAATTGCCAGCCGATCATCACCGTGCGGGGACTGCGCAACGCGTTCGGCGAGCAGGTTATCCATAACGACCTCAACCTCACCGTTTGCCGCGGGGAAATCCTGGGCGTGGTCGGCGGATCGGGGACCGGCAAATCCGTGCTGCTGCGCTCGATCATCGGCCTCCAGACGCCCGAAACCGGCGAGATCGACGTGCTCGGCGAGAATATGGTCGGGCGGACCGAGGACGAGGCCAAGAACATCCGCCGGCGCTGGGGAATTCTGTTCCAGAACGGCGCGCTGTTCTCGACGCTCACCGTCGCCGAGAATGTCGAGGTGCCGATCCGCGAATATTTCCCGTTCATCAAGCCGCCGCTGCTCGACGAGATCGCGTCCTACAAGATTGCGATGGGTGGCCTTCCGCCCGATGCCGGCCCCAAATATCCGTCCGAGCTGTCGGGCGGCATGGTCAAGCGCGCCGGCCTCGCCCGCGCGCTCGCACTCGATCCGGAGCTGCTGTTCCTCGACGAGCCGACCGCCGGCCTAGATCCGATCGCCGCAGCGGCGTTCGACCAGCTGATCAAGTCGCTCCAGGAGCGGCTCGACCTCACCGTGTTCCTGATCACCCACGACCTCGACACGCTGCACGCGATCTGCGACCGCATCGCGGTCATCGCCGACCAAAAGGTGATCGCGGTCGGAACGATCCCGGAACTATTGGCTTTAGACCATCCTTGGATACAAGAATATTTCAACGGGCCGCGGGGGCGTGCTGCCGCCGAGAATTATAAAGAAGGGGCCACCGCTTAGTGGAAACGCGGTCGAACTATGTGATGGTTGGCGCGGTCACCGTCGCATTGCTCGTTGGCGCCCTGCTGTTCATCGTCTGGCTCGCGGGTCTCTCGAACAAGGAGACCAAGTGCTACGACATCTATTTTGCTCAAGGCGTCGGTGGGCTCAACAAGGGCTCGAACGTTAGTTTCTCGGGCGTTCCGGTCGGCCAGGTGCAGAAAATTTCGCTGCTGCCCAACCGGCCCGAATTCGTCTGGGTCCGGATCGAAGTCGATGAGCAGACGCCGGTGCTTCAGGGCACCAGCGCGCAAATCCACGGCGTTGGCTTCACGGGCGTAAGCGAGATCCAGCTGGCCGGCGCCGAGCGCGGGCGGCCGGCAATCCAGCAGGCCGGCCCTCAAGGTTGTCCCGTCATCCCGGCGACCTCGGGCGGCATCAGCGCGCTTCTCAACAGCGCGCCCGAGCTGATCGACCGTATCCAGCGGCTGACGGAGCGGTTGACTGAGCTGCTCTCCGACAAGAACCAGAACTCAATCTCGGACATCCTCGAGAATATCGACGTCACGACGCAGCAGCTGCGCAAGCACGCGCCGGAGCTCGGCCAGACAATTGCCGAGATCCAGGTCGCGACGCACAACGCCGGGCTCGCCGCCAACAGCATCGCCGAGCTCGGCAACAACACCAACAAGCTGGTCAACGAGCAGGGCCGCCCTGCGGTCGACAACTTGAACAAGGCGATCGTCTCGGCGCAGCAGGCGGCGGACAATCTCAATGCGATGATCACCGACGCGCGGCCCGGCGTGCAGAATTTCACCAAGTCGACGCTGCCCGAGGCGAACAAGTTGGTCCACGACCTGCGCGAGCTGTCGCAGTCGCTCCAGCAGGTCTCGGACCGCGTCAATCACCAGGGGATCGGCGGCGCGCTCGGCCCGGAGAAGCTGCCCGACTATAAGCCGGGGAAGAGCAAATGAAGCTGATGAGGACTGCGGGTGCGCTGGCTCTGGCGATGACGCTCGGCGGCTGCTCGCTCGGGGGGCTGCTCGGCGGCGGCGGCAAGGGGCCGACGACGCTCGTCACGCTGACTCCGGAAGCGCCGGCGCCCGCCGCGATCGCGCGCTCGGCGGCGGCGGGGCAGGCGGTCACCATCCAGACCCCGAGCACGGCCAAGGAGCTCGAGGCCGTGCGCGTGCCGGTCCAGGTCACGCCCACCGACATTCAATATGTCACCAATTTGCAGCTCGTAGATGTTCCCGCCCGCCTGTTCCGCGACCTCGTCGCCGAGACAGTACGACGGACGACCAGCCGCGTGGTGCTCAATCCTGAGCAGGCCGGCCTCGACCCAGGCGTGACGCTGAGCGGCGTCCTCCAGCGCTTCGGCTATGACGCCGCGACGGGGCAGGTGGTCGTTACCTATGACGCCTCGCTCGCGACCGGCGGCGGCAATGCCGTGCAGACGCGGCGGTTCACCGCCGCCGCGCCGGCGGACGGTACTGCCGCGACCGTCGCCCCCGCGCTCAACCGCGCCGCCAACCAGGTGGCGCAAGATGTTGCGCGGTGGATCGGCGGGTAGTCTCCTTCTTGCAAGGGGATGGATGTGGCGAAGCGCTCGGCCAAGGCACAGTTCGACTGGGGCGAGAGCGTCCGTGAGCTTGCGATTGTGATCGCTGGCGTGCTCGTCGCCTTGCTCGCCCAGGAAGTCGTGCAAGACTGGCAGTGGGATCACAAGGTCGAGGTCGCGACAGCGGCAATGCGTGACGAGCTTCTCTCCGACGACGGGCCGCAGGTCTATCAGCGCGCGGCGATGCACCCTTGCGTGCTGCGGGCGCTGGACGGAATCCGCGAAGCCATCGAACGCGGAAAGAGCCGGGAGGAGCTCGGCAAGGCGATAGACGGCTACTGGGTTGAATTCCGCACTTTCGATCGCCTCGCGCTCGATGCCGCGAACAGTTCCGATATCGCGGCGCATATGCCGCAGGACCAGCTGCGGGAGATGACCCGTGTGTATCAGATCATGCCGCTGATGGAGCGCACCAATGCTCAGGAAGGCGCCGATCTTGCGCGGCTTCGCGCCATTCGTCGGACCGGCGGCCCTGTTTCGGATGTCGAGAAAGATCGCGTGCTCGAGGCGGCCGAAGCGCTGCGCAGTGACGAACAGATCATCTGGCTTCGGGTACAAGCCAAGCTTCCGCTCCTCATGGAAATCGGTCCGCTTGACCAAAGGCGCGTGCGGCACTTCCTGGCGAATGCGCGCGAGCATTACGGAAGCTGCGTGAAGGAGCTGCCGCCGGACTGGCCCGCTGGCGCGTAAGTTCCGGCCTTCGGAACGGTCAGGCCAAGCTCTTCGTCACCTGCTCGTAGACGTCCTTGGACAATCCCGGAGTCGCCGCGATGCGCTCGAGCGCTTCGCGCATCATCGCGGCGCGCTTCGGTTCGAACCGCCGCCAGCGGCCGAAGGGCGGGACCAGCCGCGCGGCGATCTGCGGATTGAGCCTGTCCGCCGCGATGATCATGTCCGCAAGGAAGGCGTAGCCGCGGCCGTCGGCCGAGTGGAACGCCCAGTGGTTGGCGCCGAACACGCCCGCCAGCGACCGCAGGCGGTTGGGATTGCTCATGCTGAAATCGGGATGCTGCGCGAGCTTCAGCACCTGGTCGACCGTGTCCGGCCGCTGCGCCGACGCCTGAAGCGCGAACCACTTGTCGAGCACTAGCGGATCGTCCTTGAAGCGCGCGTAGAAGGCGTCGAGTGCTTCGCTGCGCTGCGGCTGGTCGAGCGAGACCAGGACGCCGAGCGCGCCCTGGCGGTCGGTCATGTTGTCGGCGCGATCGAATTGCGTCTTCGCAAGATCGGCGGCCGTCTTCTCCTCGGCGGCGGCGATCAAGCCGAGCGCGACGGTGCGCAGCCGGCGGATGCCCTTGGCGTGTGGGCTAAGATCATCGCCGTCGACGCCATCGCTGTGATGCGCGGCGAGCAGCTCGCCCGCTAGTGCGGCGCCGATCTTGGCCCGCAGCGCCTCGCGCGCGGCGTGGATCGCGTCGGGGTCGACCACCTCCATGCGGTCGGCGATCAGGCTTTCGCTCGGCAGCAGGATCGCTTCGGCCTTGAATGCGGGGTCGAGCGCGTTCGACTTCAGCGTCGCGCCGATCGCGCGGATGACCGGCTCGGCGTCAATGACCTCCCCGCGCGCGCCGGCGGTGAGCGCGGCCATCATCAGCTCCTGCATCGCCTCGTAGCGCGCGAACGGATCAGTGTCGGCCTGTGCCAGCCGCTCGAGCTCGTGCGGACGCCGCTCGGCGCTGACCATCACCGGCGCCGAGAAGTTGCGGTTGATCGACAGCAAAGGCGGTTCGGCGACATTGTCGAACGTGACGCTCTGCTTCGCCTGGTCGAGGACGATCAGCCGCTCGGGCGCGATCTCGTCTCCGCTCGTCTCGCCGACCAGCGCGGTCTTCAACGGGATCGGCATCGCCTGCTTGTTCGGCTGGCCCGGCGTCGGGTCCTCGTGCTGTTCGAGGTGCAGCGTCGCGCGGCGCGATTCCAGGTCGTGTTCGATCCGCGCGCGGACCCTGGGCGTGCCGGCCTGGCTGTACCAGATCTTGAAGGCGGAAAGGTCGACTCCGCTGCCGTCCTCGAGCGCCTTCACGAAATCGTCGCAGGTCGCGGCTTCGCCGTCGTGGCGCTCGAAATAGAGATCGGTGCCTTTGCGGAACTTCTCTGGCCCCAACACGGTGTGGAACATGCGGATGAGCTCGGCGCCCTTGTTGTAAACGGTCGCCGTGTAGAAGTTCGAAATCTCGATATAGGAATCAGGCCGAACCGGGTGGGCGAGCGGCCCCTGATCCTCGGGGAACTGCACCGCGCGCAGCACGCGCACGTCCTCGATGCGCTTGACCGGGGCGCTGCCGACGTCGGCCGAGAAGCTCTGGTCCCGAAACACGGTGAAGCCCTCTTTGAGGCTCAGCTGGAACCAGTCGCGGCAAGTGACGCGGTCACCCGACCAGTTGTGGAAATATTCGTGGGCGACGACCCGGGCGATATTGTCGAAGTCGGCGTCGGTCGCGGTCTCCTGGTCGGCGAGCACATAGGCCGAGTTGAAGATGTTGAGCGACTTGTTCTCCATCGCCCCCATGTTGAAGTCGCTCACCGCGACGATGTTGAACTGGTCGAGGTCATATTCGCGGCCGTAGACGCGCTCGTCCCATGCCATCGCCTGCTTCAGACTCTTCATCGCGTGGGCGGTCCGCGGCAGATCCGCCTCACGCACCCAGATCGCGAGGTCGACCTTGCGGCCGCTCATCGTCGTGAAGCTGTCGCGGTTGGGCTTGAGGTCCCCCGCGACGAGCGCGAACAGGTAGCAGGGTTTGGGGAAGGGGTCCTGCCACTCGGCCCAGTGACGGCCGTCCGTCGCCTCGCCGCCGGCGACCTGATTGCCGTTCGACAGCAGCACCGGGAAGAGATTCGCGTCGCCTGCCATCCGCACGGTGTATTTGGAGAGGACGTCGGGGCGGTCGGGGAAGAAGGTGATGCGGCGGAACCCTTGGGCCTCGCACTGGGTGCAGAGCATCGCGTTCGACGCGTAGAGCCCCATCAACTTGGTGTTGGCTGCGGGCGCAATCTCGACCTCGGTCTCGAGCGTTGCCGAATCGCCATCGATCTCGATCACCAGCCGCGGCTCGTCGAGCCGCCACTTGCCGTCGGCGCCATCGACCTTGACCGAGAGCAATTTGAGATCGTCGCCGTCGAGCACCAGCGGGCGGTCGTGGCCGCCGTTGCGCTCGACCTTGAGCATCGCGCGCACCCGCGTCCGCTCGAGGCCGAGATCGAAGTCGAGGCGGAGCTCGGGGACCAGCCAGTCGGGCGGCCGGTAATCCTCGCGGCGGATGGTGACATGGGTCGGCGACGGGGGCGCTTCCGGCGCCGTCTCGGCGTCGGGCAGCGGCGTGGTGCGGACATCGGCCATGACCAGCGACTTAGGCGCGCGGACCACACGGAACAACCCGCAGGCCGGAGCGTCCGTGCACCACAAGCGTTCAGGGGAAAAGCAGCCGGCAGAAGGAGAGACTGATGAGCGGCTTCGAAGACATTCGCGAGCATATGGAAGTGATCGGCGCCGACGGCGCCAAGATCGGCACGGTCGACCGGGTCGAGGGCAACCGCATCAAGCTGATCCGCGCCGACAGCGGCGTCGGTCATGAGGAGCATCACCACTTCATCCCGCGCGGCCTGGTTGCCGAGGTCGAGGGCGACCGCGTCCGGCTGTCGGCCCGCGGGGACGTGGTCGCCGACCTGTTCGAGCAGGAGCAGACCGGCCACCCGCTCGACGAAACGCACCAGTGAGTTGATCGCGCGCTCCTTCGGCGGCAGATTGCCGCCAGGGGGAGGCGATCATGCGCAAATTCATCATTCTCGCCGTCGCGGCCGGCGCGCTCGCGGCGTGCAGCCAGTCGGGCGAGGAAGCTGCGGTCAAGGAGGGAGCCAACGAGGCGCAGCCCAGGAAGCCGGCGCACTGCTTCTTCAAGGACGACGAGCTCAAGGGCTTCGCCGCGTCGCGCGACAAGGACGGCAACATCGCCGTCAAGGGCAAGGCCCACGTCAAGGATCCGCGCTACAAGGCGCAATTCGGACCCGCCGAGACCAGCGGGTCGAAAGCCGTGCTTGCGCCCACCATCGGCCAGAACGACGGCTATGCCGCGCCCGACGACACGTGGGACATCAGCGCCACGATTCCCAACAGCGCGGCGGTGACGAGCGTCGAGGTCCAGTGCGGCGGTAAGACCGTCGCCGCGCTCGAGGTGCCGGCCAAGCCATAACCGCCGCGCCGGGCGCTCCGTCCGGCGAAAGCGCCGTCGCGGTCCTGCACCGACTCATTGAAAAGCTCGGCCGCGAGGCGCACCAAAGCCTTGACGTGAGTCACAAGGAAAAACTGGCGAATCAGTCCCCTCGCGGGACCTGGACGCGTCCGGAAGCCTATCTCGGCGCGATGGTCCGCACGCGCAGCTTGCGCCTGCGCCAGCGGGAGAAGCCGCGCACCGAACCCGAAGTCCCGCGGCTATTGCTGTCGACCCTCCCGTTCCTTGCACTGATCGGCCTGCTCGCGGTGCTTGCCGTGGCGATCATGATCGTCGCCTTCCCCGGCAACCAGCCGCCGCCCAAGGCCAAGCAAGTCGCAGCGCACGAGCAGGGCGTCGCCGAGCGCGGCTGGTTCCAGGAAGCCCAGAAGGACATGCACTGATCCGCAGTGGCGGCGCGCTAACCGGCCGGTAAGCCCTCGGCGCTAGCCGGGTTGCATGAGCCGGCACTGGAAGCCCGAAACGAAGATTGTCCCCGGTCCATGGGGAAGCGCTGAAGACTATTTCCCACGCCGCGGCCGCGCTGGCGGCGGAGGGCTAAAGCTCCTTAATCTCGCACTCCTGATCTTCGCGGCGGTATTCGCGGGCCTCATCGGCGCGTTCGTCTGGCATTCTCATGCGACGCCCGCCGACGAAGCGCGCCCGTCGCCCGCGATCGAGTGGGACGCGGTGCAGGCGGTGCCGCGGCGCGCGCCCGATGCAGCCGACATCGAATGGGAGCGGCGGTCGGCCGCGCTCGACGATCCGCAACCGGCAAGCGCCTCCAGCGGCCGCGACCAGGCGATCCGCGCCGCGTTCGGCTATTGCCACAGCGGCGGCGGGACCAATTGCGTGGTCGACGGCGACACTTTCTACGTCAATGGCGCCAAGGTGCGGATCGCCGGCATCGACGCGCCCGAAACGCACCCGCCGCGCTGCGCCGAGGAAGCGCGGCTCGGCAGTGAGGCGACCGAGCGGCTGCACGCGCTGCTCAACAGCGGCGCGCTCACGATGACGTCGATCGACCGCGACCGCGATCGCTACGGCCGGCTGCTGCGCAATGTCGCCGTGAGCGGGCAGGATGCCGGTGAGGCGATGATCGCCGCCGGCGTCGCCCGCGCTTATGGCAGCGGCCGCAGGAGCTGGTGCGGCTGAGGCGCTAACTCGCCGGTAAGCCCCGCGCGCTATGGCTGCCGCATGAGCAAGCACTGGAAGCCGCAGACCGTCCCGCTGAAGCCGTCGCGCATCCGCCGCGATCCGGTGCGGCTCGCGCCCGCTCCGCCGCCCCGCCGCGAGCTGTCGCACGCCGCGGTGCGCGAGCGCGAGATCCGCGGCGGCATCGCCGGCGTGCTGCTCGTCACCGCCGCGCTGATCGCGGCGATCGTCGGGATCAGCTGGGCGACCTTCTCGCGCGACGATCCCGCGGCGGACGCACGGGCCCACCGTTTCGGCCAGTGCTACAATTCGAGCGGCCTCAATTGCGTGATCGACGGCGGCACCATCCAGGTGCGCGGCCAGCGTATCGCGATCGGCGGCATCGAGGCGCCCCGCATCCAGGGCGCGCGCTGCGACGCCGAGCGCGATCGCGGCATCGACGCCGCCGTCCAGCTCGCTGAGCTGCTCAACCGGGGCCAGGTGACGGTGGCCCGCGCCGCGCCCGGGTCTTTCGGAACGGCGGCGCGCAAGGTCGAGGTTAACGGGTCCGACGTCGGCGAAGCGATGATTGCCCGCGGCCTTGCGCGGCCTGACCTCGGCGAGCCGACCGACTGGTGCGGCTGAGCTGCATCTGGACGACATTGTTCGCGCGCAATCGCCCCCAGCTCACCAGAGCGGGCTGACCGGCCGGTGCCTCTCCCTCGTGACGCTGTCGCTGATCACATGTTGCTTGAGCTTGCGGGCCATCAGCGCCGCGCCGTGACTGCTCATGCAGACCAGCCGGACGCCGCCGCCGGGCAGCCGCTCGATCGCGGAAATGCCGACCTTTTCGGCGTGGCAGCGGGTCTCCACCAAGCCTTGGTCGAGGTTGAGGAACAAGGCGCGGCTCATTTCCGGTCGCCCCGCTTGGCGGCCGCGACGGCATCGCGGGCGTTGCCGTAGCGATAGCCGCTCCACACAAAGGTTTCGGTTTGTACGCGTTCGATGCCGAGCCGGGCGAGCTCGACCTCGTCGATACTGTTGTCGTTCATTCGTGGTCCTTCCGGAAAATTGGCAGGCGGGATCAGCGGCGTTCGCTGCTCGGGTCCATGCGGCGCGCATCGGTGTCGAACTCTTCGGCGATGGCCTTGAGGGCAGCCGACCCGGAATCCGTCCGCGCCGTCTTCGCCAGCCGCCGGAAAGAGGCGGCCTGCTCGCGGAGGCCCTCGGCGGCATCCTCGCGCGAAAGTGGCTCGCGAGATTGCGGCGGGATCATGCGGATGCCGCCGTTCGCGCGGCGCGCAATTCGGCGATCCGGGCGACATAGCCGCGCGCCAAGGCGATATGGGCGTTGCGCGCCTGCTCGGACGACGCCTGCGCGGCCAAGAGCAGCGACTTGCCGCGGCGATGATAGAGATAATTGAGGTCCATTGCGGAACTCCCTGGCAGTAAGCGGGAGCTCAGTCGGTCTCTCAGTCGCACGGGCTTACGATGGACGATTCCGTGCGATATGCCCTTGTAACACGCTTGGGGTGAGCGGCCTAACGATTGTCTCCAAGGAGAGCGGTTTTCACGCGAAGGCGCTGGGTTCCCGCTTTCGCGGGACTGACGATTAGTGGGGACAAGCCGCACCGAACTTACGCGCACCGTAAAGCCGTCGCTGCGAAACGCAGCGAAAGCAGCAGTCTTACGCGCGCGCGCGCGAGGGCCGGTCAATCGTCGGCCTCGGACAAAGCGTCCGCCATCTCGCCGTGGCGGCTGTCGAGCCACTCTGCTTCCTCGCACTCGCATTCCTCAGGCGAGAGGTTCGTCAGGCGATCGAGAAGCGCCGGCATTGCGCTCCGTGCCTGATCGCGCGGATCGCCGGCGGCGAGCGCGTGGGCCTTGGCCGCGGGCGAGCCGAAGGTCAGGGGATCGAGGCGCGACAGCAGCCATGTCAGCAGATAATCGGACGGAATGCAGCGCTCCATCACCAACTCGCCGTCCTTGTAGAAGCGCTCGACGCGGCCGTTGAGCGCGCGATCCCAGGCGATGGCGGTGCCGCGCGTCGTCGCCAGCACCAGCGCCGCGTCCCAGGCCCGCGCAAAACTTTCTGCTCCGGCCTTGTTGCGCAGGCGGTAGGCCGAACTCGACGCGACCCCGGCAGCGGCGCAGGCCTGGCCGGCCGAGCCGGTCAGCGCCAGCCGTTCGATGAACCGGCGCTGCCGCTCGGCGGTCCAGCCGGCATGGCGCTTGCGGGTGGTTGCGGGATCGAAATCGGGGATTTGCGGTGCGGGGACGATGTCGGCGACGTCTTCGACGACTTTGAGCTTCGTGGCCATGGGACTCCTCCGTCTGAAAAGAGTCGAGCCACATGGAGCATGCGGGGTGCTGTAGGACAGGGATTTTCACGCGGAGGCGCGAAGGCGCAGAGCGCGTTCAACTCTTCGGCAACGAGTTCTGCCGTATGGTCGTACGATGTCGGGGCCCACGAACCTCAACAAAGTCGATCGGCTGCGGGCACGCGATGGCGACGACTGCTGGCTTTGTGGGAAGCCGATCAACTTCGACGCCAGGCCGAATTCCGGACTGGCGCCCACGCGCGAACATCTGCTGGCGCAGACGTTCGGTGGACCTGACAAGCTCGAAAACCTCGTGCTGTGTCACGCGATTTGCAACCGCCGGTTGGCCAGTCTGCCAATTAAAGAGAAGGTGGATCGACGAGAGAAGCGATTGCGCAAGCAGTGGGTCGCTTCAGCAAGAGCGAAGTTGCAAAAGATCACTTTGTAACGTCACCTAGCGGACCGTCTGATGCGCGTGGACTGGCACCGTGATCCCATCGTGCGATTCGGATCTCGAGCGCAGAATTAGTAAACTGTCACCGTAGTCCGAGCCCGTTCCCGCAATGCTCGGCGAAGCCGGGCAAGAGGCATTCGAAGGACCGGTCGATCGAGCGACGATCCTGGTCAGCCGCAAATTTCGGGATGCTCGCTTCAGGCGAGCGGTGCTCCACGTTTATGAAGGGCGCTGCGCGCTGACCGGGATGCGGCTGGTCAACGGCGGCGGGCGGCTGGAGACCGAGGCGGCGCACATCATGGCCGTCGGCGAGGGCGGACCTGACGCAGTCAACAATGGCATTGCGCTGTCCGGCACCGTGCACTGGATGTTCGATAGAGGGCTGATCGGGCTCAGCGATGCAGGGGACATCCTGCTCAGCAGCAAGATCAATGACCGCGAGGGCGTCGAGAAGATGATCTACCCGGATCGCCACGCGCGATGGCCATCAACGCCTGCGCATCGTCCACACCCGCGATATTTGGCATGGCATCGGGAGCGCTTTGGATTTCAGGCCCAAAATTAGAGCACTGTGGCGGCAAGCAGGCGGAATCGAGCTTACTTCTTTGCGGGTTGCTGCTCATTCCCATCGGTGAACAACCGTGCGAGCGATTCCGAGAGCGCATTCGGCGCATCCAGCGGAGCAGTTAGTGCGTCCGCCGAACTCAGAAGTTGTCCCAATGTTGTCGGCTGTGTTGAGGGTGATGCGCTGGTTGGCGAAAGCGCCTTCGCTAGCAATGCTGCCGCCCGTCTACGTTTATCCGCTGCTTCTTGGCTCGCTGCCAAGCCATCGACAGATGCTCTCAACGATGTAAGTTCGGCGAGAACATCGGCGATCGCTATTTTGTTTGGGTTGCCGCTATGCCTCAATGATTCGAGCGTAGCCGCCATACTGATCGGGCTTTCGGAAGAACCAATTTCCATTGCCGCGGCGGCTTGAGATCGAAGCTCTTTTTTGGCTGCGTCGACGCTGCGAAGGTCACTTAGATCGAAGTCAATCGCCCTTACTGGGGCGTTATCGAATGGAATGCGATTGCCTCGCTGGATAACGTGCACGAACGGCTTACGTGTGACATGGCGAATAGCGAGTTCGTAGAAAACATTCGGATTGCCAAACGAAAGGTCTGCGACGACTAAATCTGCAGTCTCAATTTCATGGATGATCTGGTTCGTGATGATCCCGGGCTCCCCCAGCTTATCCGCTCGGCGAACTTTCATTGCGAATGGATCGGAGCTGAGCACCGGTTCAATTATGAAATCATGTAAGAGATCGGCGTGCTTTCGAACGTCTGTCCCATTCTCGCCTATCGGGCATATAACGAAGCATGTCGGCACGTTCTTTCCGTTCATTCCGCCGCGACCCCTGCCGCGCTGAACATATCGCCGCCGTCTTCGCCTGCAGCGTCCGCCGCCGCGCCGGTGCCATCATTCGCCGCCGCGGCTTTCGCCTTCACGCGGCGGTCGAACGCGTCCCAGACCTCATTCCAGTTCCCGCGGGTCGCCGCCTTCGAATATTCCGTCGCGCGCGTCTCGAAGAAGTTGGCGTGTTCGACGCCGTTGAGCAGCGGCGCCAGCCACGGCAGGGGGTGCTCGTCGACCATGTAGATCGGCGCGAAGCCCAATTGCCCCAGGCGCCAGTCGGCGATGTAGCGGATGTACTTCTTGATCGACTTGGCGGTCATGCCTTCGACCGGCCCCATTTCGAACGCGAGGTCGATGAACGCATCCTCGAGCCGGACCGTCTTCTGGCAGCAGTCGACGATCGCTTCCTTGACCGCGGGGGTCAGGCAGTCGCGCTCCTTCACGAAGGCGTGGAACAGCTTGATGATGCCTTCGCAGTGAAGGCTCTCGTCGCGGATCGACCAGCTGATGATCTGGCCCATGCCCTTCATCTTGTTGAAGCGCGGGAAGTTCATCAGCATCGCGAAGCTGGCGAACAATTGCAGCCCCTCGGTGAAGCCGCCGAACAT
>Ga0207678_10002137_pt1 | contig 17903 bp, 18 predicted proteins | sample KBSC63metaG_FD_184319 | JGI IMG/M metagenome (GOLD analysis project Ga0207678, IMG submission 184319) | Corn rhizosphere microbial communities from Kellogg Biological Station, Michigan, USA - KBS C6-3 metaG (SPAdes) (version 2) | ecosystem: Host-associated > Plants > Roots > Rhizosphere > Soil ...
GATCCAGAAGCTGCACCTGCTGGCCGGCAAGGGCATGTCATTGAAAGCGATCGCCAGGGCGCTCACGCGGAGCGAGGAATCGGTCAAGGACCGGGCGAAAGCCGACCGGCTGACCATTTCCAAGCTGCGGTAGGGGCGTCCGGGGGGCTTTCCTACATGGAACCGTTTAGGTTAGTTCTTGTGGATGAGCGAACCAACCGGGCGTGACGGAGAACGCGGCCCCCGGGCTGCTCTCCCCTTGAAGGGGGTAAGGGCGGGCGAGAATCATCACGCCCGACCGGCCCTCACCCCGGCCCTCTCCCGCACGCTGGAGAGGGGGAAGAGGAAAGCGCCGCGGTGGACGGTGGCGTTTCTTCGCGCGCTCGAGCGGACGGGGGAGGCGCGGGCGGCGGCGCTTGACGCGGGGATCGACCATTCGACCGCTTATGCCCGGCGGCGGGCGCATCCCGACTTCGCCGACACCTGGGCCGCGGCGCTCGCTGCGCATCGGGACGGCAAGCGGCGCGCCGAGGAGGCGGCGATCGCCGAGTTGCACGCCGGCCGCCTCCCCGCCGCTCCGAACCCGCCACGCGAGCACGACGATCTGGTCGCGTGCCGGGGGCAGTTGCGGCGGGCGGGGCACGACCGCTGGTCGCCGCGCAAGGAGCGCCTGTTCTTCGCCGAGCTGGCGGTGAGCGCCAATCTGAAGCGCGCGGCCGCGGCCGCCGGGGTGTCGACCAACGCGATCCATGCGCGGCGGAGCAGGGACTGGCTGTTCCGCGAGAAATGGCACGCGGTGCGCGCCGCCGTCGGCGCGGCGATCGACATGAACCTGTTTGCCACCGCGCAGCGGGCGTTCGACCCCGAGGCGCTCGACGTCGACATCGAGCCGAAGATCAGCGTCGCCGACGCGATCCGCATCCTCCAGCTGCAGCGGCCGGCGGACGGCACCGGGCCCGAGGTCGAGGCCTATGACGTCGAAGCGGTGCGGCAGCGGCTCGAGAAAAAGATGGCGGTGCTGTTCGAGACCGAGGCGGCGCGGCTGGCCGGCGAGGGCTGGTCGTACGACGAGGAGCATCGGACGGCGGTGCCGCCGGGGTGGGTGCGCGGCTGACCGCCCGCGCCGCGCCGGCCGTCAGCGGGGCCGCGGCGCGGTTTCGGCCGGGTTCAGGGTGGTCGTCCGGGTCGGCGCGTAGACCGGGGTCGACGCGATCTCTCCCGGACGCGGGCCCGAGCGATGCACGATGTGCGGCGTGACGACGATGTAGAGCTCGGTCTTCGAGCGCGTCGCGCTGTCCTTGCGGAACAGCTGGCCGACCAGCGGGATGTCGCCGAGCAGCGGGACCTTGCTGTGGTTGCTGATCACGTCGTCCTGGCTCAAACCGCCGATGACGAAGCTGTCGCCGTCGCGAACGGTCGCGGAGGTTTCCGCCTCGCGCTGGCTGATCGTCGGATAGCCCTGGCTGAAGCCGGTGACGCTCGACACCACGCAGAAGACGTGGCTCGACACATAGCCGTCGTTGCTGACGCGCGGCGCGATCTGCAGCGTCACCCCGACGTTGACATATTGCACCTGCTGGGAAACGCCGTTGACGCCCGACAACGTGATCGCGGTGAGGATCGGCAAGGCGTCGCCGGTGATGATCTTGGCGGTCGAGCCGCTTTGGGCGGCGATGCGCGGCTTGGACACGATGCGGCCGTTGCCCTTCGAGATCTGGGCGTAGATGGCCGCCTGCAGGCCGGCGCTGATGACGTGGCCGGCGCAATTGGCGCCGTTGGAATCGCACCCCTGGCTGAACCCCGGCAGGACCGCTTCGCCCGAATGGAAGGTGATCAGGCCGATCTGCCCGTTGGCATTGTTGAAGTCGATGCCGATCGCGCGCGCGCCGGACTCGGTCAGCTCGACGAACTGGGTTTCGAGGACGACGCTGTCGAGCGGCACGTCGATCGCCGCGATCATCGCCTTCATGTGCTCGATATAATCGGGCGACCCGCGCAGCCAGACGGCGTTGAGGCGGCGGTCGATCGCCATCCCCGCGTCGATCGACTGGCCGAGCGGGGTGTCGTCGCTCCCGGGGGCCTGGGTCGACGGGCCCGGATTGTAGGTGTTGCCGGTCAGGCTGTTGGAGCCGAACGCGGGCTCGTGCGGGATGAACAAATCGTTCGACTTGACGCTGACGCCCTGGCTCAGCAGCCCGACGATCTCGCTGACGTCGGCATATTTGAGCCGGACCAGCTCGTAGGTGTCGCCGGGCGAATAGCCGAGCGGCGGAGGGACGTCGGAGGCGACGGCGCCGGGCTCGTCGCCCTGGACCCGCACGGCGGGCGAGCCGGTCGAGACGGTGACGTCGATCGTCTTGTCGCCGCTCGGCGAGGCGGTGACGCTGGCCGCCGAGGTGACGGAGAAGCGCAGGATCAACACCGTCTCGACCTGCTCGAAGCTGATCTGGCGCACCAGACCCTTTAAGCCCTGCGGCGTCACCGCGCTCGCCGCGCGGGTCGTCAGCGCGAGGCCCAGGGCCGGGCGGTTCACGTCGTTGCCGACCGGCGCGAAGCCGTTGGCCCTGGGATCGATGTGGAGCTGAAGCCGGGTTTCAGCCGGCGAATCCGAAAGCACCGTCACCCTGGTCAGGACCGCGGGCCCGGCCTGCGCCCGGGCAACCTGCGGAAGCAGCAGCAGGAACAATGCCGCGAGGGCGCTGAAGAGCCGGATTGGGAATGATCGCGTCACGACAAGATCCGGCTGAAATCAAACGGATAATCTTGGTATACGAAAGCACGGACCGTGGACAAGCGCGGTCCGTGCTTCCTGGCCATCAACGTTTAGAAGGCCGACGTGCCGTTGGGCGTGCCCATGCCCGTCGGGCCGTCGTAACCAGCCTGCGACGTGCAGAAATAGGTCCCGCCGCAGCTGCCGTTGGTGCCGCTGGCGACGTCGTTGAGCGCGGACGTGCCAGCCTTTGCGTAGATGCCGCTGGCGCTGCCGGGACCGTGGCCGGTGACCCCGTAGATGCCACCGATCAACGGTGCCGAGACGCTCGTGCCGCCGAACACCATCCAGCCCGACGAACGCCGGTTGACCGGTCCATAGACGGCGACGCCGGTGTTGGGATCGCCGACCGCGGCGACGTCCGCTTCCATGCGCTTGGTGCACAATTGCGGCATGCTCGGCGTGACGGCCGTGGTCTGGAACGAGGGCTGGGCATAGACCGTGCTGCAGCCGCTTCCGCCCGAGCTCCACGCCGTCTCGCTCCAGCCGCGCGTGTTGCTGGCGCGAACGAGGTGCGTGCCGCCGACGGCGATCACGTGGGGCGACGAGGCGGGGAACTGCACGCCATAGCCGCTGTCGCCGGTCGACACGGTGACCGCCTTGCCCGGCTGGTTGTAGGCCGATTCATAGCTTGTCGTGCCGCTTTCGCTGCCGCCGTAGCTGTTCGAGATCACGGTTGCGCCGAGGCCCGCCGCAGTGCGGACCGCAGTCGCGAGATTGGCCAGCGTCGCGCTGTTCGCTTCGACGAGGATGATCTTGCAGCCGGGGCACATGGCGCTCGCCATGTCGAGGTCGAGCGCGGATTCTTGCGACCATCCGGTGTCGTCGCGCGGATATGCCGTCCCGCCGTTCTGGTCGACTTTCCTGAAACAGCCGTTGGCGGTCGTGCACGCCGGAAGCCCGAATTGCGAGCGGTAGACCGCGAGGTCCGACTCCGCGTTGCTGTAGCCGTCGGCATCAACAATCGCGATCGTCGCCGAGCCGTTGGTGGTGATGTTGTAAGCGCTCTTGAGATCGCCGGGCCCATAGCCGCTGGGCGTCGCGTTCGGGTTGATCTTGCCGTTGATCGGATTGCCGCGAGCATCGGTGACGACATGCGCGAAGCAGCGCGCGGTGCCGTGCGGATTGCCACGCGGGCAGACCGCGACATGGAACGTATTGCCGCTGTGTTCGACCGCCGCGGCGGCTTGCGCCGACGCGGGCGATGCGCCGGCCACAGACATGCCGATGGCCGCGGCCGCCAGGCCCCAGTTACGTAAACTCATGAAACTGCCTCCCTTTTCGCGCTCCAGCCGAGCAGGGTTGATGCTGACAGCGGTAAGCGGCTTTGCAACGTTACAAATCTTTCATGATTGTCCCGGGCTGGGGATTGCGGAGGCGAAACGGCGTTGCGGCGGGCGCTTCCGCGGCCCTCGTCGTGGCGCGTGAGAGGCTGCCGAGCCCGCCCGGAATTGTGCGACTCGGCAGCGATCGGACAGATCAACGCGCAATTGTGTTGCTCGAACGGACGATTATGACGGGAGGCCCTGTTGGCGACGATGGGAGCCAATGATGCGCCGTGCGGGCATGATCGCCGTTCTTGTGTTGCAGGGTTGCGCGGCGAACGACATTCACCACGTGCGGCCGTTGCGGCCGCTCGAACTGGCGACGGCGCCGTACCAGCAAAGCTCGGCCGCGACCGTCGCCGGCAGCCTGATGTACGAGGGAGGCTGCCTCCTGTTTCGGCCGGACGGGCCGGCGGAGCGCCTGCTGCCGATCTGGCCCGTGGGAAGCATTTTCAACGGGACGTCGCTGATCTTTCACCAGCCGGGCAAGGCCGATCAGCCGATCCTGATTGCCCAGCAATTGGTGATGACTGGCCGCCGCGTTGCCTGGCGCGAATTGTCGAGCGCAGCCTATGCTCCGTTCGAGCATCAGTGCGGCGCGCAACCCTTCCTGGTCAGCGAAGTGCGGCCCGCCGACTGAGCCGCGCCCGATTTCGGCGGCCTGGTGGGGCTGCCCGGACGCGCGGAGGAGGTCGCGGAGGCGGTGCTATGGCTGCACAGCCCAGGCGCGAGCTTCGTCGTTGCTGTCGCCTTGCCCGTCGACGGCGGCTTCACGGCGCACCGATCGCCTTCATGGCGCGCGGCGGCGATGCCGTTCGGATCCGAAGGAACTCCTGGCCACCCCGGGCGCTGGCCTGTCGACCTCGACGATCGCTTGGACCTGATCGCGTTCGCAAGCTCGCCGGTTTTTTTCAGCAAGACCCTCCGAGGAGGACATCATGACAAATACCCAAAAGCCGATGCGCGCGCCGTGGGGCGATATCGCGCCCGATCTCACGGAGATCACCGACCAGGTCCTGTTCGACGACGTATGGCAGCGACCAGGGTTGAATCCGCGCGACCGCAGCCTGATCACCGTCGCTGCGCTTGTCGCGCTCTATCGCATCAACGAGTTGCCGTTCCACATGACGAAGGCGCTCGAGAACGGCGTCACCCGCGACGAGATCGTCGAACTCATTACCCATCTCGCCTTCTACTCGGGCTGGCCGACCGCCGGCACCGCCGTCGGCATCGCGCGGCAAGTGTTCGCCGAAGTCGATCAGAAGGCACATGCAAAGGAGCAGGAACATGCAGATGCGTGAACTCGGCCACGACGGCCTCAAGGTTTCGGCCATCGGTCTCGGCTGCATGGGGATCAGCTTCGGCTATGCCGACAAGTTGTCGAAACAGGACGGGATCGCGCTGATCCGCGCCGCGGTCGAGCGCGGCGTGACCTTCTTCGACACTGCCGAAGTCTATGGCCCGTTCGTCAATGAGGAAGTCGTCGGCGAAGCGCTGCGGCCGTTCCGCGACCGGGTGGCGATCGCGACCAAGTTCGGCTTCAATTTCGCGGACGGCAAGCAGCTTCCCGGGATGAACAGCCGGCCCGAACGAATCCGCGAAGCCGTCGATGGGTCGCTGAAGCGGCTCGGTGTCGAAACCATCGATCTGCTCTATCAGCACCGCGTCGATCCCGAGGTGCCGATCGAGGACGTGGCGGGCACGGTTCGCGAGCTGATCGGCGAAGGCAAGGTCAAGCATTTCGGCCTGTCCGAGCCCGGCGTTAAGACGCTGCGGCGCGCTCATGCGGTTCAGCCGGTTACGGCCGTGCAGAACGAATATTCGCTATGGTGGCGGCAGGTGGAAACGAATGGCATCCTGGACGCGTGCGACGAGCTCGGCATCGGCTTCGTGCCTTATTCGCCGCTCGGGAAGGGGTTCCTGACCGGTGCAATGAACAAGGAAATGCCGGCGGGAGACTTTCGCGCCAACATTCCGCGCTTCCAGCCGGACGCGATGGACAAGAACCAGGCCTTCGTCGACCTGCTGAAGCGGGTTGCAGCCGAGAAGCAGGCGACGCCGGCGCAGATCGCGCTCGCCTGGTTGCTCGCGCAGCGGCCGTACATCGTGCCGATCCCGGGCACGACCAAGCTCCACCGGCTGGAAGAGAATATCGGCGCCGCCAGCGTGCGGCTGACTGCCGCGGAACTCAACGAGATCAATCAGGCGGCGTCGCAAATCCAGCCAGCGGGCGATCGCTACGCGCCCGCGCAAATGGCGATGGTTGGGCGCGAAGCGCCGGTGAAAGAGGAGGCCTGAGCAATGCGCGCAACCGTCATGCCCAGGGCGCACGAAGTGCGGATCGCGAATGTGCCCGACGCCGCGATCGAACAGCCGGCGGACGCGGTCATTCGCATCACCCGCGCGTGCATCTGCGGGAGCGACCTGTGGCCTTACAATGGCGGGCCCAATGTCGAGGGGCAGCGCATGGGCCACGAGGCCATCGGCGTGGTCGAGGAGGTCGGCAGCGACGTGCGAACGATCCGGCGCGGGCAGGTGGTGATCATGCCGTTCGTCGATTCCGACGGCACCTGCCTGTTCTGCGAAGAAGGGCTGCCGGCGGCCTGCGTTCACCGCAACTTTTTCGGGAACGGGAGCGGACTCGACGGTGCCCAGGCCGAAGCTCTGCGCATTCCGCTCGCCGACGGGACGCTGTACCCGATCGACGTCGGCGAGGACGATGCGTTGATGCCGTCGCTGCTGACGCTGTCCGATGTGATGGGCACGGGCCACCATGCCGCCGTTACCGCGCGCGTTCGTCCGGGCGGGACCGTGGCGGTGGTCGGCGACGGCGCGGTCGGTATTTGCGGGGTGCTCGCGGCACGGCGGCTCGGGGCCGAGCAGATCATCATCCTGGGGCGGCACCCCGAACGCATCGCCCTGGCGCGGGAGTTCGGCGCGACCGACGTCGTCAGCGAGCGCGGCGAGGAAGCGATCGAGCGCGTTCGCGAGCTGACCGGCGGGCTCGGCGTGCAATCGGTGCTCGAATGTGTCGGGACGGCGCAGGCGATGGAGACGGCGATGGGCGCGGTGCGGCCGGGCGGCGCGGTCGGCCGCGTCGGCGTTCCGCATTACGAGGTCATCAATGGCGCGCAGCCGATGTTCTACAACAATGTCATGGTCGGCGGCGGCCCGGCGCCGACGCGCGCCTACATTCCCGACTTGCTGCCCGACGTGCTCGAGGGACGGATCGAGCCCGGCCGTGTGTTCGACCGCACTGTCGGCCTCGATGAGGTGCCCGACGGCTATCGCGCGATGAACGACCGCGAGGCCCTGAAAGTGCTGATCCGGCCATAGGTCTGCGCGGCCCGAGTCCTATCCTGGGCCGATTGAAGGGGCGCAGGAACAACCGGCGGCTGTTGGGGTTAGCTTGTTGCTGCCGGATGGCCGGCAGCCCCAAGTGGAAGGAGTGGCCGTTGCCTCGCGCGGCGGCCGCTCCTTTCCTTGCGGGGGCGCCCCGGACGCCAAAAGGACCCGCCCCTGCTTGGTCAGGGACGGGCCCCCGTTGCGCCGGACTCGGGAGGTCGATCACCTGGGCCCGGCGCCGCGCCTCTTATCCGAATTAACGCCCAATTAATAGAAAATTACGCGTTTGGGGAACCCGGCGCAGCATGTCTGCATCCAAGTTCGTGAGGCGTCCGTTTGGGCCGCCGCCACTTGCCAGGGGACCAGGCATGAAACTGATTATTACGCTTCTCTCCGCCACCGCACTCACACTCGGCACCGCCGCAAGCGCGGCGGATGCGCCGACCGATCCGCAGATCGCGCACATCGCCTACACCGCGGGCAACCTCGACATCGAGGCGAGCAAGCAGGCGCTTGCCAAGTCGCACAACAAGGCCGTGCGCGATTTCGCCCAGGAAATGGTGCGCGACCACACGGCGGTGAACGACAAGGCGCTTGCGCTCGTCAAGAAGCTGCACGTCACGCCGCAAGCCAATCCGACCAGCGCCGCGCTAACCAAGCAGGCGGACGCAACACGCAATCGCCTCAGCCATTTGAGCGGCGCCGCGTTCGACCATGCGTACATGGACAACGAGGTTGCCTATCACAAGACGGTCAACGGCGCGCTGCAGTCGACGCTCATTCCGAGCGCCAAGAACAGCGAACTCAAGTCGCTGCTCGAGACCGGCCTGACGCTGTTCCGCGAGCACCTCGCGCACGCCGAACAGGTCGCGAAGGAGATCAAATAAAATGACCATTCTGCGGCGTTGCCCCCTGTTCGCCGCGGGTGTGGGGCTGCTGCTGGCCACTGCGGCTACGGCGGCCCCGCATACCTATACGGTAGTCATCGACCACATGAAGTTCGGGCCCGTTCCGGCGGTGCTGCACAAGGGCGACACGATCGTCTGGGACAATAAGGACATGCTGCGCCACACGGCGACCGCGTCCGACCACAGCTTCGACGTCGATCTTCCCGCCGGCAAGATGGGCAAGACGGTGCTCAAGAAAAGCGGGACAATCCCCTTCATCTGCCGGTATCATCCCGGCATGAAGGGAGTCCTTCATGTCCAGTAAGGTGCTGACCGCACAGGCGCCGGCGGCGGTCGACTATCGCGCGCTCGACGATCTTGCGGTCGCCGCCCTCTGCGCCAAGCGCGACCGGGGCGCGATCGCTTATGTGATCGCCGACAACAACCAGCGGCTGTTCCGCGCTGCCTGGAGCATCCTCAAGAGCCGCGCCGACGCCGAGGAGGCGGTCCAGGCGGGCTATCTCGCGGCGTTCGCGGCAATCGGCTCGTTCGAGGGGCGCTCGGCGCTGTCGACCTGGCTGACGCGGATCGTGATCAACGAGGCGCTGAGCCGCCGCCGCGCCGACGAGCGGCGCCGGCGCCAGCTCGAAAAGCAAGGTGTGGCCGTGCTCGACCATTATCGCGATGCGCTGATGAACGGCTCAAAGGGCGAAGCGCCGGATGTGACCGTCGCGCGCGAGCAGATCCGCGCGCTGATGGAGCAAGCTGTCGGCGAGCTCCCGGAGTCATTCCGCACGGTGTTCGTGCTACGCGAGGTCGAAGGGCTGAGCGGAGAGGAAACGGCGGAAATCCTCGATATTCCTTCAGCCACTGTGAAGACGCGGCTGCTTCGGGCTCGGCGGCGGCTTCAGGAGATGCTGGCGCCCGAACTGAGCACGGTGCTGACCGGGACCTTTCCGTTCGCCGGGAGCGACTGCGCCGCGCTGAGCGCGCGGGTGCTGTCGGCGATGGGCCTCTAGCGCCGCCTTACGGGCGCGACGCCGTCCGCATTTCTTCGGCACGCTTCTGAAAGTCTTCGGCAAGCGCCAGATGGCGCAGCCGCGCGGCGTCGGTCAGCGCCTTCATCGCGGCGAGCTTTTCGCGCGCGGCCTGCCGATTCAGGAAATGAACGCTGGCGTACATCCGACCTCCCCCAACTACCCTCCACTCCCCGTTGCATAACGAATGGGGCCGCCATGCAAGCTTTATTGTGGGTTGAGCCGGATGCGGGAAATCGATCGTGAATCGAAGGGCTTATTCCTCGGTCCTGATCAGCACCGTCTCGCCGATCAGGAGGAACAATAAGAAGGGCGCCCAGGCCGCGACGAGCGGCGGATAGGTTCCGGCATTGCCCATGGCGAGGCTGAAATTGTCGATCATGAAATAAGCAAAGCCGAGCGCCATGCCGGCCGCGGCGCGGACCAGCACCTGCCCCGACCGGGCGAGACCGAACGCGGCCACCGCGGCCAGCAGCGGCATCAGCAGCGTCGACAGCGGGCCCGAAATCTTGTGGGCGAGGCCGGCGCGGGCCTCGTCGACCGGCCGCCCGGCGGCCTCGAGCTCGGCGATGCGGGTCCTCAGCGTCCAATAGTCGAGCTCGGTCGGATCGACCTTGGCGAGGGTGAGCTGGTTGGGGGTGACGCCCTGCATGCCGGTCATTTCGGGAAAGCTGCGGACGAGGTTCATGTTGGCGTCGTAGATCCGCACGTTGCGCATCAGCCAGTCGCCCGACGGACGCGGCACCGCGAGGTCGGCCTGGATGACGCGTTCGAGAACCCCGCCGGTGCGGTCGTAGATCGTCACCTGGCGGGCGACGAACGGCTTGCCGCCGACGATCCGCGCCCGGATGAAATCGTCGCCCCGGAGCACCCAGACATTGCTGAGGATCCCGCTCGAGCGGGGCACCGGCTTATAGTCGTTGTCGGACCAGGCGCTGACCGCCCGGGTCGAATTGACCACCACCCCCTCGTTGAACGCGAACAAGGCGGCGGCGATGCCGATGCTGGCGACGACCAGCGGCGCGAGGATCTGGTGCGCCGAGAGGCCGGCCGCCTTCATCGCGACCACCTCGCTGTTCTGGTTCAAGCTGACGAAGGCGATCAGCGTCCCGAGCAGGACAGAGAAGGGGAGGAAGCGCGAGATCAGCATCGGCACGCGGAGGCCGACGTAGCGCCACAAATCGGCGTCGCTGTTGCCTGGCACCGCGAGGATCTTGCCGGATTCGCCGAGGAGGTCGAGCGTCATCAAAATGAGGACGAGGGCGATCAGCACGGCGAGGCTGCGCGTCAGGAACAGACGCACCATGTACCAGGCGAGCCGGCGCGACGGGAAGAAGCCGATGTTGATCATGCTTCCCTCGCCCGCGGCATGAGGTTGCGCAGCCGCCGGGCAATGCTGGCGAAGAACCATTCGAGCGCGCCGATCGGCTGCCCGCCCGGGCGGTGCGCGAGGACGTGGTACATCCACAAGATCAGTAACGAGAGCAGGACCAGCGGCACCCACAGCCCGAGGGTCGGATCGAGCTGACCGTTGGCGGCGGCCTGCTCGGCATATTGATTGACCTTGTGATAGGCGACCACGATCAGGATCGAGACGAAGATCCCGAGCCCCGACGTGCTGCGCTTTGGCGGCACCGCAAGCGAGAGGGCAAGCAGGGGCAGCATCAGCATCATCACGACTTCGACCATTCGGAAGTTGAAGTGCGCCTCGGCGGCGATCCGCTGCTGGTGAGTCGCGGCGCCGCCTCCATAGCCGAGACGCCACAGCTCATGCAGGTAGAGCTCTTCGGCTTCGCCGACGGCGCGATTGCGGAACTGGTCGATCGCCGGAAGGCTGACGGGCAGGTCGTAGCTATCGAACGCGAGCGTTCTGGGCGTGGTGAATTTGGGGCTGTCCTGGATCAGCCGACCCTTGGTCAGGCGGAAGATGATCTTGTCGGGATCGTCGGTTGCGAGGAAGCGGCCATGCTCGGCGGTCGCGGCGATGGTCATCCCCTTGCTGTCCTCGCTTTCGACGAAGATGCCGTGGAGCTGGGTCCCCTTGTTCTCGCTGCGGTCGATCCTCAGCGTGATGCGCTTGCCGAGCTGGTTGAACTCGCCGACCTTGATCGCCGCGCCGAGCGCGCCCGACTTGAGGTCGAAGCGGAGACCCTCATAGCGATAGTGGGTGTAGGGCTCGAGATAGCCGACGATGAACAGGTTGAGGAGCAGCAGCGGCACGGCGTAAGCGTAGGGGACGCGCAGCAAGCGGCCGTAGCCGATGCCGATTCCCCGCAGCGCGTCGAGCTCGGAGGACAGAGCGAGCTTGCGAAACGCCAGCAGGATGCCGAGCATCAGGCCGATGGGAATGCCGAGCGAGAGATATTCGGGAAGCAAATTGGCGAGCATCCGCCAGACGACGCTGACCGGGCCGCCCGCGTCGACCACATATTGGAAAAGCCGCAACATCTTGTCGAGCACGAGCAGCATCGCCGCGAGCAGGAGCGAGCCGAGCAGCGGCACGGCAATCGATTTGGCCAGATAGCGGTCGATCAAACCGGGTTGGAGCAGCCTGGCAGGCAAATTCGGTCGTCCCAGCACCATCATTTGGCCGCAAAGGCAGCCGACATTCCATAGCGGACGGATGCGCCCGGAAGGAGCCCAGCAAAGTCTTTACTTTGGTGGGGTAACCATTCGGGAACGGCCGTCCGGCGATGGCCCTATAGCGAAATGGTGCGCGGATACATGGCGAAAGTGGAGCGGCAAGCCGAGGCTTTTGTCCCCGCCGCGCCGCCGTGCCCCGCGGCGACGAGCGACTGCGCCCACCGGGCCAGGCCGAGGATCGCGCTGCTGTCCAATCCCAAGTCGACCGGCAATCTTGCGCAGCTGCCGCGGATCCGCGCTTATTGCGCCGACCACCCCGACGTTTTTCACTACGAAGTCGAGCACGCGAGCCAGATCGGCGAGGCGATGAAATCGATTGCGCTGGTGCGGCCCAAGGTGCTGGCGATCAACGGCGGCGACGGCACCGTCCAGGCGGCGCTGACCGAGCTCACCAATGGCGGTCATTTCGGCAATTCGCCACCGCCCGTCGCGGTGCTGCCAAGCGGCAAGACCAACCTCATCGCGCTCGACCTCGGAGCGCGCGGCGATCCCGTCGACGCGCTCGAGCGGCTGATCGCGCTCGCCCGCAGCGACGATTTGGTGCCGCACACCGTTGCCCGCGAGCTGATTGCGCTGAGCCGCCCAGGAGTCGAGGAGCGGCCGGTCATCGGCATGTTCCTGGGCGGAGCGGGGCTTGCCGACACGATGCTTTATTGCCGCGACAAGATTTATCCGCTCGGGCTCCCCAACGGCCTTTCCCACGTGATCACCGTCTTTGCCCTGCTGACGAAGATGCTGCTGCGCGTGAAGGCGGGTTTCCTCCCGCCCGATCCGCGGCCGCTCAGCGTATCCTTGAAGGACGAAGGCAATCAGATCAGCGGCCGCTTTTCGCTGCTCGCGGTCACCACGCTCGACAAGCTTCTGCTGTCCGGGGAGGTCGGCGGCCGGCGCGCGGGCGCCCTCAAGCTGCTCGCGGTCGAGGAGCGGCCTTTGTCGGTGCTGCGCGGGCTGTTCGCGAGCCTCGCCGGCAGGCTCGGGCGCGAGAAGGTGCGCGGGGTTCATTTCGAGGAAGCCGACGAGATCACCATCGAAGGCGAGAATTCGAACGTGATCCTCGATGGCGAAACCTTCCGCGCCGAACGCGGAAGCCCGATCCACTTGAGGCCCGCGCAACCATTGTCGTTCGTGCGGCTGGCGGCGTAAGGCCGCGTCGATGCCCGACCTGCGCGCGCTCGTCGCCGACGAGCTGAACCTGCCTGTCGATCCGCGTGTCACCGCGATGGCGGCGGCGATCGCGGCCAGGCATGGCGAGGCATCGCGCGCGGTGCTGTTCTACGGGTCGTGCCTGAGGCAGCAGCAGCTCGACGGGCTGATGCTCGATTTCTACCTGATCGTGTCCGATTACCGCGAGGCTTATGCCAGGCGCTGGCTCGCGGTCGCGAACCGCCTGATCCCGCCCAACGTCTTCTATTTCGAAAAAGACGGGTTGGCCGCGAAATATGCCGTGATGAGCGACGCCGACTTCGCGCATGAATGCCTGCCGGACGCTTGGACGGTGTCGACGGCCGCGCGCTTCGCCCAGCCGTCGCGGCTGGTGTGGAGCACCGACGCGCACGCTGCGGAGCGCGCAATCGAGGCGATCAGCCGGGCAGCGCCGACCTTGCTCGGGTGGACGGTCTCCATGGCTCCAGCCAATGCGCAAGCGCTCGACTTGTGGAAGAGGGCCTTCGCGCTGACGTTTCGAGCAGAGCTGCGGGCGGAACGGACCGACCGTTCGGCCGCGATCGTCGATGCCGACCCCGACCGTTACCAGCGTTTTTCGGACGCCATGGGGCGCCTGCTCGATTACCTGGGCCGCAACGGGCCGCGCTGGTGGCGCGGCCGCCAACGCCACGGCAAATTCTATTCCGTCGCACGGCTTGCCAAGGCGAGCCTGACCTTTGCTGGCGGCGCCGACTATATCGCGTGGAAGATCAACCGCCACGCGGGCACCGACATCGCGCTGAAACCGTGGCAGCGGCGCCATCCGCTGCTCGCCGGACTTACCCTCTTGCCGCGCCTGCTGACGAGCGGGGCGGTTCGCTAGTGCGGGCGAGGGCGGCGGCGACCGCACTCGCCAGGGCGCCCACCGTGAACGGCTTGCGCAGAAGCTCGTAGCCGACGAGGTCGTCGGTTTCGCCTTCGCCGACATAGCCGGTGACGAACAGGACCGCGAAGTCGCGGCTGCTGGTCTGCTTCAGGAAGCGAATGAGCTCGGGCCCGGTCATTTCCGGCATGATGACGTCGGTGATGACGAGGTCGAATTCCTGCGCGTTGAACAGCTCGATCGCTTCGGCTCCGCTGCCACAGGCGACCGGCTCATAATCGAGGTCCTCGAGCGCGCCGACGGTCGCGGTGCGCACGCGCGGATCGTCCTCGACCAGCAGGATGCGCGCGCCGCTGATGTGGAGATCGCCTTCGCCGCGCTGGGCGGCGGCCGGGTGGATGCGCACGGTCGCGGCGACCTCGGTCCGGGGCAGGTAGATCGAAACGCTGGTTCCCTTGCCGACGGTGCTGTCGATTCCGACCTCGCCGCCGGATTCGTGCGCGAAGCCGAAAATCTGGCTGAGGCCGAGGCCGGTGCCCTTGCCGACCGGCTTGGTCGTGAAGAAGGGCTCGAACGCGCGCTCGAGCACGTGCGGCTGCATGCCGATGCCCGTATCGGTGACGCTGATCCGGACATAGTCGCCGCCACGGATGTCGCCGACCTGGTTGGCGGCGAGGGTGACGTTCTGGGTCGCGATGCGCATCAGGCCCTTGCCTTCCATCGCGTCGCGCGCGTTGACGGCGAGGTTGACGATCGCGTTCTCGAGCTGGTGCGGATCGACGTAGATCGGCCAGGCGGCGGGGGCGAGGTCGACGTCGATCTGGATCTGCTCGCCGAGCGTGCGGTCGAGCAGGTCGGACATGCCGGCGATGAGCTCGCTCGAATCGACCCGCTCCGGGAGCAGCGGCTCGGAGCGGGCGAAGGACAGCAGGCGCCGAGTCAGCGCGGCGGCGCGCGTCGCGCCCTCCATCGCATTGTTGAGGTGCATCATCACCTCCCGCCGAGGGCCGTTGAGCCGGCGCAGCGCGAGGTCGATACCGCCGACCACCACCGCGAGCATGTTGTTGAAGTCGTGGGCGATGCCGCCGGTCAGCTGCCCGACGGCCTCCATCTTCTGGACTTGCCGGAGCTGGGCCTCGGCGGCCTCGCGCTCGGTCGCCTCGGCCTTGAGCGCCTGGTTGGCCTCCCACAATTCCTGCGTACGTTCGCGCACCGCAAGCTCGAGCGCCTCGGCGCGCTCGGCCTCGTTCTCGACCTGGCGGAGCGCGGCCGCGTTCTGCCGCAGCGCGGTAAAGGCGATGACGCCGAGCACGATCGCGCCGATCCCGACGAGGATTCCGAGCCAGCTTAGATAATCGGTGAACTGGTCGGCCTGGGCCGAGAAGAACTGGCTCTGCTCGATGCGGCCACGCAGCGCCTGTCGCTCGGCCTTGATGATGTCTTCGAGCTTGTTGTCGAGCTCCTGGCCGGTTCCGGTCGTCGCCGCCTGGTAGAAATAGCTGATCCCGGTGTCGCCCTGCTTGGCGAGCGCCGCGCGGGCGGCGAGCTCGAGCTCGTTGCCGCGCTTTTGATAAAGAACCTGCAGCTCGGCGACGCGGCGCTTCTGCTCGGGATTGCTGCGTTCGAGCGAATCCAGCTGCTGGATCTGGAAGCCGGCGAGCTGCCAGTCGCTGGCATAGATGTTGCCGCTGGTTTCGACCTTTTCGTCGAGCACGAAGCGGGCGAGCGCGGCCTCGGCCCGCGACAGGTTGGCGCTGACGTTGCGCACGACCAGCGCGACTTCATAGGAGTGGCGCTCGGCCGACAAGGCGCGCTCGCGCGCGTCGTTGGCGAACTTGACGAGGTACACCATGGCGACGAGCACGAGGGCCGCAAGGAGTCCCGCCGCCGCGGCACCGCCGCGCCGCCAGTCGAACCGGACGTCCTCCCCATCGTCCATCATCCGGCCAGTGTAGCCGCGTTAACTATTGGACGAAAGGCAGGAACGGCCGCGGTTCCGCTCGAAATCCTCAGCTGATGCAGCCTGTTGCACGGCCCGCCGCAGCGAACATGCCAAGAATCTCGCCGACCTGGCTTTCGCTATGCAGCGCGCACAGTGAGCAGCGCAGCAAGGTCATGCCCGCCGGGGTTGCCGGCGGCCGAGCGAGATTCACGTAGAGGCCCTCGTGCAGCAAAGCTTCCCACATCGCGGCCCCGGTCTCGAGGTCGGGCATGATCACGGCGATGATCGCCGACTGCGGTTCGTCCGTGCCGAGGGTGAAGCCGAGCTGCTTCAGGCCGGCGTGGAGGCGCTTCGAATTCTCCCACAGGTGCGCGCGCTTGTCGGCGCTGTCCATCAGCTTGCGGATCGAGGTCGCGGCGGTGGCGACGACCGACGGCGGCAGCGAAGCGGTGAAGACGTAAGGGCGGCAGACGAGGCGGAGGATCTCGAACTTCGGGTGGTTGGAGACGCAGAAGCCGCCGACCGTTCCGACCGACTTACTGAAGGTGCCGATGATGAAGTCGACGTCGTCGATCACGCCCTGCGCCTCGGCGACGCCGCGGCCGTGCTCGCCAATGAAGCCCATCGAATGGGCTTCGTCGACCAGCACCATCGCGCCGTTTTCCTTCGAGACGCGGATCATTTCCTTGAGCGGCGCGACGTCGCCGAGCATCGAATAGACGCCTTCGAGCACGACCAGCTTGCCGGCGCCGTCGGGAATGCGCTTGAGCCGCTTTTCGAGCGCGTCGATGTCGTTGTGGCGGAACGGCACGATCTGCGCGTTGCCGAGCGCGCAGCCGTCGTAGATCGACGCGTGGCTGTCGATGTCGAGGACGATGTAGTCGTCCTTGCCGGCGATGGTTGAAATCACGCCGAGATTGGCCTGGTAGCCGGTCGAGAAGACCATCGCGTGGTCCATCGCATAGAAGTCCTTGAGCGCCTCCTCGCAGGCCTTGTGCCCGGCATAGGTGCCGTTGAGGACCCGGCTTCCGGTGGTGCCCGAGCCGAATTCGTCGAGCGCCGTCTTGCCCGCGGCGATCACGTCGGGGTCGAACGTCATGCCCATGTAATTGTAGGTGCCGAGCAGGATCGTGCGCTTGCCGTTGCAGATCGCGACGGTCGGGCTCTCGACCTTCTCCATCACCAGGTTGAAGGGATCGGTGAGCCCGGTTTCAAGCAATGCGGCGCGCTGCTCGATCAGCGGGTCGAACTTGGAGAAGAGGTCGGTCATCCAATCACCGTCATTCCCGCGAAAGCGGGAACCCAGGGTTCTTTTGTTTGGCTGGGTCCCCGCTTTCGCGGGGATGACGACTTGAGTGCGGCGACCATCACGCCTTCAGCTTCTGCAGCGCGTCGACGAGCTGGCCGACGGTCTCGATCTCGGCCTGCATGTTCATGGAGATGATGACGTCGAACTCGTCCTCAATATTGGCGACGAAGTCGAGCACGGTGAGGCTGTCCCACTCGAGGTCCTGGGCGAAGCGCGTCGCCTCCGTGACCGCGACGCCTTTCTTGTTGAAAGGCTCGATCAGCTCGAGGACTTTGGCGAGGGTTTGCTGGCGATCTGGCATGGCTGGCTCGTTAGTGCTGAGCCCCGCCTTAAGCAACGCAATGGGGCGCGAATGCGGCGCGAATTGAACGACCGATGGCTACGGCTGGCGCCGATTTAGAGCCGGTCGTATCATTCGCCTTTGCAGAGAGGGGTAGACCGCCATGCCGAGGCTGTTCCTGCTTGTGGTCGCATCGACCGTGTTGCTGCCCAGTTCGGGCAGCGTAGCGGCGCAGCCGAGTTCGACGCCTCCGGCTGCAGCGAAGCCGGACAAGCCTTTCAACATCGGCTTTGTCCTCTACACCAAGGGTAAAGCCCCCGGCACGTTGGATGCCCGATGGAATTACGCGAATGCCTATAG
>Ga0207678_10002140_pt1 | contig 17897 bp, 11 predicted proteins | sample KBSC63metaG_FD_184319 | JGI IMG/M metagenome (GOLD analysis project Ga0207678, IMG submission 184319) | Corn rhizosphere microbial communities from Kellogg Biological Station, Michigan, USA - KBS C6-3 metaG (SPAdes) (version 2) | ecosystem: Host-associated > Plants > Roots > Rhizosphere > Soil ...
GTACCCCAAGCGCGTCATCATCGCCGACGCCCGCCTGTCCGGTGTCCAGGTTCTCCCCATAGACGTCAACGCTTCCGCGGGTGACTGGAGGGCGGAAACGCCGCCAGCCCGGGCGGAGGCGGTTCCCGCCGCCCAGGCGATCCGCTGCTCGCTCCGCGAGGTCAAGGGGATCAGCGATACCGAGGTCACCCGCATCGTCGCCGGGCAGCCCTACACCGGCCTGCGTGACTTCTGGAACCGCGCCGGCGTCTCCCGCCTGGTCGCGGAGCGGCTGGTCCTGCTGGGCGCTTTTGACTCTCTCTACACCCCCGCCTCTTCGGCATTCCTAGAGCCAGCTAATCTCCGGGTGCAGCCAAATTCCCCGGCTCCTACCTCAGGCGCTTTCGGTCCCCTGGGCGGACATCTGGTACCCGGGCACCAGGTCTCGGCTCTGCCCCGTCCGACCCGGCGGGACCTGCTGGCGCGGGTTGGGGTGCTGGCCAGGCGGTCTCTGGTGAAACGGGCTGGCCCCCCTGCCTTGGATTTGTTCGCCGAAGCTGGCGCCGAGGCGGCTGACGGGATGGCGGACCTCGTACCAGCGGGCCAGCTCCGTGAGCTTGACGTGTCCGAACGCGTCGCAGCCGAGCTTGAGATCCTCGGCTTTGAGATCAGCCAGCACGTCCTGAGTTTCTACGCCGACCTGCTCGCCGGGCTCGGCGTGGTCAGCTCGGTGGAACTAGCCGACCAGGAGAACGGGGAGACGATCCTGGTCGCGGGGGCCAAGGTAGCGACGCAGACGCCGGCGGTCAGGTCCGGCCAGCGAATCATCTTCGCCTCCCTGGACGACGCGGCCGGCCTGGTAGACCTGGCGTTCTTCGAGTCGGTCCAGGACCGCTGCGCGGCCCGCCTCTTCGGCTCTTGGCTGCTGATCGTCCGCGGCCGGGTCCGCCGCGCCGGCGCGGGCCCGATGGCGGTCACGGTCAATGCGACGGAATGCTGGGACCTCCCCGCCTTGGAGGAGATCCGCCTGGCCCACGGCATGGCGGCCGTCCGCGCCGCGATGGCCGCCGGCGACGTAGGACCTGGCACCTACCAGGCTGTCAGGACCCGATCCGCCAGCGGCCCGGCGGAGCTCACCGACCCTGACGATGCCGCTGGCCGGCCGGAGAAGCCGACCCCGGTCCCCGCCGAGGTGGCGGCCACCGCCCCAGACGGGCCCGCCCGCCCGGTCGTCTTCGGCAACGGCTTCATCCTTTCCGCGTACGCCGAGACGGGCGCTCCGGGCAGCAACCTCAAAAACCCGCCCCGCACGCTCTGGCATGCAAGCCCCGGCAGCACTACTTACCCCAGTTGAGTTCCTGTGCCCCCGGTGATTCAGCGATTCTGCCAATCAGTAATTCTCTAACTGCATAATGTAGTCATATGGCTGGAGGATTCTCGTGGACGGCACTGGAGGATTCTCGTGGACGGCAGCGGTGCCGCGCGGGTCCGCAGCCTATTGAGCTTTCGGTTTGTCCGGTTCGCGGGCGCCGCGCCGACGGCTAGCAACTCAGGCAACGGGGCCGCCTAGCACTCAGCCTCGCCGGCATGGTCACCGTCCCATACGCCCGGTGCCCGGGATACCGTATTGCTGCTCGCGGGCCTCAGCGTGGAACCTTTTCACTGCGCGGAAAAAAAGCACGTGTGGCACGTGCGAAGTTTCCATGTACTGAAAATGTTCCACGATCATCGCCGAGCGAGCGCGGTCGGCGGGGCAACCGACAGCGACGCGAACTCCCCAGGGTTATCGCGCTTCTCTCATTTAACGCCAGTGCACTTAGCGGGCGCGGAATGTCTCACTGCAGGGAACGGGCCGTCCGTTGCTCACGCCACCAGGTGCGTAGGCCGACGCGCGTGAACCTGGCGCCGTAGAAAAGGCGAAGAACAGGTACTCCTACCCTGCGGATCGGGTCCTTGGTCTCCTCGCTGCCCAGCCGGCGCGACCCGGTGACGAAGCCGGCGTGGTCCGCGTGCCCGCCAGTGTAACGGCGGCGGACTGAAAAATTTATTATTTCTGCAGGACATAGAGGTGATTCGAATAGATAAGTAGCGATTGGGCGGATAGTTTCGAATTTGACCCTGCGTCCTGCTCCTCCGTTAGCGACCCCGCAGGCGGGGAATGAGGCACTCGTGCCAGCCCTGGGGGACAAACCGGACCACGCCACGCGGTACCCTGCCGCCGTGACAGGACATGAAGACAGGCAGGAGGAGGCATACCTCCTTGGCCTGCGGTTGCGCGGTCGGCGAGTGCTCGTGGTCGGCGGGGGCACGGTAGCCGCCCGCCGGGTGCCGCGGCTGCTCGCGGCGGGCGCGGACGTGGTTCTCGTCTCGCCGGCGGTCACGCCTGCCCTCGAAGAGCTCGCGGCGCATGGCAGGATCGACTGGCGGCACCGCCCGTACGCCGCCGGGGACTGCGCGGAGGCCTGGCTGGTCATCGCCTGCGCCGACCAGCCCGGGGTCAACGCCGCCGTGGCGGAAGAGGCCGCGGCCCAGCACACGTGGTGCGTACGAGCCGACGATGCCGCCGCGGCGACGGCCTGGACGCCGGCCTCGGGAACGGCCGGCGACACCAGCGTCGGGGTGCTAAGCGGCGACCCCCGGCACAGCGCCGCGATCCGCGACGCGATCACGACGGGACTGCGGTCCGGGACGATCGCCGCCCGCCATCACCGCAGGAGGCGCGCTGGCGTGGCCCTCGTCGGCGGCGGCCCCGGGGACCCCGGCCTCATTACGGTCCGGGGCCGGCAGCTCCTCGCCGAGGCGGACGTCGTGATCACCGACCGGCTCGGGCCACGGGAACTGCTCGCCGAACTGCCGCCCGATGTCGTCGTCATCGACGCCGGCAAGGTCCCGTACCGGCGGCGGATGTCGCAAGAGGAGATCAACGAGGCACTGGTCGCGCACGCGACCAGTGGAAAGTTCGTGGTCAGGCTCAAGGGCGGTGACCCGTTCGTCTTCGGGCGGGGCGGTGAGGAGATGCTCGCCTGCCTGCGCGCTGGCGTGCCGGTGACCGTGGTTCCCGGCGTCAGCAGCGCGATCGGCGTGCCGACCGCCGCGGGCCTGCCCGTGACCCACCGGGGGACAACGCAGGACTTCCACGTGATCTCGGTTCACGTGCCGCCGGGCGACGAGCGCTCGACCGTGGACTGGCCGGCGCTGGCCAGGTCCGATGGCACGTTGGTACTCCTGATGTCCTTGGAACGTATTGGGGCGGTCGCGAGCGCGTTGATGAAACATGGACGGCAAGGAGACTGTCCGATTTCGGTAATCGCGGACGGTACCATGCCCACACAGCGCACAATTTATTCAACACTAGGAGACATCGAGAGGCGGCTAGCGGACGAAGGCATCCAGCCACCGGCCGTAGTGGTTATCGGCGGCGTGGTGACTATAGCGGCGGAACTCGCCGCGCTCGCCCAGGATCTGGGCGGCTAGCACGACGCAGGCGAGCGACTATACGGCGCGGCGCCGCCCCTTCGCCGGTACCCCCGCTGGCGAAGGGTAAATAAAGACGAGCATAAATCCAGGCGGGACCATGGAAGGTAAGGGCATGACGGCGGAACAATCGCCGTCGCCCGGTGAAAACGGCGAGCAGAACGAGACACAAGCACATGGTGGTGAATTGGCATCCGGACATGGTGCCAATTCGTCGGCACGTGGGAATGAATCGAGCGTGCCCACTGAGCCATCACCCGGCGGACCAGCCCCCCGATCCGCCTGGGGCGAGCCCGACCCCACGTCAAACGAATGGCAACGGCCCCGGGCCCGGGTGGACGCCCGGCTCCTTGAGACGACCCTGCTGAACTTGCACAAGCGGATCGCTGCCGTTCCTTTGGTGTTCGACATCCCTGGTGCCGAAGAAGTCGCCACTGAGCGCGCCAAGCTGCTCAGCCAGATCGACGACTATCTGCTGCCCCGGATCCGTGAGTCAGCCGCGCCGCTCCTCGTGGCACTGGTGGGTTCGACCGGGGCTGGCAAGTCGACGCTGGTGAACAGCATCGTCGGGAACCAGGTCAGCCTGACCGGGGTCAGGCGGCCGACTACCAACTCGCCGGTCCTCGCCTGCCATCCGGACGACATCCACTGGTTCGCCGAGAACATGTTCCTGCCGACGCTGCCCCGGGTCCGCCAGGAAGGGCTCGCCAGGCCCGGGCGCGACGGGCTGCTCGTGCTGGCCGCGAGCGAGGGGATGACCAAGGGCATCGCGCTGCTCGACACTCCCGACATCGACTCTGTCGTGCGCGCGCACTATGACTTCGCCTACCAGTTCCTTGACGCCTCGGACTTGTGGCTGTTCATGACCAGCGCGAGCCGCTACGCGGACGCTCCGGTCTGGGAGCTGCTGCAGCATGCCAGGGACCGCGGCGCCGCGCTCGGCGTCGTGCTGTCCCGGGTCCCGCCGAGCCACCGTGCCGAGCTCGTCTCCCACTTCCACGCGATGCTCGACGCGAACGGGATCCAGGCCGAGCACCGCTTCGTGATCCCGGAGACCGGCGTCGTAGACGGTTTCCTCCCCGACGACATCTTCCAGCCCATCAGGGACTGGCTGAACGAGACCGCCAAGCACAGCGACCGCCGGGTGGCGGTGCTGAGCCAGACGATGTCCGGGATGCTTGACACGTTCAAGACCCGCGTGCCGCGCCTCGCCGCTCACGTAGACGCCCAGGTCGTGCTGCGCACCCGGCTGCGCCGGGAGGCCGAGACCGCTTACATGACCGCGCTCGCGGCGTTCGATGAGGACACCCACGACGGCCGCCTGCTGGTCGGCGAGGTCCTGGCGCGCTGGCAGGACTACGCGGCGAGCGGCGACCTGGGCGCCGCGCTGCGCGGCAAGCGTGGCATCGCGGGACTCCGGCGCGGCAAGCGGGCCCGCACTGACGCGACCACCACGCGGTACGCCGCACTCGAGGGCGCGCTGCGCACCGCGCTGCAGGCGCTTGTCGTCTCGGTGGCCGACCGTGCCGCCGAACAGGTGGCGCGCGTCTGGCGGGACAACCCGGGCGGTGCCTCGCTCCTGTCGGCTGCCGAGGAAAGCCGCAGCCGCGACGAGCGTGCCAAGCGCGAGTTCGAGTCGGCCTTCGGGCCGGCCGGCGCTGGGGCAAGCCCGGTGAACCAGCAGGCCTCGCCGGCCGCCAAGCAGGGGGCCTTTGACCGCTCTTCGCCTGACTTGCCGCTGCGGGTCTCGCGTGCCGTCAGCGCATGGCAAGATCAGCTCATGCGGCTCATGCAGTCGGACATTACCCGGATGCAGGGCGACGGGGCCGTGCACGATGTCGCCCCTGTCAGCGTGGTAACGCTCGTCGCGATGCTCGGTGCGCCCTCATCGGGCGGCGCGTTCGTCCCGGCACCGGGTTACGGGCCCGATCGCAAAAACCGCGATCATATCGGGCCCGTAACCCGGTCGTCCCCCCGGGGGGACGACCCCCCGTACCCCCCAGGGCGGGAGGCCGCCCAGGAAGACAAGGACGGGATCGGCGCGGTGCCCAGGGAAGTGCTCGCCTCCATCATCGGGGGCTCCGAGTCCGAGGCGCTGATCGCGCGGGCCAGGCAGGACCTGGGGGAGCGGATCGGGCTGCTGCTCGAAGAAGAAATGCTGCGGTTCGGCGCGATCCTCGACGAGGCGGGCGAGGTTGACGCCGTCGCCGCGGTCCGGCTGTACCAGGCGGAGTACTCGCTTGAGGCGGCCCGATGAGCATGATTCCCTCGCTTGGCCCCCAGCGGCTGGGCGGGCAGAGCCTGTCCCGCCGCCTTGACGCACTCGCTGAACTGGTACGGATCGGCCGCGCCCGTCAGGTTCAGGGCGCACCGGCGGAGGCAGGCGCCCTGGGCCAGGAGGACGGCGACGGCTTCCGCCAGGAGTTGCTCGACGACGCGGAAGCCGTGCTCAAGCGAGCCGGCGAGCGCCTCCGCCTGTCCAGCAACCACACCGTTGTCGCCCTCGCGGGCGGCACTGGGAGCGGGAAGTCGTCGCTGTTCAACGCCCTGTCGGGGGCGACGTTCTCGCCGCCAGGGGTGACCCGGCCGATGACACGGCACGTGCACGCGTGCGTGTGGGGCATGCAGGGCGCCGCCCCGCTGCTCGACTGGCTGGGCGTGCAGCGCCGCCACCGGTACGCCAGGGCCAGCGTCCTTGACTCAGGTGAATCCGACCTTGACGGCCTGGTCCTGCTTGACCTGCCCGACCACGACTCCGTGGTCACGGCGTCCATGGCGGCGGTGGACCGGGTGTCCAAGCTTGCCGACATGGTCATCTGGGTGCTCGACCCCCAGAAGTACGCAGACGCCGCCGTGCACAACCGGTACCTGATCCCGCTGGCCGGCCATGCCGCCGTGTTCACCGTGGTGCTCAACCAGATCGACAACCTCATCCCGCAGCAGGCCAGGGACTGCGAGGAGGACCTCCGCCGCCTCCTGGACCACGAAGGCCTGATGGACGTGCCGATCTTCCCGGTCTCCGCGCGCACGGGTGCCGGGCTCGACGAACTGCGTGTGCTGCTCACCGAGACGGTGGCGCGGGGCCGCGCGGTCACCGACCGGATCGCGGCGGACATCGACGCCATGATGGACGGTTTCGCGGTATATGGCGGCCCGCAAGTGGCACCCGACACGGCCCTGGCGGTGGCGGCACCGCTTGCCGCGCCGTTGGCGGAGGACGACGCCCAGCGCAAGCTCGTGTCCAAGCCGCCGTGGGACCTCACCGAGGAAGAGCGGGCCGAGGCGGCGGCGCCAGCGCCGTCCAAGCCTCCTTGGGAGGACGCCACCCCTGACGGCAGCAGGCGTGACACCAGCGATCAGAGCGTCAACGTACCGAGGGAGCCGGCAGCACGTCTCACCGCCGCCTTCGCGCAGGCCGCAGGCATCTCCGCGGTCGCGCAGTCCATGGCGAGCGCTCGTGAGGCACAGGCCGCGCGGCTCACCGGCTGGCCCGCAGGCCGGCTGTTCGGCAAGCGCCGTGGCCCGGTGGCGGCGGCCGCGCCTCGTCGGGCCGCCGATGTCGCGGTCGGCCAGGCGCAGCAGTCCGAGGTGGACAACGCGCTCACCGCGTTCGCCGACGCGGTGGGTGCCGGCCTTCCCGAGCCGTGGGCCAGCAGTCTGCGTACGGCGGCCCGCTGCAATGCCGGCATGGTGCCGCAGGTCCTCGCCGGCGCGGTGCAGGCCACGGTCACCGAGAGCAAGACAGGGCCACCTGGCTGGTGGCGGCTCATCACCGCCTGGCAGTGGCTGCTGGCCATCCTCGCCGCCGTCGGCATCGCGCTCTCGGTGGTGATCGCGGTGGTGCGCCTGGTCGGCCACCACCAAGGCTGGATCAGCGAGGTGTCGCTGACGCCGTGGCTGCTGATCATGGCGGTGGCCATGCTGGTCCTCGGGTACGTGACCGCCCTCAGCTGCCGCAACGTGGCCGTCGCAGCCGCGGACGGGGATCGGGTGACCGCCGAGCAGGCGATGCGCGACCGGGTCGCTGGAGTCACCCACGACTTGGTGCTCCTCGCGGCGGGCCGCGAGATCGCCCAGTACGAGCGGTTCAGGAGGGAACTGGCGGTGGCGGCGGGCCGGTGACCGCCGGCTCCGCGCCAAAAAGAATCCGAACGGGCACATGTAGCACATGCACCCGTTCGGAATTCTCATTCGGCCCGTACCCGGTAAGGGTCCGGTGCTACTTATACCGGTGCTACTTGTAAAGGCTTGCCGAGCCGTCGGGGTTGATGACTTCCATGGCGGCAAGCACCTGGCTGATGTTCTCGTAGTTCTCCGGGGTCCGGTTCCAGATGATGCCCAGCGTGTTGATGTTCAGGTGCTGGAGCTTGTGCATGATCGCGGTCTCGTCCAGGCTGCCTGCCTGCTTGATCGCCCATTCGATCTCAAGCCCGGCGTCCCAGCCTTCCTGGCTGTTGTCGATCTGGTCTTCCTTAGTGAGGCCGGCCGCCTTCATCCCGGCCATGTACTCCTGCAGGCCCGCGGCGGTGGCCTTGGCCTCAGGCGACGTGCCCTTCTCGGCCTTGTCTAGCCACTGCGACATGGAGCCGAGCACGTAGATGTTCTTCATGACCGAGGCGCCGCCCGCTGCCGAGATGAAGCTGGGCAGCTCACAGGCGGAGCATTCGCTGATCGGGATGTCCGGGTCCTGTGCCCGGATCGCGCGGATCGCGGTGATCGAGTCGGTGCCGGGGACCAAGCCGAAGAGGATGATGTCGGGCTTGGCGGCCAGCATGGCGAGCACCTGCGGGGTAACGTCGGTGGCGCCTACCGGGTCGATCTGGGTGGAGACGAGCTGGAAGCCGTACTTCTTGGCCAGGGTCTCCACGGTGGCCTGATTAGAGAGGCAGACCGAGCCGCAGTTGTCCTCGAGCAGCGCGACGCGCTTGTAGCCCCGCGGCACGATCAGGTTCTGCACGGAGTCGAACTGGTCCTGGTAGAAGACGTCGTAGAAGCCGGGGAAGCCGTAGGAGTTCAGCTCGCTCGCCGGGTAGCCGTTGGACTGCCAGCCGGAGGAGAGGCTGATCAGGATCGTCTTGTTGGCGATCGCGATCGGCAGCGCCGACTCCGTGTTCGCGCCGGACTCAGGACCGAGGATGAACTGCGCGTGGTCGGTCTGGATGCACTTCTTCGCAATCAGCTCAGCCTGGGCGGCGTTGGACTGGTTGTTGTAGGTGATGTACTTGACCTGGTGGCCGAGGATGCCGCCGGTGGCGTTGATGTGCTTGAAGAACGCTTCCGCGCCCCAGTTGTCGGTTTGGCCGATCTGCGCGTACGGACCGGCCTGGGCGAAGTCGCCGCAGACGACGATGGGAGAGTTGCCGCCCGCCGAGTTGCCGCCGCCACCGCCGCACGCGGCGAGCGCGCCGGCTAGCAGGGCGGTGCTGGCCATGGCTGCTACCCTGAATATGGTTCGTCTTCGAATCATTGTTCTTCCCTCCTGGAAATTGCTGCTGATAAGAAGGTCTTTCTGTTAGGGCCTTTCAGCTGCCGACGAGCAGCGAGTTGACGACAGGCGAGGATCGGAAGTCCGCTGGCCCGCCATCGAAGACGAGCTTGCCGCCGGACAGCACGAAGATCCGCTCGCTCACCTGGGCGACCAGCGCTAGGTCGTGCTCGACGAGCAGCACGCAGGTGCGCTCGGCGAGCGTGGTGAGCAGCGCGGCGAGCCGCTGCCGCTGCTCTTCGGACAGGCCGGACGCGGGCTCGTCGAGCAGCAGCAGGCGCGGGTTCGGCGCGAGCGCGCGGGCCAGCTCGACCATCCGCTGGGCCTCCAGCGTGAGGCTGGAGACCTCCCGGTCGGCAAGGTGCGCCATGCCCAGGTCGGCCAGTGTCCGCGCTGCCTTCGCGCGGGCCGCCTCAAGACGGCTGCGCCCGATCCCGGTGACGATCGACGCGGTGTGCGACGCGAGGCAGGCGACCGCCACGTTGTCGAGCACCGTGCGGCCCTTGATGAGGTGGACGGCCTGGAAGGTGCGGCTGATGCCCTGGTAGAACCGCTCGTTCGGCGGGCGCTTGGTGATGTCCGTGCTGTTGAGGAGGATCTGGCCCGCCGACGGCGGCACGCTGCCGCCGATGACGTTGAGCAGGGTGGACTTGCCCGCTCCGTTCGGTCCGCACAACGCGAACAGGCCGCGCTCGGGGAGCGTCAGCGACACGTCGTCGAGGACGCGAAGGCCGCCGTACTCCTTGTGGATGCCCCTCACGTCGAGCAGTGTGGCGTTCCGCGGGCCGCCGTCCCGGTGCACGGTCGGGTCGTTGCCGGCGAGGACGCCGGACAGCGAGATGTCCGCGGCAGCGGCAGCCACCTCCGGTTGCGTGTCTCCCGCCTCGCCGGCGGCGGTCGCCGCTGCCTTCCCGCGCAGCCGTGCCAGGCCGCTCGATACGATGCCAGCCAGTCCTTCCGGGTCCACGAGGAGCACCACGGTGAGCAGCAGGCCCTCGACCACCAGGATGTTGACGCTCACCCAGTTGCTCGCACCCTGCAGGTACTGGATGACGAGCGCCCCGATCACCGCGCCGATGACCGAGCGCCGCCCGCCGATGAACAGCATGATCAGCAGCGCCAGCTCGGCGGTCGGGTCGACGACGGTCTCCGGCACGAACTGCTGTGTGCCCGCGTAGACCGCGCCGCCGAGCGCGGCGAACACGGAGCCGAGCACGAACAGCTCGAGCTTCCGCCGCGGTGTGCGGACCCCGAGGGCGGCGGCGGTCCGCTCGTCGACGCCGAGGACGAACAGCTCGAGGCCGATGTCGGAGTTGAGAATCCGGGCGGCGATGAACACCACGAGCGCGAGCAGCACGACGACGATGAGGCCGCCGCCGACCGTGGCCACCGCGGTTGACGACGCCGACGACGGCCAGAGCGTACCGGTGAGCGGCGCGCCGACTGCTCCGCCGAGGTAACCGGACGCGGACACGTAGCCGACCGCGATGAGCGGCAGCATCAGCGTGGCGACGGCGAGCGCGAGCCCGGAGGCCCGGGTGACCACCGAGCCGAGCAACAGCGCGACCAGCGCCGCGCCGACCATCATGACCACTGTGGCCAGCAGCACCGACATGTTGAGGTGCGTGTTCAGCATCGCGACGCCGTAGGCGCCGACGCCGAAGAACACCGATTGCGAGAACGCGATCTGCTGGCTGAACCCGATCTGCACCGCCATGCCCGCGGTGACGATCGCGTAGCAGGCCGACAGCACGAACACCGACCCGGTGTACTGCTGCCCGTAGGCCAGCACGATGAGCGCGCCCGCCACGAGCACGACCGCCGTCGGCGCGCTGCCCCGCGGCGCCCGTCGCGCCGCGGGAGAAGAGGACAGGGCGGTAGCCCATGCGGTTGCCCGCGACGACGCGGTAAGGAGCCCGTTCATCCGCTCACCGCCGACTCGAAGCCGAGGCCGCGCGGCCAGGCGAGAATTAGCGCGGCGAGGATCGCGTACATGACCGTGTCGCCGTACTGCGTGCTGACGTAGCCGCCGAGCAGCGCCTCCAGCACGCCGATGAACAGCCCGGCGAGCAGCGCCCGGCCGGGCTTGCGGAACCCGCCGTAGGCGGCGGCGATGAACCCGGTGAGCGAGATCGTCGCGCCGGACAGGTACGTGTACCCGGTGATCGGCGATTCCACGATGCCGAACACGGCGGCGATCACCGCGGTCGCGATGAAGATCAGCCGCCGGTACTGCCGGGTGTCGATCCCGACGATCCGCGCGCCGACCGAGTTCTCGCCGCTGGCCTCTAGCGCCTTGCCGCCGAGCGTGAACCTGATGTAGAGCCAGAACGCGCCGCCGATGATCACCGCGCAGGCGAGCACGAGGATGCCGGCCCGCGTGAAGTTCAGGCTGCCCAGGGTGAGCGACGTGCCGTTCCACAGGGCGGGCGCCGCGTGGACGTCGCTGCCGAACAGCATCTTCGCCACCCCGTCGATGAAGAACGACAGCGCGAAGGTGAAGAAGAAGGTGACGACGATCCCCTCGATCGGCCGTTTCCCGTCCTGCGCGAGCCGCAGCACCACCTGGTCGTAGAGGTAGGCGAAAGCCGCCACGACGACCAGCGTGGTGATGATGGCGACCGGCAGCGGCAGGCCCTTGACGCGGTACAGGTTGTCGACGCTGAGCGCGCCGACCATCGCGAAGTCGCCAACGGCCAGGTTGAGGATGTTGGAGACCCGGTACCAGACCGCCACGCACACGGCGAACATGGCGTAGATCGAGCCGGTGACGATCCCGGCGATAACCAGGTTTCCGAACTTCATGCCGTACTCCTCGGGGAGGAGTTGGCAGCCATTCCGTTGCGCACCTCGACGCGCCTGTTGCACAGGGTCAGCGCCCGGCGAGGTGCTTCCTCGACGACGATCAGCGTGGTGCCGGCCGCGTGGATCTGCGCCAGCACGTCGTATACCCGCTTGGCGATCACCTCGGCGAGGCCGAGGCAGGGCTCGTCTACGGCGAGGATCTTCGGGTTGGCGGCTAGGCCACGGGCAATCGCCACCATCTGCTGCTGTCCGCCTGAGAGGGTGCCTGCCGCCTGTTTGAGATGCGGCTTCAGCTCGGGGAAAAGGTCTACCGCGCGCCCGTACGAGTCCGATCTCCGGGCCTTCCCGATACTTTTCGTCCATGTGTAGCAGCCGAGGATGATGTTGTCGGCCGCGGACAAGTCGGGGTAGAGCTGACGGCGTTCCGGGACCAGCGTGAGGCCGTGCCGCGCCGCCCACCGGACGTCGCCGTTCTTGGCGGGTGCCCCGAAGATCGTCACCTCGCCGCGCCTGCGCACCATGCCGGTGACGCCCATCAAGATCGAGGACTTGCCGTTTCCGTTCGGCCCGGTGATCGCGCAGGCGTCGCCCTCGGTCACGGTGAACGTGGCGTCGTGCACCGCGACCACGTTCCCGTAAGCGACGGACAGTCCGTCGACCGCCAGCGCGGCGTTCCCTGGGGGTCCCCCTTCGGGGCTTTCCGCGCCGCCGCCCGTGACAGCGTTCATGGCCTGGCCCCCCTCGGCCGCAGGACCGCTCCCTCGGGAAGCGGGCGCACCAGGCGCTGGTAGACCGACAGCCACCCGACTTCCACCGGGCGCTCCGGCGGGTTGGCCAGCAGTGCCGCTTTCCGCACCGCTAGCTCTTCGGGCGGGACATCGAGGTCGGCAGTCCGCGCCGGGACGTCGATGCTGATCACGTCCCCGTTCGCGACGAGCCCGAGCGGCCCGCCCGCCGCCGCTTCCGGTGACACCTCGCCGACCACGATGCCCTTGTTCACGAGCCCGGATAGCTGCCCGTCGGTGACTACGGCGACCTGGCCGGTGAGTCCGGCACCGTCAAGCGCGAAGACCAGCTGGGAGGCCATGCCCATACCCGGGGAACCCGTGACGCCCTGGCCGCGCAGCACGACGACGTGCCCGGCCCGCACGAGCCCGGCCCGGACCCCCTCGAGCGCCTCCGTCGGCGTCTCGAAGACGATCGCCGGCCCGGTGAAGTCGAGCCGCCGGTCGTCGGCGACGGCGAGCTTGACGATTCCGCCGTCGGGGCAGAGGCTGCCGCGGATCAGCACGATCGTCGGCCGCCGTCCCAGCGCCCGCGCTGGGGGCCGGATGGTCTCGGAATCGGCGACGACGGCGTCGGCGAGGTTCTCCGCGACGGTCCGCCCTGTCACCGTCAGCGCTCCGCCGTCAAGCAGCGGCTCAAGTTGCTTCATGAGCGCCCGGGTACCGCCGGCGTCCTCGAAGTCCTCGATCGGCGTCTCCCCGTTGGGCCTGATCGCGGTGAGGAGCGGCACGCTGTCCGCCAGGGTTTCGAACAGCCGGTACACGTCAACGTCGGCCTCCGTCTCGGCCGCTACCGCCTGCAGGTGCTTGACGGAGTTGATCGAGCCGCTGACCGACAAGACGGCAGTCACCGCGTTCTTGAAGGCGGCCGGCGTCATGATGTCGCGCGGTTTGCAGCCCTCGGCCACCATCTCCACGATGCGCGCTGCCGCCGTGTCGGCGGCCCGCCACATCGGCTCACTGTTCGCCCGGACCGGCGTGGACCCCGGCAGCGCCATGCCGAGGGCCTCGCACGCCAGGTGCATCGTGTTCGCGGTGCCGATCCCGGCGCAGACCCCCGGCGACAGGACCGCGCTGCTGCTCATCTCGGTCAGTTCGTCCACGCTCAGCCGCCCGTTGGCAACGTGGCCGGCCGCGAGGAACACGTCCTCGATATCGCAGTGCCTGCCCTGGTAAGCGCCGCTCGCCTGGTAGCCGCAGGCGACGATGATCGTCGGGATGTTCAGCCTGGCGGCAGCCATGAGCTGGCCTGGCGCGGTCTTGTCGCAGGACGCGAGGCAGATCATCCCGTCGAGTTGTGCGCCCTCCACCTGCATCTCAATGTCGCTGGTGATCAGGTCGCGGGAGGACAGGATGTAACCGCCGCGGTGGCCGGCGCTGTGAATGAAGTCGCTGGGGGCCACCGTCCGCACTTCGAAGCCGATCCCGCCGGCCGCCTCGATCGCCCGCCGTACCCGCGCGGCGATCGCATCCAGATGGCTGTAGCAGATCGCGAGCTGCGAGGACGTGTTCACGATCGCGATCTTCGGCTTGATCATGTCTGCGTCGGACAAGCCGAGGGCGAGCCACTGCGCCCGGCGGGTGGCCCACCGGGAAGTGCCAGGCTCATAGTTGGAGCGAAGGTTCATCTCTTAGTGACCTCTACTGTCGAGTTATCGAGAAGCAGCCAGTCGCCGGTGGCGATGACCGAGCAGGGGTCGGCGTCGAGGTCCGTGATCGCCGGGACGCGCGTCACGACGGCACCGAGCGCGGATTTAGCTGAGATCCGGCCGATGACCATGCCGATCGGCGCCGTGCCGGACAGCCGCGTCGTCTGGAAGAACCCCGACCAGCCCGACGAGCCCTTCGCGCTGGGGAAGACGAGGATCTTGCCGGTGAAGCACACCCCGTACAGCTCGTGCCGGGGTTCGATGACCACGCCGCGGGCGGGGTCGATCCCGCCCCAGCCGGAGATCGGCTCGTGCGATACGAGGGCCTCGCCCTCGACGCTGCCGGGGACGACCATTCGCCCGTGGAGGACTACCTTGCCACTCATCAGCGAAGTTCTCCGTTCCAGCGCCCGGTGACGGCCGCGGCGATGCACTCTTCCGTGGTCCCGAACCATGCCTCGATGCCGAGGATCGCGGGCAGGTAGTGCGCCTGCTTGGCGGAGTCGGTGGCGAAGACCCGGGTCCCGGCCGGCGCCGTGCGCGACATCGCCGGGCAGGAGTCCGCGAGCACCTGCCCGCCTGCGCGCTCGATCACCGCGGTGTAACCCGAGCGGTCCGCCATGACCTTGAGGGCGCGCGGTGCCATGATCCACAACTCGGTCCCCGAGGCCAGCCGCTTGCCGTCGAGCAGGGAGGCCGCCTGCCGGATCTGCTCAAGCGACGCGTGCGGGCAGCCGAGCAGGATGAAGTCCACGTCGGTGGACGACCCGATCTCGTTCAGCGTCTCGTAGACCGCCGCGCGCTCAGCGGGCCCGTACACGACAGCGTCAGGCACGCGGGCCCCGGGCCCGAACGCCGCCTCCACCGACGCGGCTTCCGGCGTGATCCCGGGAATGTGGTAGAGCTCGACCCCGCCGGACGTGGCCGCCGCCGCGCCGAAATGCTTCAGCTCGGTCAGGTCAGGCTGCGAGAGCGACCCGGTGATCACCGGCCGGTCTTCGCCCGACACCGAGCCGGCGAAGTACCCGAGCATCCCCCAGTCCTGGAACGACTCCACGGTGAGGCCGGAGACCGAGATCAGGTGGGTCCCGAACCGGTTCTCGTCCCGGTGATTCCCCCAGCAGGGAATCCGCCCGGTCAGCGACGCGGCGCCGGTCGACGCGATCCCCTCGCAGTTCGTCCGCGCCCCGAGCACCGAGTTCGCGTAGATCACCGCGGAGGATTCCATCCACGCGCAGTGCTCACCCCGCATCGGCAGGTTGCCCACCTGGTAGGGCGTGCAGGTCGCGAGGATCTGGACCCCGTGGGCCCCGTAGAACGCCTCGCCGTCTGACTGCAACTCCACGTTGGCCTTCGGGTACGGCACGATGTCCACCGAGTCGGGCCCGAACCCGTGCTGCAGCTGGCAGGTCGGTATCCGCATCGGCGGGATCGTCAGGTCCAGGTCGCTGTCCAGGTTGATGATCGCGAAGGCCTTGTCCCAGCCGCCCTCGGCGACCAGCCGCGCCTTGACCGGCGACGGCTGGGTCATCGTCCCCGCTACGTTCCTGATGGAGCACAGCCGGTCGGCGTCAAGCGCCGCCCCGTACCGGATCAGCAGGTCCATCGCGGCCGCGACGGCGTCTCCTTCCGCGCCGTCCCGCATCCGCTTGTCTTCATCGGTCAGGAACATCAGCGTCGTCCTCCTGAGTTGTCCGAGGCACCGAGGTTCGCGGCGAGCCGCGACCTCAGCAGCTCGATGTCGGTCGAATGCACGCTGGAAAGAGAGTCAAAATCAGTCCCTCGAAACGGCCGCGTGCTCTGCTTGGCTGCCATCTCAAGGACGTGCGCGGCGGCGAAGCCCATGGCGGAGCAGGGGCCCATCACCCGCACGCTAGACAGCGCGGCGGCGTCGCCGTCGATGCACCGCCCAGCGGCGACCAGGTTGTGCGCCCCCGGCGGCAGCAGTGACCGCAGCGGCACGTAGTGCACGTGATCGGCCGGGAACATCTCCCACACGTAGCCGTCGCTGCGGTCGTGCAGTTCCACCGGCCACGCTGTCCGCGCCACCGCGTCGTCGAACGCGTACCCGGACCGCACCTCATCGACGGAGAGCTGGTGCGCTCCCTGGATCCACCGCGTCTGCCGCCGCCCGGGGTACCCGTAGGCGCGCACCCGCGCATCGCCGAACGCCTTCGGGAACTCAGCGCGCAGCAAGGTGATCGCCGCGTCCGCCTGGTCCCGTCCCTCGAACATCGCCCGCGCCGCGTCCACGGGATCGAGTGGCGCGTCGATGTGCGTCACGTTGAGGACAGCGGTACCGCGCCCCGGGAAGAAGAACGCAAGGCCGCCGCGCCGCAGCAGCCCGAATTCCTCGCCCCGGGCGGCGAACACCGCGTCCATCTCCCCGGCCTCGGGCCTGTGCGCCTCATCCAGGTTCTCCACGATGACCTGCTGGCTGCCGTAGATCGGCCGGGACGGTTCCCAGCAGGGGAGGCCCGCCTGCCACGTCAGCGCCGCGTCTCCTGACGCGTCCACGTACCCGGCCGCGCGTACCCGCACGTCCCCGTACCGGGTAGCGAGATCGACCGAGGAGACGAAACCGTCGCGCAGCACCACGTTGCCGAGGACCGCGCCGGTAATGACCTGGATACCGAGGTCCCGCACGGTCCGTTCCAGCCACCGCCCGAGCGCGACCTCGTTGTAGAACACCGTCGTGGTGTGGCCGCGTGAGAAGTACAGGTCTCCGGTCGGCTCGAGTGACGCGAATATGTCGTCGAACACGCCGTGGGTCAGCTGAACGTAGTCGGGTGCGTTGCTGAACACCCCGGCAAACAGCCCGATCAGCGAGTGCACCATCTGCCCGCCGATCAGCGGCAGCGAGTCGACGAGCACCACGGAGCGCCCCAGCCGCGCCGATTCGATCGCCGCGGAACACCCGGCGATCCCCGCACCGACCACACATACGTCGGCCGTGATTTCGTGCACGGCCCCAGTGGCTGGCCGCGTCACCGCGTCCAGCCGAAGCTCAGTAAGTTCATGCGGCATGTTCGGACGTTAAATCCGGATATGCCCGTATAACAAGAAAAAAATTCTACTATAGAGAATAAACGTCGTTTATAGGGAGAGGCGCACTTCACAGCCGTCGCGCGGTTTCCGTTATCAGCCGCCGTAGCCAGGCGTTCGCCGGATCGTCCTCATGGTGCCGGTGCCACCACAGCGACTCGACGATCGGTTCGGCGTCGCCCGGGCATTCGAGCACGCGCAAGTTGGAGGAAGCCGCGAGCTTAGTGGCCAGCCGTTCCTGCATGAGCGCGACCCGGTCGGTGCCCGTGACGAAGTAGGGCACGGCGAGGTAGCTCTCCACGCGGACGGCGACCCGGGGCTCCAGGTCGAGCAGGGCGAGCTGCCGCATTACCGGCACCGAGTCGCCCCCCGTCCGGTAGTAGGGCGCAACCCACGGCAGCCCTGCCAGGTCGCGCACGCGCAACGCGCTGCCGCCGTCAAGCACCGGGTTGTCGCCGTCAAGCACGCACACCCACCGGTCGCGGAACAGTTCCGCCGACCGGGTGTCCGGCAGCGCGAACCCGTTCGACGGCGGGGCGACCATGCCGTCGACGAACCGGATGCCGTCGGAGTACTCCGTGGTGAGCGACTCGCGCACGAGCCGGATGTGCAGCCGGGACCGCGGCGCCGCTCGCTGCGCCGCATGTGACAGCGCCTCGCCCATCACCATGATCG
>Ga0207678_10002141_pt1 | contig 17894 bp, 12 predicted proteins | sample KBSC63metaG_FD_184319 | JGI IMG/M metagenome (GOLD analysis project Ga0207678, IMG submission 184319) | Corn rhizosphere microbial communities from Kellogg Biological Station, Michigan, USA - KBS C6-3 metaG (SPAdes) (version 2) | ecosystem: Host-associated > Plants > Roots > Rhizosphere > Soil ...
GCCGTCGCGCTAAACACGGGACAGTCCAGCGCGGTAAATGGCGTTGGAACGAAGACCCCCGGCGAAACCTCGTCGAACAGCGCCTGCGGCCCGGCGAATGGGCCCGCACCGTAGGATTGCGGATCGCCCTCGGACTGTCCATAAATCTCCTTCCGATATTCCGCGCCCCACGCCAGCGTTACAGGGCTCGCGAGGTTGAGGTCGACCGGATAGGTGAAGTCCGCGTTGAGGTTCCGCTCCCTCTGGCTGAGCGTGCCGAACTTGAAGCTCGTCTGCGAGTCCGGGCCGTAGGTCGGGCTGAGCGAGCTATTCATTGACAGAGTGAGCGTGTTCTTCGCCAGCGTGCCCGACAAGTCCCACGTCAGTCCGCCGCCAAGCTCGCCCTTCCAGCCGAGCGTGCCCCACCGTTCCTTGGTGATGCCGACGAAGCGCGGCGTGAAGCCCGCCGGATAGAGGTCGGTGAAGGAGAAGGTATTGTCGTCGTGGACGTAACCGCCTGCGGGACAGGTCGCGTTACTCGCCGGACACGGCGTCAGGAAGAAGGGCGCGGAGAAGGCGCCATTCTTGCCGAGCGTATGGGTGCCGCCGGCGACATCGAGAACGCCCGTAGCGGTGATCGGCGAGCGGTAATTGAAGCTCTCGTTGGCTTTGTTGTAGGCGCCCAGCGCCGTCAGATAGAGCTGGCTGTTGCTCGTGACGTCGATGCCGCTGTTCAGCACCGCCTTCCAGCCATGTTGCGGCGAGCTGCCCCAGATCTGCACCGGCAGCGGATAATTGGGCAGTTGGTTGGCGAGCGTCGGATTCTGCTGGGCGAAGATGAGAGCGACCGGCCGGGTTTGCCCGCGGCTGGTGCCATTGTCGTCGAAATACTCGCCGGCGACGTCGACGAAGCCGGTTGCGCCGACGCCGAATCCCGCCGCGCCCGCGATCTGGCGGCTCGTGCCGTCATCGAGCTTGCGGCTGCCATGGTCGAAATACTGACCGTAGCGGGCCTGCAGCTCGACTCCCTGGCGATCGTTGCGCAGGCCGAAGTTCATGACCCCCGCGATGGCGTCCGAACCATATTGCGCCGTCGCGCCGTCGCGCAGAACCTGGAGGTTCTTGATCGCGATCGAGGGAATGGCCGAGATGTCGGCGCCCTGCGAACCGAACGACAGCGCGGTGTCGCCGCCGACATAGACCTGGACCAGCGCCGAGCGGTTGAACCGCTTGCCGTTGATCTGGACGAGGACTTCGTCCGCCGAGAGGCCGCGCAGCGAGGGCGCGCGAACGAAGCTCGAGGCGTCCGAAATCGAGTTCTGGCCGACATAGAAGGACGGCACGATGTTCTTGACCGTGTCGAGCAGGTTCGCGGTCGGCTGGGTCGTCAGCTCAGCCGAGCTGATGACGTCGATCGGCGAGGCCGAGTTGGTCACCGTGCGATCGGTCCGGCGGGTGCCGGTGATGACGATCTGGTCGCTATCGACGGTGGCCGTCGCCGGAGCCGGGCCCGGCGCTGGTCCCGGAGCCTGGGCGGCTGCCGGATTTGCGATAACGATAGAAGCGATGGTCGCGACGGACGCGAGAAGAGAGCGCCTGATTCGGTGTGCGCTATTGCTTGTCATGAAGTCCCCCCAAAAGACTTTGTGCCTGCCAACCCCAATGCGGCAACAGCAGCATGATTGAAGGCGGGTACAAGTCAATCAGGAGCAACTCGCTTCGCTCACGCAATGAGATGGGCGTGACAAAAGCGCCACACGAACCAAAGACAAGGTCGGGATCGCGCGCGGCCGCTCGTGGCAACAAAAAAGGGCCGGAGTTTCCTCCGGCCCTTCCTTTTCGGCAGTCCTGTCCGAAGCCTAGCGGCGGTCGCCCATGAAGCTCAGCAGGAACTGGAACATGTTGATGAAGTCGAGATAGAGCGTCAGCGCGCCCATGATCACCGACTTGCCGAGCATCTCGGTGCCCGCGACATAAGCATACATGCTCTTGATCCGCTGGGTGTCGTAAGCGGTGAGGCCCGCGAACAGCAGCACGCCGATCGCGCTGATCGCCAGCGCCATCGCGCTCGACTGCAGGAACATGTTGATCAGCATCGCGACCAGCAGTCCGACGACGCCCATGATCAGGAACGTGCCGAGGCCCGAAAGGTCGCGCTTGGTCGTGTAGCCGTAAAGGCTCAGACCCAGATAAGCCGCCGAGGTCGCGAAGAAGGTCTGGGCGATCGACGTCCCCGTATACACCAGGAACAGCGTCGACATCGACAGGCCCATCACCGCCGCGAAGCCCCAGAACAAAAGCTGCAGCGTGCTCGTCCGCATGCGGTTGACGCCGAAGCTCATCGCGAAGACGAAGCCGAGCGGCGACAGGGTCACGATCCAGCCCAGCATGCTCATGCCCTGGCCATCCGGCCGGATCAGAACCTGACCGGCATATGGCGCGAACAACAGGGCGATGATGCCCGTCAGCAGCACGCCCGAAGCCATGTAATTGTAGACGGACAGCATGTACGACCGAAGGCCCGCGTCGCGGGCGGCGCGCGGAACACCTACCGTGGCGGTGTTCACGCCGGTCGTTTGCGGGTCTTGCCAATTGGCCATGTGATCTCCTTTGCCTGGGGCGAAAGTGCCCCTTGCACCCTGAATATATCGTGGATGCGTCCCTCTACTTCAAGCGAATCCGGCACGGCATTGCTCTTGGTCGATCTCGGTGCAACACTCTGGCCCATGATGGGGCGGCTGGTCCGATGGGCCGGAATCTTGTTCGGCGCGGTTCTTGCCACGCCGCAAGCCAATGCTGCGGCCAGCGCGCCGGCGCAGCGAATCGTCGCCGTAGGCGACCTCCACGGAGACTATTCGGCCTGGATCGACATCGCCCGGGGAGCCGGGCTGGTCGATGCCGCAAACCACTGGGCCGGCGGCAAGACCGTCCTCGTCCAGCTGGGCGACATCGCCGATCGCGGCGCGGACTCGCTCAAGATCATCCGCAGCCTCCAGCAGCTCCAGGCGGAAGCCCCCAAGACCGGCGGACGGGTCGTCGTGGTGCTCGGCAATCACGAAGCGATGAACCTGCTCGGCGACTTCCGTTACACGACGCCGGGCGAATATGCGGCATTCGTCGATGCCCGGTCGCCGGCGCGGCGCGAGCAATTTTACATGCGCGTGCGCAAGCAGGTCGAAGCCGCCGCGCGCGCCACGGACCCCAACGCCCTGCCGTCCAAGGTCCGTCAGGACTGGCTCGCCAAGACGCCGCTCGGCTGGGTCGAGCATGCGCTCGCGTGGAGCCCTTCGGGCGAGCTCGGCCAATGGGCGACGCGCAACCCGGCGATCGCCAAGGTCGGCGCCACGGTATTCGTCCACGGCGGGATCAGCGCCGAATTTGCCAGGCTCCCGCTCGACGACGTCAACCGCCGCGTCGCCGCCGCGATGCGCTCGGGCCAGGCCGGGCCCGGCTCGGTCCTCGAGGAGCCGCTCGGTCCGCTGTGGTATCGCGGCCTCGCCGGCACCGATGGCGACGCGGCCGCTGAACGGGCCGCGATGCATTCGGTCGCGCTGCCGGCGGACCAGGAGCTGACCGCCGTGCTCAACGCTTATGGCGCCAGGCGGCTGGTCATCGGCCACACGCCCAGTCTTGCCGGCATCGTCATCAGCCCGGACGGTCGCCTGGCGCGGATCGATACGGGAATTTCCCGTTACTACGGCGGGCCGGTCAGCTGGCTCGAAATCACGGGCGAAAGGATGATTCCGCATACAGTCAGGAGGTCGGGGCAATGAGGATCGCAATCGTGTCGGCAATGGCAGCAGTGGCTCTTTCCACGTCGTCGGCGGGAACGGCGCAGCAGGCGTCGCCGTTATTCTCGTCGGACGAGCCGCTGCACCTCGTGATCAGCGCGCCGATCAACAACCTGATGCGCGATCGGGCAAACAGCGCTCCGGTCGCCGGGACGCTGGTCGATCCGGCTGGCCAGACTCTTCCGATCAGCCTCGCCATCCGCAGCACGACCCGGCGCAACGCGGATGTCTGCGACTTCGCGCCGCTGCGCGTGGTGTTCACCGGAAGGCCTCCAGCGACCTCGCCCTTTGCCGGGCAGAGCAAGCTGAAGCTGGTCACGCACTGCGGCAGTTCGCCCGGCGCGCAGCAATATGAACTGCTCGAATATGCCGCCTACCGGATGCTCAATCAGCTGACCCCCCGCAGCTTCCGCGTGAGGCTCGCGAATATCGATTACCGCGATGGCAACGGCCGGCCGATGATGACTCGCTACGGCTTCTTCATCGAGGACTTGAAGGACGTCGCGCGCCGCAATGGCACGAAGCCCTCGCATGGCCCCGAGCGCATTCCCGCGAACTTCCTGAATCCCACCGATGCCGCGCGTTACGCCCTCTTCGAGCATATGATCGCCAATCACGATTGGTCGATGCGCGCGGGCGCGGCGGGCAAGGACTGCTGCCACAATGCGGAGTTGATTGGCGCGCTTGCACCGGGTGCGGTGACCCCCATCCCCTATGACTTCGACTATTCCGGCTATGTCGGCGCGCCTTACGCCGTCCCGCCGGAGCAGATGAGCATTTCGAGCGTCAAGCAGCGCTTCTACCGCGGCTATTGCGCGCATAACCCACAAGCCCTCGTCGTCGCCCGCCAGATGCTTGCCGCGAAGCCGCAGATGCTTGGCGTGCTCGCGCAGACGCCGGGGCTCGAGCCGCGCACGCTGCAGCGGGCGACGAGCTTCCTCAACGGCTTCTTCAACGACATCGCGAGCGACGAGATTACGAGCGCGAAAGTCCTGAAGCGCTGCGCCGCCTAGGCGGGGTCGACGGGCTTTTCGGCTTTGGCCTTTTCGGCCTTGCGCACCGCGATGTCGTTGCCGTCATAGTCGGCAAGGTAGCGCTTCATCCCTTCGCGCTCGCCATATTCGGTCAGCCACAGGATGGCGAAGGTGTAGTTGAGCGCCATGCTGATGACGGCGGCAAGCTCGACCGCGCCGATCCCGGCCGACAAGCCGATCGCCACCGCGAGCAGGATGAACAAGGCGTCACCCGAGCTCTTGAGCGAGTTGCGAAATCGGACTGCCCCCGCGATCCCCGCCAGCGCGAACGCCAGGGCGAGGGAGTTCTGGACGATGATGACGATGCCGGTGACGACCATCGGCAAGACCAGGATCGTGTTGACCAGCGACTGGTCATATTCATCGCCGCTGCGCACCGCCATGTAGGTCCAGCTCACCGGCAGCGCCGCCAGCAGCGCGCCGATGATCGCGACCACCAGCCAGAACAGGCTCTCGCCCATGTTCCCGACATGCTGGGCGCGGATGATGTCCGACGCTTCGAGCGCGCCCTTGGCCGGTTGGGTTATCAGTTGCTGCACCCCGCCGATCGGCAAATAACCGCGCGATTCAGGCCACAGCTTGACCGCGACCAGGACGATCACGCCGATGATCAGATAATAGGCCGTGAGCTGGCCCAGCAATTTGGTTGCGCGCATCGATTCCCCCTGTTGAAGCGCCCCGCCCTGGCGCGATGATTGTTGATCTCAAGCCAGTTCGTCTTCGTCCTTGTGCTTGTGTTTATGCTTCGGCATTTCCTTCGCGGCGGCATAGCTCGGGATCGGCTCGAGCACCGCATACCGCTCCTTCAGCGGCTTATGGTCGAGGGGCGGCCACCGGATCTCGGCCAGCGGCAGCTCGGTGTCCGGCACGCGGTCGAGAAAGTCGCGCAGCAAGGTCAGGCGCCCAAGTCGCTGGTCGTTGAAGTCGACCAGCGTCCACGGCGCATAATCGTTGTGCGTGGCCGCGAGCATCCGCTCGCGCGCCTGGGTGTAATCGTCATAATGCTGGCGCGCCTTGATATCGATCGGCGAGAGCTTCCAGCGCTTCATCGGATTGTTGAGCCGGTTCTCGAACCTTTGCTCCTGAACGTCCTGGTTGCAGCACAGCCAATATTTGAACAGCAGCATCCCCTCGTCGACGAGGTGCCGCTCGAACTCCGGCGCCGCGTTGAGGAACTCCTGCGCCTGCTCGGGGGTGCAGAAACCCATCACCCGCTCGACCCCCGCGCGGTTGTACCAGCTGCGGTCGAACAGCACGATCTCGCCCGCCGCCGGGAAATGCTCGACGTAGCGCTGGAAATACCATTGCGTCTTTTCGCGATCGTTCGGGCTCGGCAGCGCGACGACGCGGCACTGGCGCGGATTGAGCACCCGGCGGAACATCTCGATCGAGCCGCCCTTGCCCGCCGTGTCGCGGCCTTCGAACAGGACGATCACCCGCGCATTGGTTTCGGTGACCCAGCGCGCCAGAGCGCTGAGCTCCCTAGCCATCGGCTTCAGAAGCTCGTCATACTCGTCGTCGCCGAGGCTGCTCGGTCCACTCATCGCTGCGCCCCCAAACGCGTGGGCGAATGTGACACGGGCAGCGGACGATTGGAACTCCCCGCCAAACCGTGGATATTTCCCGAGTGGCCAACCTCGTCGACCGCGCCCTTCGCATTGCCCTGACCGGCGCCCACCGGCTGCTCAAGCTCAATTGGCGAGTGCAGCGGCCGCGGACGTTCGGGGCGCACGCGCTCGCCCTGACGCCTGAACGCAAGGCGATCCTCGTCAGGTTGCGGTACGCGCCCGGCTGGCGGCTGCCGGGCGGCGGGCGCTCCCCGGATGAGGAGCCGCGCGACGCCGTCCTCCGCGAGCTGCGCGAGGAGATCGGAATGACGTCGCACGGCGCGGTTCGCATGGCGTGCGAGGTGGACGAAGATGCCGACCGCAAGCGCGACCTGGCATCGCTCTTCATCGTCGAGGATGTCGCCTACCGGCCGCCGCGCTGGTCGTGGGAGATCGAGCGGATCATGGAAGCGCCGCTTGACGACCTTCCCGCCGACCTCTCCCCGCGCACCGAACGCTGGCTGGCGGCCATTCGCGCGCGGCCCTGATACGAAAGCGCCGGGCAGACCGGTTCGACCTGGATCGCAAAACCGCCTATGACAGCTGCGTTGGTCGCACATGGGGGTGTTGCGATGGATTTCGATACGGCGATGCTGCTTGCCCTCCCGGCAAGCTTCCTCACGCTCCTTGGCGTTGAGGCGCTATTCCCCTCGAAGCGCGAAATGCCACGCATCCGCCACTGGCGCCTGATCGGCTTGGCCGGCCTCACGCTGACGCTCTGCGTCTTCGTATTCGCGCCGTTGCTCCTCGTTCCCTTGCTCCCGCCAATGGCGATCGTCGACCTCGAGGCCTGGGGCAATTGGGCGGCGCTGCCGGTGTGGATGATGACCACCTTCTTCGGCTACTGGTTTCACCGGACGATGCATTATTTCGACGTGCTTTGGCGGGCCGGGCATCAGCTTCATCACGGCGTCGCACGCGTCGACATCAGCTCGGCGATGATCTTCCACCCGGTCGATATCGGCATACAGGGCGTGCTTTCCGGCCTGCTCGCCGCTGGCCTGCTGCATTCGACCGCGCACGCGGCCGCCTGGGCTGGCCTGTGGGGCTTCCTGGTCGCGCTCTACCAACATTGGAACGTCCGGACTCCGGCCTGGACCGGCTGGATCATCCAGCGGCCCGAAGCCCACATGCTGCACCACGAGCGCGACGTGCACGCGCGCAACTTCGGCGACATGCCGGTGTGGGACCGGCTGTTCGGGACCTATGGCGAACCCGTCGACGGGCCGGTCACGATCGGCTTCGAGCCCGGACGGTCGCGCCGCTGGCTGGCGATGATGGCGATGGTCGACGTCAACCGCACCGACAAGGTCGACGGCCGCATCCGGCTCTAGCTAGCTCGCCGTCACGTCCTTCACATTGTCGTCGCTGTTGCGGTCAACGTAGAAATTGTACGGATCGACCCCGGCGAATAGCGGCTTCATCTTGCTGTGCAGCGTAATGCGCTGGACACCGCTGCGGATCGGCTCGCGGCCCATCACGATCACGTCCCTGGCCGAGAAGGCGCCGAGCCCGGGCCGCGCGCTGAACAGGCCAACCTCGATGGGCTCGGCCAGCGCCGCCTTGGTCTCCGCGCCCTTGCCGTTGGCGTAATATTTGTCGCCGGCGACCGTCAGCGTCGTCGTCCAGCCGTCGCCATCCTTGCGGGTCGAGGCATCGCTGACCTTGAGGTCGTAGAGCGTGATCTTCTCGAACAGGTCGGTGATCAATTGCTGCTGTTCCGGCGTCTTCGCTTCCTTGCGGAACTCGTCGATCAGGTCGATCGACCGCTCGTACGGCGCGCCCTTGAACCGGTAGCGCGCGAGGAAGCGCGACAGCGCGCGGTTGACCGCCGCCTCGCCCAGCCGCTCCTGCAGCAAGTACATGGCGATCGCGCCCTTGCGGTAGTGGATGTAGGCCTGGTTCTCGACACGCTCGAGCGGCACTTCCTCGACCACTTCGGTCTGCCGAAGCCTGAGATAATTATCGAGCTCGTACTTGAGGAAGCGGCGGATCTTGTCCGGTCCGTAGAGGTGCTTCATCACCATCAGCGCGGAATATTGCGCCAGCGTCTCGCTGGTCATCGTCCCGCCCTGGAGGTCCGCGCCGATCACCTGGTGCGCCCAATATTGGTGGGCCATTTCGTGCGCGACGACATAGGTCGTGAAGTCGATCTTGGTCGGATCGTTGGTGTCGGCGTTGAAGCCGATCGATTCCGAATAGGGCATCGTGCCCGCGAAAGCCTGCGCGAAGCTGGAATAGCCCGGAAACTCGATGATCCGCGCATAGTGGAACTGGTAAGGCCCGAAGTTCGCGCGATAATAATCGAGCGCCGCGCCCATCGCGTTCAACATCTTCGGCACGTTCCAGGCGTGGCCCGGGTTGTAATAGACGGACAGGTTGATGCCGTTGTGCTCGCGCTGCGCCAGCTCGTATCGCGCCGACTGGATCGAGAAGAAATTGAGGATCGGCGCGCCGCTGACGAAATGCGCCGTCCGGCGGCCGCCATTGGTGACGTCGGATAGGCGATTGCCCGGCGCGATCGGCGTCTGGTCGGCGTCGGTCGTCAGCGTGATGTCCGAGGTCACCCAGTCGGCGCCGACATAGTTGCGGCCCGTCGCCGACATGTCCTCGAGCTTGGCCATGCGCAGCTCGGCGGGGAGCCCCTGGCGGCGGCGCTTGGCGCGGTCCTGCAACAGCCCGTTGCGGTCCATGCCGATGACCGGCGCGAACTGCGCGTTGTTGGCGAAGGTCCCGTTGCCGATGATGTCGGTGTCGGGGTTGTTGGCCTTGAAGCCGCGGTGCCAGATTTGCGACGTGAAGGTCATGACCGCCGTCGCGCCGGGGGCGAGCGGCGTGTCGAAATGGTAGATTCGATAGCCGAATGTCTTGTCGTCGGAGATCAGCCGCGCGCCGCTGAGATCGAGCCGCGTGAACTCCGCCTCGCGGTCGCTCTGCCGGACATGCACGTCGCGGATCGGCGCGCCGGTCTCGTTCCTGAGGTCGTAGCGCCCGGTGGCCACGAGCCGCCGCTCTTTCGGGAACAGCTGGACGTCGAGCTTCACGGCCGTGATCACCGGCCGCGGCAGGTTCTCGTACTTCAGATATTTCCGCTCGAAGTCCGCGCTATATTTCTCCGCCTCGTCCGACGTCTCGTAGCGGTTGAGCTGCTTGATGTTATGGTAGGCGTAAGCGCCCGTGCCGACCATCGCGAGTGCCGCCACGCCGGCGATTGCAAGCGGAGTCGCGCCGACATGCCGGAACATGCGCCGGGCGCGCACCCGCACCGCGAGGTCGGTGCCGCGCGGCCACATCAGGTGTGCGATCACGGCGAAGATCAGCGCGCAGCACAGCCAGTAGAACTGCATCACGGTTTCGCCCCACCAGAAGCTGCCGGCCCCGTTGAAATCGCTGAGCGGAACGAAGGGCGCGCCATCGTAGGTGTAGAGCGGGCTGGAGTAGCCCATGTTGTTGAGGAAGATCGAGCCGACGAACCACACGAACATGATCCCCCAGCCGACATACTTGTTCGGGCTGATCACCTGGGTGATCACTGCCAGCACTGCGACCAGGAACCCGTCGATCGCGCGCGGAATGATGAACCAGGCGACATATTGGGGGATGCCGAGCTGCGGCGCGCCTTCGACCAGCTGGTAGGTCAGGCCGGTCAGCATCCCCATGAGATTGAGGATCAGCATCACGGCGAACACCGCGACGATCTTCGGCACGGTCATCACCCAGCTCGGGGTCGGCGTTGAATCGAGGATCTCGTTGAGCTTGCGGTCGCGCTCGCGCCACACCAGCTCGCCGCCGTAGAACACCGCGACCATCAGCAGCACGATCTGGAAGCCGTTGCGAACGTTGACGATCGTCGCCGACAAGGTCGGATGGTCCGTCGTGCCGTAGGTCGATTGGGCAAGCCACAAATTCGAGGCCGTATTCGCCACCGCGAACAGCGCGAGCACCATCAGGCCGGGGCTGGTCAGAACAAGCCGCGTCTCGACCCCGAGCCGCGTCATGAATTGCACCCAGCGGGACGCGCTGGCGTCGCGCGCCAGGACGCCGCCGCCATCAAGGGATGGCGCGACGGCCGCCGTCTTGGCCGCGCGCGCCTCGCGCTTGGCCAGCTTGCGCAGCCGCCGCTTCGACGGCGCGCGCTCGGTCATGCTGAAGCGCCAAACCGTGAACCCAAGGAACAGCAGCCCCAGGACCACGCAATAGATCCGGTTGAACAGCAGGACGCCGCTTAGGTCGACCAGCCGGCTGTTCATGTCGGCCTGCGTCCAGTAGCGCGTAGCTTCGCGCAGCGCGCCGTTGGCCAGCGGTTCCCACCGCGCGAACGCCTCGCGATACTCGATCTTCTGCCCGGCGATGCTGACGGTCACGATATAGCCCATGACCAGCATCACGGCGCCGATGTAGGCCGCCATCATCGATCGCAGCAGCGTCGCCAGCGCGAACAGCACCGCACTCATCAGCAGGATGTTGGGCAAGCCGAAGATCGCGAAATTCCACGCGTAATAGGCAAGCTTTTGCGGCCCGATCGTCTCCGGATCGACCCACGGCATGATCGAGCCGGCCCACATGCCGATCGGCACCGCGAGATAGCCGAGCCAGGCGACGAGCAATCCGCCGAGGAAACGGCCGATCACGATCTGGCTGTTGGTGACCGAAGTCGCCCGCACGATCGGCGCGAACCCGCTCGTTTCGTCGCGCACGATCGCATTGGCGACGAAGGCCGTGATGACGAACAGATAGAAGACGCTAATGACCGCGGTCGCGACGGCGATCGCATAAGGCGCATTCTGGTGCACGGCGCCGGGCGTGCCGATGCTGACATTTTCGCTCGCGGTCAGGCCGAAGCCGAGCAGGAAAAAGATCGCGACCGAAACCCAGAACACCGGGTTGCGGAGTTGGTAGCGGATTTCGAATCCGGTGATTCCGAGCAGCATGGGGATATCTCCGCTCAGGCCGCGCGGCGAAGCGTCGACAGGGTGGAGAAATAAACGTCCTCGAGCCCGCCCTCGACCGGCTCGAAGCCTTCGGGGCGATTGTCCGAGAGCACGTGGACGATCGTCTTGCCGGCGAACAGCCGGGTCGAAATCACCTCGTGGCTCTGCTGGTATTGCTCGAGCTCGGCGTGCCCGATCTCCTTCTTCCACACTTTGCCGCGGGTCGAGGCGATGAGGTCGGCCGGCTTGCCCTGGAGGCGCAGGCGCCCGTCGGCCAGCACGGCCATCAGCGGGCACAGGTCCGCCACGTCGTCGACGATGTGCGTGGAAAGGATCACCACGACATTGTCGCCGATCCCCGCAAGCAGGTTGAGGAAGCGGTTGCGCTCCTCGGGGTCGAGGCCGGCGGTCGGCTCGTCGACGATGATCAGTTCGGGGTTGCCGATCAGCGCCTGGGCGATCCCGAAGCGCTGCCGCATGCCGCCCGAGAAGCCGGCGATTGCCTTGTCCCGCACCGCCCACAAATTGGTCTGGTTGAGCAAGGTTTCCACCACGCTCTTGCGCTCGCCCTTGCCGGTGACGCCCTTCAGCACCGCCATCTGGTCGAGCATCGCATAGGCCGAAACGCGCGGGTACACGCCGAAATCCTGCGGCAAATAGCCGAGCGTCTTGCGCAGCCGCTCGGGTTCGGCAAGCACGTCGATGTCGCCGAAGGTGATGCTGCCGGCGGTCGGTTCCTGCAGCGTCGCCACGGTGCGCATCAGCGTCGATTTGCCCGCGCCGTTCGGCCCGAGAAGCCCGAACATCCCGCGCGGGATCGACAGGTTGACGTCGGCAAGCGCCACCGTGCCATTGGCGTAGGTGTGCGACAGGTTCGCGATTTCCAGCATGAAGGTCCCCGGCCTATTTTGATGTGTATTATCCGTATAATACACAAGCTTCGATTGGCTGCAATCTCCGCAGTCTCCGCCCCGGGCAAGCGCCCTTCGACAATCCGACGAACGGGGGATTGCCCCAGCGCTGGCAATGGCAAACCCGGGTCCGGTAGAATGCGGGTCATGCACCGGCTGTTCGTCGCCATTCGCCCGCCCGAGGACATCCGAGACCTGTTGATCGACGCGATGGACGACGGCGCCGACTTCCGTTGGCAGGACGACGAGCAACTGCACCTGACCTTGCGGTTCGTCGGCGAGGTGGACCGACCGATCGCCGAGGACCTTGCCGCGGCGCTCGGCTCGTTATGCATGCCTCCGTTCGAGCTGCGCGTCGCCGGAACCGGCCGCTTCGAGCAACGAAACTCCGGCGCGTTGTGGGCCGGCGTCGAGCCAAAGGCTCCGCTGGTCGCCCTCGCCGCCAAGGTCGAGCGCCTGTGCCAATCGATTGGCCTCGAGCCCGAGCGCCGCGCCTTCCACCCGCACATTACGCTCGCCCGCTGGAAAGGCCGCCGCGGCCGCGAGATCGCCGCCTTCCTCGATCGCACGCGCGGCCTCGCCTCTGGCCCGTTCCCCGTCGAGAGCTTCAGCCTGTTCGAAAGCCGCCTCTCGCGCCACGGTGCGCATTACGAAGAGATCGCGAGCTTCCCGCTCGTGCCGACACCATCGACGGATTTGCAGCCTCTTCCCCTTGGTCCCAAGTCACCGTAAGTCTTGCGTTTCCGGCGGGGGGTAGGCCGTGAATGAACCGGGGCCTGTAAGCATCGAAGAGCGCCGCGCGACACGCCCGGTGTTCATCAGCTACGCCACCGCCGACCGCAAGGAAGCGCTGGCGATTTGCGACGCGATCGAACGGCGGGGCACCCAGTGCTGGATTTCGACCCGCGACGTTCCGCCAGGCGAGAATTACCAGGAAGCGATCGTCCGCTCGCTGCGCGACGCCCGCGGCATGATCCTCGTTTTTTCCGAAGCCGCCAACAACAGCGACGAGATCAAGAAGGAGCTGTCGCTCGCCAGCCGCTACCACATCCCCGTGATGGCGGTCCGGATTGAAGACGTCGAACCGAGCGACGCCTTCGCCTACGAGCTTTCGACCCGCCAGTGGATCGACGCGTTCGAAAGCTGGGAAAAGTCGATCGACGTGCTTCTCCGCCAGATCGCACAAATCTCTTCGGCTTCTCCCGTGGCGCAGTCCACGGCGAGCGCCCCTGCCCCGCGAAAAGCTCGAATAGCGACGCGCGGCATGTTCATCGCCACGGCCGCGGTCATCCTTATCGCGCTCGCGGCCGGAGCCTGGTGGTTCCTCCGCCCGGGCCCGGCTGCGCCCCACAGCATGATGGTTCGGCTGACCGGCTTCTCGAACATTTCGACTGACCTCCCCGCGACAATGCCTTCGGCGATGCGCGACGAAATCATTGCCGCATTCAACGACGATGGCGTGGTCGGGGTTTCGACGGCCGCCGCGCCCCCGGCCGGAAGCGCGCCAGCCTACGCGCTCGGCGGAAGCATCCGGCGCGACGGCGACAAGATCAAAGTCAATGTCAGCCTGACCAACGAACGGTCGGGCGCGACTCTGTGGTCGAATATCTTCAGCTACGACTCCGACCAAGTCTCGCGCGTCCCCCGGCACATTGCCGTCGATGCCGGCAATATGGTGCGCTGCGGCCTCTTCGCCGCCTCGACCTATTCCAAGGCGCTGCCTGACCCGGTGCTCACGGACTACATGCAATATTGCCACAACTCGGGCCTGGTCCAGGACGAACCGGGCAAGGATCTCGACCTCGCGAAAAAGGTCGTCGCGGCCGCGCCCGATTTCTCGTGGGGCTGGTCAGCGGTCGCGAGCGCCGCGATCGGCGCCAGCTTCGAGGATCCGCTCGGGCCGCGCGGGGCGGACTATCGTCGGCAAGCGGGCGAAGCTGCCGACAAGGCAATCGCGCTCGACAAGAGCAACAGCGAAGCGCTCGACGCGAAAGCCTTCCTGGTCGAACCTGGCGATATCGTGGGTCGCGCGGCATGGTTGGAGAAAGCCCTGGCCGCGCGACCGCTCGCGTGCGGTTGCGAGCATCATCTTTACGGCGGATTGCTTCAGATGGTCGGCCGTAACCGCGATGCGGTCGATGAATATCGCCGCTCGACCGACGTTCTCGCCCTGGATTTCGATTCGCAGCTCGGCCTCGCCGACGCGCTCCTGATGGCGGGCAAGCCGGACGAGGCCAAGCAGCACTTCGACGCCGCGACGGACCTTTCGTCGAACGTCGCCGTCAGCGATCAGATCGCGATCCTGGAGGCTCCGGTCACGCGCGACTATCCCGCTGCGTTGAAGGCGGTGCAGAATCCCAAGTTGGAGATGCCGCAAGCGCTGAAATCGGCCCTCGCGGCCGCTTATCAGGCGATGATCTCGGGCGATCCGGCAGCCAAGGTTTCCGCCGTGGAGCAATTGTCCGCACTGCCGCCCGAAGCGCAGAGACGAGCAGTTGTCTCGGTGCTGGCCGCGCTCGGCGCCAACCGCGAGGCCATGCAGGCGGTCGAGCAAAAGGTCCAGGCCCACTTTGTTTGGTCTGTGAGCTGGTTGTTCCTGCCCGCGGCGCGCGGCGTTCTCGACGATCCCGACTTTCCCGCGTTCGCGCAAAAGGTCGGCCTCATGAAATACTGGAAGTCGACGCACACCAGGCCGGACGTCTGTTCGGAGAAGGACGCGCCGGCCTTCTGCCGGATGATCTAGGCGCTACTTCGCGCCCTTCAGATATTTGTCGAACCAGTCGACCATCCGCTGCAGCGAATCCTGCTGGTGCTCGCGCTTGTAGAAGCCGTGGCCTTCCTCGGGATAGAAGACCGCGTCGACCACATTGCCCTTCTTCTTGAGCGCCTCGACCACCTGCCGCGCCTGCCCCGCGGGAACGCGGATGTCGTTCTCGCCCTGCTGCACCAGCAGCGGCGCCTTGACCGCGGCGATGTAGGTCATTGGCGAGGTTGCGTCATAAACCTTGGGAAACTCGTCCGGGCTTCCGAGCAGCGACTTCTGGTACGCCTGCAGCTCCGCGTCTTCATGCTGCCACATGGTCCGCCAGTCGATGATCCCGAACAGGTCGACCGCCGCGGCGAACGCGTCCGGGGCCTTGCCGATCGCCATCAAGGTCATGAAGCCCCCATACGAGCCGCCGGCGATGCCGACCTTGTTCGGGTTCACATAACCGCTGTCGACCAGGAATTGCTTCGCGGCGAGCTCGTCCTTGAGGTCGCCCCCGCCCAGATCCTGGTAATTGGCTTTCTGGAAGGCGAGGCCATAGCCGGTCGAGCCGCGCGGGTTGGGTTGGATCACGACATAGCCGCGGCTCGCCAGCGCGGTCGCGTAGCGACTGAAGCCGTCGTTGCTTTGGCCGGTCGGTCCGCCATGCGGGAACACCACCGCCGGGTTGCCGCCGTCGCGCTTCAGGTTGAACGGCATTGTCACGATTCCGCTGACAAGCGTTCCGTCAAAGCTTCGGTAGGTGACGATCTCGGACTTCGGCAGATGCTCGGGCGAAAGGCTCGCCATCGCGAGATGCGTCAGCGGCACTGTCTTTCCCGCCGCCACGTCGAACGCCTGCAGCTCGCTCGGCGTGTCGGCGCCCGAGTGCAGGATCATCAGCCGGCGGGAATCCGGCGTGAATGGTTGCGTGCCGGCGGTCGCATTGACTCCGGGCGGCATCGCAAGCGGCTGCTCCGCCAGCGTCGCGAGATCGACCAGGTCCAGCGTCTGCCGCCCGTCCTCGCCGGTCTGGACGACCATCGCGCGCCCGTCTGGGCTGATCGCGCCGCTGTTCTGCTCCCACGGAGTGGCCTTGAGCGTGCGTATGGCGCCTGACGCCGGGGTATAGACCGCAGCGTGAAGCTGATGCGTCACATCGTTGGTGGTCAGCGCGATTGCCGATCCGTCCGGGGTCGCGCCGCTCGCCGCGTAAATCACGTCGGGCTTGCCGAGCAGCTTGCTGGCCTTGCCGCTGGCCGCGTCGACCTTCCACACCTCGCCCTTGTCGCCCGCGACCGAGCTGCGGTTGGCGATCAGCGACCGGCCCGCGTCGGTCCATGCGACCGCGCTCCACTGCCACTGCGGATCGGTTTCGTGAGTCAACGGACGAATCTGGCCGCTCGCGATGTCCATCACCGCGAGGTTGATTTGGCCCTCGCTCTTGGCCTTGGTGGACAGCGCCATCGCGCGCCCGTCGGGAGCGACCAGCAAAGAGCTCTCGCGCAGGTCAGGAGTATTCGTCAGGTTCCTGGGCCCGCCCCCGCCGGTCGGAACCGCATAGATGTCGGTATACTCGTTCCCGCCCTTGTCCTGCGTGTAGAAGAGCGTGCGCCCGTCCGGCGAGACGGCGAGGCCGCCCTGGTTGTCGTCCGACTGGGTCATCTGCACCGGCCAGCTTCCGGCGGTGTCCATCCGCCAGATGTTGTAGCGGCCGGTGAGGTTGGTCGAGATGAACAGTTGCCGCCCGTCGGCGCTCCACGTCGAATCGAACACGCCGCGCGAAAAGACGAGGTCGTCGATCGGCACCGGCGCCGCCTGCGGGTCGCTCGGTGAGGCGATGCTCTTCGGGTCGGTCACCGGCCGCTCCGGCGTCGGAATGGCGGCTGCCGCGGAAGTTGCCAACAGCACCGAAAATACCGCTGCGAATTTCATCAACTTCCCCCTCCACCCGAACTGGCCCGGCAGGCAGCTTAGCGCCAGAATGCACGTTGCCAATGCAGTTGCGCCCCGGCCCCTTCGCACCCACATGCCTGTTGCCGCGTTGACCGCGTGCGGCGCTCCACGCTACATTAGAACAGAACCGGAACGAAGCCGAAGAGATGCTGACTCATATTCCTCAACATAGGCTTGCCGTATGTTGACACACATAAGCGTAAGAGGTGCCCGCGAGCACAACCTCAAGGGAGTCGACATCGACATCCCGCGCGAGAGCCTGACGGTCATCACCGGCCTCAGCGGCTCGGGCAAGTCGAGCCTCGCCTTCGACACCATCTATGCCGAAGGCCAGCGCCGCTACGTCGAGAGCTTGAGCGCCTACGCCCGCCAGTTCCTCGAGATGATGCAGAAGCCGGACGTCGAGCATATCGACGGCCTGTCGCCCGCCATCTCGATCGAGCAGAAGACGACGTCGCGCAACCCGCGCTCGACCGTCGCCACCGTCACCGAAATCTACGATTACATGCGCCTGCTGTGGGCGCGCGTCGGCATCCCTTATTCGCCCGCCACTGGCCTCCCGATCGAGGCACAGCAGGTCAGCCAGATGGTCGACCGCGTCATGGCCCTGCCCGAAGGCAGCCGCCACTACCTCCTCGCCCCCGTCGTCCGCGGCCGCAAGGGCGAGTACCGCAAGGAACTCGCCGAGTGGCAGAAGGCGGGCTTTACCCGCGTCCGCATCGACGGCGTCTTCTACGCGATCGAGGAAGCCCCAGCGCTCGACAAGAAGTACAAGCACGACATCGAGGTCGTGGTCGACCGCATCGTGGTCCGCGAAGGGATCGAGCCGCGCCTCGCCGACAGCTTCGAAACCGCGCTCAAGCTGGCCGAAGGGCTGGCCTACCTCGACCCCGCCGACCCTCCCCTCACCCCCGGAACGGGGGAGAGGGCGACTCCCCC
>Ga0207678_10002148_pt1 | contig 17852 bp, 15 predicted proteins | sample KBSC63metaG_FD_184319 | JGI IMG/M metagenome (GOLD analysis project Ga0207678, IMG submission 184319) | Corn rhizosphere microbial communities from Kellogg Biological Station, Michigan, USA - KBS C6-3 metaG (SPAdes) (version 2) | ecosystem: Host-associated > Plants > Roots > Rhizosphere > Soil ...
CGGTCGTGATTTGTTCTCGTAGTAGTGCGAGAGGAACTCGGCCTTGTAAGTCGCTACATCGACGCTGACAGGACACTCGCTCTTGCACGCTTTGCAGGCGAGGCAAAGATCGAGCGACTCCTTCACCTGGTCGTTCTCCCACTTGTCGGGGAGGTTCTCGCGCTGCATCAACTCCCACAGCAGATGGGCGCGGCCGCGTGTCGAGTACAGCTCTTCGCCGGTCGCCATGAAGCTCGGGCACATCGCACCAGCGTCCTGCTTGCGGCAGGCTCCCACGCCGACACAACGCAGCGTAGCAGCGGCAAACGAGCCTCCATCCTCGGCGAAGGCGAAGTGCGTCTCCGGCTGCCACGGATTGTAGTCGGCACCAAGACGGAGATCTTCGTGCGGCTGACGTGGGTGAACAAGATTGCCGGGATTCAACCGATTGTCCGGGTCCCAGAGCAGCTTGAATTCGCCAAAGGCCGCGATAAGTTCCGGGCTGAACATCTTCGGTAGAAGCGCGGCACGAGCTTGCCCATCGCCGTGTTCGCCGGAGAGTGACCCACCATGTGCGACGACAATGTCGGCGGCGCGATCGATGAACTGGCGGTAGGCCAGGATGCCGTCTTCGCTTTCGAGGTCGAAGTCGAAACGCATGTGGACACAGCCTTGCCCAAAGTGCCCGTACATGGGGCTCTCGTAGTGAAACTCGCGCATGAGTGCGCTGATGGCGCGCAAATACGAACCCTCCTGCGCGGGATCGACCGCGGCGTCCTCCCAGCCCTCCCAGCGCATGGCCTTACCGGGCACGAAGGCCGTGGCTCCGAGACCGGATTCGCGGATGTGCCAGACGCGCGCAGCTTCCGCCGAGTTGTAGATGCGCGAAGAAGGCCTGGCAGCAAACTGGTTCAGCGCGGTAACGAGCGCCTGCGCCTGACCATCAGCGTCGGCCTGCGACGAGCCTCCGAACTCGACCAGGAGAAATCCATCGCCGGGCGGAAGCAGCTTGAGGTCTTCGAGCAGCTTGTGCTTCTTACGCATCGCCTCGAGGAGATAGCCGTCCACGCCTTCGAGCCCAATCGGCTTATGAGTCAACAGTTGCGGGACGTGATCGGCGGCGATAAAGATGTCTTCGAAGCCGACACCGACCAGCGTGCGGTAGTGCGGGCTCTTGACCAGTTGCAGCGTCGCTCCAAGAATGACGGCGCAACTGCCCTCGCTGCCCACCAGAGCGCGGGCCACGTTGAAGCCCTTTTCGGGCAGAAGCTCATCGAGGTTGAAACCGGAGACGCGGCGCGGAATGTTGGGAAACTGCGTGCGAACCATCTCCGCGTAGGAGTCGCGCAGCCGCTTGAGACCAGCGTAAATCCCACCAATGCGACCTCCAGCGGCGATCAGCCGCTCAAGTTCGTCTTCGCTGGTGGGACCGACGGTCATGCGCGTGCCGTCGTAGAGCAGAAGATCGAGCGACTCGATATTATCGACCGTCTTGCCGCCCATCAGCGCGTGCACTCCGCAGGAGTTATTGCCGATCATGCCGCCGAGCGTGCAACGGCTGTGCGTAGCAGGATCGGGCGCAAACGTAAGCTCGAAGTTCTCTGCCGCTTCGCGCACACGGTCGAGCACAATGCCTGGCTGGACGTGGACCCTCCGCGCAACCGGATCAACGGGACCCATCTTGTTCATATACTTCGAAAAATCGAGGATGACCGCGGTGTTGCAGCACTGTCCGGCAAGGCTGGTGCCACCTCCGCGCGAGAGAATCGGCGCCCCGAAGCTGCGACAAATCTCCACGGTCGTCACAACGTCTGCTTCATCCAGCGGAATGACAAGACCGATGGGAGTATGGCGATAGTTCGAGGCATCGGTCGCGTAGAGTGCTTTAGAAGCTGCGTCGAATCGCACTTCCCCGCGAACCTTTTCTCGCAGGCGCTTCTCCAGTTCATCCGCCTCGGGAAACGTAGTGTGGACGCGGGCGTGGGAGCTTGGCAGAAGTACAAAAGGCGAAGTCGACATAGACGGCAAAGCTCTCCAGAATCGCTAGGGTTATTTTAGTGAGTGCTACAGCCAGTATTTGATTCGGCCCATCCATCATCTTCGCTGGAAGGAACCCCTGTAAAGGCAGCGGGGAGACGTCTGTCAACGACGTCGTTTAGGAATAACGCCAAAGTGTAAAGAGACGGCACGGTTCGTGTCGCTGAGCGGCTTAAAACCCGGCAGGCCCCCTCTGAAATCAGGAGCAAATGAGCTACCCTAGGCCAGTGAGAGCCTAATGCGCAGCACCTTGACCGCCAGTGCCACATCCACTCCCCCGCCCTCCGGAAGGTGGCGGTGGTACGCGGGCACCGTTGCGGTCGTCTTGCTGGTAGGTGCTTTCTTTACTCTGCGCCCTGCACGCATCACGCCTGCTCCCACGGCGCAGGCGATACAAGCCTCCCCACCACGGACCCCGACCGCAAGACCGGAGCATCCGCGCCTTCAGGTTGCAAAGCTCAACCCTCCCCTCGAACTCGCGTCGGAGTTGGTTCTGCGCGGCAGCGCCCCCAGCGATCGGCCCACCGCCAGCGAACTCCTGCCTGCATTCCAAGCCTATGGAGCCAACCAATACCCTCTCGCCGCCGAGCGCTTTAGCCTTCTGGCAAAGCGTTATCCACGCGCAGACGTTCCCCTGCTCTATCTCGGCGTTTCGCAGCTCATGATGCACGATGACCAGGCAGCACTTGCCTCTCTTGCCCGCGCCGACCAGTTCGCCGCCAAAACGCGAAAAGATACCGCCTCCTGGTATCACGCCGTAGCGGCCGTTCAAACGCAAAGTCCGGAAGCCTCCGCCCTGCTGCACGATCTATGCCATCGCAACAAATCCCACTACGCGCAACAGGCCTGCACCCTCGAAGAAACCCGCTGAAGACCTACTGAAGACCCGCTGATCCCAACTGCGCTACGATCGGCAGACAGCGTCCATCGACGATGCTTCCCCGATTGTTTTACAATTTCCCAGCCCGGCTCCGGGGCCCTCCTTCGCGCTTCTACTTTGGCTTAAGGGCTGCACGAGATTCGGACGGCTTGACCGCGGGTTGAAAGACAGTGGCCCAATGCACAATTTTCCCTGAAGTAAAACGTTTTTGGGGATACCATGGTTCGTCAAGGAATGTAAGGAGAAGACTTGCGCTCACTTCGGAACTTGTTCTGCGTTTCACTGGCCCTGTTCAGCCTCGGAGCTTTCGTTCAAACCAGCCCTGCGCAGGAGCAGGCTGCGCAAAACTTCACCGTGCCTCCCGCGCCACACGCCAAACAGACTCACCTGAAGCATGTCCTGGTCATCGGCGAAACCAAGGGCTTCGAGCACGACTCCGTCTCCGCCGCCATGAATGCCATCTACGACATGGGCAAGGAGAGCGGCCTGTGGGACACGGAGATGCGCACCGACACCGAACTCCTTACCAAAAAAGATCTCAAGAACAATGCGAAGAACCTGAACTACTTCGACGCCCTGATCTTTGCCAGCACCACCGGCGAGCTCGACATGGACGCAAGCCAGAAGGCAGACATGATGTCCTTCATCAAGGAGGATGGAAAGGGCTTCGTGGGCATCCACGCAGCCCTCGACACCAACTACACCTGGCCGGAGTACGGAGAGATGATCGGCGGCTGGTTCGACCAGCATCCCTGGATGACGTTCAACGCACCCATCATCAATGAGGACCCGAACTTCCCCGCCGTGCGCCACTTCCCGCATGAGTTCGTGAAGTACGACGAGATCTATCAGCCCAAGGACTGGTCCCGGGACAAGGTCCATGTGTTGCTCAGCCTCGATGCATCGAAGCTCAACTACGAGAACAACCCCCGAGTCCATCGCACGGACCATGATTTCGCGGTGGCCTGGAGCAAGATGTACGGCAAAGGCCGCGTCTTCTACTCCACGCTCGGCCACACCGAAGAGGCGTGGCAGGACCCGGACATACGGAAGATGTACTTCGAAGCTATCAAGTGGACACTGGGCATGACCGAGGGAAGCACCGCGTCTCACCCACGACCCGCACAAACGCATTGATTCAGGAACCGACAAAAAAAGATACATTTTGAGCAGCTTTGATTTAAAGGAGCACACACGGGGTCTATGAAGAAGATAGGTATGGGCTTGATCGGCCCCGGATTTGTTGCAACCCATCACATCGACGCGGTCCGGCGGCTGGGCGACGTGGACGTTGTCGCCATCGCCGGCTCGTCGCAGGAGTCGGCGGAGAGAAAGGCGCGCGAGTACAAAGTTGATCGTGCGTATGGCGATTTCCACGCGCTGATCGCCGACCCGGATGTGCAGGTCATCCACAACACGACGCCGAACTACCTGCACCTTCCCGTCACGATGGCCGCGCTCCAGGCCGGCAAACACGTCATCTCCGACAAGCCCCTCGCGATGAACTCCGAGGAAGGACGCACCTTGCGCGACGCCGCAATCGCAGCGAAGGTCGCCCACGTCGTCACCTTCAACTATCGCGGAAACCCGCTGGTCCAGCAGGCCCGCGGCATGATCGCGCGCGGCGAAACAGAAGCCGTGAGCTTTGTGCACGGCCACTACCTGCAGGATTGGATGGCCGACCCCAACGTCTACTCGTGGCGCTCCGACCCCGCGAAGGGTGGAGTCAGTTCCGCCCTCGGAGACATTGGCTCCCACTGGTGCGATCTCGCCGAGCATGTCTCTGGCCTCCGGATCGCCTCCGTGCTCGCCGATCTCACCACCGTCATTCCCACCCGCTACTCCGCCGGTGGCTCCGCCGAAGCGTTTTCGACGAAGAGTGGCGGTCAGCGAACGCCGGTCCAGGTGCGCTCCGAAGACCTCGCCAGCGTTCTGCTGCGATTTGAAAACGGCGCAAAGGGCAGCTTCTCCGTGGGACAGGTTCTTCCCGGTCACAAGAACGACCTCGAGCTCGAAGTCAATGGACGGGCGTGCTCCCTCAAGTGGAAGCAGGAGCAACAGAACGAGCTTTGGATCGGCCACTACAACAAGCCGAACAGCCTGATGGCGAAGGACCCCTCGCTGGTGTCGCCCGAAGTTCTGCCCTACGTCCACCTGCCGGGAGGCCACCAGGAATCGTGGGCGGATGCATTCTGCAACCTCATCCGCGATGCCTACAAGTGGATCGGCGCAGGAGGACAGCCTGAGACGAAGCCGTCGATGCTTCCTACCTTCGACGATGGCTACCGCTCCACCTGCGTCGTCGAAGCCATGCTGAGAAGCCATGCAGCAGGCAGTGTCTGGGAGAAGGTGGCCTATGCACCCTCCCGCTAACCGCTGCCGAATGCAGCACCGTCGTACCTTAACAAAGAAGGCGGAGGAACAGATCGCATGAGATTGGGAGTCTTTACACCGCTGCTGTCGCAACTGCCGCTCGAAGGAGTGCTGGCGAAGCTCAAGGCGCTTCAGATCAACACGGTCGAGCTGGCCACCGGCAACTACCCCGGCAACGCGCACTGCAAGCTCTCCATGCTGAACGACGCAGCCGCCCTGAACGACTTCAAGCGCAAGCTGGAAGACCACGGCACCGGCATCAGCGCCCTCAGCTGCCACGGCAATCCGCTGCACCCCGATCCCGCCCAGGCGAAGCAAGCGCAGGACATCAATCGCGACACCATCCTGCTCGCCGAAAAGCTAGGCGTGCCCGTGGTCGTCGACTTCTCCGGCTGCCCCGGCGATGCGCCAAACGCCAAGTCGCCCAACTGGGTCACCTGCCCTTGGCCGCCCGAGTACCTCGACACGCTGAAGTGGCAATGGGACGAGGTCGTCGCCCCCTACTGGATCAAGCGTGCAGAGTTTGCCGCCCAGCACGGCGTTAAAATCGCCATCGAGATGCACCCCGGATTCGTCGTCTACAGCCCGGAGACGATGCTCCGCCTCCGCTCTATCGCCGGTCCGTCCATTGGCTGCAACTACGATCCCAGCCACATGTTCTGGCAGGGCATCGACCCCATAGCCGCCATCCGCATCCTCGGCGACGCCATCTTCCACGTCCACGCCAAGGACACGCAGATGTACCCGGCCAATCTCTCCCGCACCGGCGTGCTCGACACCAAGCCGTACACCGACGAGCGCAACCGCGGCTGGATCTTCCGCACCTGCGGCTACGGACACGGGGCAGAATGGTGGAAGGAGTTCGTCTCCACGTTGAGGATGTTCGGCTACGACAACGTCCTCTCCATCGAACACGAAGACAGTCTGCTCTCTCCCGAGGAGGGCCTCACCAAGGCAGCCCAATTCCTCAACGAGATTGTGATCAAAGAGGAACCGGCCGCCGCATGGTGGGTGTAGAACTGATATTGCTTCAATCGAAACGTTTGCCAGGCAACAATGCACCACGTTGGAGATGAGTCGCAGGAACTTCGCTTCGTCTTCACATAAATTACAGTTCTACACAGTGGATCGAATAGGCACGGTAGGGACACCTCGATTTTCAGCACACTCTGGATCGAAGTGTGGAACAGATTTCATCGCGATAGGCAAGGATGGTTACCAAAACAATGAAGAGATTTCGGGTCATAGCTTTTACTGGACTGGCAATGGGATTTGTGATGTTTCTCTCCACGCAGATGCCCATCTACGCAGCCTCCGGCAGCGCTCCCTCCGCAGCTCCGGCAGCACAAACACCTGCACCCCCTGCTGATGCGATAGGCGCTCAGACGTTTGCGAAGAACTGCGCCGTCTGTCACGGCAAGGATCGGAAGGGGAATCCTCCGCTCTTCCCGTCGCTGCTGGGAGTAGGGAAGAAGATGACGAACCCGCAGATCGTAGCCCTGATTCACAGCGGCAAGGGCAACATGCCTGCATTCAAAACATTGCCCGATGCAGACGTGGCCGCCGTGGTGCGTTTCCTCACGAGCGACGACATCGCAGCACCTGCCCCTGCACCCGCGGCCCCATCCGCGCCCTCCGGCCTGGCCTCGGCGGGCAGCGATATCTTCCAGCGCAACTGCGCCTTCTGCCATGGCCGCGACGCCCAGGGTGGCGAGTCCGGGCCTGATCTTACCCGATCGAAGCTCGTCCTCGCCGACAGAGACGGCAGCAACGTCGCCGCAATCGTGCGCAGCGGACGCCCCGACAACAAGATGCCCAGCTTCAACTTCTCTACCCAGGAGATGACCTCCCTCACAGCCTTCATCCACCAGCAGGTCATCAAAGCCAATACCAAAAAGGGCGGTCGCCGCGGAGTCGAGGTCGCCGACCTTCAGACAGGAAACGTTGAAGCTGGCAAGCAGTACTTCAACGGCGCGGGCGGCTGTTCCAAGTGCCACTCCGCCACCGGCGATCTCGCAGGCATCGCGCTCCGCCATGAGGGCCTGGACCTCGAACGACGGATGCTCTATCCCAGGGACGCGAAGAGCACCGTCACGGTCACGCTTCCTGAAGGGAAAAAGATCACCGGCACGCTGGCCTATCTCGATGAGTTCACGGTTGGCCTGCGCGAGAGTGATGGACGCTACCAGTCATGGCCCGTCAGCCGGGTCAAGTACACGGTCGATTCCCCGGTCGATGCTCACGTCGAACAGTTCAGCAAATACACCGACGCCGACATCCACAACCTGATGGCCTATCTACAAACGTTGCGCTGATTGCGGGCTCGCCAGACGCACTGACTGGAAAGGTTCTGACGGAGATGAAGTTTCTGAAAGATGGATTGGTTCTTGCGGCGAGTGTACTCCTGCTGTCCGCCGCGTTGCCGCACTCAGCGGCGGGGCAGACGTTAGACCCCGCCGCGCTCCTCCATCCCCCAACCGACAGTTGGCCCACCTACCACGGCGACTACTCCGGCAAGCGCCACAGCCGGCTCACTCAGATTACGCCGCAAAATGTATCCAACCTGAGCCTCGCGTGGGCGTTTCAAACCAGGCAGGCCGACACCCTGAAATCGACGCCGCTGCTGGTCGATGGCGTCCTCTACTTTACGGTCCCGGAAAATATCTGGGCGGTCGACGCCCGCTCCGGCCACATGATCTGGCACTACACCCACCCGCCCACCAAGGGCCTCCACATCGGCCACCGCGGCGTAGGCATGCTCAATGGGTGGCTCTACTTCCTCACGACGGATGGCCACCTCCTCTCGCTCAACGCCAAAGACGGTACCGTCCGCTGGGATGTTGTCGTCGCCGACGTGACCAAAGGCTATTGGACGACGATGGCGCCTCTCGTCGTCGGCAATCATGTCATCGTGGGCGTCTCAGGCGACTTCGATAACCTCCCTGGCTTCCTCCAATCCATCGACGCCGAAACCGGCAAACTACAGTGGCAGTGGAACAGCACCCCTCCGGCCGGAACCCCGAACAGCACCACCGGCGGCATGACCTGGATGACCGGCACCTACGACCCCGAGCTCAATCTCCTCTACTGGGGCACAGGCAATCCCACTCCCGTCTTGAGCGCTTCCAGCCGCCCCGGCGACAATCTCTACACCTGCAGCATCGTCGCGCTCAACCCCGACACCGGCAAACTCGTCTGGGCCTTCCAGCCTTCCCCCCACGATACGCACGACTGGGATGCGGTCGAAGTTCCCGTCCTGGTCGATCGCGACTTCCACGGCAAGCCGCGCAAGATGCTCATGCAGGCCTCGCGCAACGGCTACTTCTTCGTTCTCGACCGCACCGACGGCAAGAGCCTCCTCACCGCTCCCTTCGGCCCGGTCAACTGGGCGCTCGGCGTCGACCCTCAGGGCCGCCCCATTCCAAATCCAGACAAAGAACCTGCCCCCGACGGCCGCCTCATCGCTCCCGACGAAGGCGGCCTGACCAACTATCGCTCCCCCAGCTTCGATCCGAAGACTGGCCTGTTCCTCGTCAACGCTCATCCCAGTTGGAGCCTCTACTTCGCCAAGCCGGCCGACGGAAACTACGGCTGGGCAGGCGCCGACTACGGCCTCTGGGGCAAAGGCGTCCTCGAAGCCATCGACTACCAGACCGGCAAGATTCGCTGGAGTCATGAACTAGGCCCGAACGGCTCCGGCGCAGGAGTCCTGACAACGGACTCCGGGCTAACCTTCACCGGCGATGCCCACGGCAACCTCCTCGCACTGGACACGAGCGACGGCAGAACCCTCTGGCACGCAGGCACAGGCTCCGGGATAGATAATTCTCCGATTACCTATGAACTCGACGGTCGCCAATACGTGATGACAGCCAGCGGAAGCGTACTCTTCGCCTGGGCGCTTCCCCAGACCGCGCCAGCAACCACCGCGGCACACTAAAAGCCAACGAGCCGCGCACTGCTCACAGCTCGCAATGGCACTGTTTGTTAAGCGCACGGGTTTACCCGTGCCGCAACTGTTCTGCTTGCAATGCTGCTTCAGCCGCTGAGGTACGCTTTGTTTGCAAGCGCCACCTCTTCCGCCTCGCCGCAAGTCTCCCATCTTCTACACACATCCCTGCTCGAATACACTTCCTTCAGGGACCGAATCTTCACACTCGCTCCCCTGCGCATGGAACGAAACATAGAGAGCATTCAGGAGACAGGTTTGTGGACGTCAAACAAGACATGACGCATGAGAAGAAGGGAGGGTGCTGTGCTCCATCCTCTCACCGGGAGAGCCCTGCAATAGCCGAATCAACCTCGCAGGCCGTCACCCCGAACGATCTCCGGCAAGACGTTCTTGAGCGGATGGTCTCCCTTCCAGGCGGCACCTTCCTGATGGGGACGGACTACGCCGAAGCCTTCCCCCTGGACGGAGAAGGCCCTGTACGATCCGTCACGCTAGCCCCCTTTCGAATCGATACCTATCCAGTCACCAATGATCGCTTCCGCGAATTTGTCGCAGCCACCGGATACCGAACCGAAGCCGAGATCTTCGGTTGGTCCTTCGTCTTCTGGTCACACATCCCCCAGGCTCGCTTCCGCGAACTGGTTGAAGACACCGTCGCCGCTGCTCCCTGGTGGTGCAAGGTGCAAGGAGCGTACTGGGGTGCGCCCGAAGGTCCGGGATCGGACATCCTGAAGCGTGGAAATTACCCGGCCGTCCACGTTTCCTGGAATGATGCGCAGGCATACTGCCGATGGAGCGGTCAAAGACTCCCCACTGAGGCGGAGTGGGAGTACGCCGCGCGTGGAGGCCTCGAGCAGAAGCTCTATCCCTGGGGCGACAAACTGCGCCCCAACGGACAGCACCTCTGCAACATATGGCAGGGCGAGTTCCCGAGAAACGACACCGGCGAGGACGGCTTTGCCGGAACGTGCCCCGTCGACGCCTTTCCGCCGAACGGCTTCGAGCTCTACTCGGTTACCGGAAACACCTGGGAGTGGTGCGCCGATTGGTTCGATACGGACTTCCATCGAACCGCCAGCCGTGACAACCCCAAAGGACCGCCCACCGGCACGGCCCGCGTCATGAAGGGTGGCTCGTTTCTCTGCCACAAGTCCTACTGCAATCGCTACCGCGTCGCCGCACGCAGTTCCAACACACCCGACAGCTCAAGCTCCAACATAGGCTTCCGCTGTGTTGTCTGAAGCACCGGCCCGCTCAAGAATTGATTCTGAAAGAAGAGGAGGCATTGGGTAGTGTCAGATGAATCACCGTCCTTGCTTGCTTCTAGGTAGGCCAAGGCTTTAGCCTTGGCGTCTAAGCCCCTAACAAAAAGCGGGCTTTAGAGGGGTGCTTTGCTTAAGGGCACGGGTTTACCCGTGCCGCAACTGCCTTATTTGCAATACGGCTTTAGCCGCTGAGGTACGTCTTTTCGTCGCGAGGCGACTTTTTCAGCAGCCTCTTTAGCCCCTGGGGTATGCTCTCTTGTCCCAGCGTCACGCCCTTAAATCGATTCGTCAGACACTACCTAAGTCATCCGAATCCCTCTGCCCCTGCTCGACGCCTGCTGCCTCCCACGCGCGCCGCAGTTTACTGAGAAGGTTAGTGGCAATCCTGCACCGTCGCTACACTGGAAGACGTCTAATCTATTCATAAGCCGATGGCGATCGCTCATATCCCCAAACCGAGTTCGTTCGACCGCACGCTGGCCAGCGCGCGATCCACCATGCTGTTCAGCGAGATCGTCAAGCTCGCGGTCGACAGCTTTCGCGCCAGCAAGATCCGTTTCCTCCTCACCATGCTGGGCATGGTCATCGGCTCGGCGTCGATCATCCTCGTCGTCACCCTCGGTCTGACGGGCAAGCAGTACGCGCTGAACCTCATCTCCAGCATCGGCCCCAACATGATCGAGATGCAGTACAACGGCGGCACCCAGCCCGGCCCCAACAACACCAGCTCTCCCGACTTCATGACCCGCGACGACATGAACGCCGTCGTCGAGCAGGTCCCCGGCATCATCGCCTCCTCGCCGATGCTCGAGTTCCACGACCGCGTCAGTATGGGCGGCGGCATCGTCAAGGACACCATGCTGCTCGGCGTCTCGCCGCAGTACAAGGAAGTCCGCAACCTCGCCATTCTTGCCGGCCGTTTCTTCGACGACCAGGACGCCACCGCCCACACCAAGGTCGCCGTCATCGTCGCGCCATTCGCCGTCGCACTCTTCGGCAGCTCGCAGGCAGCCATCGGCCGCAGCATCACCGTGCGCGGCATTCCCTTCGTCATCATCGGCGTATTCAAGGAGCGGGTAGAAACCTTCGGCCAATCCGAAATCAGTTCGCAGACTGTTCTGATTCCCTATGAGGTCGCCCGTTACTTCGACGGAACCAATAACGTAAAGCAGATATTCTTCACCATGAAGGATGCCACCCTCGTCCCCGCGGCCTCCGAAGAGATTCTCGCCGTCATCAAGAGCCGCCACCGACCCACCTCCGTCTACACAGCCTTCAATCTGACGCAGGTGCTCAATGTCATGGCGCAGATCGCCAATATGCTAACCATCGTCCTGACGTTAGCCGCAGCCATTACGCTGATCGTCAGCGGAGTCGGCATCATGAACAGCATGTTGGCGAACGTCCAGTCACGCATCCGCGAGATCGGCATTCGCAAAGCGCTGGGTGCAACCAGCCGCGAGATCCGCCTCCAATTTCTTACCGAAGCCGTCTTCCTCTCGCTCAGCGGCGGCCTGATCGGCACCCTGCTGGGACTGGCGATCCCGTTGACGGTCAGCTTCCTGACGCCGTACAAGATCCCCGTCTCCCCCTGGTCCGCAGTCATCGCACTCGGCACGTCCGTGCTCGTCGGTGTCCTCTTCGGAACGCTCCCGGCAAACCGCGCAGCCCGCCTCGACCCCGTCCAAACCCTCAAGTACGAGTAGCCGTCCGCATCATCCAGAAACCATTCGGGAGAAAACATCTTCTCGCATCAGCTCTTATCCGTCTTGATCCCTTGGATCACCGTTACGCTTTTCGTTGCAATCCGAGATCGCCTTCCCCAGACCGCAAAAAACGCATCTGCCTCCCGAACTCTCGTGCGGAGGCAGATGCGTCTTTATGCTTTACTGATAGCTCTTACGCGGTAGCTTCTTCAGCAGGTGCTGCAGCTTCCGCTTCCGGCTGGTCGCCCTTGACCGTCACCTTTACGTGGCTGGTGACTTCGCGGTGCAGCTTGACCGGGACGTGGTACTCGCCGATCGTCTTCAGCGGCTCTTCGAGCGAGATCTTGCGGCGATCCACCGTGAAGCCCTTCGCCTCAAGCTGCTGAGCGATATCACCAGAGGTCACCGAGCCGAACAGGTGATCGTTCTCGCCGACCTTGCGCTCAAACACCAGCTCAAGCGCATCCAGTTGCGTGGACAACTGTTCTGCCTCGACCTTCTCTTTGGCGGACTTGCGGACCGCAGAGGACTTCATCTGCTCGATGACTGCCTTGTTCGCGGCATTCGCCTCGATGGCGAGCTTCTCCGGCAGCAGGTAGTTGCGCCCATAGCCGTCGGCGACCTTCACCACATCGCCGCGATGTCCGAGCTTATTTACGTCTTCCTTCAGAATGACTTCCATTGCAATTCTCCGATTCCTGGCTGGCGATTCTCGCGGGCCAGTTTTGCGTGTCTGGGGTCCTGTCTCGCGCAGCCGGACAAGCTTGCGCAGCGGACAAAGTTAGAAGCGCGCGGCAAACGCAAGCAGGGCGATATTGCGCGACTGCTTGATGGCCAGGCTCAGGCGGCGCTGATGCCGTGTGCACACACCGGTCAACCGGCGCGGAACGATCTTGCCGCGCTCGGCAACGAAGCCCTGCAACAGGCGAACATCGCGATACGAGATCGCGTCGATCTTCTCCGTGCAGAACTTGCAAACCTTCTTGCGCCGGAAGAACTTGCGTCCGCCGGGACCGCCGCCAGGACCGCCGGCAGGGCGGGGCGTGCGAGGAGCGCCAGGACCCGCGTGCGCCGGGCGTGATGTAGGTGCGTGCTGCTCAGTGGATTGCGTGCTGTTGGTTTCGTCAGCCATTGTCTTTCCCTCTCAGATGCGTTGTGCCTTCGCCGCTCCAGACTCGCAGTGGAGTCTCTGAACATTCAACCTTAACCGGTCGAGTGGAAGCGGGGTACGGCGTTCGTGGTTCGTTACTCGTTACGCGGTGCAAGTCACGCCGGCATCGCAGATCTTGTGGCGAAAGTTAGACCGCCGCCGCTGCGCTCTCGGGAGGCGCGTCGGACGCAACCTGCTCCACGGGAGCGGCCACTGCCTTGGTCTCTTCCTCGGCTTCGGCAGGAGCGGCAGGAGTCTCGGCAGTCGGAGCGGCGGCCGGAGCCTGCTGCGGTGCTGCAATCGGCTGCGCGCTGCGCTTCACCTTCGTATCGCGAATGGCCTTGACCTTCGCGAGCCGCTTCTCTTCCTCATCCATGCGCACGGTGATGAACTTGATCACCTGCTCGGAGACGCGGAGGCGACGCTCGATCTCCGTAATCAGCGAGCCCTGAGCCGCAACGTTCAGCAGAACGTAGAAGCCGTCGTTGAACTTGCGAACCGTGTAGGCCAGCCGGCGGCGGCCCATCTTCTCCACGCTCTTCACTTCGCCGCCACCGTTGGTGACGTTCGCGGAGAAGCCTTCAATCAGCTTGTCGAGGTCTGCTTCTTCAACGTCCGGCCGGACGATGAACATAATTTCGTAAGTGCGATTCATTCGTTTACTTCTTTCTGCGAAGTGCTGCTTCGCACCGTGCCGGCGTCTCTTCTGCCAGCCCGGTCTGGAAAATCAACCTATATCAAACTGCTACTTCCTCTTACTTCCCATTCGCCTCATCCGATCCATCTTCCGGATCGCCTGGCCGACGGTTGAACCTGTTCATCGCGGCGCCAACCCCCTGGGTCAACACCATCTCGACAGCATCCTTCACACGGTCGAGTACTTCATCCAGCACCGCAAGCTCCTGCTTGCGAAACGGCGCCAGCAAATACTCCTTGCCGCCCGACTTAATCTCTCTTCCATCCGCCAGTGCCGGCTTCCCAACCCCGATGCGGATCCTCAACCATTCTTCCGTTCCGAGCGCACCGGAGATCGACTTCACTCCGTTATGCCCGTTCGCCGAACCACGTTCGCGAATCCGAATCGTGCCCAGCGGAAGCGCCAACTCGTCATAGAGAACGATCACGTCCTCCGACGCCTTCACTTCAAACTCCTGAACCAACGCGGCCACCGAAAGCCCGCTCAGGTTCATAAACGTCTCCGGCTTAGCCAGCAGAACATCCTGCCCTGCAAGTCTTGCCTTGGCCGTCAACGCTCTGCCCCGGCGGTTCGAAACCACCACACCGCAATCCTCCGCGATGCGATCGACCGCCAGAAACCCGGCGTTGTGCGGCGTGAACTGATACTCGATGCCAGGATTCCCAAGACCGATGATCAACTTCACGCCACAAATACCCCTGGCTGGCTCGCTCACTCGCGAACCAGCCGACTCGCTCTTCCCTACTTCTTCTTTGCGTCCTTGGCCTCGGGAGCGGCAGCAGCATCCGCATCCGTCTTACCCTTCTTGGCAACTTCCGGCTCGGTCGGAGCGGCAACCACAGCCTCTGCGGCAGGAGCCTCTTCCTTAATAACAGTCACATGGGCCACGGTCGCGTTCTCGTCGCCGAGGAACTTGATGCTGCCCGAGTGCGGCAGATCCGACACGTGAATCAGGCCATGCAGTTCGAGCCCGGAGATATCGACATCCAAATGGCTCGGAATATCGCCCGGCAGGCACTCAATCTCGACCTCGCGCAGTACATGCTCCAGGATGCCGCCCTGTGCCTTCACGCCAACCGCAACGCCGGTCAACTGAATCGGCACCGACACGCGCATCATCTTGTCCATCGCGATCCGCTTCAGGTCGATGTGCAGCAGCTTGCCCTTGATCGGCTCATGCTGCCAGTCCACAATCATCGCCTTCACCACAGCCGCGCCCTCAACGTTCAAGTCGAAGATCGTGTTGTGGCCCGAGTCGGAGTGCAGAATCTTGGTGATCGCCCGCGGATCGACCGTAACGGCGACTGCGTCCTGGCCCGCGCCGTAAACCACAGCGGGAATCTTGCCCGAGACGCGAACCCGGCGAGCGGCGTTCTTGTTAAACCTGCCCTCGCGGGGCGTTGCGACGACGGCTTCAGTAATGGTGGATGCTGCCATAATGATTTTTCCTTTCGGGCACGAGAAAGCAGCTTTTAGCTACTAGCCTTTAGCTCTTAGCTAAAGCCCTCCCGCTCCCTTTGCGGCTCAGCCGCGAAATAATTGCGAACGACAACTACCTTCAAAAAACCGCTCTTTCCCTGACACCGGAAAAAAGCTAGAAGCTAACAGCTAGAAGCTAGAAGCTAAAACTGCCGCCTCTAATTGAACAGCGTACTAACGCTGGTCTCCATGTGAATACTCTCAATGGCACGACCCAGCAAGCCGGCAATCGAGAGCACTTTAATCTTCGGCACCCCGAGCGCATCTTCGCGCAACGGAATGGTATTCGTCACGACCACCTGTTCCAGCCGTGAATTCGCAATGCGCTCGACCGCCGGCCCGGAGAGCACCGGATGCGTCGCGCACGCATAAACTTTTTCCGCGCCCTGTTCCAGCAGCGCCTCCGCCGTCTTCACCAACGTCCCGGCGGTGTCGATAATGTCGTCGAGGATCAGGCACGTCCGGCCCCTTACATCGCCGATCACGTTCATCACCTCGGTCACATTAATGTCGGTCCGCCGCTTATCCACGATGGCCAACGGCACTTCCAGCTTCTTGGCGAAGAATCTCGCCCTCTCCACGCCGCCTGCATCCGGCGAAACCACCGTCAGGTTCGGCAGGTTCAGCTCCCGGAAGTAGCTCACCAGCACCGGGCTGGCAAACAGATGATCCACCGGAATATTGAAGAAGCCTTGAATCTGCGCTGCATGAAGATCGACCAGCAACGCCCGGTTCGCACCAGCCGTCGTCAGCAGATCCGCAACCAGCTTCGACGTAATCGCCACGCGCGGCCGGTCTTTACGATCCTGCCTCGCATAGCCGTAGTACGGCATCACAACCGTGATGCGCCCGGCGGATGCGCGCTTCAGCGCGTCCATCATGATCAGCAGCTCGACAAGATGCTGATCCACCGGCCAACACGTAGGCTGCACCAGAAACACATCCGCACCGCGAACGTTCTCGAGCAGTTGAAAATGAACCTCGCCGTCGGAGAATCTCTGCAACCGGGTCTCGCCCATTGGCACACCGACGAACTTGCAGATCTCCTCGCACAACTTGGGGTTGGACGATCCGCAAAAAATCTTGATGCGCTTGCTCTCGCTCAGCCGTCCCGGGCGCTTTCTTTCCGGAGCCGTCTTACCTTGTCCTGACGCTTGCCCGCCAGGCTGACCCTGACCGCCTTGCGCTGCAGCAGGCTGAGAGCTTGCTTCTGTCTCATCAGCCTGCGCTGAATTCGGGGAAAGAACCGCAGTCGTGTCTTGTTCGTTCACGTTGAAACCCTCCAGGCTGGTTGACCTTGGTAGTTCCTGCTGCTTGTCTCATACGAGGCCTTGTTGCGGCCCCGCGCTTATCCTTGCAAATCCTTTGTTGCGAATCCTGCAAAAGCTAAAGACTTCGGTCTTTCGAACATCTGAAACCTGAAACTTGAACTTCAAACTCTGAACTTCAAAACTCAAACGTCTCACTTCTTCGTCCGCCACGTTTCGGCGAAACCCAAAACTGTCCAACTCCCGCGGCATGTTGCTGCCGCCAAAGAACCCTGAATCGCTCCTCGCATCGGCGTCGACTTGTCTGGCTGGGCGACTAGGATTCGAACCTAGACAAAGAGATTCAAAGTCTCTTGACCTACCGTTAGTCGATCGCCCAGTACACCGCCAGTTCCTGCTTCGAAATCGTTGCTCTCGAAGTCGTGACCGGCGAGGTCACCCTGCGAACATTCTCGCCCAGTACTCCTCCCGGGGCAAGGTCGTCGTAACGAATGCCTTGACCCCTGAAGCCGTTCCTGAATTCTGGACGCGCTGTTGAGCCGCCCGTGCGTCCGCCTCGGACCGATAAAGTCCAAACAAAGCAGACCCGGAACCCGATAGCGCAGCGTAAATCGCCGGACTATCCGAATCACTACCCATCAATTGACGCTTGGTTATTCGCAAGGAGGGATACTGAGGAAACACCACGTCTTCAAAGTCATTATGAAGACCATCGTTTCCAATCCCGGTGCGGACAAGCGCGAGAAGGGCATTCTCGGCCAGATCGTTCATCGCAGTTGGATTCCCATCCCGTTGTTTCTCAGGACTTTCTGGAATCGGTTCGCGAACGATACCGGAGGCGCCGAACTTATCATCGCCAGTCTTTCTTCCAAAGCTAACCCCGGAAGGAGAAGAGAGGGACGCGTAAGCAAAGCTCAACTCAGTTAGTCTATCGAAGTTCGCTGCACCAGTCAACCCAGTCCCTGTTCCCTGTTCCCTGTTCCCTGTTCCCTGCACCAACGCATCCCAATCCCGAAAAGCCTGTGGCGTCGAAACCCCTACCGCAGGCACCGCCACCACGCACCAC
>Ga0207678_10002156_pt1 | contig 17810 bp, 16 predicted proteins | sample KBSC63metaG_FD_184319 | JGI IMG/M metagenome (GOLD analysis project Ga0207678, IMG submission 184319) | Corn rhizosphere microbial communities from Kellogg Biological Station, Michigan, USA - KBS C6-3 metaG (SPAdes) (version 2) | ecosystem: Host-associated > Plants > Roots > Rhizosphere > Soil ...
ATCTCGAAGTCCACCGCACAATCTTGCGAGAGAAATGGAAACCGGATTTCGTCAAGACGCGCGAATGGCCTGAGCGCAAAGCGAGCAGCTCGACCGTCGATTCGAGCGCACAGTTGCTCGGCTGCACAGTCGTGGGACGAAACTGCCGCGTCGGCGCCGATGCCATTCTGGAAGACACAATTTTGTGGCCGGATGCAGAAATTGCTTCCCAAAGCCGGTTGGAGGCCTGTATTGTCCGCTCCCGAAAAAAGGTGAGCGGCATCCATCGCGACATCGACATCTGAATTTATGAGAACAGACCTGCTTGTTCGACGAACGCGGAAACACTTTCCGCGGTTGGATGTCGCCCAGATCAAAATCGCGGCAATTCAAAAAGGCGGGTCGGACCGCAAATTCTATCGGATCCAATGCTCAGCAGACCAGGCGCTCATTTTGGTAAAATACAATCGGGAGCTGGAAGAAAATCGCCATTACGTAACCATCGCGAACTTTCTCACCGAGCATCGAATTCGGGTGCCCGAAATTTATTTTCACGACGCTGATGAAGGTTTGATCTGGCTGGAAGACCTTGGCGAGCGCGACCTTTACAGTTATCGCGGGGAAAGTTGGCTGGTGCGCCGCGCGTTCTACGAATCGGCCCTGGATCAAATCGCAGCGCTGCACGCGTTGCCCGAATCGCTTTGCATCGAGATGAAGCAGCATTTGCCGGCCGAGTTCAATTCTGAGCTTTATCTGTGGGAACAAAATTACTTTTTCGAGAATTGCCTTGGCCGTTTATTCAAAATCGAGGAGGCAACTCTTGCGCAGCTGGGGTCTTTGCCTGCGTTGCAGGAAATTGCAGATCGTCTGGCAACGTTTCCGAGAGTTTTAGTCCACCGCGATTTTCAATCGCAAAACATCATTATCCGAAACGGTCAGGCGCACCTGATCGATTTCCAGGGAATGCGACCCGGTCTTGCTGAATACGATCTCGCATCGCTGCTTTACGATCCTTATGTCGCTCTCGCGGAAAGCGAACGCGCGGAGTTAGCCGCATACTATCGCGGCCGTCAGCTCGAAAACGGCGCCCCGATCAATGGCGAATTCGATCTCAAGTTGCGGCTCTGCGCCATGCAACGTCTGATGCAAGCGTTAGGTGCCTACGGATTTCTCGGCTTGGTCAAGGGCCACAAACATTTCCTCAAACACGTCGCTGCCGCAATGCAGTCGTTGCAGCGTACGGTTGCCGAAATCGATGGCCTGACCGACCTCGACAAGACGTTGCGGCAATTGACGTAACCGGTGCAAGGGTCTCCAGCGGCGGCTCTGAAGCAAACCGCGGTGGACAATGTGAGGTTATCCAACGGGTCATGGTCGTAAAACCAGGTCCATTTTTCGAACGCCGGACAGGGCAAAGGAAACTAACCGAACATCCATCTTAACACGAAGTGCCGCCCAAAAAGCCCCCTGGAAGATCGGCTCGATACCAATGACCCAACCATATAACTGGCAATTCACGAACCTTAGTACGGCAGCCTGGCCAGCCGTTTTGCATTGCCGAGTCGTTCATGATAACTTTTTCCCTTCGTAAATCGGTTTATGGCTCAATTTGATCGCAACTCTCAAAGAGAGAACAAACAGCGCGGGAGCGAACCCAATTTTAATTGGCGTGGCGTCGTTCTAATCGTTATCGCCTTCAGTCTGATCGCGATGGCGATGCTCTTTTACCGGGGCGGGATGCAACCGGTTGAAGATGTGCCGTATAACCGGTTTCTCGAGTTGTTGGATAATAAGCAGATCGTTAACGATAAGAATTATCCTCTCCAGTTGGTCGTCGAGGATGGCCGGCCCACTCAGACACTGCGTGGCGCATACATTCGACAGGGCGCGGGCGCAGCAGCCTCACAATCGATGCCGTTCCGCACAACGGTCTATTTGAATTTCACCAATGACCTGCAGAAGAGGCTGGCTGACGCCGGCATGCAGCCCGCCATCAAAACAGAATCAAACATGCTCGCGCAGACGGTGGTTGGTTTTCTGCCGATCGCGCTTTTTCTTTTGGTCCTCTATTTCCTGTTCCGCCAACAGATCCGCATGGCTGGCAAAGGCGCACTCAATTTCGGCAAGTCCAAAGCGCGGATGCTCGCCCGAGACAAAAACAAGATCACGTTTCGCGACGTGGCAGGCGTCGAGGAAGCCAAGGACGAAGTTCAGGAGCTCGTCGAGTTTTTGCGTGATCCGAAAAAATTCCAGAAACTCGGTGGCCGTATTCCCAAGGGCGTGTTGATGGTTGGTCCCCCGGGCACTGGCAAAACCCTGTTGGCCCGCGCCATCGCGGGTGAAGCTGACGTGCCATTCTTTTCCATCAGCGGCTCAGATTTCGTGGAGATGTTCGTCGGCGTCGGCGCCTCACGAGTCCGCGACATGTTTGAGCAAGGAAAGAAATCCGCGCCGTGCATTATTTTCATCGACGAAATCGACGCGGTAGGCCGTCACCGTGGCCACGGGGTGGGCGGCGGACATGATGAACGCGAACAAACATTGAATGCATTGCTCGTGGAGATGGACGGCTTCGATACGCAGGAAGGCGTGATCATCATCGCTGCCACAAACCGGCCGGACGTTCTCGATCCCGCATTGTTGCGACCCGGCCGTTTCGATCGCCAAATCACCGTCAATTTGCCCGACGTCAAAGGCCGCGAAGAAATCCTGCGCGTGCACGCAAAGAAAGTGAAACTCGCCGAGGGCGTCGATCTCGCGGTAATCGCGCGCGGCACACCCGGTTATTCCGGCGCGGAATTGGCCAATGTTATCAACGAAGCGGCATTGCTTGCTGCGCGTCGAGGATTAAAAGGAATCACCCTCGCGGAATTGGAGGAAGCGCGCGATAAAGTTCGCTGGGGCAAAGAACGCCGGAGCCTCGCGCTGAGCGAGAAAGAAAAACAGAACACCGCGTATCATGAAGCAGGCCACGCGCTGTTGCTCGTGCTTCTCCCGCACACTGAACCATTGCATAAGGTCACCATCATCCCGCGGGGACCATCGCTTGGTTCGACCATGTGGTTGCCGGAGGAAGATAAATACACCAATCGCAAGAACGAATTGCTCGCCAGTCTGGCGGTCTCCATGGGGGGCCGCGTAGCCGAGGAAATTATTTTCGGCGATATCACCAACGGCGCGCGCGGCGACATCAGAGGCGCTACGGCCATTGCGCGTCGGATGGTTTGCGAATGGGGCATGAGCGAGAAAATGGGCATGGTCGAATACGGCGAACACGAAGATTACGTTTTCCTCGGACGCGACATCTCTCGAGCGCGCGACTACAGTGAAGCGACTGCCGAACAAATCGACCAGGAAGTGCGCAGGCTCATCGACGAATCCTATCAATTGGCCAAGCACACGCTCGTCACTCATCGCGACACGCTCGAAACAATCGCAAAAGCGCTGCTCGAGTACGAGACCCTGGATGGCTCGCAAATCAAAGAGATCATCGATCACGGACGATTGATTAATCCACCTCCGCCCGTCGGAGGCTCCCCCGCTAAAAAACCGGCCCCAGACAAACCGCCCAAGCAGGTCGTCGCGCCCGATGTCGCCCCGCCGCTGCCCGGCGCCCTTGGTGGCGCCCCCGCGTAATTCGGAATTCGACGTTGAACGTCGGATGTTCAGCGTTCGACACTTCTTCTTCCCACTTTTCTCACGGATTTTCACCGGGATCACATCCAGAGTCTTCCGTTTTTTGTTCAAGCATTTCTTTCGTGAGGCCTTCGGCAAAGAGTTCGGTCATACCGTGGCTGCTTGATTCCGACCCCTCGATCCGCTGGCAGGTGATGCGGGACGTGACCAATGCGCCCGCACAGGAAATCGCGGCGGAACGCGCGAAGGTCGCCACCCAGGGCGTCGGAGCACAGCTACTCGCCCTCCAAGCGGCAGATGGACAATGGGGCGGCGCAGCGTGGAACCGTGGATGGAACTCCACCATGCATGTCCTAATGTTGCTCCGCGATATCGGCCTCGATCCCGAGAGCGATGGAGCACGTCGCGCCGTGGGGCTCGTCCGTGACCGCGTGACATGGAATGGTTGCGGTCCGCAAGAATGCCACGCCAATCCGTTCTTCGCCGGTGAGATCGAGCCGTGTATTAATGGACAGGTGGCGGCGGTTGGCGCGTATTTCGGCCAGGACGTCCGCGGTATCGTTGATCGATTGCTCACTGAGCAGCTGGCCGACGGCGGCTGGAATTGCGAGGCCGCCAAAGGCTCAACCCGCTCGTCGTTCAACACCACAATCTGCGTGCTGGAAGCGCTGCTCGAGTATGAACTACGGTTCGGGAACACCAATGAAATTACGACGGCTCGCCTGCGCGGGCAGGAGTATCTGCTCGAGCGCCGCCTCTTCCGCCGGCGATCGACAGGCGAACTGATCGAGCGAGATCGGAAGGGCGGCGCCTCCTGGAGCCGCTTCGCCTTCCCAACATGGTGGCATTACGACGTGCTGCGCGGACTTCAGTATTTTTGCCACGCCGGCGTTTCTCCCGACAACCGCGTGAGTGAGGCGATCGAATTAGTCACGTCTAAACGCAATAGCGACGGGCGCTGGCCACTGGAGACCGAGTATCCCGGCATGATGCCGGTGCAGATCGACGAGGGCGAAGGCCAGCCAAGCCGGTGGAATACACTGCGCGCGTTACGAGTGGTGAAGTGGTATTCAGCATAACGATATCAATAGCAAGGTGGCCTAACGATGAGTGAATACAGTATTGCAGCTTACGACGTATCGCAGCGTGTTAAAACGTACGACGCCGACATGGAATTGATGCACCCGAACCGATCAAAGATGGTCCAAATCGGTCTTGAGTTGCTGCCATTTCCCAAAACAACAGCTCTTCGAGCAATCGATTTGGGAATTGGTACCGGTTATTTCACGGAGGGCTTTCTCACCAAGTTTCCGCACAGTCGTGTGCTCGGCATAGACGGCGCTCCGGCGATGATTGAGCTGGCGAAAGCGCGCCTCAAATCCTCGAAGTCGCGAGTCGAGTTCGTCATCGGCGATTTTCGAAAATTGCGGGAGCTGGCTTCTGACGCCGGGATGGCAGATATCGTGTTCTCTGCATACGCGCTTCACCACCTGAGTCGCGCTGACAAAGAGACAGTGTTACGACAAGTGGTTGAGCTTCTTGTACCGGGCGGTTGGTTCATCAACGCTGACCTGATCGTCGCCGATTCACCCGAACTGGAGAGTCGTTTACAGCAAATCCGTATCGCTGGGATTGTGGAACGTGCAGGCGGCGCGGACAGCCGGTTCGCTGATTCAACATCGACGCGGCAATTCCTGGAAGATCTGGAACTTAAGGAAGCTGATCAACCACTCACCCTTGATGAGGATTTAGCGCTCCTTCGGAATTCCGGTCTAAAAAACGTCTCCGCGTTCTGGCTTGAATACCGCGAGTTGGTAAGCGGCGGCCAGAAAATGACAGAGAGACCTGGGCGCGAGACCCAATGTAACAAATAGAAAGCCAACAATGGGAACAAAGACACTCGCCGTGCTCATCACGATTGCTTTTAGCGTGATCGGTGTACTAGGGGATTACTTCCTGAAACTAGCCAGCGGACGCGAGCAGCCGCTGCGGACGATTTGGTTTTATCTTGGCTTCGTCCTTTACGCCTCGACCGCCTTTGGCTGGGTGTTCGTAATGAAACATCTAAAGCTGGCTACTATCAGTGTCCTTTATTCTGTTTCTTTGGTGCTGCTGCTTACCGCGGTCGGAGTTTTGTTGTTCCGGGAGTCACTCAACTATTTTGAAGTGACTGGGATCGTAATGGCTGTGATCTCACTCGTGCTATTGATGCGTTTCGCCTGAGAATCCTGGATGAGTTTCGCAAACATTTTTGTAGTTCTCTTTAGTTACACATGAAGAAAGCGTATCTCGCAATCAGCGCGGTGTTATTCATTGCTGCTTCAGTACGCTCTAGTGGAACTGACCCGAAGCCACTGGATGAAGAGTTCCTCCGTAATTACATGGCTGGGGAGTATGACCTCATCGGGCGTAAGGCTGATTCGAGCGCAACTTACAATGGACACGTAGCAATTCGAGACGAGGAAGGAATTCTACAAGTAACCCGAACCGTCGAAGGCAAGACCGATAAATGCGCTGCTCGGTTCGATACAGTGGCAGGCACTGATCGTATTCCAGTGCTACGGATGCATTTCCATTTTGACGGTAAGGAGTACGATGCCACCTACTGCTGGCAATCTGATCCTGACAATTACCCACGATTTACCGGCTACCTTTATCTTTCCGGCACCAAATCGCCTGGTCTCGAAACGCTTTTCCCGATTCACAAATGATCGCAATGAACACGAAAAGTTGCTTTTGATTTTACAAAGCAAGTTTCGATGTTGAGCAGCAAATGAACAGCGAGCAGGTAGCGGTCATTCTAAAATCGTTCGAGGAGCCGGATGAAGTGCGGCTGATGCAGAAAGGCAAATTCGAGTTGGTCCACCTTGGCGGACTCACAATTGGGCGCGCGACATATCAACCCGGGTGGAAATGGAGCGAGCACGTCGGCCCCACTGTTGGTACAGCGCGCTGTCCTGTTGAACACGTGGGACTCGTTCTTTCGGGAACTGCGACAGTTGCGTTCGAGGATGGCCGCGTAATTGAGCTGAAAACCGGCAAACTTTTTTACATTCCACCGGTGCCACACGACAGCTGGGTCATTGGCGATGAGCCGTATGTTTCGTTGCACTTTCTCGGCGCTGAAAAGTACGCGACTGAAAGCCGTTGAAACGGCCATATGCTCATTACGCCGGGTTTTAAGCAGGTGTCCCAAACCCGTAAGACACTCGAAGCCGTTTCAACAGCTCTACTAACCTTGGTCGTTTTGTTCGCCCAGCGCCTGATCATTGGAGGTCTCGACGAAGCGACGGCTTTCTTCTAGAACCGGCGCATGAACAAGTTGATCCCCATTCTTTTAGTCGCCACGATGACGCCGTTTTGCGCGCAAGGACAGCAAACCGGCGGCACGCTGGCTGGTGCACTTACCGGTCAAGGACTTGCCGGGGCGAAGCTGGAGCGACGCTACGGCAATCATCTGATGGTTCCGGTTTCCATAAATAATCGGCGCGGCGCGCTGATGATTGATACCGGATCGCCCAACACCCTCATCGATCGTAATAGCGTGAATACGTTCGGTCTTACCGTGGAAAAGACTGATTCAAGTGTCGGCGGTTTGTTTGGCCGCAGTTGGGAACGTTTCGGCGCGAGCAAAGCGAAAAGCATCGCAATGGGCAATTGCACGGTGACAAACGTTCCTGTAGCAATCGCTGATTTGTCGAGCATGAACCCGGAGCGCAGCGCTAGCGCAACGGGATCCCACATTTCCGATTCCAAAGCGATGGCGCATCTGAACGGAGTGCTGGGCGCGCGTGAGATGGTCAAATTTGGAATGATCATCGATTGCACGCGGCAGATGCTTTACATCAATCCCAACGGCGCAAGCTCTGCGGTGAGCCAGAGTCTAGCGAGTTTTCTGTCAGGTCGCGGTTTTACGAGAATCCCAATGCGACTCAACTCGAATGCTCACTTCGACGTTGAAGGCGCACTGAATGGACACGCAACCCGGTTTCTGGTGGACACGGGTTCGTCAACGACGCTGATCGACACGCAAGTCGCGTTGAAATCCGGAACGGGTGTGACCGCGCTTGCAGGTTATGGCGTGGGCGGCGCCGGCAACATGGTGGAAGGCGTTAATCGTACCGGTGTGAAGGAACTGGCGATCGGAAATTTTAAACTGGCAAACGCCGAGGTGGCCGTGGCGCACGTTTCAGGCGACATCCTGCTCTCGAAATCGACGTCGGAATCCAATGCAGGCGTGCTAGGTCAGGATTATCTGGCGACAAATTTCGCGGTGATAGACATGGGCGGCAAAGCGCTTTACCTGCGTCACCCCGATTCGCGCTAGATTGATTTGTCGCAGGTTGACGTAGCTGATAGCCAGAGATTGAAAGCCTGGCCTCGCGGACTTCGTCCGCTGCGTTGCAGCTTCGCTTCGCGTAGAATGACACATCTTCTGGTAACCGTTTAGCGTTTCACCAGTTTCGGAACGGTCTCCTTCGCGAGGCTGGTGAACGCCGCCACAGCGGTATTCGCCGCTGAATCTCTGAGCCGCAACAGACCGATATCCAACCCAAGGTTTTTACCAAGCAACCGGATAGCTCTTAACTTAAGATTCTCACGGCCGCGCAATGCGATCTTTGGCATTAACGCGCCGGCTTGAGATGGACCAAGCGAGCGAAGAAGGGTCTCAATCGCGCTGATCTCAGCAACGACATGCGGACGGACCATATGTTTTCGACAAATTTCGTCCGACATCCTGCGCATCACAAAGCTGTCGGGCAATTGAAGCAGGCGTTGCTGGTGTAATTTTGAAAAATCAACGACCCGACGGTTTGCCCAGGGGTGGTTCTGTGCCACGATCAACGCGAATTGGTCCGTGCAAAGACGCTCATAACGCAAATTTGGCGAGTGACGGGTTAGAAAACCTAGGCCGACGTCCATCCGGCCCTCTTCGATTGCCGTCTCAATCTCAGTAGAAGAAATTTCTTCAACCGTAACACTGATCGCTGGATGATCGGTAACGAAGACGCCAAGGAGTTCCGGCACAAGCGGCACGTTCAGCACCGGGATCACCCCCAGGCGCAATGCGCCCCGTAATTCTCCGGGTTCACCGTTCAGTTCCTGAAGAAGATTCTCCAACTGGTGAAGGAGCGCCCTGGCGTGTTCCTGAAAAATCAGGCCTTGTGGAGTGAGCAAAATTTTTTTTCCGCGGCGCTGGAACAGGGGCACGCGAAGACTTGCTTCCAAATCCCGCATTTGCTGCGAAACACTTGGCTGCGAAATTCCGAGCCGGTCAGCCGCGCGGCTAAAGCTCCCCGCTTCAGCGACCGCGAGAAAATAGCGGAGATGGCGAATGTCCAACGGCTCTGACATGAAGAAGGAATATTGTTTGGGTGACTTGCAAAATGCAATCAGGAGCTTGACGGGATTGATTACGAGCGGAGGATTCTGCTTGCATAGGCAAAACTTATGGCGTCATTTCAAAAACCTTCGAACACAACAATGACCTCGAAGCTTATCCTCGTTGCGATTACGCTGAGCCTTCTGGTGGTAACAGGCTGTAATAAAAAGTCCGGTTCGACCGTTCAGAATTCAAACAAAGTCCGCGTCGGTTACATAGGTTTAACCTGCGAAGCTCCAATCTACGCGGCTTACGAGAAGGGGTTTTTCAAGGAGGAGGGACTCGAACCCGAACTGGTAAAATGCAGCTGGTCAACTTACAAGGATGCACTGGCGCTTGGCAGCTACGATATCACGCATCATCTGGTGATGTACTTTCTGAAACCAATTGAGCAGGGCTTGGATGTTAGATTTTTGGCAGGAATTCACCGCGGCTGTTTGCGCGTTCAAGCGGGCGTGAAAACGAACATTCACACGATTGAGGACCTGAAAGGAAAGCGAATTGGTGTGCCGGGAATGGGAACGCCCCCATTCGTTTTTGCAAATCGCGTCTTTGGAGTGCACGGGATCGATGCTGGGAAAGATATTACGTGGAAAGTTTACCCGGCCGGGGAATTAGGTCTGGCGATCGATAAGGGCGAAGTGGATGCGGTCGCCAACGCGGAACCGATCGGGAGTCTTCTGATTGCAGAAGGCAAGGTAAGGAACATTGCCGACCAAATAATGGATGCGCCTTACAAGGACGAATATTGCTGCGAAGTAATCGCGAACGGCAAATGGGTGGATGCTAATCCCGATACAGCAGCTAGAGCAACGCGTGCCCTGTTAAAAGGGGCGAAGTGGGTCGAGACCAATCCGCGGGCTGCCGCCGTTATGGCAGTAGAGAAAAAATACCTCGCTTCCACCCCCGAACTAAACACCGTAGCGCTCGCGCGCCTGCGGTACGTACCCAGTGTACAATTGGCCGAAGAGTCCGTACATACGGCAGGCCGCGAAATGAAAGTCGCCAAGATGCTTTCTCCAGAGACCGACACCGAAGCGCTGGCGAAACGCGCTTTCATGCGTCTTCCCGGCGTTACGGACGAGTGGATTAAAACCATTGAGGTAGAAAAAATTGCGGGAGCGCAGGTTTCACCCGACGAGGATATCCGGCTAATCGCGTCGTTGATCCAAAAGGACAGCGGAGATTCGTGCTGTCGCAGAAAAATGTTCGATCAACCGGACCAGGATGCACCGAACCTCGCCGACCCCGACGCGCCGTGTCTTGAGAAAAACACGGTCGCTGCGCAGAAATAGGTCGACGGCGGGAAAACAACGGACAATCGCGCTGTCATGTTGAGCGGAGCGCTGCAACGAATGCGAAGCATAAGGCAAGGCTTTCAAACATCTCTGCCTATTATTCGCAGACAGGCGTCGCAAGTGATCCGATCTTCTTCGCTTCGCTCAGCATGACATCAATCACACGAGTAATGAACGCGGACGCCCCGGTTACCGACAAACGATCGACGTTGCCCTGGCCAATGCAGCTAGCTGTTCCGGTCGCGAGTCTAATCACGTTCGGAACGCACTTGCTGATCGCACAAAAAGCCCCGCCGCTTGAGACGCGTTCCTATATGCTACTGTTTTGGGAAATTCTCGGCGTCTCAATTGTTCTCGCAATCGTACAACCTTTCTGGCCGGCACTGCGCAAATGGATGCGGCACATGTGGCCGATTTTTACGGCTGGTATTCTGTTACTCGGCTGCTGGGACGTAATCACGGCAGGCTTGCACTTACTTCCGCTACCCTATTTTCCGGGACCTGCGGCGGTCTTGCGCAGCTTGATTAGCGATCGTGAACTTTTGCTCGATAGCACGTGGCACTCACTTGTTTTGCTCCTGAGTGGTTACACACTCGGCGTGATCATCGGACTTGTTAGCGGGGTTTGCATCGGTTGGTCGAGTTCGGTGCGCTATTGGGGGATGCCGCTGCTGAAAGTTGTAGGCCCCATTCCAGCAACAGCATGGATTCCTCTTGCCATGGTGGTTGCGCCTTCGGCAATCGTGTCAGCAGCGGGACTAGTTGCGCTGGCGGTGTGGTTCCCGGTTACGATGTTGACTGCCTCCGGGATTTCCAATACGCGCGCGTCCTATCTTGACGTGGCTCGAACACTAGGAGCCGGAAGGCTCTATCTGATCTTTCGAGTCGCCATACCAGCCGCAGTTCCAAATATTTTCATCGGTCTGTTCATGGGACTGGGGGCCTCGTTTCTAACTCTGGTTGTCGCGGAGTCTGTGGGAGTAAAGTCCGGTCTCGGTTGGTATCTTAGTTGGGCGCAAGGTTGGGCCGAATACGGCAAAGTTTTCGCCGCGCTCATTATCATGGCAGCCTTCTTCTCCACAGTGATGACTTTGCTATTCAAAGTGCGTGATCGAGTTCTGGTCTGGCAGAAGGGGACAATCAAGTGGTGACGACGAATATTGCGGCCGCATCAGCGCTTCGCGTTCACCAAGTCTGCAAAAGTTTTGAGGTGCCTGACGCGCCGGGCACAAGCCGCCTTGCGCTGGACGGTATCTCATTTTCCATCGCCGCTGGCGAGCTGGTGTCGTTAGTTGGACCAAGCGGTTGTGGAAAATCGACACTACTTCGCCTTGTCGCGGGTCTCGATTTTCCTGATACCGGCGAGTTGCTCGTCGGCGAAGAAAGAATCGTCGGACCGAGCGCGGAACGTGGTCTCGTTTTTCAAGATCCGAATCTGTTTCCGTGGCTCACCGTTCGCCGCAACATCGAGGCTGGCCTGGTTGCGCGCGGTGTGTTGCGCGAAAAACGAACCGAAGTGGACGAATTCATGCGGTTGGTCGGACTCGAAGCCTTTGCTAATGCGTATCCGCATCATCTTTCCGGTGGCATGGCCCAGCGTGTTGCGCTTGCACGAGCACTCATCAACCATCCCAAAGTTCTCCTGCTCGATGAACCGCTCGGCGCGCTCGACGCCTTCACCCGCATGCGGATGCAGGACGAAGTTCTGCGCCTGTGGGAGAATCGTCGCACCACGATGCTGCTCGTCACCCATGACATTGATGAAGCGATCTACATGAGCCATCGCATTCTTATCATGACCTCGGCGCCCGGGCGGATCGATCGCGAGATTGAGATCGATCTCGCGCGACCACGTGATCGCACCAGCGATTTGTTTCTCCGCTTCCGGAGCGAAATTCTCGAACACCTGCATTTCGCCGGCAATGCAGTCGACGTTTCGGCCTAAAAAGGTCGAAAGGCGTCAACCACCGCTGATCATTCAACACGAAAAGTAACAGAATTGTCTCTTTTAACGCCGCAAATTCGTTTGAAACATAAAGCGAAAGATAACACGTATGGAAGCCATGTATCCCGTACAGAGGAGCCCGGGGTTGAACACCGATCACGACCACTACGAGGTTCGTCCGCGCAAGGACAGAGATGGCTTTGATTTAATCAGCAACCTATTTAGATACGGCCCAATCTGGTATGCAGGGCCGGACGCGGTCCGTCATGCAATCGCGTACGCAAAATATCGGTCCCATTCGCGGTCGCAGCGCGCAATTATCCGCGTGTTAGACGACTCGGGCGCTGTTGTTCAAATGCACAAATAGAGCGGCTCGCCCGGTCCGCCTAATAGCAACCTGCGACGTCTTAGAACTTTGTGCTGGTTGCGCGTTTTTGACGTGTGTTTTCAAACCGCCTCGCATAGCCTCCCAACTTCAGGGAGGGAATCAGGATGCGAAAATGGATCGTCTTTTTCAGTGCGATCGCACTTGGAGTCACAGCTCAATCAATATCAACCGCGGCTTCGGATACGGAATGGGATCGAACTGTTCTACCGCGTCCGTCGCAGCCATTTGAAGGCGTTACGAAACGGACGCTCGAAGGATCTGTAGCGTCGTTTACCCAACCGGTTAAGGCCCCAGCAGATGCGCCGAACATTCTGCTCGTGTTGATCGATGATGCGGGGTTTGGAAATCCGTCCACGTTCGGCGGGCCGGTCGCTACGCCGACGTTAGATAAACTCGCGGCCGCAGGACTTCGCTACAATCGGTTCCACGTCACGGCACTTTGTTCCCCGACGCGCGCAGCGTTGTTGTCCGGACGGAATCATCACTCAGTGGGATTCGGGTCGATTTGTGAATTGGCTGGCGGTTGGCCGGGTTACAGTACGAACTGGCCGACGAGCGCCGCGTCAATCGCAAAGACTCTTCAGCTCAACGGCTACAACACCGCTGCAATCGGCAAATGGCATCTTACGCCTGATGCGCAGCAGGGACCCGCCGGGCCGTTTGATCGTTGGCCGAACGCGCTCGGATTCGATTATTTCTGGGGATTCCTCGGCGGCGAAACCGGCCAGTTCGACCCAGTGTTGACTGAGAACAACACGATCCTCGGCGTACCGAAGGACAAGAATTTCTATTTTAATGACGCCATGGTCGAGCATTCGATCAATTGGATCAGGGGTCAGAAAGCGCAGGCGCCTGACAAACCATTTTTCCTTTATTTTTCAACCGGTGCGACTCACGCGCCACATCAAGTGCCAAAGGAATGGAGCGACAAGTACAAAGGGAAATTTGATCAGGGCTGGGACAAGTTGCGCGAAGAAACATTCGCACGTCAGAAGCAGCTCGCGGTTATTCCCGCGAACGCGAAACTGACGCCGCGTGATCCTGCTTTTCCGGCGTGGGACAGCGTCCCGGCGGACGTGAAGAAAGTGTATGCACACCAGATGGAAGTTTATGCCGGATACCAGGAAAACACGGATAACGCTATTGGCCGGGTGGTGAAAGCGATTAACGACATGGGACTCACTGATAACACGCTGATCATCTACATCTTCGGCGACAACGGCGCGAGCATGGAAGGAACCGAGACCGGCACCTTCAACGAAATGACCACACTCAACGGCGTCCCGCTCACGGCCGAACAACAGTTAAAAGCCATCAAGGCCTACGGCGGTCTTGAAAAATGGGGCGGCCCCGACATGGCTCCACATTACGCGGCAGCCTGGGCATGGGCTGGCAACACACCGTTTCAGTGGGGGAAGCAGGTAGCATCTGCACTCGGCGGCATTCGTAATCCAATGGTGATCTCGTGGCCAAAACGCATTAAGGACAAGGGCGCTGTGCGCAGTCAGTTTACGCACTGCACAGATGTCGCACCGACAATTCTTGAAGCGGCCGGCCTGCCTGAACCAAAGCAAGTCAATGGCGTGCCACAAATGCCGATGCACGGCGTGAGTTTCGCTTTCACATTCGATGATGCCAAAGCACCCTCCCGACACACGCAGCAGTATTTCGAGATTTTGGGAAACCGCGCGATGTACAAGGATGGCTGGCTCGCATGCTGGCGCCTCGACCGAATCCCGTGGAAAATCGATCCTGAAACACTCAAGCGATTCGCGCCTGGCAAGTGGAATCCCGATCAAGACAAATGCGAGTTGTACAACCTGGACGAGGATTTCTCGCAGGCCGACAACGTTGCGGATAAGTATCCTGATAAAGTGCGCGAGCTGACCGCACTCTTCTGGTCGGAGGCAGAGAAGTATCAGGTGCTCCCATTACTCGGGGAGATGGCAGCGGTTTGGGGTTTTCCAAAAGGTTTACCCGACCAGACCAAATTCACTTACCAAAACGGAACCGAGAACATTTCTTCCGGCATGATTCCGCCGATTTACAATCGTTCCTACAGCATCAGCGCCGATCTGGATAATCCGGGTCACTACGGTGTGATTGGACTGCGCCCCGGAGTAGCGGGCGTGATCGTGGCCGAGTCCAGTTTTCTGGGGGGCTTTTCGCTTTACGTAGAGAACGGCCATCTCAAGCACACCTACAGCTTGTTAGGCTTGAAACTTGATACCATCGCCTCGCGCGACTCAATTCCCGCCGGGAAAGTCAACGTGCGTTACGAGTTCACCGCTGATAAACCCGGCGAGTTCGGCACCGGCGGCACAAGCCGCCTCTTCATTAACGGGAAGCAACAAGCCGAAGCGAAGATGGAACATAGTGTGCCCTTCCGGTTCGCCTCCTACGAAGGCATGGATATTGGCACTGACAACGGTCTCCCTGTCGTCCCGAAATTAGAATATGCGAAAATACTTCCGAAATATTTCAGGGGGACGATCGAGAAAGTGGAATTCGATCTAGGCCCGGCAAAAGTAAGCGTTGAAGATCTCCAACGGATTTATCTCCAACACTTCGCAAGGGCGGTCCGCAATTAAGTGGCCGGTGTTACGCCGCTCCACTGCAATCGACAATCAGAGGTAGTGTATTGCGCGTAGCGAGGCGGCGTGACACTAGACCGGATGGAGTTACGATAGCTGGATGAGCAAGCGGATCGGCTTTTTCATTTTCGATGGCCTAACCGCGCTCGATCTGGTGGGGCCATTCGACACTTTCGCAGTCGCGACCGAGCTCGCGTCATCTTGTGAAAATGGCCGTGCCTACGATCTCGTGACGGTGGGGCTAAACGGCAAGGCAGTGGTGGCGGAGTCTGGCATGCGCTTTCATCCTGATACCACAATTCTGAAGGCTCCTGCTCTGGATACTCTGATCATACCAGGAGGGGAAGGACTGCGTCGTGCGGATGTTGCGAGCAAAATTTCCGACTGGTTACAGCGACGCGCCTCAAACACCCGCAGGCTGGTGTCGATTTGTACAGGCATATATGGTCTCGCTTATGCCGGCTTACTTGATGATCGGCGCGTGAGCACGCATTGGCGCTTCGTTTCGCGAATTACTCGCGAGTTTCCAAAACTCAAAGTAGAGCCGGACGCTCTCTTTGTGAAAGACGGAGCGTTTTATACTTCGGCCGGTATAGCGGCGGGAATTGATCTGTGCCTTGCGTTAATTGAAGAAGATTACGGACCCAGACTGGCACTCGATGTCGCGCGTGAGCTGGTCGTTTACTTAAAGCGGCCGGGCGGCCAGGAACAATACTCACAACCTTTGCAGTTCCAGATTCGGTCGAGCGATCGATTTTCCGAGATCATCGCCTGGATTGCCGGCCATCTCGGCGAAGACCTTTCTCAAGAGGTGTTAGCTAGCAAGGCTGCATATTCGCCACGGCATTTTGGGCGTCTGTTCAGAAATGCATATGGCGTGACGCCAGCGCAGTTTGTGGAGAAATTGCGCATGGACGAAGCCAGAGCACGCCTGGCGATTCCACGAAGCACGGTCCAGATTGTTGCGGAATCGGTCGGCTTTAAGAATCGCTTCGTCTTTAGCCGCGCGTTCGAGCGTCGGTTTGGCGTGAGCCCGAACGCGTATCGACAAAGTTTTCAGTCTTCGGCCAAAACGGTTTAGCACAATTATCGTTTCTGACTGAATTCATCACAATCTTGTCCTCGACAGGGTTGCTTACGCTCGGACTCTCTAGCCGATATGAGGATTATGTTTATGAAATCTATTTGGATTGCCCTTATTAACGTCATGCTTTTTGTCGCAAGCGCATCGGCCGCGAGTTCCGTACTGCAGGGAACCGTCAAGGATGCTAACGGAGATCCGATTCAAGGCGCGGATATTCGGATTGAAGCGACAAACACTGGCAGATTGCTCACGACGGTTAAAACGAATGTAAACGGCCGTTACAGTTTAGAAGGTCTCGCGGCGGGCAGTTACCGGGTAACGCTGGTTGTGAATGGCGCCGTGAAGGCTTCCATCAATAATACGACGCTCGAATCCAGTGGATCGAGAAAGCTGAATTTTGAGCTCAAACAAAGGCGCGCGTCCGTAACCGCAACGAAAGGTACACACCGGATATGGGTGGCGCCGTTCACCGGAAGTCGTCTGCCTGGTCGCTGGATTGAAGTTGATGACAGCACCAGTTGGGCCGGGGCGCATGTCAACACGCAGCATGTCGTACAGGTCAGTCCGAAAGAACTGGAACGGGAAAAGCACAACTATACGGAAAAGGGGGTTCAATGACGCAGACTAGAACGCCCGTAACGATCACGCTACCGCCGTGTCTTCGTAGTGTTGCGCAATCTGTTACGCGAGTGCCACCTCCGAATCGGGCGGTATATCAAATTTTTTAGAGGGGAGCCGGCAGTCGGATTCGAACCGACGACCTGCTGATTACAAATCAGCTGCTCTAACCAACTGAGCTATGCCGGCACTGCCCTACGAAAGCCGCTTTTGTCGAGTTCATCAAGGTGCCATTACGGCGGTTACTTGCTCGTCTCTTTCGGCGCGAGCGAGGCGACGATTTTCTCAAAGCGCGGATCGCCGCGGAGCGGGTCCCAGACCGGAAACAGTTTTAAGGCACCGTAGCTCAGCATCAACGATGCGTCGGGAGCACGCAGTCCAGCTTCTAGTTGCTGCAAGGCAAGCTCCTTGTCGCCCGCCCACGCTGCCGTGATGGCGAAATACTGAAGGACGAGACCGCCGTCGCTGACATCTTTTTCCAGCGGCATGAGCGCGATCGCTCGACGGCCTTCGTCCAACGCCAAGTCTTTCCGCCCAAGAGCAGCGTCGATTAAGCCGAGGACGCAGAGCGTGGGGCCGTAGTCCGGCTGCGCCTGCACGATCTTCTCCTGCTCTGTGCGAGCCACGTCAAACGAAGTGCGCGCTCTTGCTTCATCTTTGGTCATGCGCGCCAGCAGACCTTCACCAAAGCTGCGGCTCAGTTGAATCGCGGCTTCGTTCCAGCATGGATTGTCGCCCAGCGCGACGAGTGCTCGTTCGGCCGCAGCCGGATCGCGTTCGGCCAGAGCGCAAAGGAACCAGATGTCCGCGGCGCTGGCAATGGCGCCCGGTCCTTGCGCGAGGATCGCATCGATTGTCTGGCGCAACGGCCGGGTGTCCGCTTTC
>Ga0207678_10002160_pt1 | contig 17803 bp, 12 predicted proteins | sample KBSC63metaG_FD_184319 | JGI IMG/M metagenome (GOLD analysis project Ga0207678, IMG submission 184319) | Corn rhizosphere microbial communities from Kellogg Biological Station, Michigan, USA - KBS C6-3 metaG (SPAdes) (version 2) | ecosystem: Host-associated > Plants > Roots > Rhizosphere > Soil ...
GTCCAGATGCCGCCAATCTCTTCCCGCGTCGCGCCCGGTGTCAACCGGACCGAGAGGATGAGATCGTCGCCATCCCGGTGCCAGACCGTCACACCAGGCCGAACAGCGGCGGCAATATGGCCTGGCGAATGATCAGAATGCCCAGCAGAACGACCATGGGCGAGAGGTCGAGCGCCCCCAGGTCCGGCAGCACCCGGCGGATCGGATTGTATATCGGCGCCGTCATCCGATCCAGCGCGACCATCACCGTGCGCACGAAATCATTGGAAAGATTGACGACATTGAAGGCGATCAGCCAGCTCATGATGGCCTGGATGATGATGATCCACCACAGCACATCGAGCAGGATGACGATGATCTGATAGAGGGCGTAGGCCATGCGATCTCCGAATTGATGGCCAATCGCTCTAAAGCGATTTCAAGTCAGATGGAACATCTGAACGCCCGGAAATTGCGGAAAACCCATAAGATAGCCTGGGTGCGGACTTCATCAGGCCCGTTGCCGCACCGCGCCCCATGGATTTTCGCGACGCCGCGCCCGGCGCCCCCGACCGCCGCCTGCCATGCGGCACGCTGGCGGGCCGCCCATGCGCTTTGCTTCAGGCCCGAAGGGGCCCGGTTCACCGGCGGACTAACGTACCCGCACCGCGATCGGTGAAGATTTCCAGCAGCATTGCGTGCGGCACCCGTCCGTCCAGGATGACGGCGGCGTCCACCCCGCCTTCGACCGCCCGGACGCAGGTTTCCAGCTTGGGGATCATGCCGCCGCTGATGGTGCCGTCCTCCTCCAGCCCCCTGATCGCATGCGGGTCCAGGTCGGTCAGCAACTGGCCCTGCTTGTCCAGAACGCCGGCGACATCGGTGAGGAGGAAGAAGCGGGCCGCCTGCAATTCCGCGGCGATGGCGCCCGCCATGGTGTCGGCATTGACATTGTAGGTGTGCCCATCCGCGCCGATGCCCACGGGCGCGACCACCGGAATGATGCCATTCTGGGTCAGCGTGTCCAGGATGCTGCGGTCGACCCTCACCGGATCGCCGACAAAGCCCAGGTCGACATTGCGCTCTATGCCGGAATTGGGGTCCGCCTCACGCTTGCCCAGCACCTTTTCGCACAGGACCAGCCCGCCATCCTTGCCCGAAATGCCGACGGCCCGGCCGCCCGCGCCGGATATCCAGCCGACGATTTCCTTGTTGATCGATCCGGCCAGCACCATTTCCGCGATCTGCGCGGTTTCCTTGTCGGTGACGCGCAGGCCACCGACGAACTGCGACTCGACGCCCAGCTTCTTCAGCATCGCGCCGATCTGCGGACCGCCGCCGTGGACGACGACGACATTGATGCCGACCGCCTTCATCAGCACGACGTCCTCGGCGAAATCGCGCGCCGCCTCGGGATCGCCCATGGCATGGCCGCCATATTTGACGACGAAGGTCTTGCCCGCATAGCGCTGCATATAGGGGAGCGCCTCGACGAGCGTTTCGGCCTTGGCGAGGAGCGCCGGATCGGGGGCGTGCTTGCTGTTCATGCGCGGGCGCATAGGGCACTATGCGCGTCGCCGCAAGCTAACGGTCCAGGCGGCGCCCCAGCGCGACCAGCGCATAGAGGACGGGCGGCACCAGCAGCGCCGACAGCGTGACCTTCGCCAGCATCTGCCCCAACAGCAGCTCTCCGATCGGGAACACCCCGTAAAAGGCGATGGAGACGAAGAGCAGCGTGTCCGCGATCTGCGACAATATGCTCGCCACCGCGGCGCGCAGCCAGAGCAGGCGGCTGCCCTCGCGCCCCTTGAGTGCGGCGAAGAGGGTGACGTTCAAGGTCTGGGAAATGCCATAGGCGATGATCCCGCCGAGCCAGATCCGGGGCGTGCCGCCCATCATCAGCGCAAAGGCATCGCGCCGCGCCGGGTCCATGTCGCTCGCGGCGGGTACGGACAGCACGGCGATGGAAAGCAATATGGATGCGATCAGCGGCAGGAAGCCGATCCGCACCAGCCGGTTGGCGACGGCCGGGCCGTGCAGTTCCGCCACCGCGCTGGAAATCGTCACCAGCAGCAGGAAGGCGAAGATGCCCGCCTCCACCGCCAGCGGGCCGAGGCCGAACCAGGGACCGATGGCCGACAGGGGCCCCAGCGTCACCTGCTTGTTGCCGAGCACGCCGGCAATGCAGACCATGCCGCCGTAGAAGATCGAAAATACGAAGAGCGAACGCGCGATCGGTGCGGGATGCGAAGCCATTGCCGGCACTTACCGGGCTTTGGGCGGAGTGGAAAGCGGTTAGAGGAGGCGCGGCTTCGGCGAAGGGCTGTCCAGCGCCGCACGCATGCGCTTCAGCCCTCCAGAACGCCCCTGGCGGCGCGCAGTCCGGCCTTGCCGTTGCGGGCGAGGGCGCGTTTCAGCGCATCCGGACTGGGCGCCACGAGAAAGCCGAAGCTGACGCAGCCCTGCTTCGTCTCGACCGCATGATGCAGGCGATGGGCCTGGACGATGCGCTTCATATAGGCGGAGCGCGGCACATGGCGATGGCGGACGCGGCGATGGACGATGATGTCGTGGAAACCCAGATAGATGGCGCCATAGGCCGCGATGCCGGCGCCGGTCGCCGTCGCCCAATCGCCCCAATGCCATTGCACGCCCCCCAGCAGCAGCAGGATGGAGGGCATGGCGAAGATCACGAAATAGAGGTCGTTCGCTTCCCAGCGGCCGGGGCGTTCCCGATGGTGGCTGGCGTGCAGGAACCAGCCCGGCCCGTGCATGACCCAACGGTGCATGACATAGGCGAAGCCCTCCATCGCGGCGACGGTCACGAGGAAGAGGAGGATCAGCGAGAAGGCGATCATGCGCCCTTTATAGGGTGCGGCCCGCGCCCAGGCGAGCCGTAAAGCGCAAAAAAGGCCGCGCCCACGGGGAGCGCGGCCTCTTCATCCCTTTTCAGGCGATCAGAAGGATGCGGTGACCGAACCGACCACTGCGCCCCTGGCCGCATCGCGGAAGTTGCCCGCAGCAGCCTTGGGACGGAAATGGGTGTCCGTGTCGACATAGCTGACGCCGAAGGTCAGATGGCTCCACGTATAGGTCGCGCCGACGCTCCAGTCGGTGTAGCCCTTGCCGACCGGGACCAGATAGCTGGGCCCGAAGGTGTGAGCCAGATGCGCCGTCACGCCCAGCGGGGTCTTCGGGATGCTGGCCGACAGGTCACCGGCAAGGTAGAGATTGTCTTCCTTGTGAATGCCGTCGACGGTGAGCGCCTTCTGCTTGGGCGCATAATTGGCGGTCACCTTGGCGGTCGCGGGGCCGAACGTGCCCTTGATGGAGGCATAGGGCTCGACGAAATCGGTGTTGGCGCCGCCCGAACCGGGATAGTAGTAATAGAGAACGCCGACGTCGAAGGTCGCCGCGCCGACCGTCTTGGAATAGCCGGCGATCAGGTCGAGTTCCTGGTCGCCGCCATTGGCGACATAGTCATCGATCGAGCTGCCCCAGGTCGAGAGGTAGAAGCCCGAGCTGTGCGTCAGGGTGATGCTGCCCTGCAGCGCGAAACGCTTGTCGGTCTGCGAGATGCCGCGGAAGCGATAGTCGGTCACCACGGCGGCCGTGCCGGTCACGGTGAGATCGGGCGTGGGCTCGTCCTGAGCGAAAGCGGGTGCCGACATGGCGGCAAGGGCAAGGGCCGAGAGGCCGAGTATGGACTTACGCATATGATGTCCCCTTGATGGTATCTGCGATGGTCCCACCTGCGTCATGGTCCCGGATCTCTATTGCCCTGTGCGGGATGGACCGGGTTGCCTCAACGAAGGAGGAGATGCCCGCCGCCGTTGCAGCGCACAAGATTTTATTGCGGAACGATGACGTTTGCGTCTGTAATGTTGCTGGTCTGCAACAAATTTAGGCATGATTGTGGCACGGCGCGGCGTCGCGCGCGCTTTTTGCCGCAATTGGGGATCGTTGCGCTACGGCAGGGGCGGTGCCGCATCGCGCGGTGCATGAATGACGCGCTGCGGATAGGGGATGGTGATGCCATGGTCGCGGAACAGCCGCCACACTCGGCCGAGCACATCCGATTTCACACTGCCGATGCCGCTTTCCGGGTCGCTGATCCACACCAATATGTCATGTTCAACGCGGTTTTCGCCAAAGGCGGTGAGCCAGACATTGGGTTTGGGATTGCGAAGCACGCGGGGACTTTCCTGCGCGGCGCGCAGCATCAGTTCCTGCGCGAGCTGGAGGTCGCTGTCATAACCGATGCCGACGGGAATGCGGACGCGGACATTGCGGTCGGAATAGGACCAGTTCTCCACCTCCTGCGTCATCAGATTCTCGTTCGGGATCAGATGTTCCTTGCCGTCGCGGGTGATGACGCTGACGGCGCGCACGCCGATCTTGTTCACCCAGCCGAAGCTGTCGCCGACGACGATGACGTCGCCCGGCTTGATCGACCGGTCCATCAGCAGGATGATGCCGGCGATCAGATTGCCGAAGGTCTTTTGCAGGCCGAAGCCGACGGCGAGGCCCAGCGCGCCGGAGAAGACGGTGAAGGCGGTGAGGTCGACGCCGAGCAGGTCCACGCCGATGAAGAAGGCCGCGACCACCACGACGATGGCGGCCAGCTTCTGCGCCAGCAGCTTCTGCGTGGCGTCCAGGCCATGGGCGTGCGTGATGCTGCGCCCGATGATGCGGTTGGCAAGGCGCACCAGGGCGAACAGCGCGACGCAGATCGCAGCCATGCTGACCAGCCCCAGCAGGGTGACGCGCCGCTTGCCAAGGTCCAGGCCGACGCCGTCGAGCATATCCGCCACGGGAGCGAAGCCACCGCTGCTGCCGGAAAGAACCATGACGAACAGCAGCAAGGCGATCGGCAGCACGGCAAGGCGCGGAATGGCGAGGCTGCGCAGGACATGCACGGCGAGCAGCGACAGCGACAGGGCGAGCGCGGCGCTCAGCACCAGATGCGCCAGATCCCCGACCGGCCAGAAGGCGACCGCCAGCGCCGTGACGGCTGCGGCGATGCCGTGGCGCAGGATCGGGCGCAAATGCCCCGCCAGCGCCTCCCCCAGGCCGCGGAATCGGCGGCGCAGGCGCGGCGCGGCGATGCGGGCGACCGCGCCGGCAATCAAATGGATGGCGATGGCCAGCGCCAGCGCGACCAAGGGATGGACGATGGCCGGATCGCCCGGCAACAGCGGCAGAAGTTCGGGCAAGCCCGGCGTCATCCGCGCGCGGCCCGGAAGCGGGCAAGGCCCGCGTCGAGATCGGCGATGAGGTCGTCGGCGTCCTCCAGCCCGATCTGGAGGCGGACGACCGGCCCCTCCGCCTGCCATGCGGTGGCCGTGCGGTAGCGGGCGGGATCGACCGGAAGCGCGAGGCTTTCGAAGCCACCCCAGCTATAGCCGATGCCAAAATGCGCGAGGCCGTCGATCAGGGCGGCACGGGCCGCTTCATCGCCGCCCTTGAGGACGAAGCTGAACAGGCCGCTTGAACCGGTGAAATCGCGATCCCAAAGCGCATGGCCGGGACAGGAGGGCAGGGCCGGGTGGAGGACGCGGGCGACGTCGGGCTGCTGCGACAGCCATTGCGCGATGCGCAGCGCGCTCGCCTGATGCTGGTTGAGCCGGACGCCCAATGTCCGCAGACCGCGCGCCGCGAGCCAGGCATCGTCGGGGCTGGTCATCTGCCCGAAAAGATAGGCGGTCTGGCGGATCCTGGGAAAGAAGGCGGGAGTGGCCGTGACCGACCCCATCATCACGTCGCTATGGCCGACGATATATTTGGTGCAGGCGAGAATGCTGATGTCGACGCCATGGCCGAGCGCCGGGAAGAAATAGGGGGTGGCCCATGTGTTGTCGATCAGCGTCGTTATGCCCCTGTCCCGCGCAATGGCGGTGATAGCGGGCACGTCCTGCACCTCGAAGGTCAGGCTGCCGGGGCTTTCCATGAAGATGGCGCGGGTGGCGTCGGTGATGAGCGCCGCGATCCCCGCGCCCACGGTCGGATCGTAATAGACCGTCTCCACGCCCAGTGGACGGAGCATCTGCTCGCAGAAATTGCGCGTCGGGTCATAGGCGCTGTCGACCATCAGAAGCTGGTCGCCGGGTTTCAGCACCGCCATCAGCGCGCAGGCGATGGCCGCGACTCCTGACGGATAGAGCATGGTGCCTTCGGCGCCCGGCTCCATTTCGGTGAGGGCGTCGGCCAGGCTCCATGCCGTGGGCGTGCCCTTGCGGCCGTAGAACAGCCGTTCATGCGTGCTGCGCCCTGCCGCGCCGCGCAGATGCGCGACATCGTCGTAAAGAATGGTCGAGGCGCGCCAGACCGGCGGGTTGACGATGCCTCCGGGCTGGCCGGGCATGCCGGTCCATTCGGGCTTGCGGCCCGCCTGGGCGATTTGGGTCAGGGGCTTGCGGTCCCCGTTCTTGCCCGGCTTCCGGGTCATGCGGCGGGACCGGTCGCTTTCGGCGTGGCCGGGTCCAGCCCCCATTCGGACCAGCTTCCATCATAGAGGGTGACGTCGGTCTTGCCGAGCAGTTCCAGGCCCGCGAGCAGGATCGCGGCCGTCACGCCGCTGCCGCAGCTGGTGATGATCGGGCGGTCGAAATCCGTCCCGGCGTCGACAAACAGGCGGCGCAGTTCCCCGCCCTGCTTCATGCTGTTGTCGGCATGGTAAAAGGCGGAGGAGGGGATGTTGCGGCTGCCCGGAATATGGCCCGACGCCATGCCGGGGCGGGGTTCCCGTTCCTCGCCCGTGAAGCGCGCGGCGCCCCGTGCATCCAGTACCTGTTCCGACCCGCTTTCGAGATTGGCGAGAATATCCTCCTTGGTGCGGACCTGGCCTGTGTCGCGCCTTGCGATGGCATTGCCGGGCGCCGTTTCGGGCATGCCGCTTTCCGTCGGCCGTCCCTCCGCCAGCCATTTCGAAAGGCCGCCGTCGAGGATCGCCGCGCCCTTGCCCACGCCATAGAGGCGCATCATCCACCAGCCGCGCGCCGCGCTGTGGGTCGGGCTGTTGTCATAGACGATGATGCGGCTGTCCGCGTCGATGCCAAGGCGCCGGCAACGCTCGGTCATGAAATCATCGGTCGGCAGCATGCCGGGGCGCGGATCGTCGGGGTCGGCCAGGCTGGGAAGGTCGAGGAAGACGGCGCCGGGGATATGGGCGGCCTCGAACTCGGCCTGGGGATTGCGGGGCACACCGGGCAGGAACAGGCTGGCGTCGACGATCCGGAGGTCGGGCTTGCCCAATTCCCCCTCAAGCCAGTCGGTCGTCACCAATATGTCCATGCGCGCCCTTGCTCCCTCGCTCGTTCGGCCACCTGCGATGGGTGGCGCAGACCTGTTCTAGAGCATCGCGGGGAGAAGTGGGAACCGGTTTTCCGCTTTTGACGATATGACGGCTTCAGCGGAGGTGGGAAGGGCCGTTCACCTTAACTGGAGAGGCTGAGCGCGGTCGCGCGGCTGCCGGGGGCAGGATATTGGCGCGGGCCAAGATCCAGCCGGAAGGGGGATAGGCGTTCGACCGGCGGCGATCGTTCCTCCCCGATGATGAAGACGCGCCCGGTGCGTCCGGCGCCTTCACTGTCACTCGTACTGGCGCCCGTCCAGCGATAATGCGCGTCGAAGGCGATCAAGGGGATCAGCAGCGCCCGCTCGCCCATGGGGATCGCGGCGATCGCCTGCGCGTCAAGCCGCATTTCCCCGATGAGCGCCTGCGTCTCGCCCGGCGCGATCGACACGACCGAATGAACCGGAAGGCCGGTTTCACCTGCGAAGAAGGGCTGGAAAAGCGCCTGCTGCTGCTGTGGATCGGCATTGGTGATCAGGCTGCGGACCAGAATATCCTCCGCCGCACGGTTGCCGCGATTGTGGAGCATCAGCCGATAGCCGATGGTCGCGCCCAATAATGTCAGGCGGGCGGCCTGCACTTCCATGGCAAGTTCGATCCATGGCCGGTCGCTGGTTGCCGGTGCGGTAGCCTGCGCGGTTGCTGGTTTGGGCGAGGCAGGTACCGCCCTGGGCTGGGGCTGGGGCTGGGGCTGGGGCTGGGGTGGAGCCGGCATGGGCGGCGGTGCCGCTTCGGCTTCGTGGAGCTGGTCCTCCACCGCGTCTTCCTTGCGGCGGCGCAGCCAGAAAAAGGCCCCGGTCAGCAGGATGGCGGCCCCCGCTGCCGCGGCGATCCACGGCCATGCGGGCGCGGGCTGCTGCACGACGGCGGGCTGGGCAGGCGGCGGGCTGGGCGCCGCGTCATTGGCGGCGGGGGGAGGGCCTTGATTTTCGACCGGCGATGATGGGGCCAGCGATGATGGGGCCAGCGATGATGGGGGAGGTGCTTCGCTGCGGGCTGGGCCTTCGGCCGGTGCCTCCCTTTGCGGCGCGGGTTGCGGCGTGCGCGCTGCCCCGGTGGGACGCTGGTTGGGCTGGCTTTGCGGCTGCGGTTGTGTCTGTGTCTGTGTCTGGGGTTGAGCCGGTGCCGGGACAGCGATGGGCGGAAGCTGGATCGTTGGCGTCACGACCGGCGGCGGCGTCACCGGCGTGGGCGCGCCGCGGAACACGTTCAGTTCCGGCCCCTGCGCTTTGGGATTGGCCTGCGGCGGCGGTGCGGTGCGCGGCAGGTTGAAGACCGGATCGCTGCTATTTTCCTGCTGGGCGAAGGCAGGCGCGGCCAGCAGCAGCGGCGCGGCGAGCAGAAGCGAAAAACGGAACCCCATGGGTGGCAGCCAAGGCATTTGCCCAGGTGAACCCGCCATGAACGAAAGGCAAGAGAGGCGTGACGATGACATCTGCCGTGCAATGGCGTAGATGGCCTGCCATGACTGACATGCCGACTCCACTTCATCTGGGCCGAACCAGTGCCCTGCCCGCACGTCCCGAAGAGGCCGTGCTGGATTATGTGCCCAATCCGCGTCCGGGGAAGCCCTATCTGGTGCGCTTCACCGCGCCGGAATTCACGTCCCTCTGCCCGGTGACGGGGCAACCCGATTTCGCGCATCTGGTAATCGACTATGCGCCCGCGGCGACCATCGTCGAATCCAAATCGCTGAAGCTGTTCCTCAGCGCCTTTCGCAACCATGCCGCCTTCCATGAGGATTGCACGGTAGGGATCGGCGAAAGGCTGTTCGCGGAGATGAACCCGATATGGCTGCGCATCGGCGGCTATTGGTATCCGCGCGGGGGCATTCCCATCGACGTGTTCTGGCAATCGGGCGAGCCGCCGGCGGGGCTGTGGCTCCCCCCGCAGGACGTGCCGGGTTATCGCGGGCGGGGTTAACGCGCCCGGAGGGAATGGCGTTCCTGCCGGCGCGGCGGCAGGAAGCTTCACCTCCGCTTTTGTTTGACAAACGAACAACAAGTTTCGACCAACGACATGTGCGGCGGGGCGCCCGGCTTGACCGACGAGGTGAAACGGACGATCCCCCTGACATCCTGGCGCGCGACTTTCGCCGCGCCGTTCCAACCTGTCGGAGTTGCGAACCTCATGTCCTTTTCGAAAATCCTTCCGCTGATGCTGGCGGCCGCGCCGCTGGCCATGGCTGTCCCGGCATGGGCGCAGCCGGTGGCCCCGTCCGGCCCCGCCGCGGGTGTGACCACGCAACTGCCGCGCGGCGCCGCGCCCAGCCATTATGCGATTGAGGTGACTCCCGATGCGGCCAATCTGAAGTTCACGGGCAGGACCACCATCGATGTCACCGTGACTCAGGCGATGCCTGCCCTGGTGCTGAACGCGGCGGACCTGACGATAAGTTCGGTGACGCTGACCCCGGTGAACGACAAGGCGGCAAAGGGTAAGGCCGCAAAGGGGACCGCCCGGATCGACGCCGCCGCGCAGACCGTCACCTTCGATTTCGGCAAGCCGCTCCAGCCGGGCAGCTACAAGCTCGACATCGACTATGCAGGTGTCATCAACCAGCAGGCGAACGGCCTGTTCGCGCTCGATTATACTGACAATGCCGGCAAGGCGAAGCGCGCCCTCTTCACCCAGTTCGAGGCGCCCGACGCCCGCCGCTTCGTGCCGAGCTTTGATGAGCCGAGCTACAAGGCGACCTTCGACCTGAGCGCCGTCGTCCCCGCCGATCAGCTTGCCGTCAGCAACATGCCGGTCAAGAGCAGCGCCGATGCCGGGTCTGGCAGGAAGCTGGTGACCTTTGGCACCAGCCCGAAAATGTCCTCCTACCTCCTCTTCTTCGGCCTGGGCGAACTGGAACGCGCGACGAAAATGGCCGGCGCAACCGAAGTCGGCGTGATCACCGGCAAGGGCAACACCGGCAAGGCGCAACTGGCGCTCGATGCGTCGGCGGCGATCCTGCCTTATTATAACGACTATTTCGGCGTGCCCTTCCCCTTGCCCAAGCTGGACAATGTCGCGGGGCCGGGGCAGAGCCAGTTCTTCTCCGCCATGGAGAATTGGGGCGCGATCTTCACCTTCGAGCGGGCCTTGCTGGTCGATCCGCGCTTCACGTCGGAAAGCACGCGTCGGACCATCTATTCGATCGTCGCGCATGAAATGGCGCACCAGTGGTTCGGCGATCTGGTCACCATGGCCTGGTGGGACGATCTCTGGCTGAACGAAGGTTTCGCAAGCTGGATGGCGACCAAGGTCACCGACAAGCTGAACCCCGAATGGGAAATGCTGCTGTCCCGCGTCAATGGCCGCGAGCGGGCTATGAGCCTGGATTCGCTGGTGACGACCCACCCGATCCTCCAGAAGATCCACACCGTCGATGAGGTGAACCAGGCCTTTGACGATATCACCTATGAAAAGGGCGAGGCCGTCATCACCATGCTCGAGGGCTTTGCGGGGGAGGATGCGTGGCGTTCGGGCATCCGCGCCTATATGAAGCAGCACGCCTATGGGAACACCGTGACCGACGACCTGTGGAAGGCGGTCGAGGGCGCGGGCGCCAAGGGCGTGGTCGGCATCGCACATGATTTCACCAGCCAGCCGGGCATCCCGCTGGTCAAGGTGGACAGCGCGCAATGTCAGGGCGGATCGACCATCCTGTCACTGTCGCAGGGCGAATTCAGCCGTGACCGGAAGGACAAGGCGCCGCTCAAATGGAATGTGCCGGTGATGGCGCAGGCGATCGGTCAAGGGGGCGGTGGGACGCAGCAGCGCCTGATCCTGAACGGATCGGCGCAGGTGACGCTGCCGGGCTGCGGCGCCTATCTGATCAACGCCGGGCAGACGGGCTATTACCGCTCGCTCTATCCGGAAGCGAATCTCAGATCCCTGGTCAGGGACTTCACCAAATTGACGTCCATGGACCAGATCGGCCTGATGGCGGACAATTTCCAGCTGGGCCTCGGCGGCTATCAGCCCATGGGACTGGCCCTCGACCTGATCGATGCCGTGCCCGCGACCGCCAGCCCCGCCGTGCTGGCGGAGGTGCCGGGCTATCTCGACAGTGCCCACACCATGCTGGAGAGCGACAAGGCGAGCCAGGCGCGGGTCGCGGCCTATGCGTCGAAGAAGCTGAGCCCCGTGCTGGCAAGCGTCGGATTCGATGCCAAGCCGGGCGAGAATCCCCAGGTGCCGGTGTTGCGCTCGGCCCTGGTGTCGACGCTGGGCGGCATGGGCGACAAGGCGGTGGTCGCGGAAGCGAACAAACGTTTCGCCGCGCTGGCGACCAATCCGTCCGCGCTTGATGGTCCGCTGCGCAATGTCTGGCTCCGCATCATCGCGGAAAATGCCGATGCCGCGACCTGGGACAAGCTGCGCGCAATGGCTAACGGCGCCAAGTCGGACCTCGAAAAGAGCACCACCTTCGCACTGCTGGGCGCGGCCAAGGATGAGAAGCTGGCTGCCAGGGCGCTCGACCTGGCGATGACCGACGAGCCGGGCAAGACGACCAGCGCGGCCATCATATCCGCCGTGGGCGGCGAGCATCCGATGCTGGCCGTCGACTATGTGCTGGCGCATCGCGCGCAATATGAGGCGATGATCGACGTGTCGGCGCGCAGCCAGGCGATTGCGCGGCTTGGCGGCAATTCCGCCGATCCGGCGATGGTGACGAAGCTGGACGCCTATGCCACCCAATATCTGACGCCGGAATCGCGCAAGGTGGTGGATCGCTCCATCGCCGCGATCAAGACACGGATCGAGACCCGGGCGCGGCTGAAGCCCGCGCTGATCGGATGGTTCGCGAAGAAATAGGCGCCGATGGTCCCTCCCGGAAACGGGAGGGACTTTCCGGATCAACGGGGCAGGTCGAGTGCCCTGGCGATGTCGTCCCAGGCCACCAGCTTGAAATTCTGCGCCGCCGTGGCGTTGTGACCGTCCTGCGCCACGAACAGCCCACCGGGATAGCCCGGTCCGAAATCGCCCAGCATCAGGTCGATGCCATCGGTTTCCTCCGACCCGCCAATGCTGCCGTCGACCACGCGAAAGCGGCCGGCATAGCTGTCGTCCGACAGCCGATAGGCGACATAGGCATTATCCCCCTGGCTGGAGACCAGGACATAGCCATCCCTCTCGCCTATTGGCGCGATGGCGACGCCTTCGGCATCCATGACGAGGTTCCTGCCGTCCGCCGCCGCTATCCTGGTCAGGGTGGTGGGGGCGTCGGCACGGGCATCGAAGCGCCAGAGGCCGACATCCTCCTCCGCCACATAGGCGATGCCGGTGCGGTCGTCGACCGCGCAGCCTTCCGACTGGGTGCCAAGCTTCAGGCTCCGCACGATGCGGCCCATGGGCGTGGCCCCGGAAGTGTCGAGCGCGACCTGGTTTACCGTGCCGTCCTTCAGCACGATGAAGGCATAGGTCGCTTCCATCGCGCGGTAGAGGCAGATGCCATAGGCCTCGCCCTTGCCGGCATCCACCTTGCCGATCGCCGTCAGTTTCGCGGTGCCGGGATCGAGGCGGAACAGCGCCAGCCTGGCATGGGCAATGTCGTTGCGGTCACTCGCGACGACCAATATCCCGCTCCGGCCATTGATCATCACCCCGTCGCGCAGATCGACATTGTTGACCCGGCCCGCGTCGAGAAAGTCGCGGGTCTTCCCATCCAGCGCGTAGACGTAAAGGCCCGCCTTCTTGTCGGTGCCCACGATCAGGCTCCGCGCCGGATCGGCGGCGTTGCGCCAGATCGCCGGATCATCTGCCGCATCGGCATTGGGCGTGCCGACGGGCGTGGTTTCTCCGCGGGCCGTCACGGTGACGGCCGGCGTGGCGTTGGCGATGCGTTCCATCAGCGGGCGCTCTGGCGCCGCGCTGGCGCAGGCGCCGAGCAGGAAAGCGGCGCAAAGGCCGGCAGTGGATTGTCTGGTCATGGAATGCCCCCGTTTGCGGCACCTCTTGGACGCGCTTTATGACGGGGCTGTGACGGAAGAGGGCGAGTAGCGCCTGGCATGTCACTGTTCTGTCACCATAATTTCACGGGATTGTATTTCCGCCGCTCTACGTGCGCCGCCAGGCCCATTTTTGACGGGCCGTTTCAACAGGGGATCCTATGCAACATGATTTCGTCCGGCCGCGCGCCGGCGCACCGTTCGTTCGTCTCGCGCTGAGCTGCGGCATTGCCGGTTGGGCCTTGGCTTCGTCTCAGGTCATGGCCCAGGCGCCGGCCGTGGATGACGATATGGGAGCGATCGTCGTCACGGGCACCCGCCCGATCGCGGAGTCCGAGGCGGCGGCCCTGGAAATCCAGAAAAACAGCGACTCGCTGGTCACGGTAGCGGCGTCCGACTCGGTCGGTCGCCTGCCTGACCAGAACATCGCGCAGGCCGCCAGCCGCCTGCCCGGCATCAGCGTCGAGCGCGACCAGGGCCAGGCCCGCTACATCAATCTGCGCGGCGCGCCCAAGACCTGGACCACCCTGTCGTTCGACGGCATCAACGTGGTGAGCCCGGAAGGCCGCGACGCCCGTTTCGATTCCATCCCGTCGGCCATTGCCGGCAAGATCATCGTGTCGAAGGCGGTGACGCCCGACATGCCGGGCGAAACGGTCGCCGGCAACGTCAACGTCATCACGCGGTCGGCCTTCGATTATGACGGCTTCCATCTGGCGGGGAAGGGCGGCCTTGGCTTTGCCGAACTGGGCGACAGGAAGGAATATGAAGGCGCGCTGGTCGTTTCCGACCGCTTCCAGACCGGCATCGGTGAGATCGGCGTGCTGCTGTCGGGCAGCTATTATGAGCGCAACATGGTCACGGATAATTTCGAGACCGATTATGAGCGCGTCAGCCGGGATGCCCGCCCTGGCAACGAAACGCGCTTTTGGGCCCATGAAGCCGAAAACAAGCTCTATCGTCTGACCCGCAAGAACTGGTCGGTTTCCGGCCGCCTGGATTGGAAGCCGGACGCGCGGAACACCATCTCGCTGCGGTCGATCTATACCATCTTCACCGATGACGAGGCGCGGGACAATTACCGCTTCGATCTGGACGACAGGGAATCCGACCTGTCGAGCAGCAGCGCTGCCTGCACGATTACGCCCAACGCGACGCCGACCACTTCGGGCTATGCCGACGTCTGCATCGGCAACACGCCGCAGCAGGGCACGGTCTATGGCATCGACATCCGCCAGCGTTCCACGCTGCGCGCCTTTCGCCAGTCGGTCTTCACCAATACGCTGGCGGGCGATCATGAATTTGCCGACGGCTGGAGGCTGAGCTGGGTCGGCAACTATACCGAATCGAAGGACGACCGATCGGTCGTGGGGGAGGCGACCTGGGACAGCCCGGGCACGCGCAACCTGCGGCCGACCGTCGCCTATGATTTTTCCGACCCGAACCTGTCGCGCCTGACGCTCTACCGCACGCTGCAACTGGCCAGCCCGACCCGCTATGCCGCCGGTGCGCAGGTCGTGGACGTCGACAGCTTCACCAAGCCGCTTTCCGGCTTCACGGTGCTGGACGCGGTGGACACGACCAAGGCCTATACGGGTCGCCTGGTTCTGGCGCGTGAGCTGGAACATGCGACGCTGAAGGCCGGGATCCAATATGACCGCCGCACGAAGATCGCGGACGAACGGCAGATCACGCTGAACGCCGCGCAGGCCGCGACCGTCCTGCCCACGGACTATAACCAGTTCTCGACCGACCAGAAGTTCCTGGGCGAGATCCCGATGGGCTACACCTTCCATTATTTCGACACGGACAAGATGCGCGCCGCGTCGAAGGCGGCGCAAGCGGCCTATGCCTTTGCGCCCAATACCGGCAATAATTACGATGTGCGGGAGGAGATCATCGCCGGTTACCTGATGGGTACCTTCCGCTACGACTGGGGTTCGGTGGTCGGCGGCGTGCGCGTCGAGCATATCAAGAACCGGGGTTCAGCCGTCGGCACCATTGCGGGGGTCAGCGGTCTCGTCACGGCAGAGGCCACGCAGACGCTGGCCTTCCCCAGCATGCACATCAACTATAATATCGACGACACGAAGAAGCTGCGCCTGTCCTTCAACAGCGGCGCGGCGCGCGCCGATTATGACCAGTTGCGGCCCAATGTCGTCGTCAACGACAGCAATGAGACGATCTCGGGCGGCAATCCGGCGATCAAGCCCGAGCGCGCCTATGGCGTCGACGCCTATTTCGAATGGTATCTGCGTCCGCAGGGCTATCTGATGATCGGCACCTTCTACAAGAAGATCGAGGATTTCCTCTACACCTCCTCCCGCACCTTCAATTCGGCCGCGCTCAACAGCAACGGCATCGACCGGTCCGGCTATACGTTCAGCGGCCTCGTCAATGGTGGTTCGGGCCGCATTTATGGTCTGGAAGCGGCTGCGCAGTTGCAGCTTGAGCCATGGACGGACGATCTGGGCCTGCCAGAATTCCTGGGCGGCTTTGGCGTTTCGGCCAACATCACGCTGAACAACAGCAAGGTCGATCTGGGCAACCGCAAGCTGCGGCTGCCCGGCACGTCGGACTTCGTCTACAATATTGGCGGCTATTACGAGAAATATGGCCTGTCGATCCGCCTGCAATATCAGAACCGCAGCAAATGGCTCGACACGGTGGGTAGCCTGGCCGATGCGGGCGACACCTATTGGGATTCGGACGACGAACTGGACTTCTCGGCGCGCTATGCGATCACCCGGAATTTCGAGATCTATTTCGACGCATCGAACCTGCTCAACCATCCGGGCCGCCGTTTCTCCGATCCGGGCAGCCTGCTGCGCGCAAGCGGCGTGCAGGCGCCCAACAGCAGCAACCAGACGATCGAGTGGGAACGTTTCGGTCGCCGTTATACCGGCGGCATCCGGTTCAACTTCTGATCCGCAGAAGCTTCAGGAATAAAGGAATTAGGGGGTCACCTGAGGTGGCCCCCTTCATTTCATCCTTCGGCCCCTGTCGGAGGTTTGTCAGGCTGGTCCCAAAGGTGCGCTGGCCCAGCGACGAAGGCGCGCGTAAAGCGCCCAGATCACGCCGAAGAAGGCGATTACCGACAGCGGCACGGCCCAGGGGTTCTCCGCCACCAGCGCCATGGGGGCGTCGCTGTCCGTCGCCGCGACGATCCCGGCAAAGGCGACGCCGAACAGGCTTTCCCCGACGATGAAGCCGGTTGCCATCAGCACCCCCATGCGCTCGGCAAATTCGGGGCTGGACTGGCGCAACGCCCAACGATTGTAGAGATGCCCGATCACCGCGCCGACCGGGATCAGCAGGGTCAGCGCCATCGGCAGGTAGATGCCCATGCCGACCGCCAGCGGCGGCAGGCGGAGCCTGCCCGCCTTGCCCAGCAGTTCGTCGATGGCGACGACGACCACGCCGATGCCCGCGCCGAAGCCGATCAGGCCCCAGTCGAGATCGCCGCCCAGCACGCCCTTGGCCAGGGCGGAGATCAGCGCCGCCTGCGGCGCGGGGAGGGCGGTCGCCTTGGCGCCGGGCGCGCCCGCGAAGCCGAAGGCGCTGTTCAGCAGGTCCAGCACCGGGGGGATCACCAGCGCGCCGAAGATCACGCCCAGCACCAGCGCGATCTGCTGCTTCCACGGCGTTGCGCCAACCAGCTGGCCGGTCTTCAGATCCTGAAGATTGTCGTTGGAAATGGTTGCGACGCCGAAGACGATGGCGGTGACGAACAGCGCATAGGCGATCAGCGCCTGCGCCTGCTTCGGATCGCCGCCCGACCCGTAGATGGCCGCCAGGATCAGCGAGGCGCCCAGCACCGCGAGAATGCCGACGCCGGAAATCGGACTGTTCGATGCGCCGATCAACCCCGCCATATAGCCGCAGACCGATGCGATGACGATGCCCGCCACCAGGATATAGGCCAGCGTCAGCACGATGATCGGCACGGGGTTGAGCGCGATCGGCCCGCCCTGCGCGAAGATCCAGAGCAGCACCGCGATCGGCAGCAGCGAAGCGAGGATGGTGCCGCCGACGACGCCGATGGGAAGATCGCGTTCGCTAAGGTCGAGCAGGCCGGCATTGCCGGACTTGCGGACCTTCGCCGCCGCCATGGCGGACCGGATGCCGCTGACGATCGGTCCCAATATCTTGAGCAGGGTCCAGATGGCGGCGATGCCGATGGTGCCGGCACCGATGAAGCGCGCCTTCATCCGGAAGGTGGTGCCGACGAGCTCGCTCAGATCGGCGCCCGTCGGAAGAGGGGCGGTAAGGTAGGGCACCAGGCCGACCCAGCTTATCAGCAGGCCGAAGAACATGGCGATGCCCACCGACAGGCCCACCAGATGCCCGACGCCGATCAGCGCCATGGAGAAACTGGTGGAAACGCTGGACGCGCCCGCGCCGAATTTGAAGAAGGTTGCGGCTTCCTCCGCGATCAGCCTGGTCTTGGCCAGGATCGCGAAGGCGGCTGCGGTGACGGAGCTGGCGACGATGGCGGCCAGGCCGCGCTTGTTCTCCTCCAGCCCCTCGC
>Ga0207678_10002161_pt1 | contig 17798 bp, 15 predicted proteins | sample KBSC63metaG_FD_184319 | JGI IMG/M metagenome (GOLD analysis project Ga0207678, IMG submission 184319) | Corn rhizosphere microbial communities from Kellogg Biological Station, Michigan, USA - KBS C6-3 metaG (SPAdes) (version 2) | ecosystem: Host-associated > Plants > Roots > Rhizosphere > Soil ...
CATCTACGACGCGTCCCGCCAGTACATCGACGAAGGCACCCCGCTGATCGTCCTCGGCGGCAAGGAGTACGGCTCGGGCTCGTCCCGCGACTGGGCCGCGAAGGGCACGCTCCTGCTCGGCGTGCGCGCGGTGCTGGTCGAGTCCTTCGAACGCATCCACCGGTCCAACCTGATCGGCATGGGCGTCCTGCCGCTCCAGTACCGCCCGGGGGAGTCCGCGGCTTCCCTCGGACTCACCGGCGAGGAAACGTTCGATATCCGCGGTATCGAGGAAATAAATTCAGGAAATATACCGAACGAGGTAACGGTGACGGCCGGTGACAAGGAATTCCGCGCTGCCGTCCGGATCGACACTCCTGGTGAGGCCGACTACTACCGGCACGGGGGCATTATGCAGTACGTGCTCCGGTCGCTGCGGTAAACGGTGACCGCAGCGGGGTTTAGGGTTGTGCCCTATGACGAAGGACCCCTTCCGTGCGGCGCTGGATGGCTTCGAGCAGTGGACGGCAGACACGAAGCGGAAGCTGAGCGCCGATCCCGAAACGGTCGTCGGTGAGGTAGGGACCCTGCTCGACCTGATGCGGGACTACCTCGACGTCGAGCGACCGGCCGATCTCGGTCCCGGGGACCTGAGGGAACTGCTGCTGCAGATCTACCCGCGCAAGATGACCGTGTTCGACGCGGACGACACCGAGGACACGATCCCCGCGGTCCGCGATTTCCTCGCCTACCTCGCCGACCGCGGCGAGATGCCGGAGGGCACGGCACGCGCGCTGGAACGAGAGCTGGACGAGGTAGCGCCGCGGTTCACCGAGGCGATGATGGACCCGGCGAACTGGGGCATGGCCGGGTCTCTCGTCCACGCGATGGCCGCCGAGGGCGTCGACCTGGACGACCAGGCGGCCGTGGACGGCTGGATCAGCCGCTACAACGCGCATCTGGCGGGAATCGGTGACGACGAGGAAGAAGACGACGACTTCGTCGATCTGAAGGAGGCCTTCGGCCTGCCCGACCAGATGGCGCCAGTGCGGCTGCCCGAGCCCGGGGAACTGGCCGCGCTGGCCCGGCGCGCTCCGCTGATGGCCCAGCTGCGCAAGCTGGCCTGGTGGCTGGGAGCGGGCCGTGCGGTCACCGAGGATGAGGAGCTGGCCAGCGATGATGCCGCCGAAGCCGCCGGCGAGCTCGGCATTGACGTCGCGCGCCTGCCGTACCTGTGGTGGATGGCCCTCGACGCGGTGTTCATCGACCTGGATGAGGACCAGACGAACGCCATCCCCGGGGAGTCCGCCCATGCCTGGGACGAGGCCGACGATGACGAGACCCTCGACATCTGGGAGATGGTGTTCGGCCTGGTCATCGGCGACACGCTGGACGCCGCCGCCGCCTTGGATCCAGACCGGTCCGAAGCCCTGGATTTCTCCGGACACGGAGCGGCGCTGGCGGTGACGCTCTTCCTGGCCCGGCCGGATGGCCTGCACGTGGCCGAGGTCAGCGAGGTGATCAGGGCCGCCGCAACGGACGAGCTGCCGCCCGCCCAGGCGGAGGAAGCCTGGCAGTCGTGGGTCCGTGAGCACGGTGATCCCGCACGGCTGCTGCTGGACCTGATGGCCGAACACCACGCCATCCAGATAGGCGACGCCGAGGACGGCCCCGTGGCCCGGCTGACGCCGCTGGGCCTGGCCGCGGTCCGCGAGCAGCTCCTCGAATCCGGGGTGGAGATCCCGCTGCTTCCTGACGCCGAGCACATGACCGCGGCGCAGCTGATCTCCCTGGCCGCGGGCGCGTCCGAGGAAGAGTTCACCGCCGAGACCGCTGCCTGGCTGTCGTACCGGACTGCGGAGTCCGCGGCCAGGGAACTGCTGGCTGTCGCCGCCGCATCCGATCCGGCGTCGCGTGTCCTCGCGGTCGGTATCGTGATGACCGAAATCGGTGCATCCGCCGAGCCCGTGTGGCGTGAGGCGCTCGACCGGATCGAGCTGCGTGTGTATGCGAAAGGCGCCCTGGCCGCGCTGGCCGACGGCGATCCCGGCCCGGCCTGGCTGCCGGGGCTGGAGCCCGACGATCACGACCTGGCCTGGATGATCACCGACGCGCTCGCCGCGGAGGGCTGGGATGACCCGGACGACGTCGTCGGCCACGAACCGGAGGCCCTGGCGAAGCGACTGAGTGAAACGGTCCCGGCGGGGCAGGAACTGGCGGTGTTCGAGCTGATGGCGCGGGTACCGCATCCGGATGCGGCGGACGTGCTGACCGTGATCGGCAAGCATCACCCGGACAAGAAGATCGCCAAGCTGGCCCGGAAATCTGCCTACAAGGCCGCGACCCGACAGGCTGCCCGCCGGCCGTAGCCACCGATGGCCGTCCCGGATTCCGCTATCGTCACCAGGCTCCGCGCCGCGGGCTGCGTCTTCGCCGAGGACGAGGCCAGGCTGCTCATCGCGGCCGCCCGGACTCCGGCCGAACTTGACGTCATGGTCGGCCAGCGCGTCGCGGGCCTGCCGCTGGAACAGGTCCTCGGCTGGGCCGAGTTCTGCGGCCTGCGGATCACCGTCACTCCCGGCGTCTTCGTGCCGCGGCGGCGTACCGAGTTCCTCGTCCGGCAGGCCGCGGCCCTGGCCCGACGCGGTGACGTGATCGTCGATCTGTGCTGCGGTGCGGGCGCGATCGGCGCGGCCCTGGCCGCCGCGGTGGAGGGGGTCGAGGTGTACGCGGCCGACATCGACCCGGCCGCGGTACGCTGCGCCCGGCAGAACCTCCCAGCCGACCGCGTCTACCAGGGTGATCTGTACGCCCCGCTGCCCGCGGTGCTGCGTGGCCGGGTCGCGATCCTGGCCGCCAACGTGCCGTACGTGCCCGCCCGGGAAATCGAGCTCTTGCCCGCCGAGGCACGGGCCCACGAGCCCCGCGCCGCGCTGGACGGCGGCGCGGACGGCCTCGACGTGCTGCGCCGGGTCGCCATCGGGGCCGCAGCGTGGCTGGCGCCCGGCGGGTACCTGCTCAGTGAGACCAGCGACCGCCAGGCCTGGATGGCCGAGGCCGTTGTCACCGCCAGCGGCCTGGCCGCGCGCGTCGCCCGCTCGCCCGATCTGGACGCCACCGTCATCATCGCCCGGCGCCCCTCGTCCGGGTAGGGGTCAGCCCCGCCGCCGGTGTGTCTCGGCGTCCGAGATCCGGGCGATGGTCGCCCGGGCGCGGCGGACCGAAATCCGGCCGGACTCAGGCAGGACATCGGTGATGAACTCGTAGCCCTTGGCCAGTTCGGCGGCGTGGCTGGAGCCGTCGGCGGCCTTGGCCCGGGTGCGCGCGAGCCAGTCAATGATGTCGCCCCATCCGGGTGCGGCCAGCGACCCGCCGACGTACTGAACCGAAAGCGCCGCGCAGAGGTTGGCGAACGCGAGCCGCTGCCGCAGCGGCCACTCGTCCAGGGTGCCGAGCACGAAGGCGGCCCCGAAGACATCCCCGGCTCCGGTCGGATCGTGGGCGTTGACCGGCAGCGCGGGAACCCACTCCTGCTCGCTGGTGGTGGAGTCGATGGCGATCGCGCCCTGCCCGCCGCAGGTGACCACCGCGACCGGTACGCGCTCGGCCAGCGCGTGCAGGGCGTCGTGGGGGTCGTCGGTATGGGTGTAGGCCATCGCCTCGACGCTGTTGGGCAGGAAGGCGTGGAAGTTCTCCAGCTGGTCCAGGACGCTCGGCGACCACTTCTCATCCTGGTCCCAGCCGGTATCGGCGAACAGCAGCATGCCGTCCGATGACGCCGAGCGGAACCAGTCGCGCGGTTCGGGATCGAGGTGCGCGAAGCCGACCCTGGCCGGGGGGATGGTGTTGAGCAGCTCGCTGGTCGGCACGGGCGCCGGATGCATGTGGGTCATCAGCGCCCGGTCCCGTTCGACCACCATGGAGACCGTCACCGGTGAGTGCCAGTCGGCGAACCGGCGTGAGTACGTCAGGTCCACGCCCTCCTGCTCGGTCAGTGTCGACCAGCAGAAGTCCCCGTACACATCGTCGCCGAACGCGGCGGCCAGGGACGTATGCACGCCCAGCCGGCTGGCCGCGATGGCGAGGTTGGCGATGCCGCCAGGACACGACCCCATCCCGGACGCCTGGAGCTCGGTGCCGCGCACGGGCATGGATTCCAGGCCGGTGAAGACAACGTCGAAAAACACGGTGCCGTGCACAAACAGGTCGTACTGGTCGTCGTCGTGATGCTCGCTCATCTCGGCTCTCCCGATGGCCCCCCGTTGATCGCCTGTCAGGCCAGTCTGCCCGATAGGGTCGGGGCGTGCGAGTCACCATCCTCGGCGGCGGCGGGTTCCGGGTGCCGCTGATCTGCCGGGAGCTAGCCGCCAGCGGCCTACCCGTCGGCGAGGTCGTACTGTACGACGTGGTGCCCGGACGGCTCGATGTGATCTCCGCCGTGCTGGCCGCTGACGGCCTGCCGCTGCGCACCACCACTGACCTGGACACGGCCCTGCGCGGGGCCGACGTGATCTTCGCGGCGCTGCGCGTGGGCGGCCTTGACGGCCGGGTCGCCGACGAGCGCTCCGCGCTGGACGCCGGCGTGATCGGGCAGGAGACGGTCGGCGCGGGCGGACTGTCCTACGCGGCCCGCGCGGTGCCCGTGGTCGACGCGATCGCGCGGCGGGTCGCCGAACTCGCCCCCCGGGCCTGGGTCATCTCGATGACCAACCCGGCCGGCATCGTGACCGAGGTCATGGCGGCCACGCTCGGGCCGCGAGTCGTCGGCGTCTGCGACTCGCCCACGGGACTGGTCCGCCGGGCCTGCGCTGCCGCGGGGGTGGATCCCGGCAGCAGGCTGGCCCGGGTGCCGGACGGGGTCGAGGTGGACTACCTGGGGCTCAACCACCTGGGCTGGCTACGCGGGCTGCGGGTGGACGGCACCGACCTGCTGCCCGGGCTGCTGGCTGACCCGGACGCGCTGAAGCGGACTGAAGAGGGGCGGCTGTTCGGCGCCGACCTGCTGCAGGCCCTCGGCGCGATCCCGAACGAGTACCTGTACTGGTACTACGCCCGGGCCGAGGCGCTGCGGGACGTGCGGGGAGCCGGCCGGACGCGGGCCGAGCATGTCCGGGCCGAGCAGCAGCGGTTCTTCGCGGCCGCCGCCGTGGATCCCGGTCGGGCCGCCGCCTTGTGGACCGAGGCCAACGACGAGCGCAACCGCAGCTACTTCGCGGAGCTGCGCTCCGGGGAGCGGGACGCCGCCGACGTCGAGGCGGGTGGCTACGAGGCCATCGCGATCGGGCTGGCCGCCGCCCTGGCCGGGGTCACGGGGCCGGCGCCGGCCCGGCTCATCCTGAACGTCCGCAACGGCAGCACGGTCCCGGCGCTAGCCCCGGACGCGGTCATCGAGACCGTGTGCCGGGTAGACAGCGACGGCGCGGTCCCGCTGCCGGCGGCGCCGCCGACAGATCACGAGCTGGGCCTGATGAGCACGGTGAAAAGCTGCGAGAGGGCCATCGCCTCGGCCGCCCTGACCGGCTCGGCCGCCGACGCGCTGCGCGCCTTCGCGCTGCACCCCCTGGTCGGGTCGCTCGAGGCCGCCCGCACCCTGGCCGCGGCCGCGCTAACCGGTGCCGCCGCCTTTCGCTAGAGCTTCGTGAACCAAGCGGTCCCGGGGTGCAATAGAGAGGCAATGGATGACGACAGTCTGGTCGCGCGGATAGCGGCTGGCGACGACACGGCGCTGCGCGAGCTGTTCGGCCGGCACGCGCCGTGGCTGGCGGTCCGGCTGCGGGCGGTGCTGCCCGCGGCCGACGTGGAGGACGTGCTGCAGGAAACGTTCCTTGCCGCCTGGCGCGGCGCGCGCGGCTACCGGCCGCAGGGCGCCTGCGGTGGCTGGCTGTGGGGGATCGCCCGGCGTCAGGCCGCGCTGCTTCTCCGCCGCCGGGGATCGGCCGAACGGGCCGCGATCTCGCTGCCCGACGATCTGACGGTCGGCCCGGACGGGCACGACCCGGCCGAGATCGCGCTGGCCCGGGCCGATCTCGAGGTGGCGGTCGCGGCGCTAGGCCCGGAGGGCAGCCCGGAACGTGAGGTGTGGCGGCTGATGTACGAACAAGACCGCCCGGTGGCCGAGGTGGCCGAGTTGCTCGGCGTGCCGCCGGGCACGGTCAAGAGCCGAGCGCACCGGGCCCGGCGGCTGCTACGCGCCGCCCTGCGGGTAGCCGAGGGAGGGACGAGATGAACGGTCCGCCGGACGACGTCGATCTGAGCCGGGTGTGGATCTCGGTGGCCGCCCAGGTGTGGCGCCGCCAGCCGGGCTGGCTAGAGCGGACGGCGGGCCGGCTGCTCCGCTCGCCCGGCCTGGCGCGGGCCCTGCTGACCACTCCGTCCCTGCTGCTGCCCTGGCTGCTGACCAGCATCGTGGTGCTTGCCGCGGGGGCCGCCGCGACGACGGGCAGCGGCCAGCCGGTGGTGGCGCTGCTCGCGCCGGCCATGGCGGCGGCGGCCATCGCCTACTCCTACGGGCCCGGCATGGACCCGGCCTGGGAGCTGTCCTGCAGCATGGCGGTCAGCGACCGGATGGTGCTCCTGGTCCGGGCTCTCGCGGTGTTCGCGGTCAACGCCGTGCTCGGGCTGGCCGCCTCGGTCGCCTCGGTCGTCTCGGTGTCCGGGCCGGGTGGCGGTGCCGCGGCCGCGGTCACCTTCGGCTGGCTGATCCCTATGACCGCGGTCTGCGCCTTCGCGCTGGCCGTGGCGACGGTGGCCCGGTCGGCCAGCGCGGGTGCGGCGGCCGGGGTCGGTGCCTGGCTGATCACGGTGCTGTGCGGCCAGGTGGCCAGCGGGCACTTCTCCGCAGCGGTCAGCGACACCGTGCTGTTCCTGCCCTACCTGGCGATCGGCGCGGGCTGCGCCGCGGTCGCCGTCTACGCGACGCGGATCCCGAGAGGAACCTTGTGATGAACGTCGAGATCAGCGATCTGACCAGGCGGTTCGGCCGTCACCAAGCTGTGGCCGAGGTGAGCCTGCAGGCGGGTCCCGGGGTATTGGGCCTGCTCGGCCCGAATGGAGCGGGCAAGACCACGCTGCTGCGCATGATGGCCACCGTGATCCCGCCGACAACCGGCCACCTGCGACTGCTCGGCCGGGACCCGGGTGCCTACGGGCCCCGGCGCGAGGTGCGCCGCAGGCTCGGGTACCTGCCGCAGAACCTCGGGTACTACCCGGGCTTCACCGTGGCGGAGTTCGTGGAGTACTTCGCGCTGCTGAAGGAGATGCCGGCCGCCCGGGTGCCGGCCGCGGTGGCGACCGCGGTCGAACGGGTGGACCTGAGCGGCAAGGCCAGGGCGAAGCTGCGCACCCTGTCCGGCGGGATGCTCCGCCGGGTGGGCATCGCGCAGGCCATCGTCAACGAGCCCGAACTGCTCCTGCTCGACGAGCCGACGGCCGGGCTCGATCCGGAGCAGCGGGTTCACTTCCGCACCCTGCTCCGCGAGCTCGGCCAGCGGGCCACCGTGGTCGTGTCCACCCACCTGGTCGAGGACGTCGGCGCGGCCTGTTCGCAGGTCGCGCTCATGGACCAGGGCAAGATCGTCTTCGTGGGCACGCCGGGCGAGCTGACCGCCCGCGGCACCGAGCACGGCACCGGCGACGCGCCGCTGGAACGCGGCTACACCGCCGTGCTCGCGGCGGCCCGGGCATGACCGCCGCCAGTGCCCCGGCCGCACCCCGGTCGGCGGTGGCGAGGCGCGGCGCCGGGTCAGCGGTCCTCGGCTCGGGCCGGCTGCTGCGGCTCGAGCTGCGCCACAACGCGATGCTCTGGCTGCTCCCAGTCGCGTTCGCGCTGTTCTTCTACAACGGCTACCGGGAGATCATGGCGCTGCCACCGATGTGGAACCTGCGCGCCATGACCGTGCAGAACCGGCTGCTGCTCGACCTGCTGATCCCGGTCACCGGGGCGGCGGCCTGGATGGGGTCACGGGAGGGCCGCCGGGGCATCACCGACCTGGTAGCGGTCACGGCCCGGCCGCGCTGGTCCCGCCAGCTAGTCATCTGGGCCGCCACTACGGCCTGGGCCGAGCTAGCCTGCCTGGCTTGCGTCGCGGTGGTCTACCTCATCACCGCACGGCAGGCGTCCTGGGGCGGCACGCTGTGGTGGCCGGCCGTGGTCAGCGTGGCGGGCGTCCCGACGCTGACCGCGATCGGGTTTGCCGCCGGGGCCTGGTTTCCCGGGCGGTTCGTCACTCCGCTGGTCACGGTGGTGATGTTCTTCGGGGTGGCGTACGGCACGCAGGCGGCCTCCGGGGATCACTCGTACTGGCAGATCTCGCCGCTGACCACCGGGGCGGTCGGCATCGGCGCGGCGCCCGGGGTGGCCAGCTTCTACCCGTACCTGCCCGACCTGTCCATCGCACAGGTGATGTTCACCGTGGGCCTCACCGTCGCAGTCCTCGGAGCGCTGGGGATCCCCGTGGCCCGGATGCGCTGGCTGGCCGCCGTGATCACCGTGACCGGCCTGGCGACGGCCGGGACCGCGGTCGCGCTGGCCGGTACCGGGCGGCTCGACCCGCACGGCATGATCGTCATCCCGGCGCTGCACGACGCGGCCAGCGACCAGCCGGTCCGCTACACGCCGGCCTGCAGCCGCACCCCGATCCCGGTCTGCGTGAACCCCGCGTACGCGGGGTTCTTGCCCGCCGTGACCGCCGCGGTCGGGCCCGAGCTCACCGAGTTCGCCGGCCTGCCCGGCGCTCCCGCCAGGCTCAGCCAGGTTCCATTGGTCTACCGGCAGGTATCAGGCAACGGCGTCACCGTCGGCGGGATCGGAACCGGCCCGGCCGCGTTCGCGCTACCCGATCAGGTGCCGGGCTGGCTGGGCACGACCGACGCCGAGTTCGCCGCGCAGCTGGACGAGGGTCTCGGGCTACACCTGGCGAGCCACGTCATCCTGGGCGATGGCCCGGCATCCGCCGGCGCGCCGAGCCAGGCCGAGCTGGCGGTCATCGCGGGCTCGGTCAGGTTCCCGCCCTCCGTCGAAAGCCGCGACCTGGGCCCGCTGTATGGCCAGGTGCTACCGCAGCCCGGTAGCCCGGCCGCCCTTGCCGCCCGGCGGTTCGCGGCGCTGACCCCGGCCGCCCGGCACGCCTGGCTGGCGGGGCACCTGACCGCGCTGCAGGCTGGCCGCGTCTCGCTGGAACAGCTGCCATGACGGCGGTCGCGGTACGCCTGGTGCGCCTGCACGCCGCGAGCCGCCGCCTCCCGGCCGCCCTAGCCCTGCTGGCGGCGTGCGCCGCCGGCCTGCGGGGCATGCTGTACGGGCACTGGGACAGCTACGGCGCGCTCCAGCTGCCGCTGATCTTCGAGGCCGCCTGCGCCGCCATCATCGCGGTCACGGCGGGCAGCCCGTTCGGCGAGCCGGAACGCGCGACCGGTCGGTGGCTGCCGTATCTGCGGCTGGGCACGGCGGTCACGCTCACCGCGCTGGCGTCCGGCGCGCTAGCCGCGGCCGGAACCGGTATGCCGCTGGCCGGCGGCTTTGCGGACATCGTGCGCAACGTGGCCGGACTGACCGGCATCGGCCTGCTGTGCGCCACGCTGCTCGGCGCGCCGCTCGCCTGGACCGGCCCGCTCGCCTACATGGTGGCCGGGGCGTACGGACTGTACACAGACTGGCATCCGCCCGTGCTGAGCACCCCCTGGCTGTGGCCGGCCCGCCCGCCCCACGACGCCGGCGGAGCGCTGTGCGCCGCCGTGGTGTTCGCCGCCGGGCTGGCCGCGATCGCGCTCCGCGGCGCACGGGAACGTCCCAGCGGCGACGGCCCGGGTTAGCGCGCGCCCGCGGGGCCTCACACCCCATCGACCAGGGCGACGCGGATGCTAGAAGCCGCGGAAGATCTGCCGGAGGTCGTCGAGTTCGACCCCGGCGGTCTCGGCCGGCGGGGTATGTGCCTCGTCCAGCCGCCCGTAGACCAGGCGGATCAGCGCCTCAGCGGGCAGCCGCAGCTCGGACGGGCCCGGTTCGGATGGTGCGTCGCCGTCCACGGGCGTGAGCGTGACCTCATCGCCGGTCGCCAGGATGAACTGGCGTTCCGGGTCGCTGGTGGACACGCGCACCGTGCGCTGCTGGCCGTCTGGCTTGGCGCTCCTGCCCGCGACCTGGTCCACCATGTCGATGAGCAGGGCGACGGCGTCCGGGGCCAGCGTGGCCGCCGGGTCGAGCGCGACCAGCACATCCCAGGTATGGACCGCGTGTTCGCTGAGGCGCAGCCGCGCGAAGCCGGTCGTGTCGATATCCATCCCGAACAGGTTCAGGTGCAGCCGGGCCCGCTCATCGGCGTCCATGGACTCCAGTCGCTCCAGCGTGGCCTGGTCGGCGCGCAGCGCGTCCGTCGCCTGGGCCTGCGGGTCCTTGGCGTTCCACTTGTCCCAGACCGGCGGGAACTCCTCGCGGGTCGGCGGCTCCTGCCCGGCCAGCCCGGCCTCGAGTATCAGGCCGAAGATCTCGGCCTGCGACCCCAGGTGCGACAGCACCTGGGCGATGGTCCACTCGCTCGGGTAGGACCGCTGCGCCAGCTGGTCCGGGCCGAGGGGTTGGACGCTGGCACGCAACCGGTCGTGGGAGTGACGCAGCGCGCTGATCCACGGGTCCGGGCTAGCTTCCATGTGTGTTGTCTCCATTGCCGCATATCGGGGAAATCCACCCGGCAGCCTACGCCCGCCGCCTGGCGGCGGTTCGGGCGCCTCCGGCGGCTCCGCTATCGGCTTGACTCGGCCTCGCGCCGGCTCATAGCGTCGTGCTGCTAGGTAAGCAGCACAGCTCTGGTCATCGGGGGACCCAGCTGACCCGGTACGCGCGCGATACAGGCCGCCCGTCGGCGGGCGACCGTACCAACGATGCCCGGACCGAGGATGCCCCCGCGGCCCCGTCGCGCTGGCTCGGCCGGCGTCACCTGATGGCCGCCTACGGGGCGTTCGGAGCGTACGCGGTCGCCGCCGCCTTCGTGTCCGGCGGCCGGGACCAGGTCTGGGCCATCTGGGCCGCCTGCGGCTACGCCGTGGCCCTGGCCATGTTGTGGTGCTGGCGCAGCCGCCGGGGCCGGATGGCCGCCGTCGGCGTTTCGGTGGCGCTGGCCGTGCTCGCGCCGCTGCTCTGGCTGTCGGTGGCCTACCCGCTCGAAGACGGGATGGTGGTCATCGACAGGTCGGCGGGCCTGCTGCTGCACCACGGGCTGCCCTACCTGGCCGCCGACCAGGTCACCTCCTGGCTCTCCTACAATCCCTACCTCCCGGTCATGACCCTGTTCGGCTTGCCGAACGCGGTCGGCCTCGGCGGCCTGGCGGGCAACTCCGGGGTGTGGATCGCGATCGGCACGGTGATCCCGCTCGCGGCCGCGTTCTGGATCGAGATGAGGCCCCGTGGCTACGACGCGCTGCTCGCCACCGCGGTCGCCGTGGCCTCGCCGGTGGTGGCGCTCAACCTGGCCGTGATCACCACCGATCCGCCGGTGCTGGCGCTGATCTTGCTGGCCCTGGCCCTGGCCGCGCGGCCGGCGGCGTCCCCGGAGGCCGGGCGGACGTCGTGGATCACCGCGATCACCTGCTCCGGTGCCGCGCTGGGCGCCGCCTGCGACCTGAAGTCCACCGCCTGGCTCGCCGTCCCGGTCCTGGCCGCGATGGTCGCGGCCCGCGACGGCGCGCGGGCCGCGGGACGCTTCGTCGCGGCGGTCGCCGTTACCGCCGTGGTTCTCATCGCCGCCCTCGCCCCGGCCGCGCTCACCTCGCTGCGCGGAGCGAACGCCCTGGTGCAGAACAGCGTGCTGTTCCCGCTCGGCCTCACCCACGACAAGACCCCGGCCGAGAGCCTGCTGCCCGGGCACCTGCTCACCGCGCTCGGGCCGGCCGGGCACGTGGCCTCCGTTGGCCTGCTATTCGCGGCCGGGCTCGGCATCGCGATCTCACTCGTGGTCCGGCCGCCCCGCGACGTGCCCGCGGCCGCCTGGCGGCTGGCCATCGGCCTGACGCTGATGTTCCTGCTCGGGCCGCAGGTCCGGTTCGGCTACTTCATCTACCCGCTCGGCCTGATCGGCTGGCTGGCGCTGACCGGCGCTAGCCGAGGACCTCGTCGAGCACCGCGAGCAGCCGACGGGTCATCGACCGCAGCACCGGCAGCCGGGCCAGCCGGACCAGCCGCTCGGCCAGCGGCGCGGTCACGTCGATGAGCCGGTAGGTCTTCTCGCACCCGGGCGAGGAGTCGTGCACCCAGTAGAGCACGATCCCCATCGAGTACAGCCAGAGCAGTTCCGGTAGCCGGCTTCGCAGCCCGGCCGGCACCCGGATCCGCGCGCCCTCGATCACCTCGGCGTACAGCGAGATGGCGGCGGCCCGGGTGGGGGAGGACGCGGCGCTGAACGGGCTCAGCGGGCTGGCCGGCTCGGCCGCGTGCTTGTACAGCTTCGCGGCGAACGAGTGGTACGGCGCCTGCACGTCGATCAGCGCCCGGAGCACGCCGGCGATCCTGCGATCGAGGCGCGTCTCAGTGTCCAGGACGGCTCGGCAGGCGACCGCGTGCTCGGCGTGGTTACGCGCGTAGTACGCGTGAATCAGCTCCTCCTTGGAGCCGAAGTAGTAGTACGCGTTCCCGGTGGCCACCCCGGCTTCCTTGGCGATCGCCCGCATGGTGGTGGCCTCGTAGCCCTGCTCGCGGAACAGCCGCAGCGCGGCCTCGGCGATCGCGCGGCGGGTCTGCTCGCCCTTGCTGCCCCGCCGCCTGGCCCGGTCGGGAACCGGAGACCCGGGCGAGCCCGGGGACCCGGGTGGCTCAGCCGATGAGTCGAGATCGGGCGGCGAGTCGAGATCAGGCAGGTCGAGCTCGTCGACGGCGTTCACGTCCGATGCCATGGCAGACACCCTACGGTCACTGTGAGTGTCCGGGGGCGGCAATGGCGCGGCCGGTCGTTCCACCGGATTTTGAACGCGTTCAAGCCGACCCGTGTTGTCCGGGCCCGCCCGGGCCTGTGAAAGGCTGATCAGGTAACAGACGCGAAGGAGGGTGCGATTGTGCGCGTGGTAGTCGGCGAGCGTATGGGTGGGCCCGAGGTGCTGGCCGTGGCCGACCGGGAGGCGCCGCGGCCGGGGCCGGGCGAGGTGGTCGTGGAGGTCGCCGCGGCCGGCGTGAACTACATGGACATCTACCAGCGCGAGGGCGTGGGCAACTACCGGACCGATCCGCCCTTCGTGCCCGGCGCGGAAGGCGCGGGCACGGTCGTCGCCGTCGGGTCCGACGTCAAGGATCTGTCCGTGGGCGATCATGTCGCCTGGGCCGGCCAGGGGAGCAGTTACGCCGAACAGGTCGCATTGTCCGCGAACCGCGTCGTGCCGGTACCCGACGGGATGAACCTGCAGGTCGCGGCCGCCGCCATCCTGCAGGGTATGACCGCCCACTACCTGTGCACCAGCACCTACCCGGTGCGCGAAGGCGACATCACCGTGGTGCACGCGGCGGCCGGCGGGGTCGGGCTGCTGCTGACCCAGCTGGTCAAGCGGCGTGGTGGCCTTGTTGTCGGTACCACCTCGGGCGGGGAGAAGGTCGAGCTCGCGCTGCAGGCCGGCGCCGATCACGTCGTCGGCTACGACCGCTTCCGCGACATCGTCGACGAGGCCAGTGACGGTGCCGGGGCCCACGTCGTGTACGACGGCGTGGGCAAGGACACCTTCGACGACGGCCTGGCGGCGCTGCGCCCGCGCGGCATGATGGTGCTGTACGGAGCCGCGAGTGGTCAGGTCCCGCCGGTCGACCCGCAGCGGCTGAACAGCGGCGGATCGCTGTTCCTCACCCGGCCCACCCTGGCGCATTACATGGCCGACAGAACCGAACTGCGGTGGCGCGCGGGCGAGGTGTTCGACTGGATCACCAAGGGCGAGCTCGACGTGCGGATCGGCGGCACCTACCCGCTGAGCGAGGCGGCCAGGGCGCATGAGGACCTGGCCGGCCGGCGCACCACCGGCAAGCTTCTCCTCCTGCCCGGGCTCTAGCCGTCGCCGGGGCGGGCAACCACGGCCCGTTCGGCCCGAAGCGATTCATATACCTTTAGTTGCAGATGACCAAATACCAGGCTGGGGTCGCGCGACGGCCGTACGAGATCACGCTGCTCGTCGTCGCGGTCGCGGCGGCCGGGCTGAACCTGCGTACCGCCATCACCAGCCTGCCGCCGCTGTTCCCCGACCTGCAGACCCAGCTGCACCTGTCGACGGCCACGCTGTCCCTGCTCGCGGCGACCCCGGTGATCTGCTTCGGCGTGGTCTCCGCGTTCACCGCCTGGCTGAACCGGCGCTACGGCGAGGAGATGATCCTGCTGGTGGCGCTGGTCCTGCTCACCGCGGGCCTGCTGTTGCGCGGCGTGGCGCCCGGGGTCATGCTGTTCCCCGGCACGGTGCTGGCGGCGAGCGCGATCGCCGTCCTCAACGTGCTTCTGTCCAGTATGGCCAAGCGGCGCTGGCCGGAACGGGCCGGACTGCTCATCGGCATCTACCTGACCACGCTGTCCGCGGGCGCGATCTTGTCCTCGCTGCTCAGCGTGCCGTTGTACGACCGCTCGGGTTCGGTGCAGCTGGCCCTCGGCGTGTGGGCGGTGCCCGCCGCGCTGGCCGTGCTGTTGTGGCTGCCCCAGCTCAGGTACCGCACCGTAGGCCTGGCACCCGCCGCGGCGGACGGCGCGGTGGTAGCCCCGGCGCGAGCCGGCGTCAAGGTGTACCGGTACGCGCTCACCTGGCAGGTCACCGCGTTCATGGCGCTGCAGAGCCTGCTGTACTACGCCGTGCTGTCCTGGCTGCCCACCATCTTCCAGGACCGCGGTGACTCGGCGGTCACGGCCGGCAACCTGCTCGCGCTGATGGGTGTCGGCAACCTCACCACCTCGCTTCTCGTGCCGGTGCTGGCTCACCGCCGACCGAGCCAGCGCGGCCTGGTCGTGCCCAGCCTGATCGGCACCGCGGCCGGGCTGGCCGGGTGTCTGTGGGCGCCGCTCGGCTCGGCCCCGTTCTGGGTCCTGGTCCTCGGCGTCAGCCAGGGTTCGTGTCTCGGCCTGGCCATCTTCTTCATGCTGGCGCGGGCACCGGACGCGGGCGTGGCCGCGTCACTGTCCGCCTTCGCCCAGTCGGTCGGCTACCTGGTCGCCAGCGCCGGTCCGCTGATGGTCGGACTGCTGCACAGCGCCACCGGCAGCTGGAACCTCCCGGTGGTCCTGCTGCTCGTGCTGTGCGCCGCCGAACTCGCCACCGGCCTGCTCGCAGGCCGCCCGCTCCAGCTTCCCTCGGTCACCCCGCCGCCTGCGCCGGAGACCCGGAATACGACACGCGTGTCGGGGACCGGATAATGACAACGAGCTATCCGGGGCCCGAACTCGTACACTCTATTCGGTTAGCGTTCCCCCCATCAGGCCCGTACAGCACATGAGGAGCACGCCGTGACCCTACTGGAGTGCATCAACGGCCCCGAGGACCTGAAGGGACTCAGCCAGGACCAGCTCACCCGCCTTGCGGCCGAGATCCGTGACCTGATGATCGAGACGACGGTCAAGGGCGTCGGCGGCCACCTGGGCCCGAACCTGGGCGTGGTCGAGCTCACGATCGCGATCCACCGGGTCTTCGACTCGCCGAAGGACAAGATAGTCTTCGACACCGGTCACCAGGCGTACGTACACAAGCTGCTGACGGGCCGGGTCGCCCAGTTCGGCACGCTGCGGCGCAAGGGCGGGCTGACCGGCTACCCGTGTCAGGCCGAGTCCGAGCACGACCTGGTGGAGAACTCGCACGCTTCTACCAGCCTGTCCTATGCCGACGGCCTGGCCAAGGCGTACACGCTGCGCGGCGAGCCGGACCGGACCGTGGTCGCGGTCATCGGTGACGGCGCGCTGACCGGCGGGATGGCCTGGGAGGCGCTGAACAACATCGCCTCGGCCAAGGACTCGCGGCTGGTCATGATCGTGAACGACAACGGCTGGTCGTACCAGCCGACGATCGGCGGCCTGGCCGACCACCTGTCCGCGATCCGGGTCAGCCAGCGGTACGAGCACGTGCTCGACTACATCAAGACGTCGCTGTCCCGGACGCCGGTCGTGGGCGGGCCGCTGTACGGCGCGCTGCACGGCGCGAAGAAGGGCCTGAAGGACTTCCTGCAGCCGCAGGTGATGTTCGAGGACCTGGGCCTGAAGTACGTCGGCCCGATCGACGGGCACGACGAGCGGCTGGTCGAGGCCGCGCTGCGCCGCGCCAGGGACTTCGGCGGCCCGGTGCTGGTGCACGTGATTACCAAGAAGGGCCTCGGCTACGCCGCGGCCGAGCAGAACACGGACGACCGCCTGCACCAGGTGCCCGCGGCCGGCGCCCAGCCCGGCACGTGGAGCCGGGTGTTCGGCGACGAGATGGTGAGCATCGGCGCGCGGCGCTCCGACGTGGTCGCGATCACCGCGGCGATGCTCTACCCGACCGGCTTGTCCCAGTTCGCCGCGGCCTACCCGGACCGGGTCTACGACGTGGGCATCGCGGAGCAGCACGCCGTCACCAGCGCCGCGGGCCTGGCCATGGCCGGCCTGCACCCGGTGGTGGCCATCTACTCCACGTTCCTGAACCGGGCCTTCGACCAGGTCCTGATGGACGTGGCCCTGCACAAGCTGCCGGTGACACTGGTGCTGGACCGGGCCGGGGTGACCGGGCCGGACGGCGCCAGCCATCACGGCATGTGGGACGGGTCGATCATGCAGCTCGTCCCGGGCATGAAGATCGCCGCGCCGCGGGACGCCAAGCGGGTGGCCGAGCTGCTCAACGAGGCGGTCGAGGTGTCCGGCGGGCCGACCGTGGTCCGGTTCCCCAAGGGCAAGGTGGGGGGCGAGGTCGAGGCGATCGCCAAGCTGGGCGGCATGGACGTGCTGAGCTCGCCGGGCGAGGGCCTGGGCGCGGACGTCCTGCTCGTCGGCGCGGGCGTGATGGCGCTGACCGGCCTGGAGGTCGCCGGCCGGGTGGCCGGGCACGGGATCGGCGTCACCGTGATCGACCCGCGGTGGACCAAGCCGGTCGACGAGGCGCTGGTGGCCGCGGCCCGGCAGCACCGGCTGGTGGTGACCGTGGAGGACAACGGGCGGGCCGGCGGATTCGGCGACGCGGTGGCCCGGCTGCTGCGCGATCACGACGTCGACGTGCCGGTGAAGACGTTCGGCGTGCCGCAGGAATTCCTGAGCCACGGCACCCGCGATGAGGTGCTGGAAGAGGCGGGCCTGACCCCGCAGCACCTGGCCCGGCAGATCACCGAGGCGGTAGCGCTCCGGTCACCCGGCGACGTTCGCGAGACGGCAACGGCCGCTACGGAAGGCCAGCCTGTCGAGTAGCGTAAGCATTTATGCTGAACGTTGCCGTGGTCGGTTCGGGCCCTGCCGGGCTTTACGCCGCCGAGGCGCTGGTCAAGCAGGCGGCGGCGCTGCCGGTGCCTGTCCCGGTGCGCGTGGACGTGATCGACCGTCTCCCCACCCCGTACGGCCTGGTCCGATACGGCGTCGCACCCGACCACAAGTCGATCAAGTCGATCGCGCAGTACCTCCGCAAGGTGCTGGAGAGCCCCGACGTCCGGTTCCTCGGCGGGGTGCACCTCGGCGAGGACGTGACCCGTGACGACCTGGTGTCGGCGTACGACGCGGTGATCTACGCGACCGGGGCGATGCGGGACCGGCGGCTCGGCATACCCGGCGAGGACCTGCCCGGCAGCTACGCCGCCACCGACTTCGTGAACTGGTACTGCGGGCACCCGGACATCGGTGCCGGCTCCTTCACGCTGGACGCCGAGTCGGTCG
>Ga0207678_10002163_pt1 | contig 17788 bp, 16 predicted proteins | sample KBSC63metaG_FD_184319 | JGI IMG/M metagenome (GOLD analysis project Ga0207678, IMG submission 184319) | Corn rhizosphere microbial communities from Kellogg Biological Station, Michigan, USA - KBS C6-3 metaG (SPAdes) (version 2) | ecosystem: Host-associated > Plants > Roots > Rhizosphere > Soil ...
CGAGCACCTTGCCGGACTCGGCGACGCCGAGCGCGGCGGTGGGCTCGTCCATGATCACGGCCTTGGTGCCGAACGCGGCCGCGCGGGCCACGGCGACACCCTGGCGCTGGCCGCCGGAGAGCGTCTCGACGGGCTGGCTGATCGACTTGATGTTGATGCCGAGCTCGTCGAGGATCCGCTGCGCCTCGGACCGCATGGCGGCGGTGTCGAGCTTCCGGAACAGCCCGAGCGGCCCCTTGAGCCGCTTTTCTCGGCCCAGGAACATGTTCGACGCGATGTCGAGCGCCGGTGCGACCGCGAGGTCCTGGTAGACCGTCTCGATCCCGTAGTGCCGGGCGTCCAAAGGGGACTTGAAGTGGACGGTCTTGCCGTCCACTTTGATCTCGCCCTCGTCTGGGATCACCGCCCCGGACAGGGCTTTGATGAGCGACGACTTCCCGGCGCCGTTGTCGCCGACCACGGCGAGCACCTCGCCGGGCAGCAGGTCGAAGTCGGCGCCGTCGATGGCGGTCACCCGGCCATACCGCTTGACCAGTCCGCGAGCCTGGAGGATGGGTTCACTCATGACTGCTGCTGCCTCCTCGCGATCCGGTCCACCACGACGGCGGCGATGAGCAGGGCGCCGGTGGCGAGGTCCTGGTAGTTGCCGTCGACGTTCATCTGCGTCAGCCCCGACCGCAGCACCGCCACGACCAGCGCGCCCATCAGCGTCCCGAGCACCGAGCCGCGGCCGCCGAAGAGGCTCGTCCCGCCGAGGACGACAGCGGTGATCGAGTCGAGGTTGCCGAGCTGGAACTGGTTCGGGTCGGCGTTCGGCGTCCGGCCGAGCGCCTGCCAGGCCGCGATGCCGAAGGTCAGCCCGGCCACGATGTAGACCGAGAGCACCGTGCGGTTGACCTTGATGCCGGACAGCCGCGCGGACTCCGGCGCGTTGCCGACCGCGTAGACGTGCTTGCCCCACGCCGTTTTCGTCAACGCGTACCAGACGCCGAGGTACATCAGCAGCGCCAGCGTCATGCCGTAGGTGATCGGGATGCCGCCGAAGAGGTAGCGCTTGGTGCCGAGCCACTGCAGCAGCCCGTCGGTCACCGGGACGGCCTGGCCGCCCGCGATCAGCTTCGACACCGCGGTCAGCATGGTGAACGTGCCGAGCGTGATGATGAACGCCGGCAGCTTGATCCGCGTCGCGAGGCCGCCGATGAAGATGCCGACGATGATCGTCAGCACCACCCCGGCGAGCAGCGCGACGAAGCCGTTCGTGCCCGCCGCGGCGAGCTTCGCCATGATCAGCGTCGCGACGACCATCGAGGCCGCGTTGGACAGGTCGATGCCCGCGATGAGGATGACGAGCGTCTGGCCCAGCGCGAGCGTCCCGACGACGAGCGACTGCTGGACCACCGTGGACAGGTTGTCGAGGTCGAAGAACGTGTCCGTGGCCAGTGAGAACACCACGATCGCGACGACCAGCGCGAGCGCCGGGCCGACCGCGGGGGCGCGGAGCAGGAAGTCGCCGAGCGACTCGCGTTCCTTCGTGGCCACTGCCGTGGTCATTTGTTGCCTCCCCAGCAGTTCTGCAGGCCCCAGGCCGAGTCGTGGCTCTCGATGCCGGGCAGGGGCTTGTCGGTGATCACGGCGGACCCGGTGTTCACGAAGCCGGCCGGCTTCTTCCCGGTCTTGGCGTACTCGACGGCGGCGAGCACACCCTGCTCGGCCATCTTCTTCGGGAACTGCATGACGGTGGCGGCGAACTGGCCGTTCTTGACGTTCTGGACGCCTTCGCAGCCGCCGTCGATCGAGCCCATGACGATCTGCCCGGTGAGCCCACGCGCCTTCAGCGCCGCGTACGCGCCCCGGCCCATCGGCTCGTTCATCGAGTAGACGGCGTTGATGTCGGTGCTGCGCTGCAGCAGGTTCTCCATGCCCTGCTGGGCCAGGCTCTGGTCGCCGTTGGCCGCGGTGTGGCCCTTGATCTCCGGCGAGCCGTCGGTCAGCCCGATGCCCTTGAGGAACCCGGTGTGCCGCTGGGTGTCGACCGTGCTGCCCGCCGTGCCGTCGACCATCAGCAGCTTGGGCGGGGTGCCGGCCAGCGCGGCCTTGACGTAGGCGCCCTGCTGCTCGCCGGCCGCGAAGTTGTCGGTGGCGAAGGTGGCGTCGACGGCGTCGGCCGGTTCGGTGGCGGTGTCGAGGGCGATGACCAGGACCCCGGCGTCGCGGGCGTCCTTGATCGCCTTGAGCACGCCGGTGGACGAGCTCGGCGTGATCAGGATGGTGTTCGCGCCCTGCTGGCGGAGGTTCTCGATGGCGCGGACCTGGCCGTCGTTGTCGCCGTCGAACTGGCCGGCGAGCGCGCTGAAGTCGGCGCCGTTGGCCTGCGCGGCCGCTCTCGCGGCGTTGCGGAGTTCCACGAAGTAGGGGTTGGTGTCGGTCTTGGTCACCAGGCCGACCTTCGCCTTGCCGCTGCCGCCCGTGTTGGTGTTGCCACCCCAGTGGCGCTCGACCGTGCACCCGGTCGTCGCGGCGAGGACGACGGCCAGCGTGAGCGCGGCGAGACTTCGCTGTCTCATGGATTCCCAGCCTTTGTTTCGTGTCGAGGCTTGCCGATGGTCGGGAAGGTAGACAGACTGCTCCCTGCGCGCAAGCGTTTGCGCAAACGCTTGCCGGAAAGGATGGGTATGCCCCAATCGAGATCTTCGCGGCCGACCCAGCGGGACATCGCCGAGCTCGCGGGCGTGTCGATCACGACCGTCTCGCACGTGGTGAACGGGACGCGCGCGGTCGCCGAGGACACCAAGGCGGCGGTGCTGCGGGCGATCGAGACGACCGGCTACACCGGCGACGCGATCGCGCGTTCGCTGGTCACCGGCGGCACGCGGTCGATCGGGATGGCGATCTCCCTGGTGGCCAACCCGTACTTCGCGACGCTGATGCAGGCGATCGAACGGGAGGCTTCGGCGCACGGCTACACCGTCCTGCTGGCCGACACGCACGACGCGGCGGACACGGAACGTGACACCGTGCGGGCGCTGCGCTCCCGTCGCGTCGACGGCCTGCTCATCACCCCGTCGCCCGGCGACGGCCCGGTGATCGGCGAGCTGGTCTCCCTCGACGTCCCGACCGTGCTGATCGACCGGCTGGCCACCCGCACCGACGTCGACCAGGTCGGCTCGGAGAACATCCAGGCGACGTCGGCGTTGACCGCGCACCTGGCCACGCTCGGGCACCGGCGGATCGGGATGATCAGCGGCGTGCCCGGGCTGTCGACGAGCGAGGAGCGCGTGCTCGGCTACCGGCTGGGGCTCGGCCGGTCCGGGCTCACCTGGGCGTCCGACCTCGTGGCCTGCGGAAACTCCTCCCGTGAGGGCGGCGCGCTGGCGTTGAGCACACTGCTGGCGCTGCCGGAGCCGCCGACGGCGCTGGTGGTCGGGAACGACGGCATGATGGTCGGGGTCCTGCACGAGGCCCGGCGGCGCGGGCTGCGGATCGGACGTGACCTGCCGGTCGTGGTCTACGACGAGGTCGAGTGGGCGGACCTGGTCGACCCGCCGCTGACGACCATGGCGCAGCCGATCGAGGAGATCGGCAGGCAGGCCGTGCGGCTGCTGCTGGCCCGGATCAACGACCCCGCGCGCAAGGCCGAAACGGTGCGGCTGGCACCCACTCTGCGTCACCGCGAGTCGTGCGGCTGTCCACCGGTTCACTCACTTCAGTGAATCTGGGTTCCTGATACCTCCGCGTGGCCGTTCAGCGGATACCTTTCGGCTGAGCGTCTGCGAGGGCTTATGACCGCACTTTCGCCGGACGTCCGGTTGTGGGACCCCCCGGTCACCTACCGGATCGGCGTCGCGATGGGTGTGAACGTGCACCCGTACTCCGGCGAACTGCTGCGCGCGATCAGGGCGGCCGCGGCGCAGGCGGGGTGTGACGTCGTGCTGGCGGACACCGAGGACACCGTGGGCGAAGAAGCCGCGGTGGTGCGCGCGCTGCGTGCGGACCTGGTGGACGGCGTGCTGCTGGTCCCCTCGGCCGGCGACGAAGCGGTGATCAACGGCCTGGTCCGGATGGGCGTGCCGACGGTGCTGGTCGACCGGGTGGCCGCGCGCAACGACGTCGACCAGGTGGGTACCGAGAACGTCCACGCGATGGCGTCGCTGGTCAGGCACCTGACCGAGCGGCGGCACCGGAAGATCGGCCTGATCTCCGGCGACGAGGGCGTGGAAGTCAACCGCGAGCGCATCCGGGGCTACCGGCTGGGTCTTGAGCAGGCGGGCCTGCGCTTCAACCGCGAACTGGTGGAGAGCGGCTTCTCGAACTCGGGCGGCGCAACCCGGGCGACGGCCAAGCTCCTCGACGGCTGGCCCTCCCCGACGGCACTGGTGGTGGCGGACGAGTCGATGCTGGTGGGCGTCCAGTACGAGGCCCACCGCCGCGGCATCCGCATCGGCTCCGAGCTGGCGGTGGTCGGCTACGGCGACATGGAGTGGGCCCGCCGCGTCAGCCCGGCGGTGACGACGCTGGCCCAGCCGGTCGCGGACATGGGCCGCCGGGCGGTCCAGCTGCTGATGTCCCGCATGGCGGACCCGGACCGGCCGCCGGAATCGGTCTGGCTGACCCCGAAATTCCTGCACGGCGCGTCCTGCGGGTGCTGATACTGGTGCGGTGATCCGCCTCGCGCACACCGCCGAACTGCCCGCAGCCACCCGCCCCCTGCTCGATGAGGCCTTCGAAGGCGGCTTCTCCGACGCCGACTGGGAGAACGCCCTCGGTGGCACGCACGCCCTCGCCTTCGACGGCACCGAGCTGGTCGGACACGCCGCACTGGTCCAACGGCGTCTTCTGCACGGCGGACGCGTGCTCCGCGCCGGGTACGTCGAGGGCGTGGCCGTTCGCGCGGACCACCGCCGGCGGGGGTACGCGAGCTCGTTGATGGCCGAGCTGGAACGGCTGTTGCCCGGGTACGACCTCGGCGCACTCTGTGCCGCGGAGAAAGCCGTGCCGCTGTACGAGGGCCGGGGCTGGCAGCAGTGGCGCGGCCCGACCTTCGCGCTGACGCCGGACGGGGTTCGCCGCACCGCCGACGAGGACGGCGGGGTGTACGTGCTCCCCGGCCGGGCGCCGCTCGACCTCGACGGCGGGCTAACCGCCGACTGGCGGGCCGGCGACCTCTGGTGACAGCGTTGCCGCCGCTTCCAGGAGCATCCAGCCGCCCACCTGGACCGACATGTCCCGTTCCGGGGCGTCCTCCGGCAGCGGCCACGGTGCCGGACGATCCCAGTACGCGCTGAACAACGGCCCCTCGGCGGCGCCCGACCAGCAGGCCTCCGCCGAGGTCAGCACCAGTGACCGGGCCACCGAAGCCTCCGGGCCCGGCAGGGCGCCTGCCGCCAAGGCCAGGTACCGGGCCAGGATCGCCGCGAACAACCCGCCGTCGCCGCCGCCTTGGCCGCGGACGACTCCTGCCGGCGCGCAGTGTTCCGCGACCGCCCGCACGGTCCGCGCTGCATTGTCCACATCGGACAACTCCAGGCACGCGCCCAGGTACACCCCTTGGCAGTACGTGTAAATGTGCTTCACCAGCTCGCCGGTATCCGCCCGAATCCCGTCCCACACCAAGCCGGACGACGGATCGACCAAAGTGGACGTCAGCCACGAAGTCAGCTCGCGAGCGCGGGAGAGGTTTCCCGACCGGGCGTGGAAGATCGCCGCCGGTCCGTTGGCCGGGGCGTTCTTGAAGTCGTCGCCGCGACGCCACCAGATGCCGCCGCCCGCCGCCGGTGTCCAACCCGAGAGCAACTGCGCGTCGATCGCCGCCAGCGCCGGGCCGACGTCGATGCCCAGCGACGAAACCCGTTGCAGTGCAAGGCCGAGCCACGCGATGTCGTCGTAGTAGTCGTTGGTCCACCGGCCGAAGTTGCGCAGCCGCACCGAACGCACGAAGGACCGGATCAACGCCAGGCGCGCCGGGGAAGGGGCCCGCAGCTGGGCGTCGACCAGGGTGTCCAGCAGGTGCGCCTGCCACCAGTAGTTCCAGTGCCAGTGCAGCCGCTGGTCGACCGCCGCCGGCCAGCGACTGCGGCCCAGGACCGTGCCGGGCAGGCCCCACACCCGGCGCAGGTGGCGCGAAATCACCGCGTGTTCCGCGGCCGAGACGTCCATGTCGCAATCGTGCCTTGCCCATCGACATACCGCTCGGTATGTTCAGTGGTCATGACGACGGCCCACGTCACCTGCCCGCTGTGCGAAGCCACCTGCGGTCTCGAAGTGACGCTCGACGCGAACCAGCAGGTCACGCGCGTCCAAGGTGACGAGAAGGACGTCTTCTCGAAGGGGTACATCTGCCCCAAGGGCGCGTCGCTCGGCGCGCTGCACCACGACCCCGACCGGCTGACCGCCCCGCTGCTCAAGCGCGACGGCGAGTTCGTCGAGGTCAGCTGGCAGGAAGCCTACGACGAGATCGCCCGCCGCCTCCCGCCGCTCATCGAGCGGCACGGCCGGGACGCCGTGGCGGTGTACGCGGGCAACCCCGGCGTGCACAACATCGCGCTGACGCTCTACGGCCGCGTGCTCTACAAAGCCTTGGGTACCAGGAACTTCTACAGCGCCACCTCCGTCGACCAGCTGCCGAAGCACTACTCGTCCGGCACGATGTTCGGCGACCCGCTGGCCATCCCGGTGCCCGACCTCGACCACACGCGGCACCTGCTGATCCTCGGCGCCAACCCGCTCGTCTCCAACGGCAGCCTGATGACCGCGCCGGACATCCGCGGGCGGCTGCGCGGGATCCGCGACCGCGGCGGCAAGATCGTCGTCGTCGACCCGCGCCGGACGCGGACCGCCCAGTTCGCCGACGAGCACCACGCCATCCGGCCGGGCACCGACGCACTGCTGCTGTTCGCGCTGGTCAACGTCCTGTTCGCGGAAAACCTCGTCGCACCGGGGCGGCTCGCGGACCACCTCAACGGCCTCGACGAAGTCCGCGAACTGGCCCAGCCGTTCACCCCGGAAGCCGTCGCGCCACGCACCGGCATCGACGCGGTGGAGATCCGCCGGATGGCACGGGAGCTCGCCTCCGAAAACGCCGTGGTCTACGGCCGGATCGGCACCACGACGCAGACGTTCGGCACCGTCGCGAGCTGGCTGGTCGACGTCCTGAACGTGCTCACCGGCAACCTCGACGAGCCGGGCGGCGCGATGTTCCCGCTGGCCGCGTGCCAGCCCACCGGGAACCGGCGGCCGTTCGCCGTCGGACGCTGGCACAGCCGCGTGCGCGGCCTGCCCGAGGTCGTCGGCGAACTGCCGGTCGCGACGCTCGCCGACGAGATCGAAACCCCAGGCGAGGGCCAGGTCCGCGCGCTGATCACGGTCAGCGGCAACCCCTGCCTCAGCACGCCGAACGCCGGACGGCTGGCCGCGGCCCTCGAAACCCTCGACTTCATGATCTCCGTCGACGTCTACCTCAACGAGACGTCCCGCCACGCCGACGTCATCCTGCCCGGCCCGTCGCCGCTCGAACGCCCGCACTTCGACCTGGCCTTCTACCAGCTGTCCATCCGCAACATCGCCAACTGGACACCGCCGACGCTGCCGTCGGCGCTCCCGCAGGAGTGGGAGACCATGCTGCGGCTCACCGGCATCGTCGCCGGCCAGGGCCCCGAGGCCGACGTGGCGGCGCTCGACGACTTCGTCGCCGCGGAGACAGCGCGCCGCAACGGGCTGGACGTCGCCGTCGCCGGAGACCGCACCGGGCCCGCTCGCCTGGTCGACCTGCTGCTGCGCGCCGGCCCCTACGACGTCACGCTGGCCGACCTCGAAGCGGCGCCGCACGGAACGGACTTCGGGCCGCTGAAGCCGCGGATCCCGGACGTGCTGTGCACCGCGTCCGGCCGGATCGAACTGGCGCCCGAGCCGGTCGTCGCCGACGTTCCGCGTTTGCGGGAAGAACTTGCGAAAACCGCGGAAGACGGGCTCGTGCTGATCGGACGGCGGCACCTGAGCTCGAACAACTCGTGGATGCACAACCTGGAACCGCTGATCCGCGGCGGCAACCGGTGCACGGTGCAGGTCCACCCCGCCGACGCGACGCGCCTGGGCCTCACCGACGGCGGCCTCGCTTCGGTGACGTCCCGCGCCGGAAAACTGCAGGTCCCGGTCGAGGTGACCGACGAGGTCCGCCCCGGCGTCGTCAGCATCCCGCACGGCTGGGGCCACGACGTCGACGGCTCGCGGACGCGGGTGGCGCGCGCGAACCCCGGCGTCAACTCGAACCTGGTCGCCGACGAAACGCTGCTGGACGTTCCGTCCGGAACGTCGGTGTTGAACGGGATTCCGGTCGAGGTCGCTCCCGCCTGACGCTTGACACCGGTGGGCGCGCTGCCGCATTCTCGGCTCCGATGTTGACGTAAACATCGATCTCGCGCCCCTCGGACATCGGAGTTCGTATGAAGCGCTTTGGCACTCGCATCTGGCTACGCGCCGCGATGGCCGCAGCACTCGCTGTCCCCCTGCTCGCCGTCCCGCAAAGCGCTTCCGCCGCCACCAACAGCTTCCGCGGCGTCAACTGGGCGGACGCCCGCGACAACTACGTGGACGGCTGGGTCATCCCGACCGGCCTCGCCGCCGGGGACAGCTACGACAGCGTCCGCAGCAAGGCCGACGGCATCATCACCGGCTTCCAGAACAAGCTGGGCGCGAACACCGTGCGGCTGCCGATCAACCCGCAGAGCGTCAACTCGGACTGGTGGGGGCGGTACAAGGGCGCCGCCGACTCGGCCCTGTCCCACGGCATGAAGGTCATCTTCGGCTACTGGGAAGCGAACAAGGACGGCTTCGTCGACGACGGAGGCGCCTGGAACACCATGTGGGACAAGGTCACGGCCGACTACGGCGGCAACGGCAACGTGTACTTCGAGCCGATGAACGAGCCGTTCGGCTACAGCCTGAACGACTGGGTGTCGCTCTGCTCGACCTGGCTGTCCCGGCACTCGAGCATCCCCCGCGGCCGGGTGCTGATCAGCGGCACCGGCTACAACGACAACGTCACCGGCGTCGGCGCGGCGAGCGCGTTGAACGGCACGCTGCTCTCGCTGCACTTCTACGGCTTCTGGGCCTCGGACACGACCCGCTCGGCGTGGACCACGAACCTCAGCAACCGGCTCGGGTCGTACTCGTCGCGCACGATCATCGACGAGGCCGGCGCCCCGATGACCACGGGCCTGGACTACTCCGCCGGCCACCAGGACGGCAACAACTTCACGGCGTACTTCGCCGCCACCACGGACCTGACGCGGTCGCGGCAGATGGGCGTCGTCTACTGGCCCGGCCTGCGGTCCGGGGACACGTACTCGATCACGCGGCAGAGCGGCAGCGGCCTGGAGACCAACAACGCGTCGGGCGTGGCGCAGCTGCGCTGGGGCTGGGGCCTGTAGGTCACCACGCGCGGCCGAGATCGGCGTGCTGCCGGACCCAGGCGTGCATGACGATCCCGGCCGCGACGCCGGCGTTGATCGAGCGGGTCGTGCCGAACTGGGCGATCGACACCACCAGCGACGCGGCCTCCTGCGCCGGGCCGGAAAGCCCGGGCCCTTCCTGGCCGAACAGCAGGACGCACTCGCGCGGGATCTCGGCCGTCTCGACCGGCTGGGAGCCCGGCGTGTTGTCCACCGCGACGACGGCCAGGCCCTGCTCGGCCGCGAAGGCGATCAGGCCGTCGACGTCTTCGTGGTGGCGCAGGTGCTGGTAGCGGTCGGTCACCATGGCCCCGCGCCGGTTCCAGCGGCGGCGGCCGACGATGTGCACCTCGGCCGCGGCGAACGCGTTCGCGGTCCGGACCACGGTGCCGATGTTGTGGTCGTGCTGGAAGTTCTCGATGGCGACGTGGAACGGGTGCCGTCGGCTGTCCACATCGGACACGATGGCCTCGCGTCGCCAGTAGCGGTAGGCGTCGACGACGTTGCGGCGGTCGCCGTCCCGCAGCAGCTCGGGGTCGTACCGCTCGTCGGTGGGCCAGTCACCCGGCCACGGGCCGACGCCGACCTCTTCGCGGCTCACCCACTCGGTGGGTCCGGGTACTGTGCTCACCCGGCAATTCTCGCCTAACCCAGGTGGACGGGGCGCACGTGGGTTTCCTCGTCGTGGCGGTGACGCCAGCGGTGGTACACGCCGACGTAGGAGTAGGCGACCAGCACGATGGCGATGATCCCGATCGCCGGCAGCCACGACTGCGGGAAGACCGTGCCGTAGAGGTAGTAGGCGTTGAACCCGCCGGGCAGGTCGCCGAGGCCCTGCTGGTGGCGGAAGTAGTTCTCGAGCGCGGTGAGCGGGCACGGCACCGGCGTGACGTTCACCAGGACACCCCAGGCCGCGGCGAAGATGTGGACGAAGACCAGCTTCGGCCACCGCCAGGCGAGGAAGCCGCCCAAGCCGATGAGCAGCAGGGCCAGGATGTGCACCACGACGGTCACGTCAGCCAGGAACTTCGCCATCGCACCCCCCTCCACCGATCCCCCTACCAGCGACTTTACTCCGCCGGACGGGGTCACCCGCCCCTACGGATGCCCAGCGGCGTGATGTTTAACCCAGCGGAGCAGCCTGTTCACCTGGGCGGTGACGGAGGTGTCACGCCCGGTGGAAATTCCGGGGGCCGCTTCGCCGGGTACTGCGTCGGCTCCTCGTGCGGGTACTGGTCCGGCGCGCCGTCCGGTTTCTTCCGGTTCGGGTCGCGTGGGCGGCGGGGTTCCGGCGACTCACCGGGCTTCGACGGCTCGTCCATGCGCTCGACGGTACGCCCGGGACCGCGCCTGTGGCCTCAGGATTTCGCGCTCAGCCGAACGCCGCGCCGTCGAGGTCGGTGACCACCAGGCGCCAAGGATCTTCGCGACGGCTTCGTCCGCGGTCATCGGGGCGTCGGGTCACCGCGCTGCGCGCTCCGGCCGCAGGCCGGCCCGCGGCGATGGTCGGTGACGGCGGTCACCGGGGCGAATCCACGGATCCGCCCCGGTGGTGCTCAGTCGAGGCCGAGGTCGTCCTTGCCGAGGACGTACCGGTACTCGAGGCCTTCCTTCTCGATCGCCTCGCGCGCGCCGGTGTCACGGTCGACGACCGTCACCACGCCGACGACGTTCGCCCCCGCTTCGCGCAACGCCTCCACCGCCGTCAGCACGCTGCCGCCGGTCGTGGACGTGTCCTCGACCGCCAGCACGCGCTGGCCGCGGACCTCCATGCCCTCGATGCGCCGCTGCATGCCGTGTTCCTTGACCGCCTTGCGGACGACGAACGCGTCCAGCACGACCCCGTCGGTGGCCGCGGAATGCAGCATCGCCAGCGCGACCGGGTCGGCGCCGAGGGTCAGGCCGCCGGCCGCCACGTAGTCCCAGTCCGCCGTGAGCTGACGCAGCAGCTTGCCGATCAGCGGCGCGGCCGCGTGGTGCAGCGTCGCCCGCCGGAGGTCGATGTAGTAGTCGGCTTCCTTGCCGGACGCCAGGGTCACTTTTCCGTGCACCACGGAAAGATCGGTGACCAGCCTGGCCAGTTCGAGTTTCGCCGCTTGATCCAACCCGGGGTTCGCCACGGCCGAGAGTCTTACACACGGCCGCGTTCACTCACCGATGGATGTGGCGTCGACCGCACGCCCGCGCGTCGCCGCCCAGGCCGGGACCAGGATCGCGACGAGCGAAAGCACCACGGCGATCGCGAGCACGGCCAGGTAGATCGCCACCGGGCCCGACGGCAGCAGCGAACCCGTCACCACGAGGCAGAACGGCACGATCGCCCCGGCCGCGACGAGGGTCCCGAGCAGCACCGCGATGGTCGCGATCAGGCCACCTTCGACGCCGGCCATGCGCAGCACCTGGCCGCGGGTGAAGCCGCTCAGCCGCTGCACCCCGAACTCCCGGCGCCGCCGTGCGGTGGCCGTCACCAGCGTGTTCACCACGGAGATCACCGTGTACGCGATGATCATCCCGACGAGCAGGTAGTTGACCCAGGCCCCGACCTCGTTGCCCTTGGCGTGCGCCGCGATCAGCGTGCCGCGGTCGCCGACGAACACCGGCAGCCCGGCCGTCGCCTCGCGAAGGCGCGAAGCCAGCGTCGCACTGTCGACGCCGGGAGCGGCGCGGACCAGCAGCTGCGGCGCCAGCCCGAGCGTCGTGTGCGGGGCCAGCAGCCCGGCGGGCAGGACGAGCTTTTCGAACCCGGGACGCTGGTCGACGACGGCGGTGACCCGCACGTCCACCGGCGTGCCGTCGCCGAGCCGCAGCGACAGCGTGTCGCCGACGTGGTGGCCGAGCGTCGACGGCACCTCGACCGCGTTCCCGCTCAGCTCGCTGACGCCGAGCGCGGACCGGCCGTCGTCGTCCTGGCCCGAGTCGAACGGCTTCTCGACGAACACCGTGCTCGTGACGTACTCGGAAGCACTCGCGACCTCCGGCAGGGCCCGCACCCGGGCCGGCACCGACGGGTCGAGCCCGACGGCCGCGCCGACGACGGCGTCCGCGCGCAGGTCCTCGGTGTAGGCCTGGTTCGAGACGGCTTCCTGGGTGGTCTGGAGGTAGATGTTGGCGGTCGCGATGCCGACCGCGAGCATGATCGGGGTGACCGCCCCGGCCGCCCGCACCGCGCCGACCCGCGTGTTGCGCAGCGCCACCCGGCCGTTGACGCCGGTGAGCGCGTGCACCGGCCAGCTCAGCAGCGTGGCCGTCAGCTTCGTCACGCCGGGACTGATCGCCGCGAGCCCGAACGCCCACAGCATCACCGCCGGGCCTGCCGTGCTGGCCGCGACCGGGCCGGTCATCACCGCGACCGTGACGATGGCGAGCGCCGTCCCGCCCGCGAAGCACAGGATCGCGGTGATCAGCCGGATCGGCGTCAGCCAGCGGCGCTCGACGGCGGCCTCGGCGAGCGCCTCGGTCGGGCGGATCCGCGAGGCACGCCGTCCCGCCACGAAGGAAGCGCCCACGACCGCCAGCAGCGACGCGCCCGCGGCGACCACCGCCGGGACCCAGCCCTGCTCGAACCGCAGCACGTCGGGCACGACGTGGTGGCCGGCGAGCTGGTCGAACAGCCACTGCCCGAGCACCGGGCCGAGCGCCACCGCGGCGCCGACCGCGAGCAGCCCGACGACGAGCGCCTCGCCGAGCACCATCCGCCGCAGCTGGCGCGGGGTCGTGCCGACCGCCCGCAGCAGGGCGAGTTCGCGCTGGCGCTGCTGCGTCGACAGCGTCAGCGTGCCCGCCACGACGAACACCATGACCATCGCCGACAGCCCGCCCGACACGGCGGCCAGCACGATCAGGTTCTCGCCGCCCTTGCCCGTCTCGGGGAACTCGAAGGCACCGCGGCCGCCGCCGGTCGCCACGACACCCGCGTCCCCGACGGCCGCGGTCACCGCGGCGACGTCGCCGCCGAAGACGCCGATGGTGTCGAACCGGCCCGGGTGCCCGGACAGCCGTCCGGCGTCCGGAGCCGCGAAGAACAGCGCCGGATCCCGCACGGCCTGGGGTGCTTCGGCGATCCCGGAGATCCGGTACTGGCCTACGCTGCCGTGCGCGGCGACCGGGAGGGTGTCCCCGACGGCCAGCCCGAGCCCCGAGTCGACGACGACTTCGCCGGGCTTCGGCGCCTGTCCGGTGAGCGCATACGGCGTCAGCACGGCGGAATCCCAGGCGTGGCCGAGCACGCTCGCGGCGCCGATCTGCGCCGGGAAGCTGACCTCGCCGACGACGTTCGCAACGCCCGGGACCGCGCGCAGGCGGGCGGCCAAAGCCGCGTCGAGCCGGACGCGCTCGGGCAGCGTCGAGTTCTCGAGCTTGTGCTTGTCGTCGGGCTCGAGGGTGGCCGGATCCTCCTTCGGCAGCTCGAGCGTCTGCTGCCCGCCGACGACGATCGGGGCCGCGGCCAGCCGCTGCACCGGCGTCTCGGACCGGATGCCGGTCTCCATCAGGCCACCGCACGCCGAGACGACCAGCGCGCCGAAGAACACAGCGACGAACGTCGCCAGGAAGCCGCCCTTGCGCAGGCGGAGGGTCCGCAGTGCCAGCTTGAACATCAGGCCGCCACCCGGTCCCAGGCCCCGAGGTGGGTCATCCGCTCGGCGACGGCTTCCGCGGTCGGCCGGGCCAGCCGCCCGGCGATCCGGCCGTCCGCCAGGAACACGACGTCGTCGGCGTAGGACGCGGCGACCGGGTCGTGCGTCACCATGATCACCGTCTGGCCCGACGACCGGACGGAGTCGCGCAGCAGGCCGAGCACCTCGGCCGCGGTCCGCGTGTCGAGCGCGCCGGTCGGCTCGTCGGCGAACAGCACGGCCGGGTCGGTGACCAGCGCCCGGGCGATCGCGACGCGCTGCTGCTGGCCGCCGGACAGCTGCCCGGGCAGGTGCTTGCGGCGCCCGTCGAGCCCGACGTGGGCGAGGATCCGCGCCACGAGCCGCTTGTCCGGGCGCCGGCCCGCGAGCTGCAGCGGCAGCACGACGTTCTGCTCGACCGTCAGCGCCGGGAGCAGGTTGAACGCCTGGAAGACGAAGCCGACGCGGTCGCGCCGCAGCTTCGTCAGGTAGGTCTCGTTCTTGCCGTCGAGGTCCCGGCCGTCGAGCACGACCCGGCCGGACGTCGGCCGGTCGAGACCGGCCGCGCAGTGCAGGAACGTGCTCTTGCCGGAGCCGGACGGGCCCATCACCGCGGTGAACCCGCCGCGCGGGAAGGAGATCGAGACCCCGTCCAGCGCGACCACACCGCGGTACTCCTTGCGCACGGCCTCGAGCCGAACCGCCTCAGTCGTCATGCTCAAAACGCTAGGGCGGCGCGGCGGCCGGCACATTGAAGAGAGCCGCAGTCTTCTGGTGGGGTAAACCTCACCCTCAGGTGCGGCCCTTGCCCCCGAAGCCGCCGCTGATCCGGCGCAGCACCGCCCGCGGCAGCAGGCCGCCGATCGCGACGACCGCCTTGTACTGCAAGCTCGGCACGGAGATCACCTTGCCGCGGCGAAGGTCCGCGAGAGCTTCGTTGACCACCTGTTCGACACCCAACCAGGCGAATTTCGGACCGGGTTTGCCGATGCCGGCCCGTTCGTGGAACTCGGTCGCCGTGAAGCCGGGGCAGAGCGCCGTCATCCGGACGCCCTTCGGCAGCGACGCGGCGATGCCTTCGGTGAAGGACGTGACCCAGTTCTTGCTGGCCGTGTAGGTCGAGCCGCGGCCGCTGAAGAAGCCCGCGACGCTGCTGACCTGGATGATTTCGCCGTGGCCGCGCTCGATCATGCCGGGCAGCGCGGCCCGGGTGAGCCGCAGGACCGCGGTGACGTTGACGTCGAGCTGGCGCTGCAGCGCGTCCGGCGGGATGGTCCAGAAGTCGCCGTTCAGCCCGAAGCCGGCGTTGTTCACCAGCAGGTCGACCGGCCCGGCGGCGAGCCGCTCCTCGACCGCCGCCCGTCCGTCTACTTCGGACAGATCGGCGGGCAGCACTTCGACGGCGACACCGTGCTTTTCCCGCAGCTCAGCGGCGTAGGCCTCCAGCCGCGCGGCATCGCGGGCGACGAGCACCAGGTCGTACTTCTCGGCGGCGAGCGTGCGCGCGAACTGCGCGCCGATGCCCGCCGTGGCGCCGGTTACGAGAGCGGTGTTCATCCGGGGCTTCGCCCCGGGCCGGGGGCTCCGCCACCCGGACCCCCGACAAAGAAATCCATGGTGGTCATGTGAGTGAACATACTCGCTGGTCACGGGTGGACGTGCGTTCGATTCGGCGGGGAAGTATCGTCCGCCGCATGGGTAAGCACAGCAGGCGCAAGAGCGGCTATCTGCCCAAAGTCGCCGCGGGCGCAGCACCGGTCGCGCTCCTCTTCGCGGCGCCCGCCGCCGCGCTCGCGTCTCCGGCCGAGCTGACCCTGCCACTCGGCCACCACGACGACAGCACCTTCCGCCGCGACGTCTCGGCTTCGGGCGAAGGCGGCTCGTCGGCGGTGCGCGAGACCCTGACCACGACCCGCCACGACTTCCTCGCGAAGGAGATCGCGGGCGCGGTGCTCACCAACGACCTGACCGAGTCCGTGACCACCCGCCGTGACGAGCGGCAGACGGCGACGTCGGCCGCGTCGCAGGAAACCGGGTCGTTCGCCCGCGGCGGACGGCACACCGTGCACTTGGGCGAGGTCCGCGCGGTCACCGCGAACAACCAGCGGCTCGGCCAAGGTGCTTCCCGGAACCTGTCGCTCGCCCCCCTCGGCGGTGGTGCCGAGCGCCGGATCGGCCTCGGCGAAGGCACGAGCCACGGCATCTGGCCCGCCGACGGGGTCGACGTGCTGAGCCAGAACGCGGAGCAGCTGGACGCGGGCCTGCAGGGCACCTTCGCCGGCGATCTTCAGAGCGCCCTTTCGGCCCGTAGGTCGTCCGGCCAGGCGGTCGACGTCGGCCGCCTCGGCGCGGTCGGCACCACGTCCGAGCAGCACGCCACCGGCCAGATCACCGGCGTCCTCGACGTGGGCCAGACGCACGAAGCGGGCGGCCAGCTGGGCCCGCTGTGGGGCCTGGCGACGACGAGCCAGTCCCTCGGCCCGGCCGGCCCGGCGGGCTCGATCCGCGGCGACCTGGGCGTGGACCACGTGATCCACGCGGAGGGCGGCACGACGTCGGTGCGCGGGACGCTGGACCGGTCGGCGTCGCTCAGCGCGCTCGACCAGCAGGTGCTCGGCTTCTAGCTCTCGCTCGGCTTCGGTTCCGCGTCCGCGGGCGGCTGCTGCACCGGCGTTCCGGCCGCCGGGGTGCCCGGGGCCGTGGCCTCCGACGGGACGGGGGCGCTCGCCTGGTGGCGGCCCGCGTCGTAGTCCTCGTCGAACGGGTCGACGATGTCCGCGATCTCGCCCAGGTCGCGCAGCAGGCGCTCCAGCCGGGACGGGCCCGCCGTCGGGACCACGCTGGCCAGCACCCACTCGTTCTCCAGCCAGGCCACGCCGACGTCGCCGCCGAGCTGGTCCGCCGCGTCGACGAGTTCCTGGGTGATCACCACGCGGGCGCCGTCCGCGTCGTCGGCGAAGGCGTAGCGGGCACCGATCGGGCCGAGCATCTCCGGCATGTCCGCGCGCTGGAACGGGACGCTGGACAGCCACATCTCGATCGGGATCCGGTGCTTCTTGTTGCAGCGCACGGCGACGACGACCGCGGGGATCTGCCCCTCGGTCTCGATGTCGAAGATGAACACCGGGCGGCGGCCGTCGGAGGTGAAGGTGGAACCCGCGACGACGTTCACGGCGGCGTCCGCGCCGAAGTAGCCGATCGCCCCGTTGGACCACTGCTGCGGCAGGCGCTCGTCCTCCTCGACGAACTGCCAGCCGCGCAACTGTGCCCAGCGCATTCGCTCGCGGTTGCGCGAGCCCTCCTTCGCCCGGTCGGCCGCGAGCAGCCCCAGCCCCGCCACCAGGGCGACGGCCGCGATGACGAACCAGATCCACGCCGGAATACCCACGACCGCCAGGGTATCGCCTGTTACGCCGGAGGGATGATCGCCGGTACCCGTGTCGCCGGGCCCATTCGGAGCATTTTCGCTGCGGAAGGGTCGACAAATCGGCACGAACCACTGTGGACAGCCGTGAAGGCCACCTCGGGCGAGGTGGCCTTCACGAACCGTCAGACCCGGGTGACGGTCAGCGCGTCACCGGCCTCCAGCTCCGGGGCGTCGACGCGCACGGTGTCGCCGTCCCGGACCTCGCCCGACAGCAGCTCCTTCGCCAGCTTGTCGCCGATCGCCGACTGGACCAGCCGCCGCAGCGGGCGGGCGCCGTAGATCGGGTCGAAGCCGTTGAGCGCGAG
>Ga0207678_10002167_pt1 | contig 17749 bp, 26 predicted proteins | sample KBSC63metaG_FD_184319 | JGI IMG/M metagenome (GOLD analysis project Ga0207678, IMG submission 184319) | Corn rhizosphere microbial communities from Kellogg Biological Station, Michigan, USA - KBS C6-3 metaG (SPAdes) (version 2) | ecosystem: Host-associated > Plants > Roots > Rhizosphere > Soil ...
GTTGTCGCTGTCGTGGTGTACAATGTGGCCAGCAAAGGCTTCCAGCAGGCCACGAACTGGGCCACTCATGTGTCCGCCTTCGGCAAGCCCAGCTGCGGCGCCCGACACTCTTCCCCAAATCGACATCCTTCTCCAACCTTTCGAGGCCTTAACTCATGATCACCGCCCCAGGGGCATCATCATGTACACCCCTGACGAATACATGTCAGCGCAGCTTATGCAGACCAATCCGGCTCATTTTGTCTCTGGTGACTGGGAGCTTCGGGTGTCAAGAGTATCCAGTTCAGAGAGGCCAGTTGTAATCCGCCCTGCGACGCTGCCGAGTGTAAAAGGTCCAACTCCTCTTCGCCCATAACACGCACACGGTAGTTCTGTTCGGGTGTGAGGTCTTTCTCCTCGCCTGCTCTTATGCCTCTAATTGAAGGGGCAGCGCCATATGGAGTCTGAGGACGAAGGGCCATTGTACCTCCAGGCCCATAACAACAACTTCAAAGGAGAAAAGTTGCTTTAGGAAGTGAGGGGGTTACGTGTCACCTAGTAAGACGACTTAGTGTGAACGCCTCGATTGCTCCGATGATCGCTTGCGCGTGCAATTGATCTAGGTAACCCTTGGACAGGCTCATCGTGGCATAGCACCATGCTTCGACAATTGCTGGTGCAGCCCATCGCGGGTCCATCGTGCCCCCCTGTCCGATTGCCTTGGCCTGCTCTTGCATAGCGCTAGAAGCGACCGTAGCCACTATCGCCTCGTTGTTCGCAGCCCTGGCTACGCTGAGGTACGTATCGACGCGCTTAGCAATATCGGTCTGCACTTCGAGGGGGAGCTTCTGAACTTTCTCCAAGTGCGAGAGCACCGATTCTGCATAGCAACTTGAGGGCGAGGACATGAGTACGCGTCTCCCACCGCCGTATCGATCCCAAGTTGCCGTGACAGAGTCAATGGCCGCAATCGTTGGCACGAATAAAGCCTGGGTTCGCCCAGCATCCGTCTAGATGCTTGGGTGTCTCGTCAGAGAGGCACGGGAGCAAACCGTCAGTTTTGCTTCATCGGGTTGACCAGCTTTTCCAGCATGAGCTTGCCCTGCTTCTCCACCAAGGCCTTTGCCTTATTGGCCAGCAGCGAGAGCAACCAGGGAAGTTGCACCTCAAGCCTGACGTGGTCCCCGGCGACATCAATAGTGCCGGTCGTGGTCTGCCCGAGCAGGCTTACACGAAAATCCAGGTGATCGCCGGACCATTGGTTCCTGAACGTGAAAAAGGCTCCGCCCTTTGACTGGGCGTCGTTGAAGCTTGTCTGCAAGCGGCGCAGAGCTTCAGCTTTACCAAGCCGGTGCGGAAGGCTGACGCCGATAGGTTGGGACATCTACGGCTGCTCCGAACTACGGCTCTATAGCGGCCCTCATATAGGGAAGCTGCGCGAGGCTTAAAAAGGAGTCCGCCCATCTGGATATAGGTTCCAGACGTAGGCGAGTCGGCCATGGAACCGGTCGCTTTGATTGACCAAGTTCCCAAAGCGGGTAGGATGGACGCGACCCAGAAACACCCGCGTTGGTCCGGCGAATTTGGGGTGTAGCTGGGTCGAGACTGGGCCGCGCGGCTTCCGCCAGTTTGCCGCGGGGCTCAGAACTGCTGAGAATATTGCGATAACTGGGGGCGCCTTGGCTTAATCCCGCCCAGCCCCTAATCGCAGTCATGGGTCGAGTGTGACTCCGCGTCGGGTGTGTGCCCGCGACTCATAGGCAATTTTGCTACACAAAACGCAAAGCAGGATTCCACAACATGCGTCCTGAGCGGGCGCGCGCTCTCTCATGCCATGGCACTCGCATCGTGGTCGAGTTGGCCAACGATTACGCTCACACCTACGCGCCCTTTATTCAGGCGGCAGTAAGGGAAGTCGGTCACAACTATCGACAGGTCGCGAAGTGGCTCACGCGGGAGCGCATCCCCGCGCAACGGGCCGGCCAATGGAAAGCCCAGAGCGTGAAGAACCTAATGGTGCGCTACCGGCGTCTGACAGGCAGGCGCATCCTCCTCCCCTACAAGAAGTTTCCAACGCCAGCGCACCGTTATCGGCGCCCCTAAACGTCGCCGGGAATGTCCGCTTTGTAGCGACAAGCGGACATCCTGCGCGCGTGTTCGCCTTGCTCGCTTCGGCGAGGAGCCGTCCTCATAGGCAATCGCCATGACCCCGAAGGCGCCCGCCCCAGTCGCGGATGGGAGGAGGGCTTACAGCCATCGCTCGTCTCACATCTCGATGCTGCATCAGCCGAACCCGCCGTGCCTTACGCGGCGGGCTTCTTTGGGTCATTGGCGGACATTTGACATAGAAATTCGTCTAGGCCGCTGCCGCTGGTCTATTGGCGGCCAAATGGCTAAGCCGCCGATCCGGATCGAATGTGATTGAGACGATTGTTCCCGGAAAGCCGCACATGAGTTCCACATTAGCAGCAAGCTGCTGCGCGAATGCACCAACCAGCCGACGTCCAAGACCAGTGCCTTGCACTGAGTGCTGAGGGCCAACCCCGTTGTCGTTCACGGTCAAACGTAGTTTGGTGCCGATCCTCTCTAGGCTCACCCAAATCCTGCCGTTAGTGCCGTCGGGAAAGGCGTACTTCAATGCATTAACAATAAGCTCGTTGATGATCAGTCCGAGGGGTACGGCATCGGCAACGTGAAGAGGATGACTTACGGCCACGCATTCAATTGCCGTAAGCCGCCGGAAATTACCCGCACAGGCCAAGATGTCCTCACATAAAGCCTTGACGAAGATCTGGCTGTCGATCGATTTGCCTTCCATTGCACCCAGGCAAAGCTGGCCATGAATACGCGCCATTACGCTCATTTGTTCGACCGCCTCTTCTAGAGCGGTCTTAGCCTGAGGATCTGTCACGCAGACCGATTTCTGTCGAATGACCGCTGAGAGGACCGCAAAATTGTTCGCCACCCGATGCGTGAGCTCCGTGAGCAAAACGGATTTTTCCCGTTCAAGATTGGCTGAAGCCTCGCGTTCTTGGCGAGCCACGACCAGAGCTTCCCCCAATCTGCCGATTATCAGGACAGTGCCAGCGGATAAAAACGCATACAGCTCGACCTCAATGAGATCTGCCGCATTCGAAATGTAGAGGGAGTTGCCGGGCTCAAAGAAAGGCAACGATAGTAAAGACGTGAGAGCTACTGTAAAAAAACCGATAGCCCGGCCAAACGCTAAGCTGCACCCGCCCACTACAACAAAGAAAAGGAGGAAAGGCTCACCAGGTACGTTGGTGGCGATTGGGATCTGGAACAGATAAGCCCCGACCACCGCGAGACTTGCTATTGCGACGCGCACCCATAGCGGAAGAGCGTTCAGTGCTCCCAATGTTGCCAGCATAATCGGGACCCAACCGAGTCTTTGGTCCCCCGTCCCCAACTAACCAGCTACTCGTTTGTGTTGCTTTCAGGGCCGCTTTCCGGCGCGATGGGGCTAAGGAGACAATGTCTCTCCTCTAAGCCTCTCGAATAGGCCGCATGGGCAATTGGGCGCCCACACGCTACTTCCCCAATGGCCTGCTGAGTGACATGAAGTTGGTATAAAGACAAATGTCCGCTTGGGGTCAGAAACTTAACGCGCGAGCCATCGGGCAATCACCAGCGGAATTTCTGACCGGGCTTTTCTGCTTGTCCCAACAGCAGAGATACGGGGATAAGAGGCACGGCATAGGTTCCGTCGGGGGTAGCGTGCTGTAATCTGCCGTGGAGCTAGGGGGCGAATCAATCGCCAGACTCCGACGACTGCCGCGACAGAGAGGCTTCATCCCGGTCGTTTGCGGGGCGACCGAGAGCCAACCTGATCACTTAATCGATGCTGAATTAGCCGTGGCAGAGGCACTTGAGGGTCTCCACTACGCCACGGAGATCATTGAGGTTGCCCTCGACCTCGCCTCGATCGAGACACTGCCTTCACGACGGCCACTCGTGGTCTTTAATCTTGTTGATGCGATTGATGGCGACGGCCGGTTAGCGCCCCGTGTACCAGCGCGGCTCGATGCTCTTGGAATTGCTTATACGGGTTGCGGCACGCGGGCCCTGTTAGAGACACTTTCCAAGGTTGGCACCAAACTGAAGCTCGCTCATGCCAGCTTAGTAACTCCGGATTGGTCTATGGATGGGTCGGGGCTTGATCCTGATGCGCGCGTGATCGTAAGCCAGTGTGGGAGCATGGCTCACTTGGGCTAAACGAAACCTCTGTGGTGCGTTGCGCAGATGCACTGGGAGTCATCTCCGCACGCACTTTGCGTCTTAACACCAAGCATTTTGCCGAAACCTATATCGAGGGGCGTGAATTCCACGTTGCCTTGCTTGAGCGGACTTGGGGTGTGGAGTTATTGCCGATCGCTGAAATCCGGTTTGACGGCCTCGAGGTCCATGCCTCCAAAATCTATGGCTACGATGGCAAATGGACACCGGACAGCGCCGCCTATATCGGCACATCGCGGCACTTCGGTCTGGAAGACAGTGAGCCTGAAATGGCCAATAGGCTCATGCAGCTCGCGCTGGCTTGTTGGATGCTGTTCGGGTTCAGTGGCTATGCTCGCGTCGATTTTCGTGTCGATGCGAACGGAACACCCTTCATCATCGACGTAAATCCAAACCCTTACCTTGCGCCGGATAGTGAAGATGCTGCCGCCGCGGCGGAGGCAGGATTGTCCTACAAGGATTTGGTCGCCAGCATCGTCGAGAGCTCACTTAAATTTTCGCAACAATACAGTCTGCGCTATGCGTCGCAACAGAGAATTGCGTAGCACACGCTATTGGGCTGGAGGTCAGCGTGACGAGTCGTCCAATAGGCCCAGTTGCACTAACGCCAGCAACTTAAAAATGTAATTCCGAAAGACAATTCGAATATATAGCCAACATCATCAATGTGGAGGTTTGATCAATGCCAAGGGGACGCACGCGTCGGGTTCGTCGCGAGTGGACTGCACAGGACGAGAGAGAACTAAAGCGACACTCGAAAAACAGGACTCCTGTGACAAAAATTTCCAAGGCGCTGAAGCGTACTGTTGGCGCTCTAAGACAGAAGGCACGTCATTTAGGAATCGCGATCGGGCACAGACAACAACCCAAAAGGCGTTCTCGTCGGGGTTGACGTGACCAGGACGATGGTTGCGCAGTTCCGTCTGCCGTGGCTGGATTGCGTTAGCTCTTATGCGCGCTAGATGTCCGCTTAGGGCCATTAGCGGACATGATGGAAGTAGACATTCTGCGGGGCGTCGCTTCCCCTATGTGCCATTTGGGGACCATGGGCTGGCTACTTCCAACCTTGCCGTCTGAAATAAAGGTAGGTTTCAACCTTGAGGATCCTACGTGAAAATGCGACGCCGAGCGCTAAAGACCGGTGCGTCGCTACCGAAAGAGTCCCTATAGTTGGCACAAGGCTGTCGGCAAAAAAGGCCCATTGATGCGTTGGTCTCTCACGCTCGGATCGATCGGCGGAACGGCGATCCGCATCCACGTGACCTTTCTCTTGTTTCTGATTTGGCTCGGCGCAATTTATTACCGGCAGGGCGGCGCCGAAGCCGCCTGGCAGGGCACGATCTTCGTCGTCCTCATCTTCCTGTGCGTACTTCTGCATGAGCTTGGCCATGTGTTCGCTGCACGGCGCTATGGGGTAAACACTCGCGACGTGACGCTGTGGCCGTTCGGCGGCATCGCCAGCATGGAGCAGATGCCCGAGAAGCCAGCCCAAGAGCTTGTCGTGGCGCTCGCGGGTCCCGCCGTGAACGTGGTCATCGCCACGGTGCTGTTGCTCTGGCTCGGCTCTCGCCTCGACCCTGAGAATCTCACCAAGATCGACGATCCCGCAGTCTCCATGGCGGCAAAGGTCGCCGGCGCCAACATCATTCTGGTTCTGTTCAACATGATCCCCGCCTTTCCTATGGATGGCGGTCGCGTTTTGCGCGCGCTTCTCGCTATATGGATGGGCAATGCCCGCGCCACGGAGGTTGCCGCCGCCATTGGTCAGGGCTTCGCCGTGGTGTTCGGCATCGTCGGCATTTTCTACAATCCGATGTTGCTCATCATCGCCGTCTTCATCTTCCTCGCGGCGTCCGGCGAAGCCGCTCAAGCCCAGCTTCGCGCCGTGGCGCAAGGTTCGCTCGTCTCCGATGCCATGATCACGAAGTTTGCGTCGCTGGGCACCTCGGCGACCGTTGGCGACGCCGTCGACGCGCTGATCCGCACGACCCAGACGGAGTTTCCCATCGTCGATGGGTCCGGGCATCTGCGCGGCGTGCTCACTCGCGACGCCATAATCAAGGCGCTGAAGGAGCGCGGCCCCGACACGCCGGTGCTCGAAGTGATGCAGGCCGACATTCCTACCGTGCCGGCGCGCGCCAAGCTCGATACAGCCCTACGATCTCTGATGGAGAAGGGACGCCCGGTGGTAGGGGTCATCGAGGCGGACGGCCGTCTTGTCGGCCTGCTCACGGTCGAGAATCTCGGCGAGATGATGATGGTTCAAGCCGCCCTGTCTAAGACCTATCAAGCCACGGAAAAATTTTTTCGCTAGGTCACTACGCAGATACAAGCCGGCTCAACGGTGTGCAGGTGTAGAGAGAACACCTAGTAAGAGGACGACAATCGGGCCGATAGGGTTCATCTTCCTTCCTCCACGGTCAGCAGGTACTTGCGCAGCCATTCTGCCTTACCTCAGCAACCTTGGCCTTGAGCTGGTCGAAGAGATCATCAGGTGCCCCGGCGATAACCCTGTCACCAATCAGGAACATAGGTGTGCCCTTCAAATCGAGCTTTTGGGCGAGTTCCTTGGCCTCATCGAGCGCTTTCTTGATGTCGGGGTCCTCCGCGTCCTTCTGCAGCTCATCGATGTCTAGCCCAAGCTCCTTGGCAATCCGCAAAGCCTTGTCCTTGTCAGCCTTGCCAGGCTCGGAGAACAGCTTCTGGTGCATCTCGAAATATTTGCCATGCTTGTTCGCGGCGAGCGCGAGCTTGGCCGCACCCACAGAATCATCGCTGAGGATCGGCAATTCTTTGAGCACCAGCCGAACCTTTCCGTCTTCGTTAATAAGTTTGAGCACGTCGGGAAGCGCGTGGCGGCAATAGGGGCAGTTATAGTCAAAAAACTCTGCCACGCTCACGTCGCCATTGGGGTTGCCAGCCACATGGGAAACCGGCGACCGGAAGATCGCATCGGCATTTTGCGAGATTGCTTTTTGCTGCTGCACCGACTGCTCGGCGGCCTGCCGCTTATCGAGCTCATTCGTCATCTCGACCAGGATTTCGGGTTTGTTGATGAGGTAGTCGCGAATGATCCGCTCGATCCGCTCCGGGTCGGCCGATTCAGGTTTCAGCGGAGCGTAGCGAAGAATGAGATAGCTCGTACCCGCCGCCGTCACCGCGGCCACAACTGCAGCCAAGGCCGCGTTGACGAGAACATTATTGGGTTTCATTTTTTGAATCCTCTGTAAAACTCAATTGGTCTCCGCACTTCAAGGAGAGTATGCAGGGTCGAATTGACGACTAGGGGAATTGATAAAACTGATCGTTCAGATACTTGACGAGGTTCTGAGTTTCAATCGCGGAAAATTCTTTGTTTGCCATATGACTGCAGTCACCCAATCGCTTTTTCAGGGCATCCAACGACTGAACGATCCGGTCCTTGCGGGTGTGAATGCCGGTGTCGTGGCATCCCATGCAGTTAGCGTGATACAAGCGCTTCCCCTCGGCGCTGTCGCCCGGCAATTCGGCTGCGTAAGCGCTCGGCATCAGCAGGACAAATAGCGACGCGCCCACAATGCTTTTCATGATTTGCCTCCGAGGCTGCCCGCCTAGACCATGCCCCACATCATGCCGCCGTCCGCAATGTGCTGCTATGCGTTACAACGGCTTCCAGTCCCCGGACGGGCCCGGCTTAGGCCGGAGCATATAGGTCGCACCAACCCATTGGGCTGATCCTGCCTTCGACTACTTGGCAGGCGCCCGCTCCCATCATTCCCATCATGGAACCGCCTTCCATGCACATGCCTCCCATCCCGCCGCGTCTGCCGTTGCTTGCGATGTAGTACTTGCACATGTGGCACATCTGCATCCCTTTAGGGGAGTCGCGGTAGTGGACAGCCGCTGCTTTGGCGTCAGCAGCCGTGGAGACCAGCATCAAGGCATTTCCCGCAGCAATGGAGAACAGGCCTAAGCCTTTGAGCTGAAATGTGTGACATTGATACCTCCGAGCGATACCCCCCGGAGACGTCACACTCTAGCCGATCTACGAACCTTCCGCTTTGAGCTAAATCAAGTTGACACTGCGACTTAATGCATCTTTGTCTCGACTGGACCACCACAGCCTTGGCCCACGTTCCAGAGGTCAGTGAGCTGCTGACCAGTGTAGTGGCGCGTTCGGATAAGATATTTGCCTAACCCACCATACACCTTCCAGCGCCAGCACTTGCAGCAGCACGGACCCTGCATGTCGGAGTCCTCCGTCGCATAATCATACGCAGCCTGCTCCTCTTTATTGAGCGCCATGTCGTAGTAGCCGATAAGCCGCTCCGCCAACGGTGCTGGAATGTCGTAAGGGTCAGGTGGCACCTCAGCAACGTCGGAATACTTCTTGAGCCCATCCAACTGCTGTCGGTAACGGGCTTCGTCCATTGGCGCACAACAAGAGCCCTCCAGCTTCGCGTCGGAAGGCATGAGCTTTATCGAGTTCTCAAACTGCACCGAGCATTGCACGTTGCCGTGTTGGCTGAGGTAGTTGAAGCGAGTTGTGAGGTTTGCGTCATCTGGACCTTCGGCGCTCGCGATCTCTGCACTTACAGGCCAAAACGACAGTGCAGCCACGAGGGCAATCATCAGAGCGGCTGTCCTCGCGCGAGTGAATGGGTCGTCCAACATTGTTCGCCTCCTAAGGGGGGCTCACTCCTCTTAACATGGTCAACACTATAGGCCCGCTGCTAGTACGTACGCCACCGGTCGGTCTATAGGCGAAGTGGAGAGGACCACCACCTGGGCCACCGCCGCGGCCGAAGCCACCACCACCACCGCCAGGAAGGTTACTGATCGCGCCCAGATTGCTCGCGGTTTACGCTTCACAGATGCGAGCAACCGACGCATCCGTACGATCTAACCCGAGCGCTGAGATGCCGATTGCTAAGATGCATCCTGAGGCCAGCACAGGACTCGTGCAAAATCGAAAGGCCCTAGCCGGTGAGAGACCCAAAGATCGAGCAACGTTCTGGGAGAGTCCTCTGAGCCCGTCTGGAGTCACCTGGCTCGAAGAATGGCTCTGACCGGTCGCGGATGCGCGTTGAAACAGCGCTCCAGTCCCCATTCTCGCCGCATATTGGATGATCGCGCCATGCGAGGGTTGTACCCATGCCCCATTGAGGGAGCATCTTTTCAGTACCTCTTCAGCCACAGGGGCCTTCTAGTCAGAGGCCGCTCCCAACAGTTCTTCGTAAATGGGAGCGGCCTCACACTTGGAAACAAATCCCGCCAGGTGGGAGTTGATCCCGTGAGGGAATTTCATGGTCCACCTGTACGTCGTCACGTTTGGGGCTGTGGCAGCCGCGAATATCATCGCGGTAGTCGCAATCTGCTGCCGCGATAAAGCGTGACCGGAGCCGTTTTTGGCCGCTTTGGCTATGGCCAAACGTGCGGAGGTAGTAAAAAGCCATCTCTCAAGATGGCTATAAGTGCCCCACCGTGGGGCTGGAGAAGGTTGGGGCGTACCTCATTGTTTTGCGTAAGAGGGGTCTCCCATGACACTGCACCTACTGGGTATAGCTGCCGAAGAGTCTGACGAGCCGCAAACCGAATGCGACGCCAATCCTATTGATCAATTCTGGATGGCGGCTGGTGACCTGCTCATCGAGATCGTCAAACGCCAACCCGACATTCAACCAATCATCGACGCTGTAATTGATGCTGGAGGCGACATCGAGATCGCCGCGCACAATCAAGCGGGGAAAATCTCATTTGCCTTGGCTGAGCCTTCGGGCCTTCGGCATGTGCTTCTCGCTGATGCGCGGCAGCTCTTAGAGTAGCTCCGGCTCCCAGGCCCCCCGCCGTGTAGCGCCTTACGACATCATCGCGTAGCGGGTAGTCAAAGCGCTTAGATTAGACGGGCCACTGAACTTTTTTTGCTTTGAATTGTTGTGGGGCGAGAGGCCCAAATGGCTCTTCGTCCTCACCTTCAAGATTCCCGCGGCATCGCTGCCCGTTCGCTTAAAGCAGGTCGAACGGCAGGCGAGCACAAAGCCCTCACGCCTGAGCAGGAGTACCGAGTACGAGTTATGGGCGAAGAGGAGTTGGAACTCTTACGCGCCACGGCGTCGCTGAAGACGGATTACCCCTGGCCTCTCTGAACTGGATACTTGGCAGTCTTGCAAACCATGGCTTCGTCACCATCAGCCCCAGCAATGATCGGCGATCGCGGGCTGCTGCGACGAAAGCGGGACATTTGGCACTGGAGATGCGTCCCCTGCTTCCCGAGGCCGCTCCAAGCATACACTGATCAATTCGGATCGGCTTCGACGCAAATTAAGCCGCCCGGAACTGCCACCCGGGCTGTTGTGGCGGCATAGGCTCGGACTTTGGCTCAGCCGGAGGCCTCACGCTGCCGAGAAGTCGATCTTCCGTCTTTATGACCATCTGTACGGCGTCAAGGTCGGACTTCAGATCTTCAAGTTTGCCTTGGTGCTCAACCTTGAGCTGCTCGATATATTTATCGAATTGACTCTGCGTAGCGCCGATTTGCTCCTCGAGCAGTTTGGCACGTTCTTGCAAGTCGCTACGGATGTCACGCATCGGTCATTCCCTCCTTGCTACGACACCAGTTGGGGCTATCTACGACTGTAAGGATTGCGGAAGGACACTCAGGTTGCTTCCAGGTTCTTGCTGCGTCTTCTGCTCTTACGGTTCGGTTCCGTGCCTGCCCATCCAAAAGAGCGTGAAGCCTTGCTGCACTCCGCTTTCGACCCACGTTCCGTTCGACGGTCACGATAGACATGAAGGACGGCCCTGATCTAAGCGACCCCGCCTCGTAGGTCAGGGCCGCCAGGGCTGGGCTTTGGAGAGGTTGTGCCCCGCCCTGAAAAGATCAGATCAGAGGAAAACGCCGAGCGTGAGGCCAAGAGCGGTTATTTCCTGAATTTGCAAAAGAGAAACGGCCCCTAACCCGCATCTCTTGTTGTGTATATCGGGGATAATCCGGAAACCCCTCTTGGCTTTCCTAGAATCGGGGCGCGCAACATAACTGGGCGGCGAGGCTTAGGCTCTTTGACGCCTAGCGCAGCTCCGGGCCTCCCCCGCTGCGAAACACGTCGCCCAAGAGGTGACGCATGAATATCCCCCTGAATCTCAATGACACCACTGATAGGTCACGCGAGAACTACGGTTATAAGACTGAGCGCATGACCCTCGACACCGCGACGCTGCCCGAAGCCGCCCGCGAGCTTGCCGAAAAGAGTTTGGCCGAGACGCGGGAAGCCTACGAGCGCTCGAAGAGTGCACTTGAAGCAGCACTCGACACCCTGGCGAGGTCCTTCGATTCGCTGAGCCAGGGCTCAGCGGCGCTAAACCGTAAGATCATCGAGATTGCTCACCGAAATGTAAGTTCTGGCTTTGACTTGGCCAGGAGCTTGGCAACGGCCAAGAACATCGCCGAGGTGGTAGAGTTGCGAGCGATCTATTGGCGTAAACAGTTGAGTAGCCTGGCGGCCCAAGCGGAGGAGGTGCGTGAGTTGTCAGCCAAGCTCGCAGCCGACATGGCTGCGCCGATCAAGGCCCATGTAAGCCGTAGCATGGAGAAGCTGCGTGAGGAGCTGACTCCGAAGAGAACGCACGGGTGTGAAAGTTTTAGAGGCGGACCGATGCTAGATAAGAAAGCGGGTGCCAAAAAGGAGCCTGGCTAATCCATCAGATCATCGAGCTGCCTTTGAAGCGAAGAAACATTGTTCTGGGCGTTTTCGAGATCAGTTTGGAGGGCCTTCAGCTGATGCTCCTGCTGCTGGTTGGGATTGTCGGCTACCCTGGTGAACTCCGACAGCTGGCTCTCAAGTTGCTGTTTCCAGGCCCGGCAGTGTTCAAGGGAAGTCCTCAATTCACGCACTCGATGCATTGCGGCAAACCTTTGTCCGTTATTCCCTCCTTTCCATGTCACCCCCCAGCCAACGCGAACTAGCCGAAACGGATCTATTTGGCAAGCTGCGGACCGAACACAGATGCTGACGAGCGGGGACCTAAATGACCGAAAGCACATAGGCACCCGTCGCAACGACACCGCAGAGCAGGCAAGTCGTTGTTAGGGATCGAATGAGGTAGCCTGAACCACAGTGCTGAATTAGCACGAAGCCCTGCGATGCCTCGCGGACTACTGCCGCAATCGCTCCGAAAATGGCCGGATACCACCAGCCCCAATGAAGTAATCCGGCGACGCCAGACAGGACCAAAGCGATGTCCCACGTCCATTCGGCAACGGTGATCGCTAAGACCCCTTCCCTCAAAGGATGTCTCCCTTCCGTAAGCGAACTTGGGACAAGAACTGAGAAGGAAGCCCCGATTCGTTCGGGGCTTCCCATCAGGAGTGCGGGTTTCCGTGGTCTCCGCTTTTCACGCCCGTGAATAAAAGCGGCCACCCCGCCTGAAGAGAATAGGCCCAAAGTGGGTGAGCGGCTGTAGCGTGACAGACACACGTTCCCGCAATCTTATACGGCTTCAACTGCCCGGCGAGGACATGTAGACTTTTGGTGCTCTGGCCCCTAGCGCCGAAGGGGGGGCTTGCCCTCTGGGCGAGAAGTCGGCAGGCGCGGCCTACTCCAGAGCACCAAAAGACCCGTCTCAGGCCCACCCGTCTTTGCAGCAGGTCATGATAAGTGAGCCTGCATTGGGTCGTCCTCCATCGGGGGAGGCTCAGATGACACACCAAGATGAAACCGAAACACCTACGCGGCCGTCGCTGTATGATCGACTTGGCGGCGTGTACAACATCGCGCCCGTGGTCGACAATTTGATTGACCATGTCATGATCGACCCACGGCTAAATGCGAACCCGCGTGTGGATGAGGCCCATCATCGAGTATCGGCAGCGGGCTTCAAATACTTCGTTACCGAGATGCTTTGCGAGGCCGCTGGTGGACCCCAGCGCTACTCTGGTCGGCCGATGGGAGACTCCCACCGGCACCTCATGATTACCGAGGAAGAATGGCTGGCTTTCATGGATGACCTGCAGCAGACGCTGGACAAATTCGGTGTGCCTCAGCCGGAGCAGAATGAAATCAAGGCAATTGTGGAGAGTACACACGAAGCAATCGTCGTCGCGCCGCTTCAGGAAGGCCGTTGAAGCCACGCGCTTAATTTTGGGGCAAGCCCTCAACTGCAAAGGCCCGGATCGTCTTTGCGTATTTGTCACCAATCTTCCGGTCTTCCTTGTACTGCTCCGAATTGCGCCAAGCCTGAAGCTGTTCCAAGCTGTTCCACTTCACGATGACAACGCGGCGGTTCGGCGGCGCGCCCTCGATCTGAGTGATCTCCTGGCCCGCAGCGAGGGTCTGTCCGCCGAAGTCCTTAGAAGATGTACCGGCCTTTGGGGCGTATTCCTTCAAATACCCTTCGAGATCGGTCACATCGACCTCAGCGACGTAGTAGACGGGTGGTGTTGCCTGTGCGTGAAGGGCCTGACCTGTTACCGCGCCAAGCGCCACGCCCAAAGTTGCCATCGCTAATAGGTGGTTCGGTTTCATCGATACGCTCATTAAGTCTCGAGACTTGGTCCCATGCTCAGCGGTGACCTTAGCAACGTCTAAATTCCAGGGAGATGGCCCCACTGCACATCCAAGTAGCCAGGCTGGGACATCGTCTACCGACCGCACACATTGGCATTGCTATTCCATTGCAGACCCGCTTTCTTGCAGTCCCCCCTGGTTAAAGGCTGCCGCGTGGTCACTTGAGGCTTGGTCATCGGGTTTGCGATAGGCTTGGCCATCGGTTTGGCAACAGGCTTGGCCATCGGTTTGGCGACAGGCGGCTTGGCCTCGGGTCTGGCGGTTGCATGTTCACTGCTGGGCCCTGCCTTCAGGGCATCTATCTGGCTTTGAAGACTATTGTTGTTCGATTGCAGGCATTTTAGCCGCTCTTCTAATTGGTCGGTGTTTGGAAACTTGGCATTGCAGTCGTCAAGCGCCAATGCCGAAGTGCTGAAGAACAAAAAGCAGAGTACCGCAACCCATCTCATTTCACCCCCCAACGTTAAGCTGCGTACGCAACGAGCTACAAACGCCCACTATCAAGGTCGTACTAACGTCGCGAGCTAGGCCTTAGCCTCCGGCGACGCGACCCGCGTCATGGGCTACCCGCTTGCGTTTGTCCTCTCCCATGCCATGCCTCCCAAGTCATCCTGACTTGATCAGCGTCGCGGCCGAAAGCCTCGCCTCGCGAGGCTCTATCCCGATATTCATTTGCCCATGAGGCGGACACGTTCTTCAAACGAAGAAGCTGAAAGAGCCATCCCTCACGATACGTCTGTCTGACGATGGTAGTACTCGGAACTCGGCATTCTCATCCCCCATAACACGTACCTCCAGGGGACAAACTTAACAGCGAGAGTCAGTTACCGGGTACTGACGAGCAGGCTAGTGAGGCGAAAAATCTCCCGGCGTGACTTGGCGGCAACAACAAGCTGTCGGGGGCGAGATCGGCCTGCTCTGAGCCTTTCGCCCGATCTGTGTACGATTCACTCATCGACTGAGGATTACTACCTCCTCGATAGTGTGTTCACGCCGCCTCGGTGATGCCGCGTTCGAGGAATTGCCTGTCGGCAGAGGAAGGCGGGCAGGCCAGCCCACCTGACCTCGGCGGTCCTGGCCGACGAGGGAAATCACGGGGAATGTTGGTCAGGGCCGCTTTTGATCAGCTTCCCGACAATGAAGAAGCGCCGTACGGTTGGAGACGGGGCTTTGGATTGTGCCGAGGTCATTAATTGGCGTAAAGCCGAGCGCCAGCGGCTGATTGCTGAGCGCCTCGCCATCCCTGGCGACATCCGCAGGCGCCACGCGGACCACATAGCCGCCAGCCTCGACGAGGTTATTGGCGAAGTCCGTGGGCGGGTTATCAGCGCCTACTGGCCCTTTCGGGGTGAGCCGGACTTACGTGGCTTCATGGGTCGGGTTTTGAGCCGCGCCGGACGATGTGCTCTCCCTGTGGTCAAAGAACGCGGCAAGCCGCTCGTTTTCCGGCCCTGGAGTCCAGGCGAGCCGCTCGCCAAAGGCGTCTGGAATATCCCAGTGCCTGCAAGCACCGAGGAAGTCGTGCCCGATATAGTGATCGCGCCCGTCGTTGGCTTTGACCAGGCTTGTTATCGCCTAGGCTATGGAGGTGGTTTCTTCGATCTGACTCTTGCAAGGATGAAAAACTCGCCACTCAAGTTAGGATTGGGCTATCGACAGCAAGCGCTCGTGACGATCCACCCGCAGCCGAATGACATTCCTATGGACATGGTCATAACAGAGGAAGGAGCGTGTTTCCCGGAATGAGCACATTCTGGAGGAGGCAGGATTGGCTGGCTCCGCGCTCCCAACATCTGTGTATTCTGGTCAATTGGGCGTTGATCCTGGGTGTTCACTGGGATCGTCCAGGCTCCAAAGGAGAGAGGCAATGGAGATTGCGCGAAGTGGATCGCAGCCCTCCAGCAAAGGACCGGCCGAGTGGTTTACCGGCGATGTGATCATTGACCAGCTATTCGAGGCACCCGAACCAGCGCGTGTTCGTGGCGCAAGCGTCACGTTTGAGCCAGGTGCGCGCACTGCATGGCACACCCATCCTCTCGGTCAGACATTGATCGTTACCTCTGGTCTTGGGTGGGCACAGCGTTGGGGCGGTCCAATCGAGGAAATCAGGCCGGGCGACGTGATCTGGTTTCCGCCTGGCGAGAAGCATTGGCATGGAGCAACACCCTCGACTGCGATGACACATATCGCCATTCAGGAGGCGCTGAATGGCAAAGTCGTGGACTGGATGGAGCAGGTAAGCGACGAGGAATACCGAGTCTGACTAGGGCGATGCCTTACACAGATGGATCGCGGGGAAACCGCGCTTGGAGTTGTCCTCCGATTGAGATGCCGATACCGAAACCGCCCGGACCACCTCCGGGTCCACCGCCACGGCCGAAGCCACCGCCACCCCCGCCAGGAAGGTTACTGATCGCGCCTAGATCGTTCGCGTGAAGGCTTCACAGATGCGAGTACCAAGGCGCACCTCTTATGCGGTCTGACCGATTGCCAGATGCCGCCTGAAGCCCTCAGAGGACTCGTACAGAGTCGAAGGGCCTCAGCCGGTGTTGAGGACTCAACAAAAAAGGGGGCCTGGGCGGCTCTCTGAGTCCGTCTGGAGGCGAGTAGGCTGGAGAGGATGGCTCTTCCCTGGATCGGGCGTATTGACGCGGTTCTAGGCCCCCAATCCTCCATATTCTTTGCTTTGCTGATGTTCACGGCCTCCTTAGGGCCAGCTCGCCCGTTTTAAGGCAGGTTCACCCGAGTTCCGTCAGATGACTCAGAAAGTCGTAAGCTTGGTATCGATGCTGCTGATATGCGGATCGGTAGCGGCGGAGCCAGTTAAGCACCCATCAAAATCTACAGCCGCCCTTCCTTTACCCGCGCCCAAAGAGACCAAGTCTGCACCAAAGGAGCCGCCAGCGAATGAGCTGTTTGGTTCTGCCACCTCGCCTGCTCCACTTGCCTCTCGGGCGATTGGTTCCTACGCGCGAGGATGCCTCGCAGGAGGTGTCGCGCTTCCAATCAACGGTCCTGACTGGCAAGTGATGCGGCTCTCGCGCAACCGCAACTGGGGCCATCCCCGACTGCTCGATTTTCTTGAGCGCTTTGCTGCCGATGCGCGCAATCTTGATGGATGGCCAGGACTTCTCGTTGGCGACATGTCGCAACCTCGTGGCGGCCCCATGGTTACCGGACATTCCAGCCATCAGATCGGGCTAGACGTGGACATCTGGCTGACCCCGATGCCCGACCGGACCCTCACCACGGAAGAACGCGAGAACATGGTCGCAGTGTCGATGCTAAAGGACCCGTTCACCGTTGATCCCGATAAGTGGACCCCGCTTCACACGAAGCTCATCAAGCGCGTCGCCTTCTATCCAGAGGTTGATCGCATCTTCGTGCATCCCGCCATCAAGAAGGTTTTATGCGAGCAGGCGGGCGAGGATCGCGCTTGGCTGGCCAAGGTGCGGCCATGGTGGAACCACTACTACCATTTTCATGTGCGCGTGACTTGCCCGCCGGACGCCCGCGATTGCGAGCCTCAGAAGCCTCTTAGCGGCGACGACGGCTGTGGACAGGAGCTTACCAACTGGTACGCGATGCTGAAGAAAGCAGCGATTGCCGGAGTGGGGCAGCCCGCTACGGGGGCTCTCCGCAAGTCTTCCCCTACTATGAGCAAGCTGCCGCAGGAATGTGGGACCATCCTGACCGCGGGCGGTTTCGAGCCGCCAGTCCCGGCCGATGCCGACAGGATGCCGGAGCCAATACGCAAGGCTCTGGCCAGCAAAGAAAGTGGTCCCCCGCCGCCTAAGCTCGATCCTGCGACTCGGCAGGCGCTGCTGGCGAGCAGTTCAAAAGTGCCATTACCCGAGCGAAACCCGAACCGTTGACTGGTCAGTTGGTCACGTCGAAGTCCATGCCTTCGAAGGTGTAGCGGGGCACTTGCGTCCAGACGCCATCCTCCTGCACAGGCACTTTGTGGACCT
>Ga0207678_10002168_pt1 | contig 17748 bp, 17 predicted proteins | sample KBSC63metaG_FD_184319 | JGI IMG/M metagenome (GOLD analysis project Ga0207678, IMG submission 184319) | Corn rhizosphere microbial communities from Kellogg Biological Station, Michigan, USA - KBS C6-3 metaG (SPAdes) (version 2) | ecosystem: Host-associated > Plants > Roots > Rhizosphere > Soil ...
TCGCTCGGCCTCAATTCGATTCGAACCCATCACGGGCCGCTCGCCGGAATTCTATGCACCGGGATCATGGGCGGGGCGCTCGTGCCTTTGCTCATCGGAGGCCTCGGCGATCTTTTCGGACTCAGGGCAGGAATGCTGCTTCTTTACGTGACATTCGGAATCGTCTTGAGCGTCGGATTCTGGGCGCGACCGCTGATCGGCAATGCCATTCGCGGAAACCAGAGAAAAGCTGTCCCGGACCGCGCGTAGCGGAGCCGTCATTCAAAACTTCAACAGCGAGGTCGCCGCCATGATGCGCTTCAAATCGTTATCGATTGCAGGTGCCGCTATCGCACTCGGGGTTGTGCTGGTAGCCGTCGCGGCCACGGCGGCGCCGGCTCCCACCGCATCGATCCCATACCTCAGCCTTTCGGCACCACAACAAATCCTCGATGTCCCGCAGCGCTGGGAGGGCGATCAACAGCCGCACACGCTCTCGGTAGTCGAACTGAACCGCGATGGCTACCAATACTGGGCTTGGTACGGGCTGAACCAGGGCCGTGGAATGGGATTGGCCCGCAGCAACGACCTGGTTCACTGGACCAAGTATTCGGACAACCCCATCTGGCTCAATGCGCGTTGGCCGTCCGTCTTGAAAGTTCGAGATTCCTTCGGGCATACGGTTCTGTACTTCGCCATTACCCGGGACTACGACATGCCAAGCAGCCACATCGTGCTGGCCAAGTCCACGGATGGCATCCATCTTAAGGAGGTCGGGGTGCTTGTGAAGACCGTAACCGGCCAACGCAATCAAAATCCCAACTTGTTCCACGACCCGCGATCAGGGAAGTTCTTCCTCACCTTCTACCGCGGCAACGACCACGATGATTTCAGCCTTGTCAGCAAGAGTGCCAGCACCATCCAAGGTCTCGCGAGCGCACCCGAGAAGCTTCTGATGCACACTTCAACGACGGTCGCCGCCCCTACGCTGCTGTACGTACCCAATGGTGGAGCAGAGGATCACGGCGTGTATTACTTGGCAACCGAAATCTATCCTGGGCGCTACTCGAAAGAAGGATCGGGTTGGCAGGTAAAGGTTTTCTACGCGGATCGACCGGACGGGCAATTTCGTCCCGTCGCCGACAATCCCGTTCAATCAGGTGACCGCGCGTGCATGTTCCAGTTCATCTTCGACGGTAAGTTCTACGGCTACCAGTCGCATCTCAACCCCAAGACTGACAGGTGGGAAATGGAAGTCGTGACTGCAGTTTTGCATCGCAAACGCTGATCCCGAGCGGTCGCTGGGTCGATCTGGTTACACTCCCCATCACCACTCGCGAACTGAAAATTGCAGATGACCTTGGACACCCAGAACGGCAACCCGCCAGGCAAATTCCATTTCATTTCCGGGTTGCCGCGCTCGGGGAGCACGCTGTTGTCGGCGATCTTGAAGCAAAATCCGCGTTTCCACGCCGGCATGACAAGCCCGTTGGCCGACATGCTGAGCGTGCTGGTTGCCGAGATGAGCAGCAAGAACGACTTCTCAGTGGTGGTTTCTGACGTGCAACGTGCAGCTGTCCTTGATGCAGTCGTCCACGCGTTCTACAGGGGCTTCCGCGGTATCGACGTCGCGTTCGACACGAGCCGCGTGTGGTCCGGTCAGATGCCACTGCTGGCGACCCTGTTTCCGGAATCGAAGCTCATCATTTGCGTCCGGGAGATTCCGTGGGTCTTGGACAGTGTCGAGAGGCTCGTGCGCAAGCAGCCTCTCAACGTCAACAAGATCTTCCGCTTCAACCCGCATGTAAACGTGTTCTCCCGTGCGGAAGCATTGACGGATCCCAAAGGGATGGTGGGATTCTCGTTTCAGACCACTAAGGACGCCTTCTACAGTGACCTCGCACCGGGTCGCGTGCTGTTGCTGACCTACGAAAGCCTGACAACCACCTCCAAAGCGTCCATGCAGGCGATCTACAAATTCATCGACGAGCCCTGGTTCGAGCATGACTTTGAACACGTCGAATACAACGCAGATGAATTTGACGCCAGACTCGGCCTTCCGGGTTTGCACACCGTCCACAAAAAGGTTGCAAAGCCGGACCGTGTGTCGATATTGCCTCTCGAACTTTTCAATCGATACGTGAATGAGTCGTTCTGGCTGAACCCGCGGAATAATATTCGCAAAGTCCCGATCATTTGACCGCGGCAATATGCGTGTCCTGGCAGGCTGGACGTATAGTCGGCGAGGAGGACGAAAGTTGGCGACTGATTGTGCGCACCAGCCGTCTCAAAGCGGACCTACATCACTGATAACTTGGGGTCGCGCTGCGACCGTTGCACCGGCGAGCGCCGAAGCTTTTGCGACAATGGGGCGCTGACGGCCAATTCCGGACATCTGAACGGAGCGAGTGAACGTCTGCTTCGTTGCTTGCGGCCGGTACGGCAACCGGCGCCGTTGCCATCGGAACCTCTATTCGACCGTTTCGACCGTGATTTCCGTGCGCGTCATCAGCTTGTGGATAGGACAGACGGCGGCCGCACGCTTGAGCGCCTCGCGTTGGACTTCCGTCAGTGCACCCTGGAAATCGAGATGCACGCGCAGGCGATATTGACCTTGGCGCTCCGCGTGGTCATCGCGCTCGACGCGCGTTACCACGCGTTTCAGCGGGATGCCTTGGCGTTTGGCGTACCACATCGTGGTCAGCGCCTTGCACGACGCCAAGGCCGCGTCGAAATAGTCGTGCGGGCTCGGCGCCGAATCGGTACTGCCCGACTCCGGCCCGACATCGGCGAGGAACGTATGCGATCGCGTGCGCAATTCTTGCGGATAGGCACCCGCGTTGATGGTGGCGCAATCCACTGTGTTGCTGAAAGCGTCGCTCATGGTATACCTCGTCGTGAAATTTCCAGCCGAGTGATCTCAATCGACCTAGTGCGTTCCCAGGAATGCGTCGCTCTGGTTCATCGAACGCAACCGTCGTCACATGATTTGCCTCACTTGACTGCAACCAAGCATTGGAAGCGGTCGAGTGACTTGACTTCTCAAGGAACGTCGCTCAGAACAGCAGCCGGACAGGCGCTTGCTGCCTTCTTTGCGTTGGAGTGCCGGTACACGTTGCGTTGTATGGACGCCGCGACACTTGTCCACAACAGTCCCTCCTTGGCGCATTCCTCGCCGTACCCGAACAACTGGCGCAAATGCTCGCGGTGGAAGTCAAGAAAGCTGCCGGACGGATATGTAGTGGGAAGGAACGTCATGTGCAAATGCATGCCGTCGCGTTGCGCCAGCGCAATCACCGTGTTCAGTGCGTCGCGTGTCTCGTAGGTAAGGCCCGCAGAGTAACTTCGCTCCAACACCTTGAGTGTGTTGACAGGCACCTCGTCGGGCCGCATCGCGAGGTGGCCATTCACGATCACGTAGACATCTGCACTCGCCAGGTTCGCATGAACCGCCGGCACGGTCTGGGCGATCAGCGGCGCGACGAACAACGGTGTGGTCACGCTACCATCTACATGCATTTCGTCATAGATCTTCGCCCCTTCGCGAACGCGAATCATCACCGGCGGAAATACTCCCGGAATGCTTGCCGACGCGACCAACACTTCGCGGAACAAGTCATTCGTTTCGGGGCCTCCGTGCAATGCGATGGCGCCCATGTTCCACAACACGGCTTCCTGGCTGTCCAGATCTGTCGTCGCCACGATCAGCAGACGGCCAGTCTCCGCTTCGCGCGCGATGGCACTGATCATGGTATCCGTGAACGTGTCATCGACCAGCGCCTTCAACAGGTCATGGCCGCCCATTCCCTGAGGGAACAGGATTCTTCCGATGGTGCCGAATACGATCGAATGCTGCAGGTGCTCGATGTCCCCGCCGGTGAAGGCCTTGCGCAGTTGTGCGTCCCATGACAAACCCAGGAACGCGAATGGCGCCAGCAGCGCTCCGGCACTAACGCCCGTTACCAGCTGAAACTGCGGGCGGATGTGCGCTTTGCTCAGCCCTACGAGCACGCCTGCGCCAAAAGCGGCGTTTGCGCCACCACCTGAAAGCACTAGGATGTTGGAAGGTTTGCCGCTGGCGGCGGTCTGAAGTCCTCGCAGCCACCCCGGCGAGCGGGTCACAAACTGTCTGCGATCCACAGTCAGCAGACGGATGCTGGGAGAAAACCCCTCGGGTACCGCGTCGTTGACTAGGTGGGGTGGCGGAGGCCGGCGTGGAGTCGGCACGCAGCCTCCGAATGTCAGGATCATCGAAACGAGTGCAAGGCAACGCCATCGCGTTGCCGCCTTTTCGTGCATCCTGAACATTTCGCTGCAATGGTCCCGCGAAGTCCGGCACTGCCTTCAGTGCTCTTGCTCGAATCTACTTGCGGTCGACCGAGTACTTGCCTGGCCCAGTGATGCACAGCAGCAGGAAGCCGCCCGTGATCGAGACGTTCTTGTAGAAGTTGATCATGTTGGCGACGTGCGCATCGCCGGTCATCGTCCAGTAATGGTGCCCGATGAACGCGGTGGCAAGCGTGTACGCCGCCAACAACAGTGCCAGCGGCCGCGTCAGGAAACCGATGGCGACCGCGATGCCCACGAAGAACTCGACGACCACCACCACGATCGCGGCGACTGTCGGAATCGGCAGGCTCAGTCCCGTCGTCATCGCTACCGTGCCGGAGAATCCGATCAACTTGCCCCAGCCGCCCCAGACGAACAGGATCACCATCAGGATGCGTGCTACCAGAAGTACCGCGTCCTTCTGATTGTCGAGCAAAGTGTAGCGCATGGCTTTTCCTCCCCGTCAGGTTTGATTCCGACTTCGGGTCGTACGGTGACCGGGCGCATCCAGCGCGATGCGGCGCCAGCCTGCATTGGGACGCATCATACGCGCTTCATTGCCGGGCCGGTCGCAGGGGTCGGCCCGGAAGTAGCTGCGCAAAGCTCCATGCGCCATGGTGTGCTTTCACGCCGTCGTGACAAGCGAAAAGAGTATGCTCGCGCGACCATTTCAGCCGTTTTTGGATAGCGCCTTGCCCTGAAGGGGCGCAAGCTGGGATCGTCCGGAGGCATACGGTGAACATCTTGCCTGCTGGCAGCGCCGCGCCGGATTTCACGCTGCATTCGACGCCTGACCAAACCGTCTCGTTGTCCGAATTCCGCGCACGTAATGTGATCCTGGCGTTTTATCCGGCCGACTGGAGTCCCGTCTGCGGCGATCAGCTCTCGCTGTACAACGAATTGCTGGAAGAATTCGGCAAGTACGACGCACAACTGTTGGCGATTTCAGTGGATGGCGCGTGGAGCCATGCCGCGCTGTCGCGCGATCGCAAATACCACTTTCCGCTGCTATCGGATTTCGAGCCGAAAGGCGCGGTGGCGCGCAAGTACGGCGTCTATGACGAGAAGGACGGGATCGCCGGGCGCGCACTGTTCGTGATCGACCGCGAGGGCGTGATCCGCTGGAGCTTTCTGTCGCCTATGGGCGTCAATCCCGGGGCGGACGGAATCCTCAAGGCATTGAAAAGCTTGGGCACAGCCAAGGAGATGGCAGGTTGATGCCATGTACGGCCAATCGCCCGAACTTGCAACGCCTGTTTCGGCCGAGGACCACATCCAGGGCCCCGCGAGCGCCGTAGTCACGCTGGTCGAGTATGGCGATTACCAATGTCCGGCCTGCGGCATGGCCTATCCCGAGGTCAAACGCCTGCAGCGCGAGTTCGGCACAAACCTGCGTTTCGTGTTCCGCAATTTCCCGCTCACCGAAGTGCATCCCTTGGCGCGTCCTGCCGCCGAGGTAGCCGAGGCCGCATCGCTGCTCCACCGGTTCTGGCCCATGCACGACTGGCTCTACGAACACCAGGAAGAATGGTCTGCCTACGGTGGCGAGGCGTTGGAAGCAGGGTTGCGTCAGGTAGGCCTCGATGAAGCCAAGGTGACGCAAATGCTGCGCCGACCCGGCATCGATGCGCGCATCCAGGCTGATTTTATGGGTGGCGTACGCAGCGGCGTCAACGGCACGCCCTGCTTCTTTCTCGACGGCTACCGTGTAGATGGCGGAATGGAGGAACTCGAATACGCCATCCCGCAAAGAATCGAGGGTCGTTGATCACGCCACAGTTCTGCGGGAGACACTGAAATGGCCACATACAAGGTGGGATATTTCGTCGGCAGCCTGGCCAAGGCCTCGATCAACCGAAAGCTATCGAAGGCTTTGGTCAGCCTCGCGCCGCCGGAACTCGAGATGGTCGAGATTTCGTTCAAGGACCTGCCGCTTTACAGCTACGACTATGACGCCGATTACCCGCCCGTCGCCCGCGCCTTCAAGCAGGCGATCGCCGCCGTCGGTGCGGTGTTGTTCGTCACGCCTGAATATAACCGCTCGATTCCGGGCGCACTGAAGAACGCGATCGACTGGGCGAGTCGCCCCTGGGGCAAGAACTCTTTCACGCGCAAACCCTCGGCGATCATCGGCACTTCGCCCGGATCGATCGGTACGGCGGTCGCGCAACAGAGCCTGCGAAGCGTGCTCTGCTTCTGCAATTCGCCGCTGATGAACACGCTAGAGGCTTACATCCAGTTCACGCCGAATCTGATCGACGACGACGGCCAGGTCAACAACGAAACCACAGCCGAATTCCTGCGCAAATACATGGCCGAATTTGGCTCTTTCATCGCGCGCGTCGAACGCGCCTACCAGAGCAATACCTGAGCCGGCCGGCATCCGGAAGGTGCAGGGGCACTTACAAGTGGGAGGAGACGACCCATGACTGGCGGAGCGATGGATGAACCGGAGCCTGATCCGATAAATCCGGCGCGCCGGCACGTTCTGGCCGGATTGCTCACCGCCTACACGGCGTCGCTGATTCCGTGGGCGGTGGCGGCACCGGTGACCAGCCGGGCACACGGAACGTTCGTTGCCTTGTCCGCGATCCTGGTGGGTCACCGATCGCTGGACGCCGGATTGGCCGCGCGCCTGTACGACGCGCTTACCGCCGTGTATCCACACTTCAATGCCGATGCGCAAACATTGCTGGCGCAAATCAACCAGCAACATATCGACCCTGCGCAACTGCAAAAGACGCTCGATGCCGCGCACTCGCCGCTTGCGCCGGTGCCGCGCCGATTCATACGTGCGTGGTGCCTCGGCCTCGTAGGTGAAGGCGAGGCCGCGCGATGCATCGCCTATGAGAACGCACTGGACGCAGTCATGGTGGCAGACGTATTGAAACCGCCGACCTACGCGTACGGCCCGTATGGAAGCTGGTCGAAAGCACCCGTCACCAAGGAAGCCAACGACCATGGCAGCACCAAGCTCGGCTGAAGTCGTCGTCATCGGTTCGGGCATCTGCGGCGCACTGGCCGCGTGGCGGCTCGCGCAGCAAGGCCTGTCGGTATTGATCCTGGAAGCGGGGCCGCGGATCGAGCGCGCACGCATCGTCGCTGCATTCCGCAACTCGCCGTACAAGAGCGACTGGATGTCGCCTTATCCGTTCTCGCCGTGGGCGCCGCAGCCGGACTTCACCCCGAAGGACAACGGCTATCTGATTCAGGCTGGCCCTTATCGCTACCCCGCCGAGTACATCCGCGTGGTCGGCGGCACCACTTGGCATTGGGCTGCGCAGGCGTGGCGGCTCATGCCCAACGACGTGCGCATCAAGACGCTCTACGGCGTCGGTGTGGACTGGCCGATCACCTACGACGAACTCGATGCGTGGTATCAGGACGCCGAGGAAATCCTGGGCGTGGCCGGCGCCGACAACACCGGTTCACCGCGCAAGCATCCGTTCCCGATGCAGCCGGTGGCGGAGCCCTGGTCGATGCGGCGGTTCCGCGAACGGCTAGCGCCCGCGTATCCCGTCGTCGCCAATACCGTGGCGCGCAACAGCCGCAGCTATGGCGGGCGTCCGGCCTGCGTCGGCAACAACAGTTGCCAGCCGATCTGCCCCGTGAACGCGCAGTACCTCGGCATAAACGCGGTGGAATCGGCCGAAGCCGCCGGCGCGAAAGTCGTGCCCAATGCGGTGGTGTATCGCATCGAACCCGACGCGAAGGGCCGCATCGCCGCGGTGCACTACTACGACCCGGACAAGAAGAGTTACCGGGTCACCGGCAAGGAATTCATCCTCGCCGCGAACGGCATCGAGAGCCCCAAGCTGCTGTTGCTTTCGGCCACCGACAAATATCCGAATGGCCTCGCCAACAGTTCCGGCATGGTCGGGCGCAACCTGATGGACCACCCGAGCAGCTCGCTCACGTTCTACGCCGACGAGGAAGTGTGGCTGGGCCGCGGCCCGCAGAGCCCGAGTTCGATCAACACCATGCGTGACGGTGCATTCCGCTCGCAGCACGCGGCCTACCGGCTCGACTTCACCAACATCTCGCAGGTCCTGAGCGTCACCGAAGCCCTGATTGCCGAAGGTGTGTACGGCACGGAATTCGAAAAACAACTGCGCTGGCGTGCCGCGCGCCAGGTCAACGTCAAGAACGTACTGGAGGTGCTGCCGCATCCAGAAAACCGCATCACACTCGCATCCGAAAAAGATGCACTGGGTATCCCGAAACCGGAGGCGCATTACTTGATCGACGACTACACCCGGCGGGGTGCAGATGTCTCCAAGAAGGACTTCGCAAAAATTGCCCAGCTGATGGGCGGCACCGGCTTGCGTTACAGTCCCGAGGGTCAGTTCGCGAACAACCAGCACATCACCGGCACGCTGGGCATGGGCAGTGATCCTGCGAAATTCGTGACGGACGGTTTCGGGCGCACGCACGACCACGAGAACCTGTTCTGCTGCGGCACCGGCGTAATGCCGACCGCAGCGACGATGAATTCGACTCTGACCGCGGTCGCTCTGGCGCTGCGCACCGCCGATCACATGCATCCAGCGAAATCCAGCGCGGCCGCCGCGCGCGCGGAGTCGCCGCCATGAACGCGCACATCCACAAACCGGCGTTGCTGCTGGCGTCGCTGCTGTCGCTGGGAGCCGTGCACGCGATCGCAGCCACCGCACCAGCGAGTGCCGCAAGCGCCGCAGAAGTGCAGCGAGGGCACTATCTCGCCCTCGCGGGCGATTGCGAAGCCTGCCATACCGCGCCCGGCGGCAAACCGTTCGCCGGTGAGCTTCCGGTCGCGACGCCGATCGGATCGATCGTCTCTACCAACATCACCCCGTCCCGAAGCGACGGCATTGGCGGCTACACCCTGCAGCAATTCAGCGACGCCGTGCGCAAGGGTGTCCGTAGTGATGGCAAGAATCTGTACCCAGCCATGCCCTACACCGCGTATGCTCAACTCGATGATGCGGACGTGCGCGCGCTGTACGCGTATTTCATGCACGGCGTGCAATCGGTCGACCGCCGTCCGCCGCCGACGCGATTGCCATTTCCGTTCAACATCCGCGCGTCAATGGCGTTCTGGAACCTCCTGTTCCTGGATCACAAACCCTTCGCACCCGACCCGAAGCAGAGCGCCGAGTGGAATCGCGGCGCCTATCTGGTGCGCGGACTCACCCACTGCGGCACTTGCCATACGCCGCGCAATTTTTTCATGGCCGAGCAGTCCTCGCGATTCCTTTCCGGCGCATCGCTCGGCACGTGGTTCGCAGCGAACATCACGCCCGATCCGAACAGCGGGATCGGCAACTGGGGCGACCAGGACATCGTCCAGTATCTGCAGCGCGGCTCCGCGCCCGGTAAGGGCCAGGCGGCCGGACCGATGGCCGAAGCCGTCGATCACAGCCTGCGGCATTTGACTGGCGCAGACCTCGACGCGATTGCGCTGTATCTGAAATCGATTCCGGCACGGCGAGATCCGAACATTACCCGCGCCGCGGATTCATGGGGCGGGTCGTACGCGGACCTCGCCAGCATCCGCGGCAAGCCGCTGCCGAAGAAACCGGACCAGATGACCGGGCTGCAACTGTACGACGCGTATTGCGCCACCTGCCATCAGGACCGCGGCCAGGGCAGCTTCGACGGCGGACTGCCGCCGCTGTTCCACAACACCGCGACCGGCCGCCGCAACACCGACAATCTGGTCATGGTGATGCTGGACGGCATCGCATGGCGCACGGACGGTTCGGGTGTCCGGATGCCGGCTTTCGCGCAGGAACTTTCCGATCGGCAGGTCGCGACGCTCGGCGATTATCTGACGCAGCACTTCGGCGATCCGGCGGCGACGGTCACGGTCGATCAGGTGCGGATGCTGCGCGCCGGCGGTCCGTCTTCGAACCTGGTGCTGCTCGCACGGATCGGCTTGGCGGTCGCGATCGTGATTCTGATCACAATCATCGTGGCGATCGTCTGGGCGCTGCTGCGGCGCCGTCGCGCGCTGCCGAGCCATTGAGCCGGGAACCATCTCAGTGCGCAAGCATCATGCCATCCGCCCGCCACGAACGATTGCGTTGCTTGCGTGCGCCGCGGCGCTGACGTTTGTGCCCCGCGGATACGCACAGAGCGCACCCGGTGATTCTTTCACTTCGCGATCAACGCTGACCGGCGACTGGGGCGGATTGCGTACTCGCCTCAAGGACCGCGGCATCACCTTCAATGCGCACTATGCCTCCGAAGGCGCCGCGATCGTTTCGGGCGGGCCGTATCGCACCGGCCGCTACACTCACCAGCTCGATCTCGAAACCCTGTTCGACCTCGACAAGTTGGCCGGCATCCACGACGCCAAAGTGCAGTTCACCTTGACCGAGCGCTGGGGCCGCAGCCTCACGAACGACGTGCTGCACAACCAGTTCTCGGTGCAGGAACTGTACGGCGCCGGCCAGAATTTCCGGCTGGCCGAATTGAACTACCAGCAGGATTTCGACGAACACCGCCTCCAGATCGAACTCGGCTGGTCGCCGTTGGGCGATCGCCTGGCGCGGCTTCCGGATTTCTGCAAATTCCAGAATGGCGTGATCTGCGGCCACGCCAACGCAATGACCACCAACAGCGGCGCGCACAACTTCCCCACCGCGCAGTGGGGCGCCCGCATCACTGCGTATCCGGTGCCGCACTTCTATGTCACCACCGGCGTGTTTCAGGTCAATCCGAATGCCGGCGACAAGGACAAGGGCTTCGATCTCAGCTTCGACAGCACCGGTGTGTTCGTGCCGGTGGAACTCGGTTGGGAAACCGGGCGCGGCGAAGGCAGCCTTCCCGGCGATTACAAGCTGGGCGCCTATTACAACTCGTCGGACACGCCCGACGTGTACCTTGACGTGAACCACATGCCCGCGGCCTTCACGGGTGCCTCCTTCCTGGAAAACAACGGCCGTTACGGTGCGTATGCGATCGCCAGCCAGACCGTCTATCGGCCCGATCCCGATTCGCCGCGGGGCCTGCGATTGGGTGCGATGGCCGGGGAAGGTGTTCGCTCGACGGCTCGTTACAGTTGGTTCTGGCTCGCGGGTGGCGTGTGGCAGGGAACCTTTCCCGGCCGCGACCACGACTTCATCGCATTCATGGCCGGCTACGCGCGCACCAATCCACGCCTGACGCGTTACCAGCGCGAACGCGACAGCATCGCGCCCGACAGCATCGGCATCCAGACTTACGAAAGCGTCGCCGAGGTCGATTACGGTGCAGTGATCACACCTTGGCTCACGCTGCGCCCGAATCTGCAATACATCATCCGACCTGGGGCGACCGGCGCCGTTCGCAACGCGCTGGTGCTCGGGTTGTATACCCAAGTGACGTTTTGATATCGGCCTCTGTGAGGAAATCCTTGGCCGCCTTAAACGCTGGTGAGCCGCTGCCTCGACAATGATGTCGCAGCGACCCGGCTTTCGCCGGGCAGAACCTTCAATATCCCACGGTGAAGCGTTGCCGCGGATGCCGTGGCGTCTCGAGTTCATCCACCAGCGCAATGGCGAAATCCTCCATCGATATCCAACTTTTCCCGTGCTCATCGACGAGCAATTGATCGCCACCCAGCCGGAACTTTCCGGTCCGCAGGCCGCGGCCAAACTCGGCTGATGGCGACACGAAAGTCCAATCAATATCCCGCTCCGAGCGCAATGTCTCGAGGAATGCCCGCCCGGCGGCTGCTTCCGCCTTGTAGCTCTCGGGAAATCCCGGCGTGTCTTCGAGTATCTTGCCCGGCGCAACTTCCAGGCTTCCAGCACCGCCGACCACCAGAAGCCGTGGGACCCCGGCTCCTCTGACCGCGGTGAGCAGCGCCTTCGCGTCGGATGACGTGAACTTCGATGCACTGATGACGGCGTCATGTCCAAGGAGCAGCGGCGCCAGTTGCGCCGCGTCGGTCGCGTCCGTGCTTTTGATCTGCAGCCCCGGCAGCGGTGCCACATCGGCCGTGTCGCGGGCGATCCCGGTGACGCCATGTCCACGGCTGAGCAGCTCTGCAAAAATGCGGGACCCGACGCGCCCACTGATGCCGATCAGTGCGATTTTCATGGATGCCCAGCGTGCCGTGCGCCCGAATCGGATTGTCGCCGGGCGTTTGGCTTGGTGGTGTCGGCGGCAATCAGACAAGTCACTTTTGGCGCGCCATGGATTTGAAAGCGACAAGCGGCTTTCAGCAGCGGTCGGTCTGCTTTGGTGATCCGGACATGCTGGCGCAGGAATTCGAGCCAGGAATCGGTGAGATAGGCTTCGAAGAACTGTCCGTCGCAGTTGGGGTTTTCAAATGTCCGCCACTGGTAGGCGCCGTCACGGCGACGCTCGCGCGCGAGCTTGCCGAGTGTGCTCAGGAATGCTTCGCGATGTTTGGGGTCGATATCGTATCGCGTGGTGACCAGCACGGGCCCGCGATCAGGTTCGATGTCGCCGGTCAACAATGGTGTTGATCCATCCATCGCGGGCGTGAGGTCCAGGGCTGCCCCGGTCCCGAGCTTCCACCGCCACGTCAAGGGAATCGAGACCAAGGCACCAGCCGCCGCGATGCAGAGCGCGAATGGCAGTCCGATGACGCTTGCGACCTGGCCCCAGATCGCGCTGCCGACAGTCAGGCCGCCATAAAAGACCATGACGAACATCGCCAGTCCGCGACCGCGCACCCAGTCCGGCAAGGCGACCTGCGCTGAAACGTTGAGGCTCGACAGCACTGCGATCCAGCAAGCACCGGCAATCACGCTTGCGATCACTGCCGGTACGGCGGTTCTTGCCAGCGCAAACAGCGCCATGGCGACGGCGGTGCCCAGCGTTCCCAGTGCGACCAAGTCATTGGAACCGAACATCGAATGCAGGCGTGGCAGAACGAGCGCACCCGCAACCGCACTGGCGCCGATGGCGCCGAGAAGCATGCCGTAGAGTTCCGCGCCTCCGGCGATCTGCTGTCGAGCAACCAGAGGCAGCAACGCCCAGTACGCGCTGGCGAACAGAGCAAACGGCGCCGCGCGCACCAGAGTGGCGCCAAGCGATGCGTTGTTGCGCGCATAGCGCAGTCCCGTACGCACAGCGTTCCCGAAATGCTCGGGCGGGAGTTGCGGGGTATGCGCTTTGGGTTCGCGCCACCACAACAGCGCGCCAATGACGCCGAAGTTGCTGATGGCATTGATCCAAAACGGCGCTGCAATGCCATAGAGGCTGATGATTGCCCCGCCAAGCGCCGGGCCGACAGCACGGCTCAGGTTGACTCCTGCGCTGTTGGCCGATACCGCGGGCGCCAGCTCGGCTTTGGGAACCAACTGGGGCACGACCGCTTGCCATGCAGGTGTGTTCATCGCCGTCGCCGAACCAATCAAGACCGCGAGCAGCAGCAAGCTGAAAGGAGTGATGAAATGTATCCAGACGAGCATCGCCAGCACGATGGAAAACACGGCGACGGCCAGCTCACCAATGATCAGGGATTTTCGCCGTTCCACGATATCAGCGAGCGCTCCCGCCGGCAGCGCCAACACGCACATCGGCAAGCTGGCCGCGACCTGCACCAGCGCCACGAGCAAGGGAGAGGGATCAAGGCTCGTCATCAGCCAACCGGATGCTGCGCTGTACATCCAGTAGCCGACGTTGGACACAACGGTCGCCGTCCAGATCACCGTGTATGACGTGTGCCGAAAGGGGCGCCACGGCGAACCGGCAGTCTTGCCCGAGTGCTTCACGGCTTCGACATGGGCAGACAAGTGAGCGTCCTCGCCTCATTGGGCCGCCTGTCCCGCGGCCCCGACTCATTTGAAATCCAGCGCGGTCAAGGCTGCGTGATGACGCGGGTCGTCCTTCGCGGCCGAGGCTCCAAATGTGGAGAACGACACGGACTTCACGCGCTCGGCAATACGCTTGTGCGACTTCACGGTGCCAGCGCAACGTCAGTGTTTATTCGAACCACCAGCACGGCCACAGCGTAGAAGCAGGTTTTTCCACGTGAGTGCACCAAATCAAAATCCTGCTTTGAGCGACGAGTTCATCGAAAGACAGCGCGTGCGCCTGATGAAACTACGCGAGCAGTTGCTTGGCGGCGAGGCCCATGCGGTCCGACGGGAGCGGAGATTTCAGGAAGAACGCGGGAACGAAGCCGGCGAATTCGAAGATACGGCGCAAGACATTGCGCGGCACGAGGTCAATCAGGCGTTACACGACGTGGATAACCACCGGCTGCACCGGATCGAGCGTGCACTGCAGAAGATCGATGAAGGCACCTACGGTCTGTCTGACGTGAGCGGCGATCCGATACCGAAGGCGAGGCTCGAAGCGACTCCCGAGTCGATCGTGACCACCCGCGAAGAACGCGAGCGGGAAGCCGGCGGGTAGCGTCGGCCCGGCGCGAGAGTTGCGATTCGCCGACAGATCCCCCGGACGCCGTGCTGGGCCGTCCTTGACGCCGCCGGCTCCGCTGCGGCCGATGGCACGTTGGGCGCTACGTGCCACACCGTGTTCGACAAGTCATCTTCGACTACAAGCGCGTCGCGAGAATCGACGCTCACGCCGACGGAGCCGCCGTGAGTCAGGCTCGTCGTCGCCGCGGAATCCGGTGACAGCCATGCAAGTCCTCCGGACAATCGCAATAGCGTGCAGGTCAAGGTACAACAATAGAGCTGGCGCCGAAGCACGACCAGCTGCCGGCCGGCTAATCGCGATCGCAGTTGACTATTGGGTCGAACCCGCTGGAAGCAAGTCGGGGCTGCGATAGATCAACCCATTCTTCATCACGAAATCGACCTTAGCCGTGACGGCGATGTCGGCGAGCGGATCGCCCGGCATCGCCACGATGTCGGCCTGTTTGCCGACGGCGAGCACGCCGATGTCGGCTTGGTGGAGCAACTCGGCCGCGACGCTGGTAGCCGCCTTCAATGCGCGCAGCGGCGACAGGCCCGCCGCGACCATGGCTTGGAATTCCAGGATGCCGTGGCTGAAGGGAAACATTCCGCAATCGGTGCCGTAGGCGATGTTCACGTCGCTCTGCGCGATCAGGCGCTGAGAATCGACGATGTGCTGGTTGTCGCGGCTGAATTTCCAGACCGCTTGGCAGGGCAGCGTGTGCGTATGCAGTGCGTGCAGGTCTTCGCGCGTCATCTGCATGGTAGGCACGACGAAGGCGCCCGCGCTTCGGGTCATCTCCAGCGCCTCACCGTCGATCAGGTAGGCGTGCTCCAGACTGCGGGCACCGGCGCGGATAGCCTGCTTGCAGCCTTGGGCCGCACCGGTGTGCACCGCCACCGGCATCCCGAGTTGGCGCGCGGTGGCGACCAGCATGTTCATTTCGTCGTCGAACCAGGTGACGCGCGCAGGATCGTCGCCCGGACTGAAGTAGCCGCCTGTGTTGCTAGTCTTGATCCAGTCGCTGCCGAAGGTGTGCTCTCGGCGCACCAGCGCCTTGATGCGGCCGGCGTCATCGGCTACCGAGGAGATCGGCAAATGCCATCGCGAGGCGTAGAACCCGTCCACGTCGCCGTGTCCGCCGGTCGAACTCAGCACGTGCGCGGCGACGATCAGACGCGGGCCGAACACCACGCCGCCGTTGAGCGCATTGCGCAAATCCACCGTGGGAAATTCCGGATCCATGCTGCCGAGATCGCGCAGGGTGGTAAAGCCGTAGCGCATGTATTCGCGTGCGACGCCCAGCCCCTTGAGTGCCTTGGCCGCCGCCGATTCCATCGTCTGCGCGGCGAGATTCGACGCATCCATCGTGAGATGGACGTGAGTGTCGATGAAGCCCGGACTCACCGTGCGGTCGGACAGGTCGATCACGCTCGCGCCGGGTGGACGCTCGACCGTCTTGTTCATCGCGGCGATGCGGCCGTCTTCGACCAGGATTTCTAGCGGTCCCTTCAGTTCGTCGGACACGCCGTCAAATACCTTGCCGCATGCAAGCACGATCGCAGTCATGGCCAGAAGTTGCCTCTGCTTACCTCCGCCATCTCGATGTTGTACGACATGAAATGTCGATCCACGGTCGCGACGCACGGCATCGTCTTCGAATCAACCGCAACGGCTGTCGACTGAGCGTGAATCGGCAAGGATGTAAACACCAGTGCAGCTGCGGCGGCCGAAACGCCAAACCTTGACGGAACGAACTTACCGTTCATTTTGCAGCTCCCGGGAGCCGGAGCGGAATCTGGAACACTACTCCTTTCAGAATGTTGAATCCTTCCTAAGCTTCCCCGTCGAGTAGACCCTTCAAAAGAAGAGCCACCGGCGACTCCTTCACGATATCTGTTCGGGCAAGTCGCTTAGCCTCCCCGAAAAGGGACGGTCGCCAAGGGTGCTACGGATCGCATCGCGTCAGACCTTGGAATCATCGATGACACTGATGCGTTGGCGCCTTCTTATCGCGCCTTGGCGCACCATCGAAGTCCCAACTGGAGATTTCGATGGAGCTCCAACAACGACAACCTTGGAACAAGGGCAAACTCGTCGGCCAGAAGGCTCCCCTCAAACTGCGTGACATCTGGGCGATCCGCATTCGCCTGCAGTTGCGGCATCGGATTCGCGATCTGGCGCCATTCAATCTGGCGATCGATTCCAAGCTCCGTGCCTGCGACTTGGTGAAGCTTCGCGTGCTCGATATGGCCCACGGCAGCCAAGTCGCACTGCGAGCCGTGGTCATGCAGCAGAAGACCAAGCGACCGGTACAGTTCGAGATCACCGATCTGACGCGTCAGTCAATCCATGAGTGGATCGACGCAGCACACCTCCGTCAGGATGCGTTTCTGTTCCCAAGTCGTGTTCACGCGTCGCCGCACCTTTCCACGCGCGCGTACGCGAGAATCGTTCACCGCTGGGTTGCTGAGATCGGCCTCGATGGTGCGGCATACGGTACCCACTCGATGCGACGCACGAAGGCTTCGTTGATTTACCGGCGTACCAAGAACCTGCGGGCCGTGCAGCTGCTGCTCGGGCACACCAAACTGGAAAGTACCGTCCGCTACCTTGGCATCGAGGTCGATGACGCATTAGAAATGGCTGAGCAAACTGAAGTCTGACGGAGGCCATGGCCGGCCGCGGCCACGGTCGCGGTCCGGCCAGAACTGGCCGGTCGCACACAGGCCTCATTTCGCCCGGTAGCCGCCATTCGCGCGGGCGTATAGCCACACCTCCACCCGTGCTGCGCGTTTGGCGCGTGGCGTCGCTGGAAGGATGGGAAAAGCGTCAGGGCGAGGACGGCGACGATGCCGAAGCGGGCGTTTGCGAAGCGGTGTCGTACTTTTTCACCAGCGCCTGGAACTCAGGTTTGCCGCGCAGCGGCAGCAACGTCGGGTTGATGCTGAGGTCGTTGCAGGCGACCGGGACCGTTGCGCATATCTTCGGCAGCAGTTCCAGCACGGTGTCGTTTCGGCCCAGCGCCAGATAAAGCTGGATCACGTCGGCCATGGAAAGCGGATCGAGGTCGGA
>Ga0207678_10002171_pt1 | contig 17732 bp, 12 predicted proteins | sample KBSC63metaG_FD_184319 | JGI IMG/M metagenome (GOLD analysis project Ga0207678, IMG submission 184319) | Corn rhizosphere microbial communities from Kellogg Biological Station, Michigan, USA - KBS C6-3 metaG (SPAdes) (version 2) | ecosystem: Host-associated > Plants > Roots > Rhizosphere > Soil ...
GCCATTGCCTCCGGGGCCATGTCGGTGGATGCGCTCAAGGGCTCGATCAAGCCGTTTGATCCGCGCATCTCCGAGCTGCGTGGGCAGCCCGGGCAGATCAGCGTCGCTGCCGCGATTCACGGACTGCTCGAGGGCAGCCAGATCCTCACGAGCCACGTCCAGTGCGAGCGAGTCCAGGACCCCTACAGCTTCCGCTGCCAGCCGCAAGTGATGGGCGCGGCGCTCGACCTCCTCGCCAATGCCGCGCGCACGCTGACTATCGAGGCGGGCGCTGTGACCGACAACCCGATCGTCTTCCCGGACGAGGATATCGCGATCTCGGGCGGGAATTTCCACGCCCAGCCGGTCGCCTTCGCCGCCGACATCATATCTATGGCGCTGTGCGAAGTCGGATCCATCTCGGAGCGGCGGGTCAGCGTGCTGGTCGATCCAAAGATGAGCGGGCTGCCGGCCTTCCTGACCGAAGATTCGGGGGTCAATTCGGGCCTGATGATCCCGCAGGTCACCGCCGCGGCGCTGGTCAGCGAGAACAAGAGCCTCGCCTTCCCCGCCAGCGTCGATTCGATCCCGACCTCGGCGGGGCAGGAGGACCATGTGTCGATGGCGCCGATCGCGGCACGCAAGGCAGGGACAATCGCGCGCAACGCCGCCGGCGTGATCGCGGTCGAGCTGATGGCCGGGGCCGAGGGCATCGATTACCACGCGCCGCTGAAGACCTCGCCCAAACTCCAGGCCATTCACGCCAGGATCCGCGCGCTCTCGCCGCACTTCACCGCCGACCGCTATTGGGCTGACGAAATGCGCACGCTTCAGGATGCGGTACTGGCGGGCGGAATTACCGCAGACGGCGGCCTGACGCTCAGCTGACGCGAGTCCAGCGCTGCTCCTTGCAGATCAGGCCCATCACCGCACAGCCTTTCACGACCATCACATTCGGCCCGAGCTGACGCACCGTCGCCGATCCGCTGATGCCCCGCTTGGGCTCATAGGCCTTGCCCTTGTAGACGCCGCCGCCCTGCGCTCGAAGGTCGCTCAGCACGCGCGTGCCGGGGCCGACGCCTTTCTCGCGGTTCTTGCCGTTGGCCCAGCTGACGGTGCCGCAGAAGGCGCTGCCGCACGGCGCGACGTTGACGATCACGCTGCGGTGCGGATTGGCCCATTTGCCTTCCAGCGCGGCCTGCGCGGCGGCATGCACCGGCACCGTGGCGGCGACGGCCATGAGCGCGATCTTGGCGAGAATCCGTGTCATGTCCTTGGCTCTAGCGGGATTTTGTGGCGGAAATGGCACGCTCAGCTTGCGCGAACATGAACCGCGCTCAGTGGAAATCGCGGCTTTTCGGAATGATTTCGACGTCCCGTGGGTGCCGCGCGGCGGGCGCCCGCCAGCTTCCGGCCGCGTCGCCGGGGTTGCGGGTCGAAGGCATCGCCTCGTCGCTCAAATGGCGCAGCATGTGGCTGTGGTCCTCGACTCGGCGGGCGACGACGTGGATCACGTCGCTATCCTCGTCCTTCTGGATGATCCCGTCGACGGCCATCAGCCGCGCCCCCATCACGATCTTGCGCTGCTTCTCGAACACGTCGGGCCAGACAACGAGGTTGGCGATGCCGGTCTCGTCCTCGATGGTAATGAACACCACGCCCTTGGCGCTGCCCGGCCGCTGGCGGATCAGCACCAGCCCGGCCAGCGACAGCCGCTTGCCGCAGCGGATGGTTCGGAGTTGGTCGGCGGTGACGAATTTTTGCGCCGCATAATGCTCGCGCAGGAAGCGCATCGGATGCGCCTTCAGGCTGAGGCGGACAGTCTGGTAGTCATTCACCACATGCTCGGCGAGCGGCATCGCCGGGAGCTCCGCCGCCTCGGCTTCCGCCCCCTCGTCGCGCACCTCGGCATGGGCAAACAGCGGCAAATCGGGCGCCTGCCGCAGCGCGCGCGAATCCCACAGCGCCGCGCGCCGGTCCAGGCCCATCGAGCGGAAGGCGTCAGCCGCCGCCAGCCGCTGGATCGCATGCACCGGCACCCGCCCGCGCCGGCGTAGCTCCTCGACTGAATGATACGGACGGTCTGCGATGAGCAGTTCGACATCGGCGCTGCGCAGCCCGTCCACCTGGCGAAGCCCGAGGCGAAGGGCCGTTTCAACCCTCGCCCCCTTCAGGGGGAGAGGGTGGCGACCCCGGCCTTGAGCCGGGGGAAGCCGGGAGAGGGGGGAGTCAGACGCTCCCCTCTCCCTTCGGCGCTGACGCGCCTCTTCCCTCTCCCCCTGAAGGGGGCGAGGGGATTCGAGCGTACAATCCCACTCGCTTGCATTCACATCCACCTCGCGCACCTCGACGCCATGCTCGCGGGCGTCGCGGACGATCTGGGCCGGTGCGTAAAAGCCCATCGGTTGCGAGTTCAGTAGGGCGGCGGCGAAGGCCGCCGGGTATTTCCACTTGAGCCAGCTCGACACGTAGACGAGGTGCGCGAAGCTCGCCGCGTGGCTCTCGGGAAAGCCATATTCGCCGAACCCCTTGATCTGGTCGAAGCAGCGCTGGGCGAAGTCGGGGTCGTAGCCACGCGCGACCATCCGCCCGACCATCTTGTCCTGCAGCTCCTCGATGTTCCCGCGGCTGCGGAAGGTGGCCATCGCCTTGCGCAACTGGTTCGCCTCCTCCGAGCTGAACTTCGCGGCATCGAGCGCGATCTTCATCGCCTGCTCCTGGAACACCGGCACACCGAGCGTCCGCTTGAGGATTCGCTCGAGCTCGTCGGGCGGGCCATGCTCGGGCGCGGGGCAGGGGAAGGTCAGCGGCGCCTTGCCCGCGCGACGCTTCAAATAGGGGTGGACCATGTCGCCCTGGATCGGCCCCGGCCGGACGATCGCGACCTCGATCACCAAATCGTAGAAGCAGCGCGGCTTCAGCCTCGGCAACATGTTCATCTGCGCCCGACTCTCGACCTGGAACACCCCGAGCGAATCGCCCTTGCACAGCATGTCGTAAACTTGCGGAACCTCCTGCGGGACGGTCGCCAGCTCCCAGTCCTCGCCGTGATGCAGCCGGATGAGATCGAAGCATTTGCGGATGCAGGTCAGCATCCCGAGCGCAAGCACGTCGATCTTGAGGATGCCCAATTCCTCGATGTCGTCCTTGTCCCATTCGATGAAGGTGCGGTCGTCCATCGCGCCATTGCCGATCGGAACCGTCTCGGTCAGCGGCCGCTCGGTTAGGATGAACCCGCCGACATGCTGCGACAAATGGCGCGGCATCCCGATCAACTGCTCGGCCAGCTTCATCGTCCGCTTGAGGTGCGGATCGGAAAGGTCGAGCCCGGCCTCGCTCGCCCGCGCATCCTCAAGCTCGGGATCCATGCTGCCCCACACGGTCGAGGCGAGCGCTGCCGTCACGTCTTCGCTGAGCCCCATGACCTTGCCGACCTCGCGGATCGCCGAGCGCGGGCGGTAATGGATCACGGTCGCGGCGATCCCGGCGCGTTCGCGGCCGTATTTCGCGTAAATGTGCTGGATGACCTCCTCGCGCCGCTCATGCTCGAAATCGACGTCGATGTCGGGCGGCTCCTTGCGCTCCTCGCTGATGAAGCGCTCGAACAGCAGATCGCTGGTCGCCGGGTCCACAGCGGTGATGCCGAGGCAATAGCAGACCGCGCTGTTCGCCGCGCTGCCGCGCCCCTGGCACAGGATCGGGGGCGAGAGGCTGCGCGCGAAAGCGACGATGTCGTGGACGGTAAGGAAGTAACGCGCGAAGTCGAGCTTCTCGATCAGCTCCAGCTCGTGGTTCAGCTGGGTCAGCACCTTGTACGGAACGTGCGTTCCCCAGCGCTGCTTCGCGCCTTCCCAGGTGAGCTGCTCCAGATATTGCTGCGGAGACTTTCCGTCGGGCACCGTCTCCCTGGGATATTCGTAGCGCAGCTCGTCGAGGCTGAAATTCAGCGCGTCGGCGAACTTACGCGTCGCCGAAATCGCATGCGGCCAGCGCTTGAACAGCCGCGACATCTCGACCGGCGATTTCAAATATTGCTCGGCGTTCGGGTTGAGAAGGTAACCCGCGTTTCCGATCGTCACTTTCTCGCGGATGCAGGTGACGACGTCCTGCAACGGCCGCCGCTCGGGGGCATGATAATGGACGTCGTTGGTCGCGAGGATTGTGCAGCCGTTTGCCCGCGCGAACCGGTCGAGCCGTTCGATCCGCGCCGCGTCGCCACCGCGATAAAGCCAGCTCGCAGCGACATGGCGCAGTGACGGGATGGCGTCACGAAGGCGCGGCAACGCGAGCGCGAACGCGTCGAGGTCGTCCGTGGGCCAGGCGATGAAGGCTATGCCGTCGGCATGAGCGGCGACATCGTCGAGGCTGAGGTCGCACGCGCCCTTTTCCGCCCGCATCTTGCCGAGACTGAGCAAGCGCGAGAGCCGGCCATAACCATCGCGGTTGATCGGGTAGGCGAGCAGGCTCGGCGCGTCGGTCAGGTCGAGGCGGCAGCCGATCAACGGTTTGATGCCTGCGCCCGTGCACGCGCTGTGCATCCGCACCACACCGGCCAGCGTGTTGCGGTCGGCGATCCCGATCGCATCATGACCTTGGCTCAAGGCGGTCAACACTAGCTCGATCGCGTCCGACGCCCCGCGCAGGAAGGAAAACGGCGAGCTGACGCCAAGCTCAACATAGTTCGAGCGTGATGTCGGCCGCGGCGGCATGTCCGCCCGCCGCACCAGCTTCAATCGGGAAATGCCGGGCTTTTCAGGCATCAGCCAAACAGTCCGTGGATGAACCAGTTCGGCACTCCGCCGCGGCCGTCGCCAATCACGCCTTCGCGGTAGATCCAGTAGCGGCGGCCGGCCTCGTCTTCGACGCGATAATAATCGCGCAGCCGCGCCGACGAGGGTGATCGCCACCATTCGGGCGCGATCCGCTCCGGCCCTTCGACCCGCGCAATGTCATGCACCGCCCGCCGCCACACGAACCGCCGCGGCATGCCTTCGGGGGTCGCGTAGATGACGGCGATCGCTTCCGGATGATCGAGAAGGCGGGAAGGTCTGGCTCCTCCCTGCGGCGAAGCCGTGGGGAGGGGAACCATGCGCAGTCTTCGCTGCATGGTCCCTCTCCCCGCCAGCTTCGCCGGCAGGGAGGAACTTATCGCCGCCACCCATCCGCTCGCCCGTTCAGGCAGGTGGCTTTCCTCGGCCCGCGGCCGCCGCACGCGTTTGGGCCCCAGCTTCACCGTCAGCCGGTCGACCAGTCTCGCGACCTCGCGCTCGCACGACGGCTCCTCGACCAGGCTGTCCTGCGCGGCATCCAAATCTTCGGTCCAGTCCGCCTGCAGCGCGAAAGCATCGAAGCCGAATTCGGGGTTCAGCTCGGCGGCCTTGTCGGCGAGCAGGCGGTGCAAGTGCTTGGGATCGCGGCTGGGAATCGCGGTCGAAACGGATGCCACAGCAACATCGCCATCGACTCGGTAACCGATCAGCGACAGCCGGCGCGCGCCGAGATGCCGCTCTTCGAGCTGCCGGACGAGCCCGGGGATCAGCCGCCCGAGCGCCTGGAGCGGCGCTTCCGGATGAGTCGCCGGCTCCTCGAGCCGCAACGCCGCGCGCGGTGGCGGATCGATGGGCGTGGCGGTCAGCGGTTCGTCCTTGCGGCCGGTCAGCCGGTCCAGCGCATCGACCACATCTTCACCACCTCGAAACCTCCGCGCCAGCGCCAGCCGCGGCATGTCAATGAGCGCACCGATGGTCTTCAAACCGAGCCGCTCGAGCGTGCGCACCGTGTCCGGCTCGAGGCGCAGCGCGGAGACGGGGAGGAGAGTGAGGCGGGTAGCAGCAAGCTCACCCCCTTTTGGGGGGTGCCAGCCGCAGGCTGGCGGGGGGGCTGCTGCAGTGAATTTCAGGCCCCCTCCGTCGCCGCTACGCGTCGACACCTCCCCCGAGAGGGGAGGAGCAAATCGCGCCAGCGCCCACGCGGCTGCCGCAGTCGGGGCGATGGCAATGCGGACGGTGAAGCCAATCCGCGCGAAACAGCGCTTCACATCACGGACGAGCCCGTCCTCGCCGCCGAACAAATGCGCGACTCCGCTGACGTCGAGCCGCAGCGCATCCGCTCCATCCACTTCGACCAGCGGCGACCAGCGGCCGGCCCAGCGCGCCAGCTGCTGGAGCAATGCCAAATCGCCTTCGGGATCGGCCGGCACCGCGACCAGCGCCGGATCGAGCGCGCGCGCGTCGGTCAGCCGAGCGCCGGTCGTGGCACCGCGCCCGGCAGCCGCTTTCGTCACGGCATGGATGATCGGTCCGTGCGTCCCCTCGATGGTCAGGACGACCAGCGAATCAGGCGCGCAATCGCTTGTCTTCGCCCAGCGCTCGATCGCCAGCGCCGGCAACCAGACGGAAGCGATCCGCTTCACGGGCCCCATCAAAGTAGTACTCTGGTGGGTGCTCTTCATGCGCGATGGTCCAGCGGCCCGGCGGCATGCCGCGCGCACGGAACAGCTCGACATCCCACGCCGGCGCTCCCGGCGCGCGGTCGTCGAGCGCGTTGAGCAGCGATGGCGCGCTTCCGATCCGCCAGCGCATCCGAGCGCCGCTCAGGTTCGCGGTACCGCCGAGCCGCACCAGCCAGCACGGCGTGCCGCTGCGTTCCGAGGCGACCGCCAGCCGGCGCGTCGCGGTGAAATCGAGCGCGCGCGGGTCGCCCCACAATTCGCCGATCACGGCCGAAAGCGCGGAGCATCTTACGCCCTCCTCCATCGCCCACAGCGCGTCTTTGGCGTCACGAGTTTCGACGTGGATGAGGTTCCGGCTCGATAGGCCCGGTGGATGGATCCGCCCGCTTTCAAGGATCGCCATGCGGTCCTGGACCCACAGCAGCGGCTTGTCGGTGGCGAGCTGCGCGAGCAGAAAACCGGCCCAGCCCGCGTCGCGCGGGTGAGCAGCGAACAGCTCGGACAGAGTGGGCATCCTCCCCTGCATTTGCAGGGGAGGGGGACCGCTCGAAGAGCGGTGGAGGGGTTCTTGGGGAGCGTGAAGAACCCCTCCGTCGCGGCTGCGCCGCGCCACCTCCCCGGCAAATGCCGGAGAGGATGCACGCCGCGCGGAGACAGCTCCGCCAGCGACCAGGGACAAGCCTCTTGCCACACGACTCACAACGTTTTTGTTCTACTTTTGTTCTTATCTCGCGAGTCCGCTCGCAGAGTCAATCGCGCGACTCGGGCGCCAGTCCTTGCTCGTCCAGAAACCGACTGATCTCCCGCACCACGTCGCGGGCCGCCCGCTCCGAAACCGCGAAGGCCATGTGCGTGCAATCCAGCTCGACCGCCTTGTCTCGCTCGCCCTCCAGCCCGCGCGCCGAGCGCGGGGCGATCAGCCCGTCCTTCCTCGACCACAGCGCCAGCTGCGGCACCGGCGGTTTGTCCGTCACCCGCCGGATCGGCGGGGCGTCGACCCTGTGGCGGGCGACCCACTGGTAGAGCCGCCAGACGTTGTTCTGCTTGGGATCGCCCGAGAATGGCGAGCCCAGCGTGACGACCGCGCGCACCCGCTCGGGGATGGCCCGCGCCAATTCCCGCGCGAACAACCCGCCAAGGCTCCAGCCGACGACGAGAACCTTGTCGCGCTCCGAAACCTGGTCGAGACGCTGCCTGAGGCGGTCAATGGTGTCGCTGCGCGCGCCCCAGTTGACCCCCATCTCCCAGCCATGCACGCGCCACCCTTCAGCGGCCAGTGCTCGCCGCAGCGCAAGAGTCGCCCGGTCGTGGGCGATGAAGCCGGGAATCACCAGCGCCGGAGGGCCGTCCACGGGTCCCCGCGGCCGGGTCGAGCCGAACAGCCGCCACATCCGCGGCAGGATCCACACCGCTTCGCCGAGCCGCAGCCGCACGGGCGGCGGGCGATCGTCGCCTTCCCATTTCGGCATCACTTCCGCTCATCCTGAGTAGGCACTGAGTAAGCGTAGCGCATCGAAGTGCCGTATCGAAGGACCGTCCTTCGATACGCGTCTTCGACTTCGCTCAGCCGCTACTCAGGATGAGCGGATGTAAGTCAGAGGTACTCGCCTCCCATCAGATCCCGCAGCGCCTTGGGCAGCTTCACCCGGCCGTCCTCGGTCTGGTGGTTCTCGAGCAGCGGGACGAGGATGCGCGGGCTCGCGAGCGCCGTGTTGTTGAGCGTGTGCGCGAACCGCACCTTTCCGTCGGAGCCCCGGTAGCGAATGTTCGCGCGGCGCGCCTGCCAGTCATGCAGGGTCGAGCAACTGTGGGTCTCGCGATATTTGCCAAGGCTCGGCACCCAGCTCTCGAGGTCATTCATGCGATACTTGCCCAGCCCCATGTCGCCGGTCGAGGTCTCGATCACCTGGTAGGGGATTTCGAGCGCCTCGAGCAGGCTTTCGGCCAGCTCCAGTAGCTTTGCATGCCACTCGGCCGACTGCGCGTCGTCCGCCTCGCAGACCACATATTGCTCGACCTTGACGAACTGATGGACGCGCAACAGCCCGCGCACGTCCTTGCCCGCGCTTCCAGCCTCGCGGCGGAAGCAGGGCGAAAAGCCGGCGTAGAGGATCGGCAGCTTGTCCGCCTCGATGATCTCGCCCGAATGGAGCGAGGTCAGCACTACCTCTGCCGTCCCGGCCAGCCACAAATCGTCGTTGGGTAGTTCGTAGGTTTCCTCGCGATGCCCCGGGAACTGACCCTGATTGAGGAAGGCCTGTTCGCGCGCGATCGCGGGGACCGTGATAGGCGTGAAGTTCGCGGCGGCGATCTTGTCGAGAGCCCAACCCATCAGCTTCGTCTCGAGCAGCGCGAGCCGACCCTTGAGGCAATACGTGCGGCTCCCCGACACCTGGGTGACGCGCGACAAGTCGCCCCAGTCGTTCTTCTCGATCAGCGCCACATGATCGAGGGGTTCGAAATCGAACTTCGGCGGCTTGCCGACCGTCCGGATGACCGTGTTGAAGCTCTCGTCCGGCCCGACGGGAGCGCCATCGTAGGGAATTCCGGGCAGGCGCAGCATCAGCGCCTTGAGCTCGGCTTCCTTGCCCGCGAGCGCGTCCTCCAGCGCCGACGCCTTCGCTCCCGCCTCCTTGGCCTGGCGTCCAAGCTCGGCTTTCTCTTCCGGCGCTGCGTCCTTGAACCGGGCGCTGACCGCGTTGCGCTCGGCCCGCAACTGATCGATCTCGGTCTTGCCGGCGCGCACTTCGGCGTCGAGCGCGAGCAGCGCGTCGAGATCCAGCTCGACATTCTTGTCGCGGATCGCGCGCTCGACCGTCTCGCGGTTCGCCTTGATGTAATCCAGTGCCAGCATCGCGCCGCCCTGCGACAGAAGGGGTCAGGCTGGCAAGGCTAGTGAGCAGCGTCGATTTGCTGGAGCAAAGTCGCCACCGCCGCTTCGAGCTGGGCGTCACGGCCGGAAGCGCGCTCGCCGAGCGGCCGCTCGGCCGCGATGTCCACGGCACGCGGATGGCCTTCCATGTCCTCGCCGTTCGCGGCCTGGATGCGGACCTGCGGAACGCGCACGGTCGAACCGTCGATCAGCCGCTCGGGCCCCGTATAGATGATCCAGCCCGCGGTCGGCTGGCCGACGATCTTGCCCAGCCCCAGCGCGCGATAGCCCTCGCTGAAATCCTCGGCGTCGGACAGCGACGATTCGTTGGTGACCAGCACGGTCGGCTTGCCGAGCGCCCGCTGGCCCAGCGCCTGCCGGCTCGGCACCGGGAACAGGTCCCGGGGAGTCATCGTCAGGAAATTGCGCCGCGCGAACACATCGAGCGCGTAGCCGTTGATGAAGCCGCCATTGTTGTTGCGGACGTCGACGACGACACCCGATTTCGACTGATTCTCGGCGTCGAGGTCGAGGTACAGCTGGGTCAGTGATTCCGACGACATGTCGGGCAGATGGACATAACCGAGCCGGCCGCCGGACACGCGCTCGACCAGCGCCCGGCGCTCGTCGACCCATTGCCGGTAAAGCAGCCCCGTCGCAGTGCTCAATGACACCGGCTGCACGACCGCCTCGCGCGCGCCGAGACCCAGCACGACCCGCTTGCCGACCTTGTTCTCGAGCAGCGCGTCGAGGTTCGTGTCGGGGCCGATCGGCCGGCCGTCGACGCTGGTCAGCCGGTCCCCGACGCGCACGCCGCCAATCGCCGCCGGGCCGAGCGTCACCACCTCGCTGACCACCAGCCCGCGGCCCGCCTCATAAGCGGCGCGATCGAACCGCAAGCCGAGGTCGCCGACGCGGTCGCTCGGCAGCGAGCCCTCGCCCCGCGCCGGACGGTTGATCCCGCTGTGCGAGGCATTGAGCTCGCCGATCATCAAGCCGGTCACCCGCCGCATCTCGTCCGGGGTGCGCGAGCCCATTACATAGGGCAGATACTGCTCGCGCAGCGCGGCCCAGTTCTTGCCGTGGAAAGCGGGGTCGTAGAAGCGCCGGTTGAGCACGTCCCACGCCTCGTCGAACACCACGCGCTTCTCCTGCGCGAAATCGACATCCATGTCGCCGGCGACCGCCACCACCTTGGGCTTCGGCGTGTCCAGCGGCGTGGAGATGATCTGCCCGCCGTCGAGGTAGAACAGGGTCTTGCCGTCGCCGGGCAGCGCAACGTCGACCTTGGGCTTGGCGCTGGCGCTGATCTGGCGCGGCACCGGCGGCTCGTCCGCCAGCTCATCGAGGTTGTAGCTGTAGAGATTGTCCTGGCCGCGCTCGCTGGCGATGAACACCAAGGTCTTGCCGTCGCTGCTGATCAGCGGCGCCGAGGCGTTGAGCCCGAGCGGGAGGACGGTCACGCGGTCGCGCAAGCCGTCCCAGGCGATCGTCGCCGGATTGGCCGGCGGAGGCGCGGGAACGTCCTTGGGTTTCGCGTCTTCCTTCGCGGCAGGCTTGGTCTCGCCCGGCGGCTTGTCCTTGAACAGGTCGGCGAACTCGTCCTCTTTCAACTTGGGTACGTGCGGCGTCAGGTCGACGCGGACAATGCGGCCATCCTCGCTGCGCTGGGCGGTGTCGAACAGGATGAACTTGCCGTCGGGCGACCAGGCGATCTGCGACATCTGCCCGTTGCCGAGGAAGGAGATCGGCCGCGCCGCGCCGCCGCTCGCCGCGACCACCGAGACATTGGTGAACGACCGCCGGTCGGTCAGCGGAAAGGCGATGAAGCTGCCGTCCGGCGACCACACCGGCCGCGGGCCGTTTGCCCCGTCGGTTGCGAGCGGACCGCGAAACAGCAACGCATCGCTCTGAGCGACTCCGGGCCGGGCAAAGGTCAGCCTGCGCAATTGCTGGTCGTCGAGGACATAGACCGCCGACTTGCCGTCGGGTGCATAGACCGGAACCGAGGCATGGCCGCCGGACGTCAGCATCGTCTCGCGGCCGGTGGCGAAGTCGAACTCGGCCAGGAGGTGCGTCAGCCCGCGCTCGGTCACATAGAGCAGTCGCTTCGAGTCCGGGGACCAGGCAACCTCGCGCTCGGCGCCGAGGCTCGTGGTGATCCGACGCGCCGGGCCGCCGTCCTTCGCTGGTCCGGCGAACAGCTCGCCATGACCGATCACCGCGACTTTCTCCCCGTCCGGGGAAACCGACAAGCGCGTAAATTTGTCGACGGTCGCGTGCCGGATCGGCTCGGCCGCCGGGGCGCCGCGCAGGCTGATGGGGATTTGCGCCGCCTGCCCGGTCTTCGGATCGAGCCGCCAGACCCCGAAATCGCGCTCGAACACCAAGGCGCTGCCATCGCGCGCCATGGATGGATAGAGCAGGCGCCCGTCGGTGAAGCTCGTCACCTTCTTCGGCGCGGCTCCAAGCTGCATCCGCCACAGGTTTTCCGTCCCTCCGGCGTCGCTCATGTACCAGATGGCCGATCCGGAGGGCTCCCACATCGGCCAGGCGTGGCGCGACGGGTCGGTCAGGAGCGGGCGATATTCGCCCCCGGCACTCGTCGGCCGCAGCCACATCTCCGATTGATCAATGTGCGAGCTGCCGTTGCGCCACCACTGCGAGTAACTGATGCCGCGGGTCATGAACGCCATCGACGCCCCATCGGGCGAGGGCGCGGCCTGATATTCGGAGAGATAGCGCTCGGCGCTGACCGGAAGCGGCGTGCCGCCGCCGGCGGACACGCGATAGATGTCGGGCAGCCTGCCGACATCGGTGTCGCCCGCGGCGAAATAGATCCACTTGCCGTCGGCCGACCAGCCGTCGAGCTCTTCCGATCCCTCGCCATAGGTCAGCCGGGTGACGGCTCCGCTGCCAAGGTCGAGGATATAGATGTTGGCGCTTCCGCCGCGCGTCGAGGTGAAGGCGAGCCGCCGTCCGTCGGGCGAGTAGAGTGGCCGGGCCTCCGTTGCCGGCCCGGTTGCGATGAGGTGCGCAAATCCGCCAGTCGCAGGCGCTTCCCAAATATCCCCGCCGGAAGCGAACGCGACCAGTTGGCCGTCCGCGGACAGGCTCGGTTCGGACAAAGGCGCTTTTGCGGCCGCCTGCTGGGCGGCCGCCGGCTGGACCGCCCCGATCGCGACCCCCGCGAATGCCGCTGCCAATATCTTCCGACGCATGACAAATCCTCCCCTGACGGACAGTCCTAGGGTCGGTCGAAGGCGGTCGGCAAGGCGCCTTCCGCTCGGCGCAGATGCTGGATTGCCGTTAGTCGAAATGCAGCCGGCGGTAGCGTCCCCGGAAGAACAGCAGGGGATCGAGGCTGGCGTCGAAGCTGGCCTTCACCACCCGCCCGACCAGGATGTGATGGTCGCCGCCGTCATAGGCCGCGAACCGCTCGCATTCGAATACTCCGAGCGAATCCTTGAGGATCGGCGCGCCCGCTTCTCCGCAGGACCAGGACGCGCTTCCGAACCGGTCCTGGGCGCGGGTCGAGAAGCGGATCGAATCCGGCTGCTGGCCGGTCTGCAGCACGTTGATCCCGAAATGCGTGGCTGCGATCAGCGCCTCCGCGCTTGTCGCCTGCTTTGCGATGCAGACGAGCAGCAGCGGCGGGTCGAGCGATACCGAGGTGAAGCTGTTGACGGTCAGCCCGGCGGGCTTCCCGGCCGCGTCGAGGCACGTGACCACCGTCACCCCCGTGGCGAAGCAGCCGAGCGCGTCGCGCAGCGTCCGCGGGTCGTGCCCGCTGCGATATTCGCCTCTCACCGGCTGGTCCGCCATGCTTCGGGCTATAGCGCCAGCAGGTGCTCCGGAGTCAAAGCCAGGACTTCGGCGACGGTCTTTTCAACCGACTGCGAGACGAGATAGCGCGGCTGGAAGGCGTCGTGCTTGTAGGCCGTGTGCACCGCTCGATCGACCGAGAAGGGCAGCCGCTCGACCGTGTCGCTTTCGAGGCTGAAATGCGCTTCCCCGAAGCTCGAGGCGAGGCCGGCGCCGAGAATCTTCAAATCGCCATGCTCCAGCGCCAGCCCGAATTCGACGCTGTGCCAGTAGAGCCGGGCGGCCTTGTCTGCCTGTCCCGCGGCAATGGCGGCGAGGCCGAGCTCGCCGACGTGCCGGGTCATCTCCGCATAATCATGGTGCGCGAGCATCGGGATGTGGCCGAACATGTCGTGGAAGCAGTCGGGCGCCTCCAGGTAGTCGAGCTGCTCGCGGGTGCGGATGAAATTGCCGACCGGAAAAATGAGCTCGCTCAACATGGCGAAGAAGATCGCGTCGGGGACCAGGCCGGGCACCGCGACGGTGCGCCAGCCGGTGCGCGGCGTGAGGATCGCGTTCAGGCCTTCGACGTCCGGCACCCCGGGATGCGAGAGCCGGAGGAGGTCGATGCCGTCCAGGAAGGCGGATACGACCCGGCTGCCGAGCAAATCGACCTGGCGGGCGAACAGCAGGTCCCACACCGCATGATCTTCGGACGTGAACGAATCCCAGTTCTGCGGGACGATATAGTTTCCCCAGCTCCTCCCTGCCGGCAAAGCCGCCGGGGAGGGGAACCGCTCAGCGGAGCTGTGTGGTGGAGGGGTTTTGACTCGATCGTCGAACATTCTCGATCCTTCTCAAGCGCAACAAAAAACCCGCCGAGCGGAGGCTGGGCGGGCGGAGGTTGGTCGTCTGTGACTTAAGCGCGCGTCAGCCGGTCCCAACCTCGTCGGGATAGTAATAAACGGCGCTGATCGTGCGGCGGCTCATCGCGTCGCTTTAACGCATCCCGGCATGAACGCGCAATGTCTGCATTCGGGTCACTCGTGGCTGCGCGCTCCCGAAAATCGTTACGTTTACGTAATCTAAGAGTGGTAACCACCAGATTATCGGATTTTCGAGGGTCCGATCTAATGGCCAAGATCGGTTTCTGGAAGAACGAAAGCTTGCTGGCAGGGTCGGAAGATAACTCCGGTTCTGTGTCGCGGAAGACTGCCAATTGCCTCTCTCCAAGTGAAGCGGCACTGATCCTCAGAGCCTATGAGGATTCCTGTCAGGGGTGGTTCTGGGCGACAGACAAGAACGGCCGCATAACCTATGTGACGGAACGTGTCGGAGTCCTGCTGACCGACAGGCCGGAGGACATCGTCGGTTCGCCCCTCGTGGACCTCTTCCTGAAGGAAGATGAGGGGTCGGGCGCGGGACGAAACCTCCCGTTCATGCTGACCAAGCAGTCAAGGTTCGAGAACCTGATTGTCCGAGCCGCTTTCGTGACTGAGCATCGCCTGTGGTCACTTTCCGGAACGCCGCAATTCGAGGCCAGCGGTCAATTCGCCGGCTACCGCGGCGGTGGCATCGACATCACCGAGCAGCGCAAATCGTCCGACCACGTGTCGCGCCTGGCGATGTACGACGCGCTCACCGGGCTGCCGAACCGATTGCGCATGAGCGAGGTTCTTGAGTCCAACCTCGCGGGCCAATCGGTTCATGGACGGCCGTGCGCAGTGCTGATGCTTGACCTCGACCGGTTCAAGCAGGTCAACGACACGCTTGGCCATCCGGCCGGCGATGCGCTCCTCAAGCAGGTCGCGGAACGGCTTCTCAGGATCGTTGGCGACAAGGAACGCATATTCCGGCTCGGCGGCGACGAATTCCAGGTGATCGTCCGTGATTGTGCGGATCGGGAGGAGCTTCGCATGCTCTCCGAGAAGATCATCGCGAGCTTGTCTCAACCCTATTCGCTGGAGGGCAGCCGCTGCACGATCGGCGCGTCGATCGGTATCGCGCTCAGCCCCGCTGACGGCCGCACCAGCGGCGACCTCATCCGGAATGCGGATCTCGCACTCTACGCGGCGAAGGGCGACGGGCGCGGCCGCGTCAATTTCTTTTCGAGCGACCTGCTCGAGGCTGCGGGCGACCGGCGCGTCCTCGAAGAGGATCTCCGCGATGCACTCGAGCGAGGCGAGATCCACGTTTACTATCAGCCGATCGTCAACACCAAGGACAATGTCACGACGGGCGTCGAGGCTTTGGTGCGATGGCTTCATCCCGAGCGGGGATTCATCTCACCGGGCTTGTTCATTCCGATCGCCGAAGAAACAAACCTTATTGGACCGCTCGGAGAGTGGATCCTGCGGAAGGCGTGCGAGGATGCGGCGCGATGGCCCGGTAACCTGCGGGTCGCGGTAAATGTCTCACCGTTGCAATTCGCGAGCGGCAGCTTGCCGGCGGTCGTAGCATCCGCCTTGGCATCATCCGGCCTTCCGCCAGAACGTCTCGAGCTCGAGATCACGGAAGGTGTGTTCCTCAGCGATACAGCGGCTGCCGACCGGGTCTTCGCTTCCCTCAAGCAGATCGGCGTCCGCCTTGCGCTGGACGATTTCGGAACCGGCTATTCCTCGTTGGGCTATCTGCGGACAGCGCCGTTCGACAAGATCAAGGTCGACCAGAGCTTCGTGCGCGCGGCGACTCTTCCGGGGTCGCGCAATGCCGCAATCATCGCCGCCATCGTTGCCCTCGCGGAAGCTCTCGGCATGGAGACGACGGCGGAGGGCGTCGAGTCACATGACGAGCTCGCACTCATCCGGAGTCTGCGCGTCAGTCACGTGCAGGGGCATATCTACAGCAAGGCAATCACTGCGGACGAGCTCGACGCCCGGGTCGAGGCCGGCGAGTGGATCATCCCTCCGGCCGGACCCAGCAAGCAGCGCAGCGAGCGCATCTCGATGTTCCGGAAGGTGCGCGCCATCTTCGGCAACCACCAGCGCGCGATCCTCATTCGCAATCTTTCCGAGTCCGGCGCCCTGGTCGAAGGACTGGACGACGTCCCGTTCGAAAGCCGCCTGATCGTCGACTTCGGCGGGGGACATTTGGTCTTCGCCAGATTGATCCGCTCCCGCAGCCACCAGCAAGGTCTCCAGTTCGAAAGGCCATTGGTCAGCGACGGGCATGGTGGACTTCGCTCGATCCATCCCGTTCCCCAGTATCTGGTTCAGAAGGCCGGATTGCCGGCGTTCGTCGGGTCGGAGATTGTGCCGGTTCCACGTCCGGATAATGCAAGCGCTCTCGAAGGCTTTCGGTCGAAGCTTGGCCTTGGCGTGGCCGGTCTTGCGGAAAGCCCGGCAGAAGACGCCATCGGCCAAACGCTCGCCAGCCATCAGCAGGCGGTGGACAGGACTGCGGTCGGTCTAAGCCGCGACTTGCATGAGCGGCCGTTGACCAAAGAGGAGATCAACCGGCTGGAAAGAGCTGTCGAAGACAGCGCCAATCCGCAGCTGAAATATATCGTCGCGCTTCTCATGCTCACTCATGTTCGGCAGCGCGATCTCCTCGAAGCGCGTTGGGACCAATTCGACCTTGCCACAGGTCTCTGGATCATACCTTCGTCCAGCGGAACGGACCGGCGAGTGGAGCTCTCTGGCGAGGCTCTCCGCGTCATCCGTGAGCTGCCCCGGTGGGATGGCTGCCCGTTCCTGCTTGCCAATCCCGGTACGAAGAAGCCCTATCGTTCGTTCTCGACAAGCTGGGACACAGCGCGGGTGAAGGCCGACCTCACCGACATCGAGATCGACGATCTGCGCTTCTGCGACTTCGGGAGCATGAAACACGCTTCTCATGGCAGCAGCGGCGTTAGGGCAATTGTGAACAACTTTTTGCCGCAGAAGAGCTGACCAGTCGGGACTAGCCTGCGTGGATCAAGGCAGGCGAAGTCTGCGCCCCACCCGAAGCGGAATTCGCCGTTGTTGGCCTGACCAACGCTAAAGGTGGTTCGACACGTTGTTGTACATGGTGTCGATCTTGTTCCCCAACGCCTGCATGGCGCCGAAGGCGGCGATCGCGATCAGGGTTGCGACCAGCGCATATTCGATCGCATTGGCCCCACGCTCGCATCGCACAATTCGTGTTAATCGCTGCATGGCCCACTCCTGGTTAACGAGGGCGCTGTCCACACGACCCGGTGCGGAGCGATTCTGCTCTTGCGGAAGCTGCGAAAGGCTTGCGGAGGATGGTTAATCAGGCGAGCCTTCGTGTGTGAGACCCAATGTCGGCTTTCGACCCATTGCGGACATTCGTCGCATAACGCGTCCCTTTCTCATGGTAAGGGTGGCTAGTTATGGGATTTCGAACTGTCATCGCGACGCTCGCGCTCTTCATTTTGGGCGTTTTGCTGTTCGGGTCTGTCATCGGCCTAATAAATGGGTTCATCATGATGACGGGATTCATCGTCCTCGGGTTAGTCTTGAGGGAGATGGACAACGCCAAACGCGCGAAAGGTGGACAGGGCAGTAGCGAGGAGTAGCCTGCCATCGGATTGCCACCGACTGGCAACGGCAGCTTTCCACCCAACGCTGCCATTAGCTCCTCCCACTAGCCCTTGATCATCATCCTCAAGAAGCCCTGCAGCCA
>Ga0207678_10002175_pt1 | contig 17716 bp, 8 predicted proteins | sample KBSC63metaG_FD_184319 | JGI IMG/M metagenome (GOLD analysis project Ga0207678, IMG submission 184319) | Corn rhizosphere microbial communities from Kellogg Biological Station, Michigan, USA - KBS C6-3 metaG (SPAdes) (version 2) | ecosystem: Host-associated > Plants > Roots > Rhizosphere > Soil ...
GGCGCGCTCCAGAAGGGCTTCCACATTATCCCAAGCCACGAAAATCATCAATTGATCTTCAAGGCAGAAGCCTTCAACTACCTCAACCATCCCAACCTGGACAACCCGGACAACAATCCGACCAGCAAGACGTTTGGTCAGGTTACCGGAAAGGGCGGCACCTACTCTTCCGAACGCCAACTCCAGTTCAGCTTGCGCTATGCGTTCTAGCTCCACTCGACGCGGCTCGTCTGCCTTTCGTGAGCGAGTCGAAGAAGAACTGGGTTTTTAGCCCAAAACTACCGAGATCCCGCACGAGCTAACGTGCGGGATCTCGGTTCACCTTACTTCAAATTCAAATGGACTCCGGGTGCGCGGGGTAGATGGGCAGACTATGCGGCGGAAGCGTTCTTCGTGTTCGGCTATTGTGACGGGAAGCAAGGGAACTCGGGGGATGCATTCCAAGTGGGTTTTGCCCGCGATTGCTGCATTAGCCATGCCGATGGCTGGCCACGCCCAGACCATGAAGGCCCCAGACATCACGAAGACTCCTACGCTCTATGTCGTGCCGTATGCGCATCTCGATACGCAATGGCGTTGGGAGTTCCCCCAGACGATCAGCGAATATCTGCTGAAGACCATGCGGGTGAACTTTGACTACTTCGATAAGTATCCGCACTATGTTTTCAACTGGACGGGCGCTAACCGCTATCGGCTGATGAAGGAGTACTATCCCTTGGACTATGCGCGGATGCAGAAGTACGCTGCCGAGGGGCGATGGTTTCCTGCCGGCTCTTCGGTCGAAGAGGGAGATGTCAACCTTCCCAGCGCCGAAGGAATCTTCCGGCAGGTTCTTTATGGGAACGAATATTTCCGCAAGGATTTCGGCAAGGCGAGCATGGAGTATATGCTGCCCGACTGTTTCGGCTTTCCTGCTTCACTGCCCAGTATTCTCGCCCACGCCGGGGTGAAGGGGTTCTCGACGCAGAAGTTGAGCGCGGCATGGCAGCCGGCTCCGAAGATTGGCGGCCCGGGTTCGCCGGAAGAGACGCCAGAGGGAATTCCGTTCAACGTAGGCCGATGGGTTGGACCCGACGGAGCGACGGTGATCGCGGCGCTGAATCCGGGAGGCTATGGCAGCAATGTCTATACCGACCTGAGCAAGGAGCCGACTGTGCAGACGGCTTCCGGCCCGCAACTGACCAGCGAGGAGAGAGCGCGGTTGACCCCGCAGCAGCAGCGTGCGCTTGCTCGTCCCAGGGCGATGGAGCAGGACTGGGTCAAGCGGATCGATCTGAATGGCAAGGTGACCGGCGTCTTTGCCGACTATCACTATGTCGGTACCGGAGATGTCGGAGGCGCTACGCTGGAGTCGAGCGTCAAGCTGCTTGAGGCCATCGTAACGAAGAGCGAGACGGTGCTGCCGTCCTCGCCAAGTTCTGCCTTCGCTATGGGAGAGGCGCCTGCGCCACAGGCAAACGGTGCTGCAGTGCGAGTGGGTGAAGGCCCCGTACATGTGGTCGAGTCTGCGGCGGACCAGATGTTTAAAGACATCACTCCGGCGATGAGCACGCGGCTGCCGGAGTACAAGGGCGATCTCGAGTTGATCAATCACTCGGCTGGCTCGTTGACATCGGAGGCGTATCACAAGCGCTGGATTCTCAAGAACGAACTGCTAGCCGACGCAGCGGAGAAGGCATCGCTCGCGGCGGAGTGGATGGGAGGGCGGCCTTATCCTCAGAAACGGTTGAACGATGCCTGGATGCTGGAGCTGGCCGGGCACTTCCACGACACCGGAGCCGGGACTGCGACGCCGCGAGCGTATGAGTTCGCCTGGAACGACGACACGATTGTGGCGAACCAGTTTGCCGGAGTCCTGACCAATGCAACCGAGGCCGTCGCCGCGGGCCTGAACACGGAGACCAAGGGGACGCCGATCGTGGTCTTCAACGCGCTTAATATTGCGCGTGAAGATCTGGTTGAGGCTCACGTTGCGTTTCCGCACGGCACACCCGCTGCTGTACGCGTCAACGACGCAGAGGGACAGGAGGTGCCCTCACAGGTGGAGGACGGCAAAGTCCTGTTCCTCGCCAAGGCTCCTTCGGTCGGATATGCCGTCTATGACGTGCTTCCTGCAACGGCCTCCAAATCGGCTTCGACGCTGAAGGTGACGGACTCGTCGCTGGAGAACGCGCGGTATCGTGTGCAGCTCAATGCGGGCGGCGACGTCTCCAGCATCTATGACAAGATGTTGAAGCGCGAACTGCTCTCGGCTCCGATTCGCCTCGCGATCTCGACGGATACGCCCAAGGTTTATCCGGCCTGGAACATGGACTTCGAGGATGAACAGGCTGCGCCGCGCGCTTATGTCAGCGGCCCTGCCAAGATCCGGATCAAGGAGAAGGGGCCGGTTCGCGTTTCCCTTGAGGTGACGCGCGAGACGGAAGGATCGAAGTTCGTTCAGACAATCAGCCTTTCGGCTGGCGATGCGGGCAATCGCGTCGAGTTCGGCAATGCGATTGACTGGAGAACGCTGGCGGCGAACCTCAAGGCAACCTTCCCGCTCAGCGCAACGAATGAGAACGCAACCTACAACTGGGGCGTTGGAACGATCGAGCGTCCGAACGCGTCGGAGCGCCAGTTCGAAGTGGCTTCGCATCGCTGGATTGATCTGACGGACAAGAGCGGGAGCTTTGGGACGACGATCCTCACCGACGTCAAGAATGGCTCCGACAAGCCGAACGACAACACGCTGCGGCTGACGTTGATGCGTTCGCCGGGAATGCATCCGAGCGACAATGGGCGTCCGCAGAACTACACCGACCAGGCGAACCAGGACTGGGGTCACCACGAGTTTGTGTTTGGCCTTGCGGGCCACGCGCAGGATTGGCGTCATGGGCAGACGGATTGGCAGGCCTATCGGCTGAACGATCCGCTGATCGCGTTTGAAGCGACCAAACATGCGGGATCGCTGGGGAAGAGCTTCTCGCTGGTGCATCTGAACAACTCCCGCGTCCGTGTGCTGGCGCTGAAGAAGGCGGAGGCAAGCGACGAGATCATTGTGCGCATGGTGGAGCTGGACGGTAAGCCTGCTCCGGATGTGCGTGTCACCTTTGCCGGCCCGGTGGTTGCGGCTCGCGAGGTCAACGGGCAGGAGCAGCCGGTCGGAGCGGCAAAGATCGAGGGCGGCGCGCTGGCGACTTCGTTTACGCCGTATCAGTTGCACACGTATGCGCTCAAGCTGGGCGCGTCGGCTACGAAGGTCAATGCGATTCATTCGCAGCCTGTAACTCTCCACTACGATCTTGCTGTTGCCAGCAACGATGACACCAAAACCGAAGGCGGCGGCTTCGATGGCAAGGGCAATGCAATGCCCGCCGAGATGTTGCCCGCGGAGATCATGTATCACGACGTGCAATTCAAACTTGCTCCCGCGAAGACCGGAGCGCCGAACGCCGTGGTGGCCAAGGGACAGACGATTGAACTGCCCGCAGGAAACTACAATCGCGTCTATCTTCTGGCTGCGTCGACGGACGGCGACCAGAAGGCCGAGTTCCACGTAGGCGAGAAGGCCGTTCCTCTCAACATCCAGGACTGGAGCGGGTTCATCGGGCAGTGGGACACACGTGTATGGAAGAATCATCCGGAGCGCGACTGGGCTATCTCCGCGAATCATGCGGTCTGGCCCGCTGCCGATGTTGCGGAACGCGAGCGTCGCGCGCCGTCGCCACGCTACCCCGAGGACTACGTTGGCCTCAAGGCGGGTTATGTAAAGCCTGCGGGCCTGGCGTGGTTCGCTTCGCATCATCACACGGCGGCGGGGCTCAATGAGCCGTATCAGTACTCGTACCTCTTCGCCTATTCGATCGCTGTCAACGGGAAGGAGCGGACGCTCAAGCTGCCGGATAACGACAAGATTCGGGTGCTTGCAGTGTCGGTCGCCGAGGAGAATCCCGAGGTCAGTCCGGCGCAGCCGCTCTTCGATACACTCAGCAGGAGCGAGCCACCCCAGTCGATGGAATAGTGCTCCTGTTGAAGGATCGGCATTGCCAGGACTGGGAGGCACGCGCCTCCCAGTCGTGCTTAACGGAGTCCGACGATCGACGATTTCTGCACCATGCGCGGTGAGTCGTTTCCGCAGACGGTCGCAGGCGGTTGAAATGTAGACAGTATGTCCACATTTTGGGTATAGTGACTCTCGCACCGGTACGCCCAGATCTCGACCTGCTCGCGATCACTCCGAGACTTACCGGAGCTTCTTCCATCCAGGGGACCTTATGAAGTTTGTTGGCACCATGCGTACGATGCTTTGCCTGACGGCAACCCTTGCCTCGCTATGCCCTTTGCTGGCGCAGGAGGGTGCGGGTCCCTATCAGTTTTCCAAGCAGGGACAGGCGGTCCTTCAACGCTTAAGTACCCTCGACTCTATTTCCGCGCGAGATTGGCAATATCATGAAGGCGCTGTTCTCAACGGCGAGAGTTCCGCACTCAGCACGGCGGACTGGAAGACTGTCAGCATTCCATTTGTAGCGCCACGCCAGGAGGTCTGGCTGCGTCGATGGGTTGAGGTGCCGAAGACCTTGAACGGCTATGACCTGACAGGCGCCCGTCTCTCATTCCAGATTGAAGTCGGCGGCGACGGGCCGGGGCACGGCTACCTGCACGAGACGATCTACTTCAATGGCGATCGAGTCGCCGAGGGAACCCATCTCTATAAGCAGGTTCTTCTGGCGAACGCAAAGCCGGGAGACAAGGTATTGATCGCGATAAGGATGCCGGAGACCGCGGATCGCAAGCATCTTGACCACGTCGGCATCGAGATACTTCCGCAGGGGCGACCGGACCCCGAGGTCTTGAGAACGGAACTGATCTCCGCGGCGGAACTGCTGCCTGTCATCACGCGCGATGTAACCACCCTTGCTGCACAGGAGAAGACGCTGGACGCCGCTGCAAGGGCGGTCAATCTTTCGGCGCTCGACCAGAAGGACCAGCAGGCCTTTGACGCTTCCCTCAAAGAGGCGCAGGCGAGTCTTGAGACGCTGAGGCCTGTTCTGCAAAAGGACTCCGTGCAGATGACAGGCAACGCCCACATTGATGCGGCGTGGCTTTGGACAGCGTCCGAGGGCGTCGACCAGGTTCACTTTACTTTTACGAATGCGCTTCAGATGATGCGGGAATATCCTGCGTATACCTTTTCGCAGTCGGCCGCCCAATACTACGAGTGGATGGAACAGAAATTCCCCAGCCTTTTTGCTCAGATCCAAAAGCGCGTCAAAGAGGGACGTTGGGAGTTAGTGGGCGGCATGTGGATGGAGCCGGACCTCAATATGCCCGGGGGGGAATCCCAGGTGCGCCAGATCCTTCTTGGCAAGCGCTACTTCCAGAGCAAGTTTGGCGTGGACGTCAAGGTGGGCTGGAATCCCGACTCGTTCGGCTATAACTGGCAGTTGCCGCAGATCTATAAGAAATCCGGGATCGATTATTTCGTGACCCAGAAGTTGAGATACAACGACACCAACCAGCTTCCGCTGAAGCTCTTCTGGTGGCAATCTCCTGACGGCAGCCGTGTCCTCACCTATTTTCCCCACGATATCGTGCAGGGGACCGAGCCTCTGGAGATGGCGAAGGACCTTGCACGGGCGGCGCAACTGAACCCTGGGCAGGACGAGCTGATGCACGTCTACGGGCCGAGCCTTGGCCGCCTCGATGTTGCTCCCGCGCGCGATGTCATCCAGAATGGCCTGAGTTGGAGCGGGCCGAATAAGGTCTTTCCGCAGCTTCAATTCCGCACCTCGCAGGCTTTCTTCAACGATATGGCCGCGCGCGTAGCGACGAGCGATATGCCCGTGTGGAACTACAAGACATTCGCAGCGGGCGAGACCCACCTCCCCGCACCTCCACCCGGCAAGATCAGCTTGCCCGTGTGGAACGATGAAATTTATCTGGAGCACCACCGCGGCACCTACACATCCCAGGCCATGCAGAAGGCGAACATGCGGCACAGCGAAGAGTGGTTGCTCAACGCCGAGAAGTACTCCTCGCTCGCCTGGCTCGGAGGGCTCACGTACCCTGGCAGCCAGTTGACCGAAGCCTGGAAGAGAAAGGCCTTCAACGAATTTCACGACGTCGCTGCGGGAACGGCGATCGCGGCAGCCTACCTCGACGCGCAAAAAGACTTTGACGCCGTTCGCTGGACCGCGAAGGAAGCAACCGGTAACGCGCTCAAGGATCTCGACAGCCACGTTAATACCGCCTCCCATCCCGGCGTGCCGATCATCGTATGGAATCCCCTGAGCTGGAATCGGACGGACGTTGTGAGCGTCAGCGTGCAGATGCCGCAGGCCGAGCTGAACGGGATCAGCGTGCTCGACGCCGAAAATCGGCCCGTCCTCATGCAGGTTCTCTCGGTGGACAAGAGAACGAATACCTATCAGTTGCTCCTGCGGCCAAAGGACGTGCCGTCCATCGGATATACGGTGTTGCATGCAGTCCCCGGTCAACGCAGGGTCGCGAGCGATCTCAAGTTGAATGGCTTGACGATGGAGAACTCGCTCGTCCGCGTGATGCTGGACCCCAGGACCGGATGCATCACCAGCCTCTACCAGAAGGCTTCAAGGTTCGAAAGCATCGCCGCCGGCCAATGCGGAAATATGTTGCAGGCCTTCGTGGATAACGCCAGAAGTATGATGCAGGCCGCCGATAACCTTCGGGTGGAGGATGCCTGGAATATCGACAAAGACTACGAGAAACAGGGAACAGACTTGACGATGCTGGACAGCATCGAACCCATCGAGCACGGCCCTCTCCGCACAGTCATCCGAATCACGCGTCACTGGAGTAAATCGAAGTTCATCCAGGACATCACGCTTTACGCGGGGCTTCCGCGCGTGGACGTGGTGAATGACGTGGACTGGCGTGAAACTCATGTCTTGTTGAAGGCGAGCTTCCCGCTGGCTGCTTCAGGTCCTTTTGCCACCTACGAAATTCCCTACGGAACCATCGAACGCCCGACGACGCGCAACAACAGCATCGAGTCCGCCAAGTTTGAAGTTCCAGCCCTGCGTTGGGCCGATCTCGGCGATAGCGCGCACGGCTTCAGCCTCATCAACGAGTCGAAGTACGGCTACGATGCGAAAGGAAACGTCCTCAGGCTTTCGCTGCTTCGTGCTCCGCTCTACCCGGACCCCACCGCGGATCGCGGACGTCAGCAATTCAGCTACTCTCTCTACCCACATGCAGGCTCCTGGAAGAAGGCAGACACCGAACGCAGGGCGTATGAGTTCAACGATAAGCTGCATGCGTCGCAGGTTGAATCCCATCAGGGGACACTTCCCGCGACGCACTCCTTTGTTCAGCTTGAACCGAACAACCTCGTGCTGACGGCCATGAAAAAGAGCGAGGACGGAAACAGCCTGATCCTTCGTTTCTATGAGTGGGCGGGAAGGAAGACCGATGCGAAGATCACGGTGCCAGCGGGTGTGTCGGAAGCAGTGGAGACGAACTTGATGGAGCACGATCTTAAGGACGCGAGTGCACAGTTGACGGTCCATGGAAATCAGGTTGTGGTCGGCGTCGAGCCTTTTTCGATCAATACAGTGAGAATCGGCTATAGCGCGCGCGGCAAGGATCTCTGGCAAGCAGGGAAGTAGCTCCCTTTTCCCGGCATTCCTGCTCGTTCTCCAAGCTCGGAAAAATCCGTCTTCTCAGCATCCCATCAGCTTTATTTTCTGCTCCGTTTTAAGCGACTTGCCTCTATCTCCAACGCACCGTAGAATCCGAGGGTTCGATATTTCGCTGGTGCCGGGACGCTGAAAACCATGGGCCAGTTTTGGGGAGACGTCGTATGAGGCAGTCCTTCAGTGTAGGTATCGGAGGTGCGGCGGGGCAGGGTGTGGCGACCCCCGGCGATATCTTTGCAAAGATCTTCAGCCGTCGCGGGCTGCATCTGAACGTCTACAACGCCTATCAGTCGATCATTCGCGGCGGCCATACCTTCCTGACCATTCGCACGGGACCGGATAAGATCCCCACGACCGACGGGCGGCTTGATCTGTTGATCCCGCTCAATCAGGACACGATGGATCGCCACATGCGGCTGCTCTCGGCTGGCGGCGCCTGCCTGTACAACGCGGATCTGATTAAGCCGGTCGACCATGCGGAGGGTGTGCAGCTCTGCCCGATTCCGGTGTCGAAGCTCGCCGATATCAGCCGCAACAAGATCGCGCAAAACACTCTGGCTATCGGCGCGGGCCTGAGCATGATGGGAGTCGGATTTCCTGCGCTCGAAAGTGTGCTGGAAGAGCAGTTCCGTAAAAAGGACAAGGCGGTCATTGACGAAAACGTCAGCATCGCCCGCGCTGGCTACGACTACGCCACCCAGAACTTCAAGCCCTTCGCCTGGCCGCTGCCCATGACCGAGGCCCGCTATGCCGTGCTGGGCGGCAACAGCGCCATGGCGATGGGAGGTGTGGCGGCGGGCGTCAAGTTCTACTGTGCTTATCCCATGAGTCCTTCTACCGGCGTTCTGCACTGGATGGCGGAGCACGCACGCAAAGCGAATATCATGGTGCGCCAGGTCGAGGACGAGATCGGCGTCATCAATATGGCGATTGGCGCCGCGCACGCTGGAGTTCGCTCCATGTGCGCCACGTCCGGCGGCGGTTTCGCTCTCATGAGCGAGGGCCTCGGCCTCTCAGCCCAGGCGGAGATTCCGGTTGTGGTCATTGATTGCCAGCGCGCGGGTCCGTCCACGGGCGTTCCCACCAAGACTGAGCAGGGCGATCTCTGGCAGATGCTGGGCGCGGCTTTCGGAGACTATCCCAGGGTGATTGCCGCACCACTCGACATCGCCGACTGCTTCAAGCTGATGCCCGAGATCTTCAACATCGTCGACCGCTTCCAGTGCCCGGGAATCGTGCTCTGCGATCTGCTCCTCGCCGAGGGACGGCTCAGCGTGGACCCGAAGGAACTCGACTTCAACCCCACCATCGATCGCGGTGAACTGATCACGTCGAATGGAACCGGCGATCACGCACCGTATCAGCGGTACAAGATCACCGAGAGCGGCGTCTCGCCCCGTGTCATTCCCGGCGTCCCCGGCCATACCCACGTCGTATCGAGCGACGAGCACGATGAAGACGGCGTGCTCATCAGCGATGAATACACCAATGCAGGCAAGCGCCGCGCCATGATGGAAAAGCGCATGCGTAAGGTAAACGGCATCGCGACCTCGGTTCCACCACCCCAGCTCCTGGGGCCGGCCAACGCTGACGTCACGCTGATCGGCTGGGGCTCGACCTATGGCGTAATTGATGAGGCTTGCGAACTGCTGCGGGAGGCGGGTATCTCCGCCAACCATCTCCCCATCCGCTGGCTGGTGCCACTGCATGGTGACGCGATCCTCGACCTGCTGAAGGGCGCGAAACGCACCATCATCGTCGAGAATAACTTCAGCGGCCAGTTCGCTCGCTATCTGCGCAGTGAAACCAGCTTTGTGCCCAACGGAAATATTCGCAAGTACGACGGCGAGCCGTTCCTGCCGCATCACATTGTAGAGGCGGTCAAGGAGCAGCTTGCAGGGAAGACGAATCTCTCTGTGCCGACTCACGAAATTATGGTCTAGACACGACACGACGCTGTAGGAAGTGACCAATCAACCTTTCCCGTTTCAAGGAGAACTTAAGATGGCGACAGAAGTTGTGACTCCGAAAGCAATGGTGATGGCGGACTTCAAGGGAAAGGTCGATCCAGACTGGTGCCCCGGGTGCGGCGACTTCGGCGTTCTCGCCGCCGTCCAGAAGGCGCTCGTCGAATTGCAGATCCCCAAGCACGAGGTGGCCACGATCAGCGGTATCGGCTGTTCGTCCAACTTTCCGGGCTTCATTGACACCTATGGCATGCACACCCTCCATGGCCGGTCTCTACCTGTAGCTACGGGAGTGAAGATGGCGAACCACGCCATGACTGTGCTGGTCACAGGCGGCGACGGAGACGGCTTTGGCATCGGCTGCGGTCACTTTGTGCACACCACGCGCCGCAATGTCGACCTGCTCTACCTTGTCATGGACAACCAGATCTACGGCCTCACCACCGGCCAGACCTCGCCGACCAGCCGCATCGGTATGAAGACCAAGAGCATGCCCTTCGGCAACATCGAGTCACCGCTGAACCCGGTTTCTCTCGCTCTCGCCGCAGGGGCGACCTTCGTCGCACGCGGTTTCAGCGCCGAGCAGAAGCACCTTACCGAGCTGATCAAGCAGGGCATTGAGCACAAGGGCTTCGCGTTTATCGATGTCTTCAGCCCCTGCGTCACCTACAACAAGGACAACACCTTCCAGTGGTTCCGACCGCGAGTGAAAAAGCTTGAGGACAACCCAGAGTACGATTCCACCGATTGGAGCGCAGCGATGGAGAAGTCTCTGATGTGGGGCGACGAAATCCCCATCGGCAAATTCTTCGAGCGCAACGATCTACCTTCGCTGAATGATGCAGAGCCGGTCTTGAAGAATGGCCCTCTCGTCAAACAGGACTACCGCGTACCTGCCGACGTCGCTAAAGCCTTCGTCGACGAATTGATGTAGAAGAGGCGGCAGCGGCCGGTAAGGAAACAGCGCTACAGCCAGTGCAGCAGAAGGTTCGGTGCGCATCCAAGCAACACAACGCTCAGCGCAATCAGGCACAAAACTGCCTGGCGAAGAACGGAGATGCGAATTGGCGCGGTGCCGGCCGGTGGATCTGTGACGTAAATGTACTTTAGAACTTTCAGATAGTAATAGAGCGACACTGCGCTCATTGCGATGGCCAGGATGACCAGCCAGAGAAGGCCAATCGTTCCAGGCGTGGAGGCCAGCGCCGCAGAGAACAGGTAGAACTTTCCGAAAAATCCAGCCAGCGGTGGGATACCCGCCAGCGACAGCATGAAGATCATCATGCAGAAGGCTGCCACGGGCGCTCGTCGGCTTAGCCCTGCAAAGTGGGAGAGCGTGTCGCCCCCCGTCTCTTCCTCGACCAAAGCTACCACGACGAACGCTCCGAGAACGGTCAGCGCGTAGGTGATGGCGTAGTAGAGCAGCGCGCTGAAGCTTTGATCCGTATGCGATAGAACACCCAGCAGCGTATAGCCTCCGTGCGCAATCGCGGAGTACGCGAGCAGCCGCCGCACGCTGGTCTGCATGATGGCCACAAGGTTTCCCAGCACCATCGAGAGCGCAGCGACGATAGCCACCACGGGAACCCACCCCGAGGCATAGCCATGCCAGGCGCTGCTTCCTTCCGCACCGGCCAGCCCAATCACCATCACCTGGTACAAGAGGAAGAAGCTGGCAACCTTGGAGCTTGATGCGATGAACCCCGCGCTGATAGTGGGCGCGCCCTGGTACACATCCGGCGCCCAGAAATGAAAAGGGGCCGCAGCCACCTTGAATCCAAGTCCAACCATCACCATCACGATGGCAACGAGCAAGAGCGGATCGAGAGCGGGGCCATGAAGGGTGCTGGCAATGCTCGTGAGATTGATCGAGTTGGACAAGCCGTACAGGAGGCTGAATCCGAACAGCAGGAACGCCGCCGAGATTCCGCCAAAGATAAAGTACTTCAGCGCGGCTTCCGCTGACCTGGTGCTGCGTTTGTTGAAGGCAGCGAGGATGTAGAGCGACAGGCTGAGCAATTCCAGCGACAGGAAGATCACGAGAAGATTCTGGGTGCTGACGAGAAACATCATGCTGACGGTCGCCAGCAGAATGAGAGAGAGGTACTCGCTGATGTGTTCGGTGAAGGTCGATCCGATAAAGATCAGGACCGTCAGCATGGTCAAAATCAGCAGTGCAATCTGCACTCGCTGCGCCAGGGGATTGAGCACGAGCATGCCGTTAAGCACATTCGCAGTCTGCGGAGTATGCAGAATCCAGCCAATCGCCGCAGCACAGCCGGCAACCGATAGTAGCGCACCGACAGAGCCTCGAAGGCGTGCCTCTGCCGTGCGCAGGAACATGAGGTCGACTGACAGCACACACAACGCCGCGATCACGACGATCACTTCCGGCAAGACCAGATGCAAGAGGCTCAGATAGCTGAAGGCCGTCATCGTCCACTTCCTTTCCACAGGCCGTCAAACAGCGGCGAGTGCAGGGCTGGGACGATGACGCGCAAAAGCAACTGCGGGTAGAGTCCGATCAGAATGCTGACACCGATCAGGATGAAAGCGCCGAGCCGTTCAGGAAGAGTGATGGGAGGAAGAGGCGAAGCAACCGCCACCGTGCCGCGGCTTGGTGCGCCGAAGAAGGCTTTCTGCATTGCGCGCCAGGTGTAGGCGATGCCGATCACGATGCCTACCCCAGCCCCAACGGCAAAGAGTGGGAATGCGTGCCACGCCCCGAGGATGACTTGCACCTCCGCCACAAAACCGCTGAAGCCGGGCAGGCCGATCGAAGCCATCGCCGCAACAACGAAGGTCCCCGCCGCGAACGGAATCGCCTTGCTCAGGTGCGTCTTCTCCAACTCCGCGAGGTCGCGGGTGTGCGCGCGGTCGTAGACCATGCGGCCGACGACGGCAAAGAGTAGCCCCGAAAGGATGCCGTGCGAAAACATCTGTAGCACCGCTCCATCCAGGCCGATCTGTTGCAAGGTCATCAGCCCTAGGAGGACAAAGCCCATGTGGCTGACGCTCGAATAGCCGACGACAAATTTGAAATCTCGTTGCACCAGTGCGACCATCGCCCCGTATACAATGCCGATCAGCGCAAGCAGGGCGAAGACATCGCGCCACGAGCCAAAGCCGAGAACATGGAAGCCCCATGCATCGAGTCCGCGCGGAAACAGCATCATAGCCACGCGCAAACAGCCGTAGGCGCCCAGCTTCATCACCACGCCAGCGAGCAGCATGGACGCCCCGGTAGGCGCGGCGACGTGGCCTGTCGGAGCCCAGGTGTGGAACGGCCAAAGGCCCGCGAGAATTCCAAAGCCGACAAACACCAATGGAAACGCCCACATTTGAAAATGGACCGGGAACGGAAACTGAGCAAGTTGCACCAGATCCAGTGTTCTCGATCCAGCGACCACGTATGCCGCAACCAATACGATCAGCACCATCGCGCTGCCGGCAAAGGAGTAGAGCACGAGTTTCATGGCGGCATACTCGCGCCGCGTGGATCCCCAGATCGCAATCAGGAAATACTTAGGGATGATGGCAAGCTCGTAAAAGACGAAGAGGAGCAATAGGTCGAAGCTGAGAAACACGCCATACACGCTGCCGATCAATGCCAGGTAGAAGGCGAAAAACTCTCTGGCGCGGTGCTCCATGTTCCACGAGAACAGGATTCCTGAGACGGCCACGATCCCTGTGAGCAGGAGCAACGTCAGGCTGATTCCGTCCGATGCAAGGTGATACTCGATGCCGAGCGAGGGAATCCAGGGGACTCGCGCAACCGTTACCAATTCACCCGAACGCTGCTGCAGGAAGCCCGCTGCAATCACTGCGAATCCGGCTATAGCCGTGAGCAGGGCGACGATGCGCGCCGCGCGCACAGAGTTCTTCGGCAGGAGCAGCAGCACCAGCACGCCGAGAAACGAGATGTAGATTGTCCAGGCCAGCATGGTCAGATCGCCAGGTACGAGCGGGTTTTTCGTGTGACACGGTGTATGTGCCTTGCCGCGTCAAATCGAGTTTTCCGGATGTCCATCTTTGTCGACTACCTCAGTTGTTGCACCATTTGCAGAACCGTATTGTTGATAACGCCAAGGACAAGTTGGGGATATAGCCCCAGCACGAACATCAGTGCAAGGGGAGAGAGCAATGCAAGCCGTTCACCCACGGTAAGGTCGGGCATCCGTGACCATCGCTCCTGAAGGGGGCCGGAGAAGACGCGCTGCAAGATGGTCAGGAGAAAGATTGCCGTCAAAAGCAGGCCGACCACAGAGACCGACGTCGGTGCGATCGCCAGCGGGAATGCGCCTTTGAAGATCAGGAATTCGCCGACGAACCCGTTGAGTCCCGGCAGGCCGAGCGACGAGAACAGCGCAATTCCCATGAGGCCGCAGAACACAGGAGCGACCGTCCTCAGTCCGCCGAAATCGTTGAGCCCGCGTAGCCCGCCGCTGCGTTTCTCCAGCAGGGCCACGAACCAGAAAAGCGTGGCAGCGGTCAGCCCATGGTTGAACATCTGCAACAGTACACCGCTGAGCGCCGCGGCCTTTTCCGTTGCGAGCGCCGGATCGTCGCCGGTGAACTTCAGGATGGCAAAGATCCCAAGCATGCAATAGCCCAGGTGATTGATCGAGGAGTATGCGAAGATGCGCTTCAGGTCCTTCTGAGCGAAGGCGGCGTAGGCCGAGAGAACAATGGTGGCCACGGCAAGCCACAACAGCGGCGTCCGCACCGACCGCAACTGCACGCAGAAGATCGGGAGCAGAATCCGAAGGAAGCCGTACAGCCCCATCTTCGACATGGTGCCGGTAAGCAGCATGGTGGTGCCTGTAGGCGCCTCTGCATAGGTAGCGGGCAGCCACGTGTGAAAGGGTAGCAGTGGCACCTTCACGGCAAAGCCGACGAACATTCCGAAGCAAAGGACAAGCGCAAGTTTTTCCGCAGTGAACCGATGCCAGTCGGCGAGAACCGCGAGCGAGGGAAGCAGTTGCCCATTCCTTCCCAGGTCGGCAAGATGCATGAAGTCGAACGTACCCGTGCACAGAAAGATGGCCAGAAACGCGAGCAGCAGCGCGACGCTTCCAGCCATGGTGTAGACGAAAAATTGAGTCGCTGCCACAGCGCGTTGGGAGCCGCCCCAAAGTCGAATGAGGAAGAAGGCGGGGATGAGGCTGAGCTCCCAGAAGAGAAACCAGTGGAAGAAATTGAGCGCGGTGAAGGTCCCGAACAGCCCCGCTTCCAGCATCAGGATCAGCGAAAAATAGAGTGGAACTCTCTCTTGAATCGGCCACGAAGCAGCCATCGCCATGGGGACGATGATGGCAGAGAGCGCGAGCATCAGCAGGCCCAGGCCATCGATGCCGACGTGATATTCGACGCCCAGTGTGGGAATCCACGCGTGGATCTCTTCAAATTGAAGCCCACCGGAGGCCGGGTTGAACCGATGCCACAGCACCAGCGTGATCGCGAGTGCAAGGAAAGCAAAGCCCAGCGCCAGGCCGCGCGCCAGCTTTGGGCTCTTGGCGCCGAGAGCCAGAACGGCGATCGCTCCCACCAGAGGCACGATCGTCAGGCACGAGATGGGTGGAAGAAGAGTCATCGCGTGCCACTCCAAATCAGAAACACGACCAGGATCGCGAACCCGACCCCCACCAAGCGTAGATAATTCTGCGTTCGGCCATTTTGCAGGCGCGACAGCATCTTCCCGCTCGTAGTCAAGGTGTGACAGCCTCCGTCAAAGCCGGGATTCACGACGTAGTTGTCCACGGACCGGGCAAGCCAGGAAAGCCCAAGCACAAGATGAGACACGGTCCAAACGACGCCGTTCCATACCCATCGATCGAACCAATCGCTGGTGCGTGACAGCCACGCAGTGCCGCGGATGAAGGTCGCCTCATAGAACTCGTCCACGTAGAACTTGCGACGCAAGAGATGGAAGAGTTGCGGCTGGAGTCGTTCCAGCGCATCGGGTGCTTCCGCGCTGACGATCGGTGTACGTCCGTAGAGCCACCAGCCCAGCCCAAGCCCGATGAAGACGATGATCGATGAGGTCAGCATCACGGAAAGGATGCCATTCTCAAAAAATCCCGCTGCCTCCAGAGTGGCTCGCTGGCCATGCAGGAATGAATCGAACCACGGCCACGCGGGTGTGCCAATCACGCCCAGAAGAATGGCAAACGCGCCCAGGATCACCAGCGGCATCGTCATGGCTGCGGGGCTTTCGTGCGGAGAGGAGGAAGTGCCATGTGCGCCATGCTCTGCATCAGCAGCATGGGAGAGCTCCTGATCTTCAGTCAATCGCGATTCGCCAAAGAACACGTAGTACACCTGGCGGGTCATGTAAAAAGCAGTCAAGAGCGCACCGAACGCCCCAAGGTAGAACGGCACGCGCGAGACGCTCCACGCGTGTGCGGCATGCAGAATCGCGTCCTTGCTCCAGAACCCAGAGAAGAACAGCGGAAATCCGCACAGCGCCAGCATACCCACGGCATAGGTGGCGAAGGTGATCGGCATGAACTTCCGCAGCCCGCCCATGCGGCGAATGTCCTGCTCTTCGTGGCAGCCGTGAATGACCGATCCGGCGCCCAGGAAGAGCAACGCCTTGAAGAAGGCGTGTGTGATGAGATGGAACATCCCGACCGCCACGCCGCCGACGCCCAGGCCCAGCATCATATAGCCCAGTTGCGAAACGGTGGAGTACGCGAGAATGCGTTTGATGTCATCTTGCGCAACCGCGATCAGTGCGGCGAAGACGGCAGTGATCGCACCAACCCACGTGACCACCTGCAGCGCCGTCGTTGAGGTCAACGCGAGTGCGCCGATCCCATGCACAGCCATCAGCGGATAGACACGCGCGACGAGGAACACGCCCGCCGCAACCATGGTCGCTGCATGAATCAGCGCGCTGACCGGCGTCGGTCCTTCCATCGCATCCGGCAGCCAGACGTGCAGCGGCACCTGCCCGGACTTGCCAACCGCACCAGCGAAGATCAGCAGCGCAATGCCGGTGGACGTTGCCATGCCGATGCATGTCGTCTGCGTGACGAGCCGCACCAGCGCGGAGTGCTCCAGGCAGCCAGCCCCATTGTCGTAGAAGATCAGCGTGCCGGCCTGCGAATACAGCCAGACCATGCCGATGAGAAACGCCAGGTCGCCAATCCGCGTCGTGATGAAGGCCTTTTTCGCAGCGGCTGCCGCGGCAGGCTTGTGATACCAGAACCCTATCAGCAGATACGATGTCAGGCCGACGATCTCCCAGCACATGAAGAGCAGCAGCAGACTATTGGAAATTACGACGCCCAGCATCGCCGCCGCGAACAGCGATAGAAAGCAGAAGAAGCGTGTGAAGTTTTCGTCATGAGCCATGTAGCCTGTGCTGTATATAAAGATCAGCAGGCCGACAAACGTGACCATCACCAGCATCACCGCGGTCAGCGGGTCAAGCATCCATCCAAGCTTCAGCCATTCGCCCCCATACTGAAGCCAGGGGAAGTTGAAGACCTGCGTCGTCTCTCCGGAGCCGCTGGCGGAGAGGGTGTGCGCAAACGCACAGAGGGAGAGCAGAAACGACAGCCCCATGGAACCGATCGCAAGCGACGCCGCGAACCTGCGGCTGCGCTGTTTGGCAAGAGCGCTCAGCCCTGCCGCGAGGGCCGGGAGTGCGGGAATCAGCCAAAGATTTCTGACAATCCAGATCATGTCGTCTCGGCAAAGGGTTCGAGGTCATCGAGCGTCGGACTTCCGCCGTTCAAAACGGAGGAACCGCAAGGAGGGAGGTTGGCTTGTGCGGGCGGCTACCCTTGCATGGAGGTCACCTCGTCGATATGGGTGGTCTTGATATGGCGGTAAAGCGAGATGATCAGCGCCAGGCCCACCGCTGCCTCCGCGGCCGCAACGCCGATCGAGAAGATGACAAACATCACTCCGGTCAAAGCTTCGGGGTTGGGGCCATAGCGCCAGAATGCGATGAAGTTGAGGTTCGCGGCGTTCAGCATTAACTCGATCCCGATGAGCACAAGAATGGCGTTGCGTCGCATCATCGCGCCGGCCAGGCCGATGGAAAACAGGAGCGCAGAGAGGAGCAGGCAGCTCGCCAAT